>Ga0081539_10002499_pt1 | contig 25786 bp, 28 predicted proteins | sample TabmetS4T2R2_FD_71023 | JGI IMG/M metagenome (GOLD analysis project Ga0081539, IMG submission 71023) | Tabebuia heterophylla rhizosphere microbial communities from the University of Puerto Rico - S4T2R2 | ecosystem: Host-associated > Plants > Roots > Rhizosphere ...
ACGCCCTGCAGCTGCGCCGGCTTGTGACAGAGGATCACGAGGTCGGCGCGCTGCGCCAGCTCCGCGTTCGAATCGAGCGCTTCGCCGCCGATCTCGGCCGCGAGCGCCCGCGCGCGATCGGGCACGACGTCGGTGCAGAGGACCGGGCGGCCCCATCCAAGCGCCAGCCCCCGAGCCATGTTGCCCGCCCCGATCAACCCGATCCGCACGGGCCGGAACGGTACACGCCCGAGTCGGGTCAGCTCTGGTTGAAGAAGCCCTTCTCGATGAGCTGCGCGCGCTCCTCCGCCGAGATCTCGACGTTGCGCGGCGTGAGCATGAACACCTTGTCGGCGATCCGCTGCATCCCGCCGTCGAGCGCGTAGGTCAGCCCGCTGGCGAAGTCGATGAGGCGCTTGGAGAGATCCGTGTCGACGCCCTGGAGATTGAGCACCACCGGGATCGAGTCCTTGAACTTGTCGGCGACCTGCTGGGCGTCGTTGAAGCTCTTGGGAATCACGAGGTGGACGCGGACGTCGCTGCGGCCGTTGCCGCCGCGGACCGATCGCAGCACCGTGGTGGGCCGCGAGGGGACGTCGTCGTCGGCGAAGATGTCGTCGAACTCGTCGCGGCGCCGGCGACCGCTCAGGCGCCGGACGTTCGGGCGCTCGCGGTAGCGCTCTTCGATCTGGGCCTCCGGCTCGTAGTCGTCCTCGTCGTCGACATAGGGGTCGCGCTCCTCGGCGAGGCCGAAGTAGACGAGCGCACGGTGCCAGGAATCGCGAAACGCCATCGCTACCGCGGAAGGTTAGCCCTCTATAGCGAATCTCCTGCAAGTTACGTATACAGAATGGTTCCCAACCGAACGATCGTGGCGCCTTCCTGCACGGCGACCGCGTAGTCCTGGCTGGTCCCCATCGACAGCTCGCGCAGGCCGCGCTCGCCGGCGAGCTGCGCCAGGGCCGCGAACCAGCGGCGGCTGTCCTCCGGACGCTCGGCCATCGGCGGCATCGTCATCAGCCCCACGACCTTCACCGGACAGCGCTCGACGAAGGCGTCGAGCTCCCCCGGGTCGATCCCCGACTTGCCCTCCTCGCGGGCGATGTTGACCTCGACGAGGACCTCGGTCTCCGGCGCCGCGTGCTTGCCGAGCTGCTCGAGCGCCGAGTCGCTGGCCACCGAGTGGATCCAGCGGACGTACGGCAGGACCTGCTTGACCTTGCGGCTCTGCAGGTGGCCGATGAAGTCCCAGGTCAGCTCCGGATGCGCCCGCGCCTTGACCTCGAGCTCCTGCGCGCGGTTCTCGCCCACGACCGTGATGCCCGCCTGCGCCACCGCGCCGAGCTCCTCGACGGCGACGTACTTGACCGCGGCGAGGATCTGCACGTCGTCGCCGATCTCGCCGCGGATCCGCGCGAGGTTGTCGGCGATCCGCCGCGCGTCGAGGCCGCGGATCAGCTGCGCCACGCCAACCCCGCCTGGCGGCCGGTGACGCCACGGTCGCGCCGATGCGAGAAGAAGCGCTCGGCGTCGCAGGCGGTGCACAGGCCGCAGTCGTGGATCTCGCGCACGCCCGCCGCCTCGAGCCGAGCCCGCGCGATCGCCTTGAGGTCGAGCGTGCGCGAGGTGGTGCCGAACACCGCCCGCACGTCGTCGCCCACCTCGTAGCAGCACGGGCCGATGCCGGGACCGATCGCGGCGGCGACCGCGCCGGTCGCCCGCACGCCCTCCTCGACCACCCCGGCGGCCAGCCCCCGCCACCCCGCATGCACCATCCCGACCCGCTCGGGCCCCGCCAGCGCCACGGGCAGGCAGTCGGCGGTCAGCACGATCGCCGCCACCCCGGGCGCCGACGTCACCTGCCCGTCCGCCTCCTCGATGCCCTGTCCATCGACCACGACCCGGGTGCCGTGCACCTGGCGACCCTGTGCGAGCCGGTCCACGCCCGCGGCCAAGCGCACGCGCTCGTAGTTGGCGCGCACGCACCCGGGATCGTCCTCCGTCCACAACCCCAGGTTCAGCGACGCATACGGCCCCTCCGACCCGCCGCCCCGGCGCGTCGTGAACAGCGCCATGCCGCCGGACAAGTCGATCGCGAGGTGCTCTCCAGCTGCGCGGAAGCTCACGGCACCAGCAGCTCGACGCCGTCGACCGGCTCGCGCTGGGCGTACTCGAAGTGCGCGGTGCCGTCGGCCACGAGCGTGTCGCGCAGCGCCCAGCCGAAGCGCCCGCGCGCCGTGCGGTCCCAGACGAAGAGACGCATCGAGGCCACCTCGCTGTTGTAGCAGTAGGCCGGGTCGCCATCGGGGTTGCGATACGTCACGCCGACGAGCGACTCGCGGGGAGCGTCGACCTCGCCGACGACGCGGCGATGTCCGTCGCGCGCCTCGAAGTGCCACGTCGTCAGCCCGAAGCGGCTCGCGTTGCGCACGACCCGCAGCGGCTCGGTCGAGCGGAAGTCGCGCCCGCCGAAGCGCCCCACCACCGGCGTGCTCGGCCCGAGCTCGCGCCCGAAGCGCGGGACGTAGACGCTGACGCCGTCGAGGTAGGCGCCCGGACGGCGCTCGCCGTCGAGGCCGCGCAGGTCGTTGGCGTGCGCCCACGCCCAGCGCGCCGCGTGCTTGGACCCCCACAGGTGCGCCTGGCCGCCGCGCGCGCCGTCGAGCTCGATCTCGCGGCCGGCGAAGCGAACGGTGCCCGCGATCGCCAGGTCGGGGTGCACCAGGGTCAGCAGCGTCTGCGCCACGCCGCTGCGGCGCACCAGCGGGTGGACGTGCTCGACCGCCGGCAGCGACGGCTCCCACAGCAGCTCCCAGGCGACGTCCTCGAAGCCGCCGGCCATCCCCCGGTCGGAGAGGTCGGCCCCGGCGAGGGTGAGGTGGAAGGGCTCGTGGTGGGCGGCGAGCTCCTCGATCGGGCGCGTCGCCTTGCGGGCGATCCGAGCGCCGTCGCGGTCCATCGCCATGAACCACAGCGCGCACTCGGGCTCGCCTTCCAGCGGCGCGCGCATCGTGTAGCGGATCCACAGCCCGAGGCCGCTTGCGGCGTCGGTGGCCGAGAGGTAGTAGACCTCGTAGTGGCCGGGCGACCCGTCCCACTGCAGCACGTTGGCGCTCACGCGCCGAGGCTATCGGCACCGCCCCCGTCCACGAGGGCGGCCAGCGCGCGCCCCTGGTCCTTGGCGCGATAGAGCGATCGGTCGGCGGCCTCGAACAGGGCGAGGAGATCGATCGGGGGAAGCGCCGACGCCGCCCCTCCGCTGATCGAGACCGACCTGTCGCTCGCCGCCAACTGCGCTTGGACGCGGTCGACGAAGGCCTGCGCGTCGTCCGCACCGGCGCCCGGCAGCACGACGACGAACTCGTCCCCACCGATCCGTGCCGCCGCGTCGATCGCCCTCGAGCCGGCCGCCAGCACGCGCGCGACCTCCGCGAGGACGCGGTCTCCCGCGTCGTGGCCGTGCTCGTCGTTGATCTCCTTGAAGCGATCGATGTCGAAGGCCGCGATGGCGACCGGCGTGCCGTCGCGCGCCGCGCGGGCGAGCTCGATCTGCAGCCGCTCGTCGAGCCCGCGGCGGTTCAGGAGGCCGGTCAGCGCGTCGAGGCGCGCCTCGGCGGCCAGCCGGGCGAGGAGGCGCTCGTTACGCCTGGCCAGGATGCGCACGAAGACGGTGACCACGAGCACCGCCACCACGACGTCGAGCCAGCGATCGACCGCGCTGCCGACGTCGGCCATGGCGGCCAGCGCCACCGCGTGCGCGCCCGCGACCCAGGCGATGATGAACGCGGCGCCGCGATCGCCGAAGAAGTACGCCGTCCACACGGCGGGCCACATGTAGAGCACGGCCCCGTCGCCGACGCCGTGGGCGCTCGCCACCGCAGCGGCGATGAGCGCGGCCCCGAGCGGGCCCAGCGCGAAGAGCGCCGCGCGCGGCGCCCGCGGGCCGAGCCACGCGGTGAGGAGCATCACGACGGGCGCGGCGACGGTCGGCGCGATCGACGCTCCGTCGCCGCGAGGCAGGAGCGATTCGATCAGCCCCACGGCCCACGCGCCGGCGTAGATGCCCGCCGCGCTCAGCGCGATCGTCCTGCGGTCGTCGCCGCGCGGCCCCGTCGTCCCTGACATACGACAAGGACATCGGCGGTTGCGGCGTTCGCCTGTAACCGCTCAGGGCGCCAGCGCGGCGGCCAGCTCCTCGTCGCGGCCGCTGATCTCGCCGTCGAGCTTGCGATCCAGCGCGCGCTGCAGCCGGGCGCCGATCTCGGGGCCTTCCGGGATGCCGGCGGCCAGGAGGTCGTGCCCGTCGATCTCGAGGCGCACATGGCGCAGCTCGTCGAGCCAGCGGCGGGCGTTCTCGCCGCCGGCCAGCGCGACGGCCTCGACAGGCGCGCCGCGCGCGGCGCGGGCAATCTCGGAGGGCGTGCGTGCGGCGCGCAGCGGCGCGCCGGTGACGAACCGCGAGGCGGCGGCCACGAGGTCGCGCTCTGACGCGATGAAGCCCATCCCGTCGAGCCATCGCAGGAGCGCGGCTGCGTCCATGCCCGCCGTGCACGCCGCGAGCGTCAGCAGGTCGGCGCGGCCGTCCTCGGGTAGCAGCGCGAGCGCGGCGGCCAGCGCGCGCGGGCGCGGCTCGAAGTCCTCGGGCAGGTACAGGGCATTGAGCGAGCGCAGCACCTCGAACGCCGCGGACGGATCGGGCTCGCGCAGGGCGAGGCGCAGCTCGGCGCCGAGGCGATCGCCGCTGACCGTCGCTGGATCGGCGCGCGCCGCCAGCGCGCGCGTGTGGGGCTCGACCTCGAAGCCGAGCCGCGCGGCATAGCGCGCCACGCGCCAGACGCGGGTCGGGTCGTCGACGAACGAGCCGTCGTGCAGGACGCGAAGGACGCCCGCGCGCAGGTCGTCGAGCGCGCCGGGCACGGCCGCGAGCTCGCCGTCGAAGCCCAGCGCGATCGCGTTGACCGTCACGTCGCGCCGGCGCAGGTCCTCCTCGAGCGTGCCCGGCCGCACGTCCGGAAGCGCGCCCGGTTGGGCGTAGCTCTCCGCCCGTGCGCGCACGAGATCGAACGTGCAGCCGTCGCAGCGCACGAGCACGGTGCCGAAGCGATCGTGGGCCTCGACCTCGCCGCCGAGGCGTGCCGCGGCCGCCGCGACGTCGCCCTCGACCACGAGGTCGAGCTCGCGCGGCGCGCGCTCGAGCAGCAGGTCGCGAACGGCGCCCCCGACGAGGTGCACGCCCTCGTTCGGGCCGAAAGTCCGCAGCAGCCGCGCGCCGCACGGGTCGGCGCGCAGGGCGTCGAGGGCGGCCCGCGAGCTGCGCATCGCGCAATCCAACCACGGTACCCTCGCGGCATGTTCCCGCGCCTGCGCGGCCGGAAGCGCTGGGTCGCGCTCGGGGGCGCGGTCTGCGTCGTGGCCGCCGGCGTCGCGGCCGCGATCGTCCTGACGTCGCAGCCGGGCGACGTGTCGCACCCGAACGTCGAGTTCACCGACACGCAGCCTTCGACCCCCAGCACGACCCAGCGCAACCCCAAGGCGACCGAGCACCCGATGGACGACGGCTTCGCGTGGCCGCAGTACGGCTACACGAAGCAGCGCACGCGCTACCTGCCGCTCGATACGCCGCTGCGCCCGCCGTTCGTCAGGCAGTGGGCGGTCACCGGGCGCACCCTCATCGAGTTCTCGCCCGTGCTGTGCGAGCGCTCGCTGTACCTGGAGAAGAACAACGGCGCGCTGTACAAGATCAGCCGGCTGACGGGGCGGGTGCGATGGAAGGCCAAGGTCGGCTATCTCGCCGCGTCGTCGCCGGCGTGCGCCGGCAGCAGCGTGTACGCGGTCGTCCTCGAGCGCGGGAAGGGCATCGGGGCTGGTCGGGTGATCGCGCTGGACACGAAGAACGGGCGGGTGCGCTGGTCGCGCAAGCTGCCCTCGCGCGCGGAGTCCTCGCCGCTGGTGGCCAACGGGCGGGTGTACTTCGGCACCGAGGACGGGACCGTCTACGCGCTGCAGGCCCGCGACGGCGCGGTGCGCTGGCGCTACAAGGCCGGCGGCGCGGTCAAGGGCGGCCTCGCGCTCGACCAGGGGCGGCTGTTCTTCGGCGACTACGGCGGGCACATGCACGCGATCCGCCAGAGCGACGGCACGCAGATCTGGCAGACCTCGAGCGCCGGCAGCGCGTTCGGCTTGCGCGCCGGGAGCTTCTACGGGACGCCCGCGGTCGCCTACGGGCGCGTGTACATCGGCTCGCTGGACGGGTTCGTGTACTCCTTCGCGGCGTCCGGCGGCAAGCTCGCCTGGCGCCACAAGACCGGCAACTACGTGTACTCCTCGGCTGCGGTGGCCTCGGTGGCGGGCGTCGGGCCGACGGTCTACATCGGCTCCTATGACGGCCGTCTCTACGCTTTCGACGCGCGATCGGGCAGCGTGCGCTGGACCCACGACGCCGGCGGCAAGATCTCCGGCGGCCCCGTCGTGATCGGCGACCTCGTCTTCTACTCGAACCTCTCGCGGCGGTCCTCCGCGGCGCTGGGCGCGGCGACCGGGAAGCTGGTCTGGTCGACCGGCCGCGGCGCGTTCAACCCGGTGATCTCGGACGGCAAGCGGCTGTACTTCCTGGGCTACTCGAGCCTGTTCATGCTCTCCTCGCCCGAGCAGGCCAAGCGCGACGAGCGCTCGCGCGACAAGCTGGCCCGCGCCGCCGGCGCCGGGAGCGCCCGGGCCAAGCGCAAGCTCGCCCACCGCCTGGCGGTGCGCGAGCGCGTGCGCAAGCGAAAGCTCGCGCGCCGGGTGGCGGCGCGGCGGGCCAAGGTCCACCGCGTGCTTGAGATGCGCCGACGCCATCAGGAGGTCTGCTTCCGCAGCCACGGCAAGCAGGTGTGCCGCATCCCGCGGCCGCTCGTGTGCGTCAAGCAGGGCAACGGTCGCACGACGTGCCGGGCCCGGCGTCGGTGACAATCCGTCGGCCATGAGCGCCCTCGATCAACGCGAGCCGGTCCCCCGCGACCCGGACAACGACTACACGCGCGACGCGGCCGCGATGCGCCGCGAGTTCGTCCGCGAGCGCACCGGCGCCGAGCTCGACCACGTCGGGCGCTTCTCGTTCGATCCGGACGTGCTGCCCGGCAACATCGAGCAGTTCATCGGCGTGGCGCAGGTCCCGATCGGGCTGGCCGGGCCGCTGCTCGTCCACGGCGAGGAGGCCCGGGGCGAGTTCTACGTCCCGCTGGCGACCGCCGAGGGCACGCTCGTGGCCAGCTACAACCGCGGCATGAAGCTGCTGTACGCGGCCGGCGGCGTGAAGACGACCGTCGTCGACGACCGCATGCAGCGCGCGCCGTGCTTCATCTTCGAGAGCGCGCGCGAGGCGCGCGACTTCGGCCACTGGCTCGACGAGCACTTCGACGAGATCAAGGCGGTCGCCGAGTCCACGACGCGCTCCGGGCGCCTGCAGGACATCGAGCAGTACTCGGCCAGCCGGATGCTCTACACGCGCTTCAACTACACCACGGGCGACGCGGCGGGCCAGAACCTCACCGGCAAGGCGACGCAGGCGGCGTGCCGCTGGATCGTCGAGCAGTACCCCGACATCGAGCAGTACTTCCTCGAGTCGAACTTCGCGACCGACAAGAAGAGCTCGCAGGTCAACATGCTGCGCACGCGCGGCAAGCGCGTGGTGGCCGAGGCGGTCATCCCGGGCGCGTTGCTCGAGCTGACCATGCACGCCGACAGCGACCTGCTCTTCCGCGCGCGCGAGGTGGCGAACCTCGGCGGGTTCATGTCCGGCGTCAACAACAACGGCGGACATTCGGCCAACGGCATCACCGCGATGTTCATCGCCACCGGCCAGGACACCGCCAACGTGGCCGAGTCGTCCGCGGCGCTCGTCTACGCCGAGCAGCGGGCCAACGGCGACTACTACTACTCGGTGACCATCCCGTCGCTCATCGTCGCAACGTACGGCGGTGGGACTGGGCTGCCCACGCAGCGCGAGTGCCTTGAGCTCCTGGGCTGCTACGGAGCCGGCAAGGTGCGCAAGCTGGCCGAGATCGTCGCCGCCACGGTGCTCTGCGGCGAGCTGTCGCTCGGCGCCGCGATCGTCGCCGAGGACTGGGTGCAGGCGCACGACTTGCTGGGGCGCAACCGGCCGTAGCAGCCGCGAAGCCGCCCCGCTTCCGCGAAGCCGCCCTCCTCCAGCCCCCTACGGCGTCGTCGGCGTCGGCTGCGTCTGCGCGGCCGGGGGCTGCGTGGTCGTCGGCGGCGTCGTCTGCGTCTGGGGCGTCGTCTGCGTCTGGGTCTGCGGCGCGGGCGTAGCTGGCTGCACCGGCGTCGTCGTGGTCGTCTGCTGCTCGGTGCTCGTCGTGTCCTGCGGCGTCGTCTGCTCGGTGCTGACGGTGTCCTGCTTGGAGGTCGTGGTCTTGTCCTTCGGCTTGGACGTCGTCGCGGCGGTGTGCCGGCGGCCGCCGAAGATCGTCGTCTCGTGCGAGCCGCTCACCACCGACCGGCCGGCGACGAGCTCGGGCACGGTCATCGCCGCCGCGGCGATGAGGAACGCCAGCAGGCCGGTCGCGATCGCGAGCTTCCAGCGGCGGCGGACCCTGCGCGCCGGCCTGTAGACGCGCATCGGCGTCAGGCCCTCGTCGTCGGTCACCACGACCGCCGGCGGCGAGCCGATCGGCTCGGGCCGGCGCTCGGGCTCGATCGGCACGGCCGTCCCGCGGCCCGTCAGGGAGGTGACACGGCGCGCGGGGCGCTCCAGGGCCTCCTTGACCACGGTCACCAGCACCGGCGTCATCGCGGTCGCCATGACCGTTCCCGGCTGCCAGAGCCTCGAGACCACGGTCGCGGCGACGACCGCCGAGATCGCGGCGACGATGAGCGTGCCGAGATCGAGGCCGGCTCCGCGCGGCGGAGCCGACGTCGTGTGCGTTGTGACCGTGCGCGACGACATTGCGATTGCTGCGAAGCGCCCGCGCGAAGCGAGCGAAGCTGGGCCCGCGCGCCGGCAGAGCAGGCACCGGCGGGCCTCCCCTCTGTTGTAGCAAAGGCGCGCGACGAAGCGCGCTACGCGCCGCGCACCGGGATCCCGGCCCCGGCCAGGTGCGCCTTCGCCTCGCCGACGGTGTGCTGGCCGTAATGGAAGATCGAGGCGCACAGGGCCGCGTCGGCCCCTGCGCGCAGCGCTTCGGCGAGGTGCTCGAGCGTTCCCGCGCCACCCGAGGCGATCACCGGCACGGTCACCGCATCGGCCACCGCGGCGGTCAGAGCGAGGTCGTAGCCGTCGTTCGTGCCGTCGCGGTCCATGCTCGTCAGCAGGATCTCCCCCGCCCCGCGCCCGGTCCCCTCCCGCGCCCATTCGAGCGCGTCACGACCGGTCGGCGTGCGACCGCCGGCGACGAAGACCTCCCACGAGTCGCCGCGGCGCTTGGCATCGATCGCCAGCACCACGCACTGGGCCCCGAAGCGGTCGGCGAGCTCGTCGATGAGCTCGGGGCGCGCCACCGCGGCCGAGTTCACGCTGACCTTGTCGGCGCCCGCGTCGAGCACCGCCTGCGCGTCGGCCACCGAGCGGATGCCGCCGCCGATCGTGAACGGGACGAAGACGTTGTCGGCGGTGCGCCGCGCCAGCTCGACCATCGTGTCGCGCTTCTCGTGGGTGGCGGTGATGTCGAGGAAGACGATCTCGTCGGCGCCCTCGGCGTCGTAGCGCTCGGCCAGCTCGACCGGGTCGCCGGCGTCGCGGATGTCGACGAAGTTCGTGCCCTTGACGACGCGGCCGGCGTCGACGTCGAGGCAGGGGATGACGCGCTTGAGGTGCATCCGACACCCCAGGCTAGGCGATCGGCCCATTGCGCCGATGCTCCGACATCCAATAGGTTCGCGCGTCGTGAAACCGCGCCTGCGCAGGGTCCTGACCATCTCGACGTGGTGCGCGGTGCTCGCGCTGCCCGGCGCGGCGGGGGCCGCAGTCGTCCCCGCGGGCGCCGGCACCTCCCCGCGCGTCGCTGTCGACGCCAACGGCGTCGGCTACCTGACGTGGGCGCAGACCACGTCCTCGACACTGCACTACTGCAGGCTCCCCGCGACCACCACGGCGTGCACAGCCCCGTTCTCGTACGCCGACGCCGATCAGGACGTGGTCGGCGGGTACGCGCTGCTGCCCGGAGACGGGCGGGTGCTGCTCGTCGATGCGCGCGGCGTGTCGCCGGCGATCCGCAAGCTCCTCTGGACCTCGGCGGACGGCGGCGTCACCTTCGGCGCACCAACCCAGATCGCCGGCATGGCTGCCAACGGCGACAACATCGGAGGCGACGCGGCCTACGTGCCGGCAGGCACCCTCGGGCTCGGCGAGCCGTCGATCTTCACCCTCGGCCAGCTCTTGGGGATCTCGGCGGGGTTCCAGGCCAGCGGCCTCGGCGCCGGCACCGCGACCCCGACGGCGGAGCTGTCGCCGAACGTCAGCGCCGCGTTCACCGTCAACGGCTCCACGCTGCTTGCCGTCCTCAGCAGCTTCGACCAGATCAGCTGGACGCGGTATGCCGGCCCGGTGCCGGCGACCGCGGACACGCTCAACAACGCGGCCAACTGGACGGCGCCGGCGGTCATAGGGCCGCGCTTCGCGGCGCAGCTCGAGACGCGCGTGGTCTCCGGCCCCGGCGGGATCTACGTCGGCTATGCGACCGCGGCCGCGGCGGGAAGCGACGCCTTCGTGATCCGACGCTTCGACGGAGCGGGCTGGAGCGCCCCGACCACCATCGCCACCAACATCGATGCGCCGGATCTCTACGAGGACCCGGCAGGCCGGCTGCACGCGATCTGGGCCGATGCCGGCGGGCTGCGCTACCGGTCCACGACGAACAGCCAGAACACGGCGTGGGACGATCCCCAGACGGTCGCGACCGGCGACCATTTCGCCTTCGCGCGGCTGGCGGTCAACGCCGCCGGCAACGGGTGGGCGACGTGGGCGGGCAACACGGGGGTCAAGGCGATCCCGCTGCACGGCGCCTACCGCGGTCCGCAGACCATCGTGCAGACCTCTGGCTTCGGCGCCACCTACAAGCTCGGCGTGCCGAAGCGCTGCGTCGCGCCCGGCCAGCGCTTCCGCGTGACGCTCAGCTGGAAGCGTCAGAAGCGCAAGGGCAACCTGTTCGTGAAGGTCAAGCGAGCCGACTTCTACCTCGCGGCCAAGCGGCTGCGGATCGACACGACGAGGCCGTTCGTCTACACCTACGCGCTGCGCGCCACCCAGAAGCCCGGATCCACCGTGCGTCTGCGCGCCCGCGCCTTCATCAAGGTCAGGCACGGCAAGACGCCGAAGAAGTCGATCTTCGCGAAGATCAAGGTCTGCGGTTGACCGCGGCCGCCAGCCGGTCCGCCCCCTCCTCGAGGTCGGCGTCCGAGAGGGCCAGCGACAGGCGCGCGTAGCCCGCGCCGCGCGACCCGAAGCCCTCGCCCGGCGCCACCGCGACGCGGTGCTCGGTCAGCAGCCGCTCGGCGGTCAGGCCGTTCGGCAGCGGCCACCAGGCGTAGAAGGTGCCCTCCGGCGCCGGCAGGCCGGGCACGCGCGAGAGCAGCCCCTCGCGCCGGCGGCGGTAGACCTCGAAGCGCTCGTCGACGTGGCCCTGGTCGCGGGTCAGCGCCGCGATGAGGCCGTGCTGGATAGCCACCGGCACGCCCGCGACGACGTGGTCGACCAGGAGCCTGACCCGCCGCACGAGCTCCGCGTTGCCGACCGCGAAGCCCACCCGCCAACCGGCCATGCCGTAGATCTTCGACGGCGACCACAGCTCGATCGCGACGTCGCGCGCCCCCGGCACTTCCAGGACGCTGCGGGCGCGGGCGCCGTCGAAGGCCAGGAAGCGGTAGGCGAGGTCGTTGAGCAGCCACGCCCCGCGTTCGTGCGCCCACGCGACCGCCGCCTCGAACGTCCCGGGCGCCTCGCAGGCCGCGCACGGGTTCGAGGGGTAGTTGAGCACCACGAGCGCCGGGCGCGCGTCGCCGAGCGCGTCGAAGTCCGGCTGCCAGCCCGCGTCGGCGTCGAGCGGCAGCGAGACGATGCGCGCATCGGCCAGCGCGACGGCCGACAGGTAGTCCGGATAGCCCGGATCGGGCAGCGCGATCGCGTCGCCGGACCCCGCGCAGGCCATGACCGCGAACATGATCGCGGTCTTCGTGCCCGGCACCACGGCGACCTCGCGCTCGGGATCGAGCTCGACGCCGTGGTCGAGCCGGTAGCGCTCGGCGATCGCCTCTGCAAGCTCCGGCAGGCCCTGGAAGGGCGGGTAGCCGTGCATGCCCTCGGCGGCGTCGAGGCCGCGCCGCAGCGCATCGAGCGCCACCGCCGGCGGCGGCAGATCGGGGTTGCCGCGCCCCAGGTCGACGAGCCGCGGGCCGGGCTGCGTGCGAGCGGCCGCCGCGGCGTTGACGATACGGGTGAAGTACTGCTCGGGAAGCCGGGCGAAGAGCCCCGGCGCGCGATGAACGTCCAGGATGTATGAACCCTATTGATACGTCTTGGACGTTCACCGGGGTGTGGCTTCCCCCACCCGCGGATGCTGGCCAGCCGCCTTCGATCGGCGCCCGCGCGCAGCGATCCTTCTGCCATGCCCCCCGCCGCCTCCTACAAGACCCGGATGGCCGTCCCCGAGGACACGCCGAACCTCCGCCGTCTCGCCGCCCTGGACTCGCAGTCGCCCCTCAGCGGGCCGGTCCTGATGGGCGAGATCGACGGCGTCCCGGCCGCGGCGATCTCGCTGACCAGCGGCCGAGCGGTCGCCGATCCGTTCCGCCCCACCGCCGAGCTCGTCGCCACGATGCGCCTGCGCGCGGCCGCCCTCACCGGCCAGCGCCGCACGTCACTGCGCGACCAGATCGCCGGCGGCCTGCGGATCGCGCGGCCGGCGACCCCCAGGGTCGCCTAGGCGCGCTGCGGCTCCAGCGCCCGCTGGGCCTCGCGGACGGTGAATCGGCCCTCGTACAGGGCCTTGCCCACGATCACCCCGCCGAGGTTCACCTGGCGCAGGTCGCGCAGCGCGCGAAGATGCTCGAGGGTCCCGATGCCCCCGGAGTAGAGGAAGCGCCCGCGTACGACGCCCGCGATGCGGCGCACCTCCTCGGGATCGGGGCCCTCGAGCATGCCGTCCTTGTCGACGTTCGTGTAGACGAAGGACCGCACGCCGCGGTTCTGCAGGCGCTCGATGACCGACTCGGCCGGCATCTGCGTCGTCTGCTGCCAGCCGGACGTCGAGATGTTGCCGCCGCGCGTGTCGACCGACACGATCACCCGCTCGCGAAAGGCGCCGAGCACGTCGTCGAGGAAGTCGATGTCCGTGTAGGCGGCTGTCCCGAGGATGACCCGCTCGGCCCCGGCGCGCAGGGCGTCGCGGACCGCGGGCAGCGAGCGCAGCCCGCCCCCGTACTGGACGGGCACGGCCAGTTCATGCGCAATGCGCTCCAGGTGCTCCAGCGACTTCGGCGACCCTGTTCGCGCCCCGTCGAGGTCGACGACGTGCAGGAACCGCGCGCCCGCCTGCACCCAGCCCCGCGCCGCCTCCAGCGGCGAGTCGCGGTAGACGGTCTTCTCGTCGAAGTCGCCCTGGACCAGGCGAACCGCCTGCCCGTCGGAGATGTCGATCGCCGGGTAGAGGATCACGCCCGTACCGCAGCGCAGATCCGCGCGAAGTTGGCCAGCAGGCGCAGCCCCGCGGTCGACGACTTCTCCGGGTGGAACTGCGCCCCGTAGATCGGGTGGCGCTCGACGATCGAGACGAACGGTCCCCCGTAGTCGCCGCGGCCGAGCACGACGTCCTCGTCGTCCGGCCGCGGGGCGAACGAGTGCACGTGGTAGAAGGCGGCCCGCTCGCCCAGCCCCTCCACCAGCGGCGAGGGCCGCGTGAACGTCACGACGTTCCAGCCGATGTGCGGGACCTTCATGCCGGGCGCCTCCAACCGCTCGACCGGGCCGGGGAGCAATCCCAGGCCGGTGTCGCCCCCCAGCTCGGTCGAGGAGTCGAAGAGCAGCTGCAGCCCGACGCAGAGCCCGACGACCGGCGTGCCCTCCCCCGCGCGCTCGATGACGAGCTCGTCCAGCCCGCGCTCGCGCAGGCCGGCCATGCCGGCGGCGAACGCGCCCACGCCCGGCACCACGAGCCCCTCGGCGCGCCGCAACGTGTCGTGGTCGTCGCTGATGACCGCCTCGACCCCGACGCGCGCGAATGCCTTCTGGACGTTGCGGCGGTTGCCCAGGCCGTGGTCGACGATGCCGACAACCCGGTTGGCACGGCTCACGTCGTCAGCGTCCCCTTCGTGGACGGCACGCCGGTCTCCGTCGGATCGAGCGCCACCGCCGCCCGCAGCGCGCGGGCGAACGCCTTGAACGCCGCCTCGATCATGTGGTGGGCGTTGGTGCCGGTCTCGACATCGATGTGCAGCGTCAGGCGCGCGCTGTTGGCCACGGCGCGGAAGAACTCCTCGGCCAGCTCGTGATCGAACCCGCCCGTGCCCCCGGGCGGGAGATCGGCGACGAAGTGGCAGAACGGCCGCCCCGAGATGTCGATCGCGCACGACGCGCGCGCCTCGTCCATCGGCACCGTCGCGCTCCCGTACCGGGTGATCCCCACCCGATCGCCGAGCGCGCGGTCAAGCGCCTGCCCGAGCACGATCCCGGTGTCCTCGACCGTGTGGTGCGCGCCGGTCTGCAGATCGCCGCTGACGTCGACGTCGAGGTCCATCCGCCCGTGGCGGGCGAGCAGGTCGAGCATGTGATCGAGGAACCCGACCCCGGTCCGGCGCGTGCCGGCGCCGCTGCCGTCGAGCGCCAGCGCCAGGCTGACGTTCGTCTCCTTCGTGTCGCGCGAGATGTCGGCGCTGCGGGTCACTGATCCCGATTCTCCCTTACCTCCATCGAGGCCGCGTGGACGTCGAAGCCCTCGGCGCGGGCGATCGGGGCGCCGGCGCGTGCCAGCTCGCCCGCGGCGGATCCGATCCGCACCTCGTTCATCCGCCGCCGGAAGTGCCCGACGTTGAGCCCCGAGGCGAAGCGCGCCGCGCCACCGGTGGGCAGCGTGTGGTTCGAGCCGGCCACGTAGTCGCCGAAGGCGGTGCCGCCGCCCACGAAGACGCACCCCGCGCTGCGCACGCGCGGCGACAGGGCCTCGGCCTCGGTGCCCATCAGCTCCAGGTGCTCGGGCGCGAACGCCTCCGCGAAGGCAAGCGCGGTGTCCAGGTCGGGTGCGTCGACGAGCGCCGCGACCGCATCTCCCGGGTCGAACTGGACCGCGTCCAGCAGCGCCGGGTCGTCGCTGACCGCGCAGACGATCGTCCCCTCGCCGTGCTCGGCCTGCGCGGCCAGGTCGATCGACACCAGCGCCGGATCGGCGCCCGCGCTCGCGAGCACGAGAACGTCCGACGGCCCGGCGAAGCCGTCGATCCCCACGTCGCCGCTCACAAGCCGCTTGGCCTCCTGCACGTAGAGGTTGCCCGGGCCGACCACGACGTCGACGCGCGAGATCGTCTCGGTGCCGTAGGCGAGGGCTGCCACGGCGTGCGCGCCGCCCATCGAGTACACCTCGTCCGCGCCGCACAGGGCGCAGGCAGCGAGGATCAGCGGGTGCGCGCCTGGTGCGCACACGACGACCTCCTCGACGCCCGCCACCCGTGCGGTCACCACGCCCATCACGACCGTGGACGGGTAGGGCGCGCGCCCGCCGGGGACGTAGACCGCCGCGCGCCGCACCGGCACGGAGCGCAGCCGCACGACGTGCCCCTGCGCCAGCACGACCTCCTCCTCGCCGCCCAGTCCCGCCTCGGCGACCGCGCGGACGTTGGCGATCGCGACCTCCAATCCCGAGCGCACCGCTGCGTCGAGCTCGCCTCCGGGCTCGGCGCGCAGCGGCCCGCTCACGCCGTCGAAGCGCTCGACGTAGCGCAGCAGCGCCTCGTCGCCGTTTTCGCGCACGTCGGCGACGATCGCCGCGACCGCGTCGGCCACCGAGCCGGGCCCGGGCGCCAGCGCGCGCACCCGCGCCGCCACCTCGTCCGGGTCGCCCAGCGCGAAGCGCTCAACCGCCACGCAGGCCCCTCACGACCTCGTCGATCGCCGTCGCCTTGAGCTTGTGGGCGACCGGGTTGGCGATCAGGCGCGCCGTCGAGACCGCGATCTGCTCGCGCACGACGAGCCCGTTCTCCTTCAGGGTGGTACCGGTCGCGGTGAGGTCGACGATCGCCTCCACCAGCCCGGTCAGCGGCGCGAGCTCGACCGAGCCCTTGACCTCGACGATCTCCGCCTGCCTGCCCGTGTCCTCGAAGAAGCGCGCTGCGATCTTCGGGTACTTCGTCGCCACCCGCATCACCCCAAGCCGCCGCAGCGCCTCGGCCGCCGGGTCGGGCTCGCCGGCGACGCTGGCCAGGACCATCCGGCAGCCGCCGTAGGCGAGGTCGAGCAGCTCGAAGACCTGTCGCCCGCGCTGCTCCATCAGCACGTCCTTGCCGACGATGCCCACGTCGGCCGCCCCGGCCTCGACGTAGGTCGGCACATCCGACGGGCGCATCGTCACCACGCCGACGTCCTCGAAGAGCAGCCGGCGGTCGTTCGAGCGCACCTCGGCGGTCTCGACGCCGATGCGCTCCAGCGCGTCGAGCGTCTCGCCGAACAGCGCGCCGCGGGGGACCGCGAAGGTCAGGCCGAAGCGGTTCACCGCTCCTCACCGGCCAGCGCGGCGTGCAGGCGATCGACGCCGATCGCGAAGCCGACCGCCGGCAGCGCGCGGCCGAAGCGCCCGAGGAGGTCGTCGTAGCGCCCACCGCCGCCCAGCGGCTCGCCGAGCGCCGGGTCGTAGACATCGAAGACCGCACCCGTGTAGTAGCCGAGGCCGCGCGCGAGGCCGAGGTCGAAGATCATCCGCTCGGCCACGTTCGGTTCGAGCAGATCGAGGATCGAGCGCAGGCCGGCGAGCGCATCGGCGACCGGGCCGGGCGGCGCCTCGAGGACGTCGGGCCCGCCGCGCAGCTGCGGCACGCCCACGAGCAGCTCGGCGTCGAGGCCCAGCTCGCGCACCTCGCGCTCCAGGCCGACGAAGTCCTTCGTCGCCAACTCGTGCAGCAGGCGCTCGCGGTGCTCCTCGTCGACGCCCAGGCCGCTGAGCAGCAGCGGGTACAGGGATGCGTCGCCCAGGCCGACGCGATAGCCCTCGAGCCCCACAGCGTCGAGTGCGTGGCACAGCACGGTCAGCGCCTCTGCCGTGCCTTCGGGCGCCGGCGAGCCGACGAGCTCGATCCCCGCCTGCAGGAACTCGCGCATCTGCCCGCGGTGCGGGGTGACCTGCCGGTAGGCGTGGGCGATGTAGCAGAAGCGCAGCGGCGGTTCGGCGGTGGGGTAGCGCGTGGCGACCAGGCGCGCGATCGGCACCGTCATGTCGGCGCGCAGCGCCAGGACGTCGCCGTGGTCGTCGAAGACGCGGTAGGCCGGCTGGACGCCGCCGTCGCCGCGGCGCAGCGTCGCCTCGTACTCGATCGCGGGCGTGTAGACCTCGCCGTAGCCGTGCAGCTCGAAGACGCCGCGCAGGGTGTCGGTGATCGCGCGCAGCTCCCGCATCTCGTCGGGGAGCACGTCGCGGGTGCCGCTCGGGATGCGGTGGTTCACACCGTGGCGGGCTCTGTGGCGACCCGCTCGATCTGGGCACCGAGGTCGCGCAGGCGCTCGTCGATGCGCTCGTAGCCGCGGTCGATCTGGCGCACGTTGCCGATCTCGCTGCGCCCCTCGGCGCAGAGCGCCGCGATGAGCATCGCCATCCCGGCGCGGATGTCAGGGGACTCCAGGCGCTCGCCCCGCAGCCGGCTGGGGCCGGTGACGATCGCGCGGTGCGGGTCGCACAGCACGATGTCGGCGCCCATCAGGACGAGCTTGTCGGTGAAGATCATGCGGTTCTCGAACATCCACTCGTGGATGAGCACCGAGCCGCTGCACTGGGTGGCGAGGGCCAGGGCGATCGACGTGAGGTCGGCCGGGAAGGCGGGCCAGGGGCCGTCCTGGACCTTGGCCTTGTACTCGCCGACGTCGCGCTGGGCGACGAGCTGCTGGTCGCCGGGGACGATCACGTCGGCGCCGTCGAGCTCGGTGCGCAGGCCCAGGCGGGCGAAGACCAGGCGGATCATCCGCAGGTCCTCGGGCTCGGTGCCCTTGATCGTCAGCTCGCCGCCGGTGACGCCGGCCAGCGCGATGAACGAGCCGATCTCGATGTGGTCGGGCCCGATGTCGTGGGTGCAGCCGCCGAGCTCGTGCTTGCCGGTGACGATGAGGACGTTGGAGCCGATGCCGCGGATGTCGGCGCCCATCTTGACGAGCATCCGCGCGAGGTCCTGCACGTGCGGCTCGCAGGCGGCGTTGCCGATGATCGTCGTGCCCGGAGTCAGCGCGGCGGCCATGAGCGCGTTCTCGGTCGCCATGACCGACGGCTCGTCCATGAACACCTCGCCGGCGCACAGGCGGCCGTTGGGCGCGGTGAGCAGGATGTCGCGGCCTGGCTCGTAGGTGGCGCCGAGCGCGCGGAAGGCGTCGAGGTGCGGGTCCAGGCGCCGGCGGCCGATGACGTCGCCGCCGGGCGGCGGCATGTCGGCGTGGCCGAAGCGGGCCAGCAGCGGACCGGCGAGGAGGAACGAGGCGCGGATGCGCTCGGCGTGCTCGCGGTCGACGTGGGCGTCGCGATCGACCCCCGCGGCGCAGATCGCGACCTCGTTCTCGTCGCGCCACTCCGCGGAGGCGCCGAGGCCTCGCAGGACCTCGAGCATCGCCTCGACGTCGCGGATGCGCGGCACGTTGCGCACGACGATCTCCTCGGTGGTGAGCACCGAGGCGGCGAGGATGGGCAGGGCGCCGTTCTTGTTGCCGGCGGGCGTGACGGTGCCGCGCAACGGCACGCCGCCGTCGATGACGAACTTCTCCATGACGTGAGGGGGCGCCGCTTCCGGGAGCGGTGTCGGCGGCTCGGCTAGCCTAACAGCCATGTCGGTACGGCTTTCGCGCGATGAGGCGTGGGACCTGCTTGCTGAATGGGTCCAATCGGAGTCCCTGCGGCGCCATTGCCTGGCGGTGGAGGCGGCCATGCGCGCCTATGCCCGCAAGCAGGGCGAGGACGAGGAGCTGTGGGGCGTGGTCGGGCTCCTGCACGACATGGACTACGAGCGCCATCCCGACCTCGAGACCGGCCATCCGCGAGTGGCGCTGGCCGAGCTCGAGTCGCGCGACGTCGACCCCGTGGTGGTGCGGGCGATCGCGTCGCATGCCGACTTCCTGGGCGTCTCGCGCGACTCTCCGCTGGAGAAGACGCTGTACGCGGTCGACGAGCTCAGCGGCTTCATCCTGGCGTGCGCGTACGTGCGCCCGGAGGGCATCAACGGGATGACGCCCAAGTCGGTCAAGAAGAAGCTCAAGCAGCCTTCGTTCGCCGCGGCGGTCAACCGCGACGAGGTCCGGGCGGGCGCCGAAGAGATCGGCGTCGACTTCGACGAGCACGTCGCGTTCGTGATCGCGGCGCTGGCCGAGCGGGCGGACGAGCTCGGGATCGCGGGCCGCGAGGCGGCCTGATCGCCGGCGAGCGCTTCGCGGGCGTCCTGCGAGCGCCCGAGGTCGCACGCCTGCTCGGCGCGGCGGTCCTCGCGCGGATGCCGATCGGCATCGACACGCTGGCGATCGTGCTGTTCGTGCGCGCGCAGACCGGCTCGTTCGCCTCGGCGGGGCTCGCGGCGGCGGCGTTCGGGGTCGGCAGCGGCGTGACGTCGCCGGCGCAGGGGCGGCTCATCGATCGCCGTGGGCACGCGCGGGTGATGGTGCCGCTCGCCGCGGCGCATGCGCTGTCGCTCGGCGCGCTGGTCGTGTTCGGGCTGTCCGGCGCGCCGACGGTGGTGCTGGTGGCCTGCGGCCTCGCCGCGGGCATGACGGTGCCGCCGGTCGGGTTCGTGGTGCGGCCGATGATGCTGCGGCTGCTGGGCGACCGCGGCGACCTGCTGCCGAGCGCCTTCGCGCTCGACGGCATCGCGATCGAGATGGTGTTCATCAGCGGGCCGCTGCTCACCGCGGTGGTGGTGAGCGTCGCGTCGCCGGCGGCGGCGCTGCTCGTGGCCTGCGGGTTCGCGGTGGCCGGAACGCTCGTGCTCGTGACCTCGCCGGCGTCGCGCGGGTGGCACCCGGAGCCGGTCGAGGAGGAACGCCACCTGCTCGGCGCGCTCGCTTCGCCGGGCGTCCGGACGCTGGTGGCCGCCACGGCGCCGGTCGGCTTCGCCCTCGGCGCCACCGAGGTGACGATGACCGCGTTCGCGTCGCACCACGGGTCGCGGGCGGCGGCGGGCGCCCTGCTGGCGCTCTGGGCTCTCGGCAGCGCGACGGGCGGGTTGGCCTACGGCTCGCGCGATCACGCGCTGGCGCCCGGCGCGCGCTGGGTGCGGCTGGCCGCGGTCTTCCCGCTGTGCTCGGCCCCGCTCATGTTCGCCCCGTCGATTCCCGCGATGGCGCCGCTGGCCTTCATCGCCGGCCTGTGCCTGGCCCCGCTGCTGGCGGCGGTCAACCAGCTCGTCGGCGACGTCGCGCCGCCCGGAGCGGTGACCGAGGCCTTCGCCTGGCCGATCACGGCGATCGCGCTCGGCGCCGCGGCGGGCAGCGCGGCCGCCGGCGCGATCGCCGAGTCCCTGGGCTGGCGCGAGGGGTTCGTGGCGGTGTTCGTCGCCGGGCTCGTCGGCGGCGTCGTCGCGCTCGGGCGACGGGCGACGGTGGGTGTGCACGCTCAACACCTTGGTGGCGCGGCGCGCGGCTGATCGGGTGCTGAAGTGAACGCATGCCCTCCTTCAAGACCAAGACCGCACTGACCACCACCCTCCTCCTGACCGCACTCGCCCCGGCGGCCGCGCTGGGCGCGGGCGTGCACTCGCAGCCCAAGCTCGGCGGTCAGCCGCAGATGCAGCTGATCGACAGCCATCACGCGACGCTGAAGTTCTCGTCGGACCGCCTGGCGCGCAGCGCGTCGGGCAAGGTCGACGCCGGGATCACGTTCGTCAACGGCGGCAAGGTGACCGCCATCAAGCCGGTCGGCACCCATGGCGACGACATCAAGTACGAGGCGCGCGTCTCGTCGACGAAGGCGCTGCGCAAGCACGCCACGTACACCGTGAAGTTCCGCCTCGGCGACTCCAAGCCGGTGCAGCGGCTCGTGAAGCTGTACCTGCCGGGCGAGCTGCACTAGCTCGGTCGCCGAGCGGCCGCGCGACGCGGCCGCTTCGACCTGGACCCTCAGCTCGGCGCCTGCCAGCGACCGCCCGCCTTGGCCCACGCCAAGAGGTGGTCGACCCCGCAGAACGCGTCGGCGATGCGGTGCTCGCCGCGATGACGGACCAGCAGCACGCGGCGGTCCCCCAGGGGGCCGCCGCAGTGCGCGCAGCGCCCCAGGCCGTCGTCGGGCTCGCCGGGCTCGATGATCCGGCCGGGGTCCCAGTGCGCGCCCTGGATCGCCCACGGCACGACGTGCTCGAGGCGGCAGAACGCCGCCTTGCGCTCCCCCTCGGGCTCGGCCGCGCGGAAGCCCTCGTCGGCGCCGACCTCCACCCCACACCAGCTGCAGACCGTGCTCATCCGCGCGCGCAAGCCTAGCCCGGCCGGCGGCCGGCTATCGTGGCGCCATGGCCGATCGGTTGAAGATCGTGGTCCTCGAGGGCGACGAGACCGGGCAGGAGCTGCTCGAGCAGGCCTGCCGGGTGCTCGAGCCCGACGTCCTCGGAATGGAGCTCGAGCTCGACCGCTACGACCTGTCGCTCGAGCACCGGCGCGCCACCGACAACGGCGTCGTCGGCGAGGCCGCGACGGCGATGAAGGAGGCCGGCTTCGGCGTCAAGGCGGCCACCGTGACGCCGGAGGGCAAGGACGACGTCGGTTCGCCCAACCGGATCCTGCGCGAGGCCGTCGATGGCAAGGTCATCATCCGCACCGGCCGGCGGATCCCCGGGGTGACCCCGATCGCGGGCATCCACTTCCCGATCAGCGTCGTGCGGATGGCCGTCGAGGACGCCTATGGCGCCAAGCAGTGGCGTGAAGGCGACGAGGGCGCGCCCGACGAGGTCGCCTATCGCACCGAGAAGGTGACCCGTTCGACCTGCCGCGCGGTCGCCGAGTACGCCTTCCGGACAGCGCGCAAGATGGGCGGCAAGGTCTACGGCGGGCCGAAGTGGACGGTGTCGCCGGTGTACGAGGGGATGCTCAAGGAGGAGCTCGACGCGGCCGCCGAGCGCAACGCCGACGTCCCCTACCAGCCGATCCTCATCGACGCGACCTACGCGGGGCTGATCGCCTCGCCGCCCGAGGCGCCGTTGGTGATCCCGGCGCTCAACCGCGACGGCGACTGCCTCAGCGACCTCGTCATGCCGATGTTCGGCTCGATCGCCGGCGCGGAATCGGTCCTGCTGGCCTTCGACGAGGAGTTCAACACCGAGGTCGCGATGGCCGAGGCGCCGCACGGCACCGCGCCGGCGCTGCAGGGCAAGGACATCGCCAATCCGATGGCGATGATCCTCGCCTGCGGGGCGGTGCTCCATTACGCGGGCGTGCGCGGGTACGCGGGCGCCGATCGAGCCTCACGCGCGATCTACGAGTCGGTGCTCGAGGCGAGCGCCGCGGGCGTGCGCACGCCTGACCTCGGCGGCGCCGCGACGACCACAGGCTTTACGGACGACGTCGTCGGGCGCGTGCGGACGAAGATCGACGTCTGGTCGTCGCTGGGGACGACGGTCTAGGAGGTCGCCGTCGCCTTCTGCGCCTCGTGTGCGGCAAGGCGGCGGCTGAAGACGGCGCGCTGGACGCCCAGCGTGAGGATCCCGGCGACCAGCAGCGAGGCGATGTTCAGGCCGAGCTGCTCGATCGAGCCGGCGAACGAGTGCCAGTCGCCGTACGCGATCGAGACGCCGACGTTGGCGGCGGCGGGGATCGTGGTCACCGAGATGAGCACCCCGATGAGCGCGCCGGACTTGGCCGTGGTCAGCGACAGCATGCCGGCCACTCCCGCGCAGAACGCGACGAAGGCCGCGAAGAAGTCGGGGCTGGCGATGGTCTCGGACAGCGAGTGGCTGGCGGCGCTGAACTCGTCGGGCGTGATGCCCGTGGCCTTGAAGATCAGCGAGCTGAGGACGACCGTGCCGATCGCCAGCGGGAAGCCGACGGCCAGCGCGGCGAGCGATCGGGCCGCCAACTCGGGCCGGCGCTGCACCGCGGCGACGCAGAAGCCGGCGATCGGCCCGAACTCCGGACCGACGACCATCGCTCCGACGATGAGGATCGGCGAGTTGAGGTAGATGCCGACCGAAGCGATGAGAGCGGCGAGGACGATGAAGACCAGGTAGGTGGCCGAGATCGCCGACTCCTCGGAGGTCCGCTCGGTCACCTCCTCCCAGAGGACGGCGTCGGCGGGCGCCCCCGCCGCCTGGCGCTCGGCGCGGTCGGCCGCGTGCGAGATGGCGGTGTCGACCATCTCGACCGCGATGGTGCCATCCCTGTGGATGCCCAGGTCCTTGAGGTCGCCGATCACGACGCTCGCGTCCTCGCGCGCGACGTCGCACAGGATCACGTCGCCCTCGGGCTTGCGAGCCACGTCGTGCAGGTGGATGACGTTGATGACGCTGCCGGACTCCTCGAGCAGCGCCAGCGCGGCGTGCGCCTGCTCGCCCGGGGCGACTATGCGCAGGTGGACCATGGCCGGACTCTATGGGCCGCTGCAAGATCGCTTGCAGGCCCCCGCTTCCGTCCGGCGCCGCGCCTACCTTCACGAACACATGTTCTCCCCCTCTTCCAACCCCCGGATCGCCACGCGCCCATGGCGCCAGGCGTTCCGGCGCGCCGTCGACCTGGCCGTCGCCTTTGCCACGCTCGAGAGCGCCACGAGCGCGCGGGAGCTTCTCTCGCGCGACCCGTCGCCTCAGGCGAGCGCGTGCCCGCACGGCCTCCTCGACGCGTCCGCGCCGCATCCGCACCGCATGCCCCTGCGCCGTTCGGCGCGTCCCGGGCGCCCCGGTACGGTTCCGTCGCGGGCCCAAGACTGCCTCGTGCCCCACGCGGGGCGCCCGCGGCACCGCAGCGCGCATCCCTCATCGCGCTGATCGGCCTGGGAGGGCCGCTTCACGGGCGCTTCGCCGGGGCCGAGCGCGGTCCGGTTCCCGGCAGGGCCTCGTACTCGACGCCCTCGAGGCCCATGTACGCCCACGGCCCCGCGTAGCTCATGCCGATCTTCTGCATGACGCGGATCGAGCCGGGGTTGCTCAGCAGCGCGTGCGCGTAGACCCGCGTGACGTCCGGCCGGCTCAGCGCTTCGGCGAGCAGCGCGGCAGCGCCCTCGGTGGCGAACCCCTGCCCCCAGGCATCGGGGCGAAAGCGATAGCCCAGCTCGACCTCGGTCGCCGCGAGGGCCGCTGCCTCGTGGGGCGCCGAGCCGGCGGCGCCCCCTCCGGGCGCGCCGCCCGCCGCCGCGGCGTCCGCTCCCGCCGCCTGGTCGCGATCCGCCACCAGCTCGAACCACCCCAGGAACCTGCCGGTCGCCCGCTCGATCGCCGCCAGGTAGCCAGCGGGATGCATGAACCTGCGTTCGTATTCGCGCCGCTCGGCCGGATCGTCCGGGATGTGCTCGCTGAACGGGTCGATCGCCTCGCGGACCTCGGGGAAGCCGTCGAGCTCGACGAGCGCGTCCAGGTCGCCTTCGTCCATCGGACGCAGCTCCAGGCGCGCGGTTCGGATCGCCTTCACGGCAGCCAGGCCACGGCCTCGACCTCGAGCAGCAGGTCGGGATGGAACAGCCCCGCGACCTGGACGAGGGTGCTCGTCGGCGGCCGGTCACGGTCGACGAACTCGTCGCGCACCGCCCGGATCGTCACCAGCTCGGAGGCGTCGACGACGTAGAAGGTCAGCTTCACGACGTCCGCCCACCCCGCGCCCGCGGCCTCGAGGGCCGTCGTCAGGTTGGCGAAGACCGCACGGGCCTGGTTCTCCCAGCTTCCGGCTGCGATCACCGAGCCCTCCGCGTCCATCGCCACCTGCCCGGACGTCCACACGAGCCGTCCGGAGGGGATGCTCACGACATGGCTGTAGCCCGGCGGCGAGGGAAGGGCCTCGGGCGAGGCGAACGACGGCGACGCGCTGGACATGGCGCCATCGTACGTGTCCACGGTCAGCCTGCGCCCGCGAGCGCCTCGACTTCGATCAGACGGCCGGCACCCCGAGGTTCGCCCCACAACGGCGAACGGGCCGCCCGAAGGCGACCCGTTCTAGGAATAACCGGCGGCGTCCTACTCTCCCGGGCCCTTGCGGGCCAAGTACCATCGGCGCTGAGGGGCTTAACTGCTCTGTTCGGAATGGGAAGAGGTGTTTCCCCCTCGCCATGACCACCGGAATCTGGCGAGACCACGCCCTCCCGGAGGCCCTTCAAAACCGCACAGCGCCACAGGGCATCGAAAAAGAAAACCGTCAAGCCCTCGGACCATTAGTACCGGTCTCCTTCGCACATCGCTGTGCTTCCAGATCCGGCCTATCAACCTGGTGGTCTACCAGGGTCCTTACTCCCTCAAGGGGATGGGAGAGCTCATCTCGAGGTCGGCTTCCCGCTTAGATGCCTTCAGCGGTTATCCGATCCACACGTAGCTAACCTGCGGTGCCCTTGGCAGGACAACAGATACACCAGAGGTGCGTTCATCCCGGTCCTCTCGTACTAGGGACAACTCCTCTCAACTCTCCAACGCCCACGGCAGATAGGGACCGAACTGTCTCACGACGTTCTGAACCCAGCTCGCGTGCCGCTTT
>Ga0081539_10002500_pt1 | contig 25785 bp, 30 predicted proteins | sample TabmetS4T2R2_FD_71023 | JGI IMG/M metagenome (GOLD analysis project Ga0081539, IMG submission 71023) | Tabebuia heterophylla rhizosphere microbial communities from the University of Puerto Rico - S4T2R2 | ecosystem: Host-associated > Plants > Roots > Rhizosphere ...
AAGACGTACCCGAGGGTGCTTTCCGGCAAACCATTACCCCGCCACTCCAGCTGCTCCTCATCGGCCACGGACCGGACAGCGCGGCGTTGCGCAGTTTTGCCGCCACCCTCGGCTGGAGTGTGTTCGAAGTGGAAGAGATGGATGCTTTGCCTAACGAATTCGATGAGTGGACCGCAGCGATCGTGAAAACCCACAACTACGGCCGCGATTACGCCGCCCTCGCCAGGCTGCTCCCGCTCGGGCTCCGTTATCTTGCCCTCCTCGGCCCGCGTCGCCGGCGCGACCAGTTGCTTCATGCCCTGATCGAAGAGGGCGTCGTCAGGCGCTCCGAATTTTTCGCGCCGGCCGGACTCGATCTCGGCGCGGAATCGCCGGAGGAGATCGCGCTCGCGATTGTGAGCGAAATCCAGGCCACCTTCGCCCGGACGAAGGCGGAGCCGCTGCGCGATCGGAAACGGGCGATCCATCTTCTGCCCGACTTCGCCGTGGTGTGAAAATCGGCGCGATCGTGCTCGCGGCCGGCGGCTCGAGTCGTTTTGGCCGGCCGAAACAGTTGTTTAGCTACGAAGGCGAAACGCTCGTCCGCCGCGCCGCCCGCGCGGCCCTGGCGGTGCGCGGCCCGGTCGTTGTCGTCGTCGGGCGCGAGCGCGAACCGATCGCGAATGAGTTGTTGGGGTTGCCGGTGACGGTTGTGCCTAACGACCATTGGCAAGAGGGAATAGGCAGCTCGCTCCGGTGCGGGCTGGAAGCGCTTCCCCAATGCGACGCCATTGTTATCATGAGCTGCGATCAACCAGGGGTGAATGAGTCGGTGATCCAGCACCTCCTCGCCGAACATGAGCGAACCCGAAAACCGATCATTGCCTCCGCTTATGCCGAAACGTTAGGCGTGCCCGCCCTGTTTACCGCGAGCGTGTTTGGAGAACTGCGGAACCTGCCGGCTGATCAAGGCGCCAAGCACGTGATCCTGGCGCAACCTGGGCGGGTTGCCGCGGTCGATTTTCCCGCCGGTGCGCTCGATATCGATACGCCGGGCGATTACAAGCCGGGCTACAACGTCAAACCGTAGATGCGCACTTCCTGCTGCTTGCCTTTGAGCTTGCGCTCGCCGAGATCGACGAGATTTTCACCGGCGCCCGGCAAACGCTCCCGAAAATCCGCCGACAGCACGACCGACTGATTCAATTCTTTCATCACCGATTCGAGGCGAAAGACGGTGTTGACCGCGTCGCCGATAATGGTCGCGTCGCGCTGGGCGTCGACTCCCACGTTACCGCAGGTCACGGTCCCGTAGTGAAGGGCGACTCCTACTCGAAAAGGCTCGGCGTTTGACCAGGTGATCTTGTCGGCCAGGCCGAGCAGGTCGCACGCGATGCGAAGGGTTGCGCTGCAGTCCACTTCCTCTACCGCAGTGCAACCACTCCAGTAGGCTAGCATGGCGTCACCGATGAACTTGTCGATCGTGCCGCCGTTCCGCGTCACGAGATTACCGGCTTCACGGAACCAGACCCCGAGGTGCTGAGCGAGTTCTGCGCTCGAGATTTTCTCGGCCATCGTGCTGAAACCGCGGATATCGCAGACGAGTAAAGCCACCGCGCGCAGGGCGGCGCTGTTCGTGCCGGCCATCGACCCCGCCATGGTTAATTCGAATTCCGCATCCGAAAGATCGTTCTCGACCTGTTCGAAGATCAGTTCGTTGCGGGCAATTTGAATCCGGGCGCCGTGGGCCAGAGTCGTCGGCATCACCACGCGCTCGTCGTTGACGTAAGTGCCGTTGCGGCTCCCCAGATCGATGATCTGATACTGGTAGCCATCGTGGCAACGAACCAGGGCATGTTGGCGTGAGACGAGCGGACTGCCGCTCAGGCACACCGTGTTATCGCTCGTGCGACCGATCGTGGCAGTGTTGCCGATCGTCAGGTCAAATGGATTTCCCGTGAGCGGGCGGACGGAAAGCTTGGCGGCCATAACGGTGGCGAACGATTATCCCGCAGCAGGTGGCGTGCGACAAGCGAACAGCCGTTGCAGGGTTGAAGCTTGAAAAGGTTGAAGCGATAAAGCGGCCTGTGTTTCGCTCTCAAGTCGGAAGGTTTAGTGCTCTGCGGGATTGCGGATGAATTTCGATCATTATGAAGTGCTGACCCACGATGACGGCTCGCCGATCGAGCTCGGGCGCGGCGCCATGGGTATCACCTACAAAGCTTTCGATACCAACCTGCGGGTGAACGTCGCGCTCAAGGTGATCAATGCCAAATTCATCGAGAACGAGGTCGCGCGGCAACGTTTTCTGCGCGAGGCGCGGGCGGCGGCCCAGTTGCGCCATCCCAACGTCGCCTCGGTCTTCCACCTCGGCACGAGCCCGGAGGCGTTCTTTTACGCGATGGAGTTTGTCGATGGCGAGACGGTCGAGTCGTTCATCAAACGGCAGGGCCCTATCGATCCGCTAATCGCGCTCCGAATCGTCCTCCAGGTCGCGCGCGCTCTCTCGGCGGCGGCGAAGCATCATCTCGTCCATCGCGACATCAAGCCGGCAAACCTGATGCTCGTGAAGGAGGAGGATGACTTTCTGGTCAAGGTGATCGACTTCGGCCTGGCCAAATCGATCAAGCACGAAGAGAACGACGACCTGGCAACGTTGTCCATGGGCGGGTTTGTCGGGACGGCGCACTTCGCCAGCCCGGAGCAGTTGGAAGAAAAGGAGATCGATGTCCGCTCCGACATTTACTCGTTAGGCGTGACCCTTTGGTACATGCTCGTGGGCAAAGCCCCTTTCGGCGGGTCGCTCGCCCAGGTGATGAGTCAGCACCTCCATAAACCGCCTCCCCTCGAGCAGATTCAGCACTTGCCGGCGTGTTTGCGCACGCTGGTTGGTCACATGATCGAGAAGGAGCCGGCCAATCGTCCGCAATCGCCGGGCGATCTGCGTTCTGAAGTCGAGAACTGCCTGGCCGAGCTCCAATCCGCGCCGCAAACGGTGGAGCAGGATTTTCCCACCGTAGTGGAAACACCCCCGCCGCTGCCGCGAGGACCTGCCGTGGAGTCCGCCCCGATCAAACGATCCTGGGCGGGGCCGATCGCAATGGCCTGTCTCATTGCTCTCATTGCCCTCGGAGCTTCGGTCTTCTTTTGGCTCCGTCTGACGAGTAAGCCTCCGCCAGTTGTCGTAAAAATTTCGCCCGCGCCAACCGCCACTCCTTCTGTCGGCGGGCGAGTGGCAACCCCGCCGGCTCCGCCATCACCACCGTCGCAACCCACGCGGGGCCAGGTCGAGTTGACGCGCGAGATGCTGGCCCCGGCCGAGCAAGCCGAAGCGGCAAAGGATTGGCCGCAAGCAATCGCGGCTTACGTGCAGCTGCACCGCCAATTTCCGAAGAACGATGTTCCGCTCGTCCGGCTCGATTTGTTGTTGAGTAAAATCGAGGCCGAACCGGGAACGCTGCGCGACGAGGATTTCGATCGGTTGCGCGAACCGCTGACCGAAGCGGCCAAACTCGAGGTCGTGAGCGCGATGGAATTGCTCGGCGAATCCCTGCGCAAGCGCGACCCGAAAGCCTCGTTCGCCTGGCTCTGCGCCGCGGCCGCGCACGGCCGCGCGCACGCCATGGCCGAAGTGGGTTTGCGCTACTCGAACGGCGCCGGCGTGGAACTCGATTTCGTCAAGGCGGCGCAATGGTTTGAAATGGCGCGAGCCGCGGGGGACGCGAGCGCGGGCACGCTTCTCGCGGAATGCTATCTCTACGGCAAAGGGGTCACGAAAAATGAAAGCAAGGCGGTCTCGCTCCTGCGCGATGCGGTCGCCGCGAAAGACCCGCGGGCGATGGATCGGCTGGCCAATTGTTATCACAAGGGAATCGGTCTGGCGCAGAACGATGCGGAGGCCTTTCGCCTCTACAGTCAGGCGGCGAATTTGCATTACGTCGACTCGGTCGGAAACCTCGGGGTGCTTTACCTGACGAGTGAAGCAACCGATTTGGGAAAGGACATGACTGCGCGAACCAATAAGGCGGTGACGCTGTTTCGTGATGGAGCGAAAGAAAACAACGCCTTCTGCATGTTTCTCTATGCGCGCTGTCTCGAGGGCGGGACCGGCGTGCCGCAGGATGCGACTGCGGCAACCGATTGGTATCGGCGCGCGGCCGAGGCGGGCAATCCTCCGGCCCAGGAATGGTGCCGCAAACACCTGGTTACCTTTGAGCCCGAGGCAAGCCCTCGGCGGTAGCGGCGCTCTGGGAACCCTGAGGCGCTTCGACGGTCACAGACCGCCGCTACACGAAAAGAGAGGTGCTTCACGAAAAGAGTTGGTGGGCGCGAAATAATCTTGTCACTCCAAAACGCCGGATTAAAACTCGGCGCCCTATGAAGATTCCGATGCTCAAGACTTCTTCCGTCATGGCCGCCGCTTCGCTCTTGGCGACCGGCTGCGCAGATCTTACGCCGCTGGAAAACGCAGGACTTCTCGGGGCTGCCAGTGGAGCCACCGCAGGAGGAATCGCCCGCGCATCTGGTGCCAGCACAAGTCAGTCGGTCGCAATTGGCGCCGCGACGGGCGCGGTCGTGGCCGCCGTTACCTATGTGATCGCCAAACATGAAGCGACCGAACGCCAGCGTCGCATCGCGGAGGAACGCGCCCGGCGTACCTACGCGGAAATGTCGGCCAAGCGCAAGGCGGAGTTGAAAGCGCGCAAGACCCGTTACATCGCAGTCGATACAGAAAAGAGCGAAAAGACGGCCGCCGGAGCGAAAAAGAGCGTGATGATCTGGGATACCCAGTCGCAGGAAGTGGTCGGGAACAACGTTTACGACTTGAAGAGCTCGCCGGCGGTGGGTTCGACCGCCAAGTTCGACACCTACTCGGCGGAGTACGTCGGCTCGGGCAGCTGATCGTTAGGCCGCTGGATAGGCTGCCGAACGAACGTCGTTAGGGCGCGAGGCCGTAGGCTTCCACCAGGGCGACGCCGGTCGTGTCGTTTTTGCCCCGCACGATCGCGGTATACGAGTCGGCGCTCAATGTCATGAGAATGGCGGACTCGGCATCCTCGGTCGGCGGGATGGTCGTCGCGATGATCTCGGCTTCCTGGTCGCTCCGCCAATCGTCGTTGCTGGCAATGATCGCGCCGTTCTGGTCGTGCAGCTCGAGCATCGGATCGGCCAGGGCGCCGTCCACCGGAAGTGATGGGCCGATCGCGCGCACCAGCACCTCCTGCGCGGTCCCGCCCACGATAATGAAACCACCGATCAGGATGTCGTCTCCGGTCTGGACTAGGCCGCGGGTGGAAATGTTTGCCAGGCGCGAGTTTGCGCTCAAGGCGAGATCGTATGCCTCGACCAGGCCAACCCCGGTCCCCGAATTCATGCCGCTCACGATCGCGGTGTAGGAATCGGGCGGGAGGTCCATGAGAATTGCCGATTCGCTCGGATCAGCCGGCGGGATAGTTGTGTCGATGATCTCCTGTTCGTTAGGCGCATCCATCCAGTCATTGTTGCTCGCGATGGTCGCACCGGTCCCGTCGTGTAACTCGAGAGTGGGGTCGGCCAGCGGGCCAGTCACCGGCAGCGAAGGGCCGATGGCTCGCACGAGCACACTGATTGGGTCCACTCCGGTAATGATGAAGCCGCCAATCAGGACATTGTCACCGGTCTCGACCGCCAGGCGGGTCGAGATATTGGCGAGCGTGCCGGTGGCAGGCGTCGCCGAGGGTGTCGGGGTTGGCGTGGGGCTCGCACCCGTCACCGCGACCGAGCCGATCATGTTGCAGCAAGCACCATGCGGCATGCAATAATAGGGAAACGTCCCCGCTGCATCGAACGTGTGTGAGAAGGTTTGGCCGGAACTCAGTATGCCCGAGTTCCAGTTTCCATCCGGCGAACCTGGTGTCCCTGAAGTGGTGCTATGGCCGCTTCCGACCCAGGTCCATTTCACCGTGTCGCCGACCTGAATGTTGACGTTGGAAGGAGAAAAGGTGAGACCGTTGTTGGCGACCAAGACTTCGACGGTGGTCGCCCGTGTCAGGGCCGGGTAAAAAACAATCGCACCTAGGAGGATCGCTCTTGTGAGATAGCGAGCAGCTCGGTTAGAGATTTTTTCCGCTTCCAAAGGTCTCATCGTTCTCCTCCGTTGCAGGCGATCTAGCAAATCGATTCAGCCGCAACCTTCAAGGAACGACCGGGGCAAGAACGGTAACGGTCCTGTTACCGGAGACTAATTTCCCCCTCCGAAGAATCGCTTGAAAGAGCGAAACAGACTGCGGGGCGCTTCCTTGATCTTTTGCTTCACTTCTTCGACCCGCCGCCCGAGCAGGGTCGGGCTCCCGCCGTGAACCTTGCAGATGCCCCGCGGGATCTTGTCCACCGGCAAGTCGATCTCATAGGCCGCGCCGGCCGCGACGCAGCCGCTGGTCGCGATCGCATTGGAAATCGAACAGACCGTCGCCTGTTGCAGCGGGACGGGTGCGCGCAACGGCTCCGCGGGATAACGCTCCGCCGATTTCAACATCACCTGGGTCCATACCGGCAAGGCGAGGGCCGCGCCGTAGCCGCGCGGAATGATCGTCGTCGGTTGATCGAACCCGACCCAGACGCCGCAGGTCATCGTGCTGGTGAAACCGACAAACCAGGCGTCCTTGAAATCGTCCGTCGTGCCGGTCTTGCCCGCCGCGGGAAGGCGAAAGCCTAACGACCGCGCGCTGGCGGCGGTGCCTTTGGTGAGCACATCTTCCATCAGCTCGGTTGTCATCCAGGTCGCGCTCTTGTCCAGGACGGGAAGAGTGACGTGCGCGGCGCGATAGATCGGCCGGTGTTCCTGATCGTCGATCCGCTCGACGATGTAGGCCTGCTGGCGCACGCCATTGTTAGGGAAAACGGTGTAGGCCGCAGTCAGATCCTTCAGGTTGGTCTCGAAAGCGCCGATGTAGATCGCCGCGCCTTGCGGGATGTCCTTTCCGAGGCCGAGCGTGGTGGCGACCTTCTGCGTGTCGTCGAGCCCGGCAAATTCGCCCACTCGCACGCTCATGGTGTTGCGGGAATGGACCAGCCCGTAGGAAACCGGCTGAATCCCATTGTAACGCCCGTCGGAGTTGGCCGGTGACCAGTTGCCCGCTCCCTGCACTTCCCCGGGTTGAAGCGGGCCGTCGCTCATCGCCGCACCCGGGAGCAGCCCATGTGCGAACGCCAGGGTATAAACGAAAGGCTTGAAGGCGGAGCCGATTTGCCGATTTGCCGGAGCCAGCGCGCGGTTGAACTTGCTCTGCCCATAATCGCGGCCGCCGACGAGGGCGCGAATCCCGCCGCTGTTGTTGTCGATCGCCACCAGGGCGCCCTCGAGATATGGCATCGCATTGTCTTCGCCTTCCGTCGGAGGACGATATTGAGATTTGAGCGGGTGCCGGAACCCGCGCTGGTGCTCGATCCTGGTGAGCTGTTTCTCGATCGCCTCGGTCGCGGCCTTTTGCACCACCGGATCGAGCGTGGTGTAGATGAAAAGCCCGCCGTTATCTATCTGGTCCTGGGTCAGGATGAGACTGAGATCGCGCTGCACCGCGTCCATCGCGTAATTCTCCTGGATCAAAGTAGGACGATGCCCGCGTGAGCTGATCCTTTCCCGTTTCGCCTGCTCCATTTGCCCGAGCGTGATCTGATGAAGCGAGCGTAAGCGATCGAGCACCATGTCGCGCTGCGCTCTTGCGCCTTCCGGGTTTTTCAGAGGCGAATACCGATTCGGGCTGCGAATCAAACCGGCGAGCAATGCCGCCTCCGACAGATCGAGCTTCGAGGCGTCTTTGCCAAAATATGATTGCGAGGCCGTCTCGACCCCGTAGCAACCGGAGCCGAAATAAATCCGGTTCACGTAGAGTTCGAGGATCTGGTCCTTGGTCAGCTCGCGCTCGATTCGCAGCGCCACCATCGCCTCGAGCAATTTGCGGCTGATGGTGCGCCCGCCCAAGGGCAAACTGTTGCGCGCGAGTTGCTGGGTAATGCTGCTCGCCCCTTCCTTCACCGAGCCGCTCGTCACGTCCCGATAAAGCGCGCGGAGCACGCCCCGCCAGTCGATCCCGCCATGCTCGTAAAAGCGCGTGTCTTCGCGCACCAGGAGCGCCTTGATGAACAGCGGCGAGACCTCTTTCAGCGACACCTTCAGCCGATTGGCTCCAGCCAGCCGGCTGTAGATTTTGCCATCGACATCGAAGACCGTGTTGCGCTCCGGCATCGTGCCGAGGCGTTTCAGGTCGAAGGTCTGCGCCCAGACCGCATAGAAGCAAAGAACCGCGATCGCAATCCCCGCCGGGATGACGAGGAGAATGAAAGCGGCCAACCAACGCCAGCCGCGGCGTTTTCGCTTTTTTTCAGGCGCGCGTTCTGTGCTTCGTTTTGAGGCGGTGCGCGCAAAGAATTTCATTCGTTGAAGCGTTGAACCGTTAAAGAGTTGTAGCGGCAAGGCAATGAGCGGCCCCGCTTCAACGCTTCATCCCTTCATCGCTTCAACACGCTACAGCTTCAGCTTCACCGGTTCGCCATGCTGCTCATTCGCGCAGGGGGCATTGATCGGCACCCCGGCATCGGCGCTGCTCGGCTCGATCAGCTTCTTCTCAATCAGGTAACGCTCGACTTCTTCGCCGCTGACATCGGCGAGCATTTCGCCATTGATTTCCACACAGGGCGAAAGCGGCTGACCGCTCTTGGTTTCCATTTCCCAACGAAACGCCGGGTTCTGAATGATGTCCTTTTCCGTGTAGGGGAGATCATATTTGGCGAGCACGGCGCGAACGCCGCCGCTCCAGCCGCAATGGGTTTTTAAATAGGCGGTGATCTGTGGTTTTTCCATGCGCGGAAATTAGCATCGGCCAAAAATTCGGCCACCGATTTCCCGCGGTTGCCCAAAGATCTGGCATTCCGCTATTCGGTATTTAGACTCTTCTGCTGTATGCCCGAAGGCGATAGACCTCACCAAACGACGCTCGAGCGAACGGCGACCCGGCGTGCGACATCGTTTTCCATGACTTCAATCCTTTGCTGTTCGCGCTGTTTCCATATCCTTTCGGCCAAAGGTCTATGGCATGGCTTGACAGTCCGTTTCATTCACCCGCTGCCAGGCGCGCTCCGGGGCGCAGCCGCTCATTTTGTTCTCGTTAGGCGTTTGCCCCTCTTTTGCTTATGCTGCATCACCTTTCTTTCGCGGTGACTGACCTCACACGGTCGGCCATCTTTTATGACGCCGCCCTCGCTCCTCTTGGCTACGTCCGCGCCTTCACTCAAGAGAGCGGTGCTGGCCGCAAAGAATCGGCGGTCGGCTACGGGAGCCCCGGAGCTGAGGATCAATTTGCCATCCGCCTTCGTCAGCCAGCTGTTGTCGCGCCCAGCGAGGGCTTCCATCTGGCTTTTCGAGCCCCTTCTCAAGAGGCAGCGATCGCTTTCCACCAGGCGGCGCTGGCCCACGGCGGAGAGGACAACGGAGGCGTGGGCTTTCATCCCGAACACGGTCCGAATTATTTCGCCGCTTTCGTAATTGATCCTGATGGCTACCGGATCGAGGCCGTTGTCGATGAAAAGGCCTGACGCAGGTGGCTTGCACATGAACGCCATTGGTAGTTCACGGCGTAGCCCATCTTGCTCTCGTTAGGTCCATGAAGCGCCCCAACTCTCAGCAGGCCAGGGAGCATTTGGCGATCGAATACCAGATGGTCGGCCGCCCGAACGATGCGCAACAGGCCGCCTTGCGCGCGAGCCGCCTCAAGTCGGGAGTGACGGCGAGTTCCCGGAAGAAAAGTTGAGGCTGGGGTTTTCGCCACGCACTTTTTCACTCGACCCATATCGTTAGGCGATGAATCGGCCGACAGAGAAGCCGCAGTTGGCGCGTCAGCTTGGCCTCTTTGGCACGACCATGGCGGTGATGGGCGGCATTATCGGGGCGGGGATTTTCATCAATCCCCATCTCGTGGCGCAGCGTGTCCAGACCGCCCCGCTCATTCTCGCGGCGTGGGTGGTGGGCGGACTAATCGCACTCGCCGGAGGCTTTATCTACGCCGAGTTGGCGGCGCGGTTGCCGGTTGTTGGTGGCCAATACGCCTACCTGCGCGAAGCGCTTCACCCGGCGGTGGCCTTCATCTACGGCTGGGTCTTACTGCTCGTCATCCAGACAGGCGGGATCGCGGCCGTCGCGGTTACTTTCTCGCGCTACTTTCTCGAGCTGACCCGCTGGCCGATCAACGATTCGTTAGGCGCAGTCGGTGCGCTCGCATTGCTCACCGGAATTAATTGCCTCGGGGCAGGCGCCGGGAGTCGGGTGCAATCGATCATGACGTTGATCGCGATCGGGGCGATTGCGTTTCTCGAAATGGTCAGCTTTTCCCATCACGGGACGGCCGCGGGAACGAGGACACAAACCCTTCCGGCGAACCTTCCCCTGGCTTTCGGCGCGGCCATGACCCCGATCATTTTTGCCTATGGCGGGTGGCAAACTTCGAGTTTCCTCGCCGGCGAGATTCGCGATCCCGATCGCACTCTTCCGCGCGGATTGATCCTCGGGGTGCTCGGAGTGATCGCGGTTTACGTCTCAGTCAATTTCGCCTACCTCCACGCCCTCGGCGCAGGAGGTTTGGCTGCAAACGGCACGCCGGCCTCGGCCGTGATGCGCAGCTCGTTAGGCGAACGCGGCGCGCAAATCATCGCGGCCGGAATCGCCTTTTCCGCCTTCGGCTTTCTTGCCCAATCGATGCTGACCGCGCCGCGGGTTTATTTCGCAATGGCGAAAGACGGCGTTTTCTTCCGCAGCGTCGCCCGGGTCCATCCGCGCACCCATGCCCCGGTGGTGGCGATTCTCCTCCAGGGAATCTGGGCGATGGTAATTGCCCTCAGCGGCACCTACGGCCAGGTGGTGAACTATGTCGTGGCGATGGACGCGCTCTTCTTTGGGCTGACTGCGACCTGTCTCTTCGTTTTGAAACGAAGGGGCGGGCCGGTGCGATTTCGCGTTCCGGGCCATCCCTGGACGACGCTCTTTTTCATCGCCGCACAATGGCTCATCGTCATCAGCACCTTCACGAATGATCCCCGCCGAGCTTTCATCGGGCTCGGTTTCGCGTTCCTCGGGCTGCCGGTTTACCAGTGGTGGCGGCGATGAAGTTGTTTCCGGAAAAAAAACGCTCGGACTACATGGAGTGGGCGAAACTTTCCTCCCCGGCGCGCTACAATCTTGCGACCAGCGGCCTGATGAATGTGATCCTGGCGGAGTTTCCGCTTGAGGCCGGCGATTTGGAAATCACCGGTGGCGGTTATGGCTACCGACCGCTGCTCGAGCGGATCGCGCAGCATACCGGCGCGCCGATCGATTGCATCGTGACGGCGGAGGGAACTTCGATGGCAAACCATCTCACGCTGGCCGCGCTCCTCGAGCCGGGCGACGAAGTTCTGATCGAGCGACCGACCTACGGACTGCTCCTCGATGTCCTGAATTACCTCGGCGCCCGGATTCGGCGGGTCGAACGTCGCCTCGATCAGGGTTTTGCAATTTCGTTAGGCGAAATCGAGGCGGCGATCACGCCGGCAACCCGACTTGTCGTGCTGAGCAATCTCCATAACCCAACCGGGGCGCTCATCCCGGTCGAAACGTTGCGTGCCATCGGCGAAAGGGCAGCGCGTGTGGGAGCTCATGTGTTGGTCGATGAAGTTTACCTCGAAATGCTCTCGGTGTGCGAATCCCAGACCTGCGGAAGCAGGTCCCTCCGGAGCGGCATGCTTCCGCATGCCCCAAACCGCCGCGCCTTCTCGTTAGGCGAAAACTTCGTCATCACCAGCAGCCTGACGAAGGCTTATGGCCTGAGCGGGCTGCGTTGCGGCTGGATTCTGGCCGCGCCCGAGCTGGCCGAGCGGATGTGGCGGTTGAATGATCTCTTCGCCGCAACCGCGGCCCATCCCGCGGAACGCATCTCGGTCATGGCCTTCGATCATCTCGATCAATTCTGCGACCGGGCGCGCAATCTCCTCACCACCAATCGCGCGCTCCTCGATTCCTTCCTCGACTCGCGGGATGATCTGGAATGTTTCCGTCCCCCGGCTGGGTCGATCGTTTTCCCCCGCCTTGCCCCAGGCATTGATCCGGAAAAAGTCTTCCAGCGCCTGCGCGAGAAATACGAGACCTCGGTCGTGCCCGGCCGCTTTTTCGAAATGCCACAGCATTTCCGCATCGGAATTGGCGGCCCGAGCGCGGAATTGCGCGAAGGCCTTGAGCGACTGGGCGCGGCCCTGGATGACTTCATGAAAGGATAGGACCCGCCCCGCGAATGCAGCGCGCGGCGAAACGTGCTTCCTTTTTCTCCCGAACCGCTAATAGAAATGAAAATTGCGATCGCAGGAAAAGGAGGCAGCGGCAAGACAACTGTCGCGGGCTTACTCACCCGGTTGCTGGCAGATCGCGGCCATTGCGTCTGGGCAATTGATGCGGACAGCAATCCGAATCTTGGTCTCACTCTCGGCCTGGCGGTCGGCCAGGCGCAGGCGATCAAACCGCTCGAAAGCGGTATCCTCCGCCAGACGACAGATGCGAAGGGTCAGCGCACCGCCGAGCTAACGATGCCGCCGCGGGCCGTCGTGGAGAGTTATGGGTTGCGGGTGGCGGATCGATTGACCTTGCTCCAGATGGGAACGGTCGATCACGCCGGCGCGGGGTGAATGTGTAGCGCGCATGCCGCGGTGCGGCATCTTCTTAACGGCATTTTGCAGGAGGACGAGGTCGTCACGGTGATCGACATGGAGGCAGGCTTGGAACATCTCAGCCGCGGGACGGATAAGCACGTTGACGTCCTGCTCGCGATCGCCGAGCCGTACTTCAAGGCACTGGAAACGTCGCGCCGTTGTGTCGAGCTGGGGCGCGAATTGCAAATCCCAAGGGTGGCAGCGCTGGCCAACAAATTTCGCAGCGCCGAAGAGCTGAGCGCGGTGCGCAATTTCGCCGCCAGCCATCAGATCCCGTTGCTCGGGGAAGTGCCCTATGATCCGCACGTTATGCGGGCGGAGCAGGCCGGCGCGGCGCCATCGTTAGGCGAAAAAAGTCCGGCGGTCGCTGCCGTTGAACAGGTCGCGGTCGCGCTCGGCCTGTGAGCCGTATTCGTCAAGCGTCAGTTCAGTTATCCGGTCGCCCTGGCGTTTCGCTTTGCGATTGCAAAACTTTGACGCATATGCGCCAAAGTTTGGTTGGCCCCACCAAGATGGATAAGGGAGGAGGAGAACGTTTCGGGGGCTTTTGCTCGCGTCTCGCCCTTGACGGCAGCAAAGCCTGGGCGCTACGCTGCAGGGTCGGTATTGCGATCGCTCAGGCATATGAAAAGGATCCTGGCATCATTCATCTTCGCGCTCGTTGCTCTCCCTCTCACCAGCTTGGCTTGTGAAGGTGGAAGTTGCGAAAGCATGCAATTGCCGCCGCCGGCCGTGAAGGTGGGACCGGCGGAGCAACTACTCGGTTTTGTTTCCGCTCACGCCGGCTTGCTGGCCGCGCTTGGACTGGGTGCCTTAATCGCGAGTGCACTGGCACGGATGCGAAAATTACCTGAATCGAAGACCGCCACCTTAGCAGGGGGCGCGCTGTAGCTCCGGCCTTTCCGGCTTTATGTGTCTTGCGGTTCCGGGGAAAATTCTCGAGACCCACCAGGACCACTCGTTGCGGATGGCGAGAGTACAGTTCGGGGGAATCAGCAAGAATATCTGCCTCGAATACACTCCCGAGGCGAAGGTGGGCGACTACGTGCTGGTCCACGTCGGGTTCGCCCTCACGGTGATCGATGAAGAGGAAGCGCGGCACACCTACGATTTGCTGAAACAAATCGCGGGGCTCTCGGAGCTGGAGACGCCCGAGGCCGCCGAGTCCGAGCCGGTCGGGACCGCGGCTGGCGGGAGGTAGCGTCGCTCGAGCGCGCCGGGCTACTTTGTTTTCACCAGCTGGAAATTTTTTACCAGCATGTAGTTGTGGCCGTCGTATTGCGTGAGGGCGCCGCGGGCCGTGACCCAATAATTGCCGCCCGCACAACGTCCGGTGGTCTTTTCGATCTCGGCCCGCTTTTCGTTAGGCAAGAGAAAAACAATCCCCGGTTCGGTGCTCAGTTGCAGGACGATGTTATCCGGCGCCTCGCCCGCTCGCCAGGTGCAATAGCCGCACATGGCGCTTCCGCTCACCTCCACATCGTCACTCGCGGGAAGCAGCGCCCCCCATTGGGGAAGGGGCGGCACTTGCTGCGAAGTAACAGCGTTGGTTGCGAATGGCGCCGGCCGCCTGCTCGCCCGCCAATGGTCGAACCAGGCGCCGGCAGCGACCGCGACGACTACCGCGATCAACCCCAGCAGCAGCGATCGCCTCGCTTTCATTCCTGTTTCTTGACCATCATCAGGGGCGAGCGCAATGTGAGTCATGATATTGTTTCGGGCAACAATATCGAAGAGCGATGTGGCTGCTTTTCTGCGTCGCGGTCATCGCGGTCCGAGCGATTCATTTGACCCATGAGCATGACCGTTCTCGATGTCCCGCCTTCGGTCGAAACTCAGATCGGCGGAGTGGATCATTTTAGCAGCGCGGCCGAACGCGAGCGCGCGGTGCAACTGCAACCCGAGGAGCGCAAGTTGCCGCTCGGGCCGCTCAAAGTGGTGCACGCGTTCTGGCTCGCCGGAATGAGCTGCGATGGTTGCTCGATCGCCGCAGTCGGCGCGACTGCGCCTTCAGTGGAGGATTTGATTGCGGGGACAATTCCCGGGGTGCCACGGGTGGTTCTGCATCATTCTGTGCTTTCAGTCGAAGCGGGCGAGGCCTTTATCCATAACTATGAGTTGGCGGAAAAGGGCGAGTTGGGCGCGCCTTATGTGGTGATCTATGAAGGCTCGATCGCCGACGAACGGATCGCCTCAGCAACTGGCGGATATTTCTCGGCCATGGGCGTAGAGAAGCAATCTGATGGCACGAACAAGCCGATCCCGACCGCGACCTGGCTGAAACGTCTCGCGCCCGGAGCGGCCGCGGTGATCGCCATCGGCACCTGTGCGACCTGGGGCGGCATCCCCGCCGCCGCCAACAACCCCACTGGTTCGATGAGTGTGATGGATTTTCTCGGGAAAGATTATCGCAGCTCCTATGGGCTGCCGGTGATTAATGTCCCGGGCTGCTCGCCAGTGGGCGATAATTTCACCGAGACAATCGCCTGCACACTTCTCTTTCTTCAGGGGCACGGGCCGCTGCCGGAGTTCGATGAATTGGGCCGGCCGCAATGGCTGTTTGAAGAAACGGTGCACCAACGCTGTGTGCGTGCCGGGTTTTACGAAGAAGGGACCTTCGCCGAACGCTATGGGCAAAAGGAATGTCTGGTCGAGATCGGCTGCTGGGGGCCGGTGGTGCAATGCAACATCGCCTCGCGCGGCGCGATCAATCACATGGGCGGTTGCATGAATACTGGCGGGATTTGCATCGGCTGCACGATGCCAGGATTTCCCGATCGCTTTTCGCCTTTCTACAAAAAGCCGCCGGGCGCAACGATTTCGAGCGCCGGCTCGAAGGTGCTGGGCACTTTCATGCGACCCTTGCGGCGGATTTCGCAGGCTTATTTAAACAAGGAAACACGCTGGACTCGCGAAAGCCACGTGCCGAGCGGATGGGGCCACGTGGAAAAGCCGGGACCAATGATGAAATTCATTCACACGCTCTATGTGAAGTATCAGTTTCTCGGTTCGAAGAGGACTTGGAAAGACGAATAAGATGTGGTGGACGACCGGTTTTATTCTCGGTGGCGCGATCGTGCTCGTGGTTGCGCTCTTGCTCATCGTCATCCTGCTCGTCGCGCGTAAAATCCGCAGCCTCGCGGGCGAAGCTCTGAGCGTGGCGGGAGAAATCGAAGCGGCGACGAAATCGATCTGGGGAATTCAGGACGCGAATGATCTCGTGCGGGAGACTGCGCGCGCGGCGCAATCAATCGAAGACCGGGTGAAAAGCATCGCCCGGGTGCTGGAGGGCGTAGCTTAGAGTGCAATGGACCCGATGACCGAGCAACTCTGGTTAGTCTCGTTAGGCGTGGCCGTGATGGTGGTAATCGTGGTCGCCATTGTGCTCGAGCTGATCGTGCGCACGGCCCAAAACATTCGCCACCTGGTTCATCAAATCTGGACTGGCGGCAAGCGAATCGCAGCCAACACCGTGACGATCGCCCTCTTGCACGAGACCAATAACCTGGCCGCAAAAATCCTCGGTTCGGTGAGCGAGATCGCGAAGGTTTCTTCGCGCATCCGGCAATTGGCGGCACGTCACACATGATTTTATTGCTCACCACGCTTACTTGTCTGGCCGCCCTCCTCCTTCTGGTGGTCGTGGCGATTAATCTGGTGCGAATTATCTGGGCGCTGGAAAACATCGGTGGCACGCCGACGAGTTGGCTGGCCAAAATTCGCCTCGGCCTGCGCGCAATCGAGACCGAAGCCGGCCAGCTCGCCCCGCTGGTTACGAGTTTGAATACAGGACTTGGCGCCCTCGATGGCGGGTTACGCCAGGTCGAGCGCGACCTGAGCGGGGCGATCACTTCACTGCGAGGGCAAAACTCATGACTGCCGTTTACTGGATCTGGGGGATCACCCTGGCGGTAATTAGTTTTGCCGTCGTCCCGCTCGCCATCTATCTCCTGCATCGCACTCTAAAGGCGGCGCGATCGATCGAACGTTACGCGCGGGAGTCACTCGACGCCGGCGTGGGAATCGCGAAGAATACCGGCGCGATTTCGGCCCTCGAACAGACGTTGGCTACGGCCGGGTCACTCATTGAAGCGAGCAAACTGTTGAAAGCGCGCGCCGAGGATATCGGCAGCGTAGCGGTTGATCTGGCGGCCTCGGGGTAAGCTTATGATTTCCCAGATTCTTCTTTGGTGGACGCTCGGCTTGACCGCTGCGATTGTGCTGGCGCTCGCTGGTTACCTTATTCCCGTAGCTTACTTTCTCGCGCGCACCGCCAGCCATCTCACCAGACTGGTCGGTGGCCTGAAAGCGGTGCGGGACAATGCCGCACCACTGACTGGTCACCTAAGGAATCTGGCAGCTGGGCTGACTGCGTTGCGCGGAGAGCTAACCGCCGTCGATAACCGCCTTGGCGATGCTGTAGAAATTCTAAGTCCCCAGCCATGATCGCAACGCCGATTTAATCATGTAACGATTCACGATTCACCGCGCCATGTGCTTCAAGAATCTCCCAATCGAATTCGATGAGTCGGGAAAGATGACCCTGCGCGACGACGCGGTGCGCGCCTTTGGCTTGAGCGACCGGCCGCATAACCCCGGTCCGAAACCGCTGAGCGACGCGCAGATTAAGACGCTGCTGGCCAAGAATGGTTACATCCGGGATATCGATTTCGACCCCGTCACCCGCGTGGCGGGCGCCCTCGCTTTTCATGCCGTGGCCGATCTGAAGGAGCGGAAAGTTTTAACCAGTAACTCGATGGCCACGCTCTTCCGCGGCTACGAAGTTATCATGGTCGGACGCGACCCGCGCGACGCCATCTTTATCACCAGCCGCGCCTGTGGGGTTTGCGGCGGCGTCCATTCGGTCGCTTCCTGTCTCGCGATCGAGATGGCTTTCGGTCTTGTCCCCCCGCCTTTGGGCGTGATCGCGCGCAACCTTCTTCTCTCGATGGAATTTGAGTACGATCATCCGCTCCATCTCTTCCTTCTCGCCGGGCCGGATTACTCGCGCATGATCGTCGAGCAGACCAATCCCGAAGTCTGGGAAAAAGCGAAGAGTTACCGCGCGCCGGGACGTCCCTGGCACGGCTACGAAACGGTCGGCGCGATCATGGAAGACCTGAACCCACTGAGCGGTAAACTCTATGTCGAAGCGCTCAACATGACCCGTGTGGCGCGCGAGGCTTATGTTGTCCTGGGCGGCAAATATCCGCATCCGCAGACCATCGTCCCCGGCGGGGTGAGCACGACCATTTCGCTCCAGACTTTCAATGAGTTCTACGTCCGGCTGCAGAAGTTTTTTGATTACTCGAAGAAGGTCATCGCGATCTGGGATGATCTGACCGAGTTTTTTTACGCCGCCAACCCAGACTATAAGCGCGTGGGATCGCGCCCGATGCACATGATCGATCCCGGTATCTGGGATGATCCGGAATCCTACGATTCGACTTACACCAACTGCGATACCTGGGGCGAGCGACGCTGGGCCATGCCGGGCGCGATCGTGGAGGGCAAACTAGTGACTACTCGCCTGACTGCGCTCAACACCGGAATCGAGGAGTTCATCGACCGTTCCTATTATGAGCCGTGGGCGGGAACACGCTTTCCCAAAGATCCGTTAGGCAATCCGCTTAGCCCTTATCATCCCTGGAACAAGGAGACCAAGCCGAAACCGACCGGTCAGAATTGGAAGGAGAAATATTCCTGGGCCTGCACCCCGCGCTGGGATCGGCAGACGACTGAAGCGGGTTGCTACGCGCGACTTTGGAACACCGCCGCCGCGCAAAAGACCCGCCCGAATCCATTCATTGAATCCACCGGCTCAAGTTTGAAGATGATGCTGCCGAAGAGCGTTCTCCCAGAGCGAGAGGTGGAATGGAAAGTCCCCGAAGTGTGGAACGCCTTCGAGCGCAATCGCGCCCGTGCTTATTGCGTCGCCTTCAACGCCGCTGTTTCGATGAACGATTGGCTGAAAGGGCTCGACCTTTTGAAGCAGGGCAAGACAGAGGTCGCAACTCCTTTCGAGGTCCCAAAGAAAGGAAGGCAGCTCGGGGTCGGTTTCTGGGGCGCGGGGCGCGGCTGGCTCACTCATCATCTCGAGTTACGGGATGGCCACGTCGCTAATTATCAAATTATTACTCCTTCGACGATCAACGCCTCTCCGCGCGATCCGTGGGATAACCCCGGCGCCTACGAAGAAGCGGTCCTGAACACACCGCTCCTGGAGAGTTTCAAAGACAAGAAGCAGTTCAAGGGCGTCGATATTCTGCGCGCCATTCGGAGCTTCGATCCCTGCATGCCGTGCACGACCCACATCTACGCGGGCGACAGAGTCATCTCGCGCGAAATCAACACCTGCGCCTGTGGGGCGGACGACGAGCACGAGCATTGAAGAATAGCGTAAGCTTCCAGCTTGTGTGATCGTCCCGCGCGAGCCAGGGGACTTTTGCAAGTGGACATGCGCACGATTATCGCCGGGGTCGGTTACGCAAATCTGAGCGACAGCTCGGTTGGACCGATTGCGATCGAGGCGCTGAAGAAGGAATCCTGGCCTAACGAGGTTAAGATTGACGACCTGAGCTATGGGCCGATCTCGGTCGTCCATAATCTGGCCGAAGCCAGGCCGCGCTACGAGCGCATGATTGTGATTACAGCGGCGGATTTCGGCGCGCGAGGGCCGGCCCTGCGCTGGCATCGCTGGCCGGCCGTCCTGCCCAACCCGCAGGAGGTGCAGGCGCGCGTCGTCGAGGCCGCGACTGGTGTGATCGATTGGGAAAACCTGCTCGTCGTCCTGCAACAGTTCGGCGTTTTGCCCGAGGAAGTTTATGTCCTCGCGGTCCAGCCGGTGAAAACCGATTTTGGAATGGAATTAAGCTCGGGAGTGGCGGCTTTGCTTCCCGAGGTCCTGGCGATCGCGCGCGCCCTGGCGATGGGCGAGCTGTCAGCCGAGAAACCGGTGCGCCTGAATTCTTTTCTCGCCTAACGATGCCAACTCTTGCCGAAGCCGAAGCAGACGCCGCGGTCATCGCCGAGTTGGTCAAACACTTCGAAGAGTCGAAGGAATGGGACCAGCAGGAAAAGGTGTTCGAATTGCTCGGCCGGATCGATCACCTGCATCGCGCCTGCATCTGGCGACTCTATGAGCTGACGAGCGAGCTTGGTGGCAAAGGATTAGTCGAACGGCTTCAGCTCGATCCCATGATTCGGATGTTATTTGTCCTTTACGATCTCCTTCCGCCGCAGCCGACCGAACCGGGAAATTAACATGCGGATTCTCGTCGCTGGAATTGGAAATGTCTTGCGCGGCGACGACGGCTTTGGGATAGCCGCCCTCCGCCGGCTCGAGGAGACGCAGCCTGATTCGGTGGTCGAGTTCTTCGAGAGTGGGACCGCCGGCATCTCCCTGGTGCAGAAATTAATGGAAGGCTGGGACGCGCTCTTCCTGCTCGACGCGCTCGATCGTGGAGGAGCGCCGGGACAGGTTTACATTCTCGAACCCGATTTGATTTCGTTAGGCAAAAGCGTCCCCAGGCAGGAGATGATAGACCTGCATCAGGCCGGTCCGGAAGCTGTCCTGCGCCTGGCGGCCGCGGTGCAGGCGCTGCCGGGAAGAGTCTGGATCGTCGGTTGCCAGGCGGTCGGGTGTGACGATCTCGGGGCGCCCTTGAGCGAGCCCGTGGCACGCGCGGTCCCGTTGGTGGTTGAACGGGTCCGGGGAATGATCAAGGGATTGCGGGAGGAGTCTGGCTGTCATGTCGGCGGATAATTTTCCAAAAAGGTCGAGCGATCGGCTCGCGGCCAAAGATGAGCTGCTCCAGGTGATGTATTGGCTGCGGGGCGAAGGTCTGGCCCGAGACGCGGCGGCGGCGGATCTTTCGCGCTGGATCGGAATGGAGCCGCTCGAAATTCACCCCCTCCTCGTCGAACTCGCAGAAGCGAAACTGGTCGAAATCGTCGAAGGATCGGAGAGGCAGGGCGCGCCGCGGTTTCGCCTAACGGCTGCAGGGGTAGTGGAAGGCGGCCGCCGGTTCGCCGATGAATTTTCCGAAATGATCAAGCCCGGACACTACGAGTGCAGCGATCCGAATTGCGAATGCCGGCGGACGGGTAATCCAGCTGACTGTCTCCATTAAGATTGAGCGCCAGAAAATTCCTTCCTCTCCCGCTCCTTCTCCTCGGCTGCGTCGTCTTCGCGCAGGATTCCGCGCAATCCATCGTGGACAAAGCGATCGCCCACGCCGGTGGCTGGGAGGCGTGGATGAACACGCGCACGATTGAGTTCCGCAAGACCGTCATCCGCTACGAGCCAGGCGGAAAAGTGAAAGGCAGGATGGTACAGTTCCACAAATACGCGCTCCATCCTTCGCCGAAAATGCGGATCGAATGGGAGAGCAATGGTTCCAAAGGACTCATGATCAACGACGGCCACCAGGCCTGGAAATTCGTCAACGGCGACCCGGCGACGACTCAGGAGGATATCAACGCCGCCCGGGGCAATACCTTCGGATCGCATTACGTTTTCTGCATGCCGTTCAAACTGCGGGACGAAGGCACGCACCTGGCAGATCTTGGTCGCGCCACGCTCCAAGGCGGGCAGGTGGTGGAAAAAATCCGGGCGACCTATTCGAAAGGCACCGGCGATGCGGGCGGGCTGCACAGGTGGACTTTTATGTTTGATCCTGGCAGCGGCCGGCTGCTGGCCAATCATCTCGAGTTCGCTCCGGGCAAATACGATTGGACCGAATATTACGAGGAGAAACCGGTGGGGGGGTTAGTTCTCTCGACGCGCCGCCTTGGTTTCCATGCTGATGTCAACGGGAAAATCGGTTCGAAGCAGAGCGAAATCATCTACGATCAGCTCAGGACAAACGTGGATTTCCCGGCCACGTATTTCGAACCGCCCCGTTAGGCGCCTAACGAATCGAGAAACCCCGGCTGTTCCCGAGATGAACGCATCGACTGGCCGGGGTCACCGCTCCCGGCTACAACTGCTGCATGGAGCGGCTTAAAATCGTCGTCCGCGGCGCGGTTCAGGGCGTTGGGTTTCGGCCATTCGTTTATCGGCTCGCAAGCGGGCTGAAACTCAAAGGCTGGGTGCTCAATTCCGCCCAGGGCGTCCTCATCGAAATCGAAGGCGGCCCTAACGATTTGTCTGATTTCTCCCGCCGGCTGCGCAGCGAGAAACCGCCCCGCGCCATCATTCAAAGCTGCGAAACCTCGCACCTCCATGCAGTGGGTTACAAAGATTTCGAAATCCGCGAGAGCACGGATGAAGGCGGCAAATGCACGCTGATTCTGCCTGACCTCGGGACCTGTGAAGATTGTCTGCGTGAGATTTTTTCGCCTGACGATCGCCGCTTTCGGTACCCCTTCACCAACTGCACGAATTGCGGCCCGCGTTTTTCCATTATCGAAGCGCTGCCCTACGATCGGGCCAACACTTCGATGAAGAAATTTGCGATGTGCGACGATTGCGCGCGCGAGTATCGCAATCCGGGCGATCGCCGCTTCCACGCCGAGCCGACCGCCTGCCCGCGCTGCGGCCCGCAACTGCAACTGTGGGATTCGTTAGGCCAAACCGTCGCGGAGAAAGATGCTGCCCTTCTTCGGGCAGCCGGGGAAATCCGCGCGGGCCGGATTGTCGCGTTTAAGGGTCTCGGTGGTTTTCAGCTTTTGGTCGATGCGCGGAATGAGGAAGCAGTCCGGCGCCTGCGCGAACGAAAGCATCGCGAAGAAAAACCTTTCGCGCTCATGTTCCCCTCGCTCGGCGTCGTGCGATCGCATTGCAAAGTCTCGAGCGCGGAAGAGCAACTTCTCCTCTCTCCGGAATCGCCCATCGTGCTGCTAAAGCGACTTGCAGATGTGTCTGAGGAGCTGGCTGCTTCGCTCGCGCCGGGGAACCCCAACCTCGGCGTCATGCTCCCCTACACCCCGCTGCATCATCTCCTCCTTCGCGAATTGAACTTCCCAATCGTGGCGACGAGCGGAAATCTGAGCGACGAGCCGATCTGCATTGCCGAAGATAAAGCGCTCGAACGTCTCCGCTGGATTGCTGACTGTTTCCTCATTCACAATCGGCCAATCGTCCGGCATGTGGACGATTCGATCGTTAGGCTGATGGCCGGGCGCCAGTTGGTCTTGCGCCGGGCCCGGGGTTATGCGCCGCTGCCCATCGCGGTCGCGCCGAAAACCGAAAATCGAGAATCGAGAATCGTTCTCGCACTCGGCGCCCACCTGAAGAACACCGTCGCGCTCAAAATCGAGTCGGACGTTTTCATCAGTCAGCACATTGGAGACTTGGAAACACAAGCGGCCTACGACGCCTTCGTTCGTTCCGTCGCCGATCTCCCGCGGCTTTATGGCGCTCGAGCCGAGGTGATCGCGCACGATCTTCACCCCGACTATCCTTCGCGCAGATTCGCCCTTGAGCAGACCGGCGAAAAGGTCGCGATTCCGCATCACTGGGCCCACGTCGTTGCCTGCATGGCAGAAAACGAAATCGCCCCGCCGGCCCTGGGCGTTTCCTGGGACGGGACCGGCTACGGCGTCGACCGCACAGTCTGGGGCGGCGAATTTCTCCTCGCGAAAGATCGGACCTTCAAGCGGGTCGCACACCTCAGGCCATTTCGTCTCCCGGGCGGAGAACAGGCGGTGCGGGAACCGCGGCGCAGCGCGCTTGGGTTATTGCACGAAATCTTTCAGGAGGAACTCTGGAGGCGAGAAGCGCTCCTGGCCGCATTTTTGCCTAACGAGCGGAAGGTCCTGCGCCAGATGCTGGAAAAAGGCGTGCGGGTTCCGTGGACTTCGAGCGCAGGTCGCTTGTTCGACGCGGTCGCCTCGCTCATCGGTCTGCGCGAGCGAACTTCCTTCGAGGGCCAGGCGGCGATGGAACTGGAATTCGCGGTCGATCCTGCCGAGGGAGCCGCCTACCCCTTCCAATTAACCGACGCCGACCCGATGGTGATCGATTGGGAACCGGCCATCCGCGCGTTGCTCGGCGATATAGAAGGCAGGACCTTGCCGGGCGCGATGGCGGCCAGGTTTCACCATATGTTGAGCGAAGTCATTCTGGCGGTGGCGGGCAAAACCGGCCAGGAGCGCGTCGTTCTCACTGGTGGCTGTTTTCAAAATCGTTGCCTGACCGAAGACGCGATCGGCCGTTTGCGCGCGGCGGGTTTTCGGCCGGTCTGGCACCAGCGGATTCCGCCTAACGACGGTGGCATTGCCCTGGGGCAGGCGGTGGCAGCGAGCTGGGTCAAATAGCGGGGCGATGAAAAGAAAAAATCCAGGGCTGGCTGACCGAAAGCAGGAGGAGGAAATCCTCGAGCGCACCGCGCCGCCCGGCGAGGTGATCTACGAAGCGATCTACGCCGAGGGGGAGCACGAGCTGCATCGCAACTGGGCGGAGCTGGCTCTCTCAGGGCTGGCCGCAGGCTTGTCGATGGGCTTCTCGATGCTTGGCGAAAGTTTGCTGCGAGTTTATTTGCCGGGCGAGACCTGGACCCCGCTCCTGAGCAAATTTGGTTACAGCTTCGGTTTCCTCATCGTCATCCTTGGCCGCCAGCAGCTCTTCACCAAGAACACCCTAACCGTCATCCTGCCACTCTTGCGGGAAAAAAATCCGCGCATGTTAGTCAACGTCGGACGCCTCTGGACGATCGTCTTCGTCATGAACCTGATCGGGATTTGCGCGTTCGCCTGGCTCGCTGCGAGGTCGGATGTTTTCTCGCCGGAAGCGCGGAGCGAGTTCGCCCGGATGGGTGGCCGTGTCATGCAAACCGATGTCCGCACCCTCCTCCTGCGCGGGATTCTTTCCGGATGGCTGATCGCGTTGATGGTTTGGCTCCTGCCCTTTGCCGAGTCGGCGCGCCTCTGGGTTATCATTATCCTGAGTTATCTCATTGGACTGGCTGAGCTGCCCCACGTCGTTGCCGGAAGCGGGGAAACCTTTTATCTCGTCTGCACCGGGGCGCTCGGCGTCGGAGCCTGGCTGCTCGATTTTCTCCTCCCGGTCCTCATCGGGAATATCATTGGCGGCGTCGCGTTGGTTGCGGTCGGCGCGCATGCGGAGTTTTTCGAAGCCGAGGCGAAGAAGAAGAGATGAACCTGCTCTACGCTCATCTGGTCGAGATCAGCGAGGAGGACGGCATCCGCATGGGGAAGGTGCAGATCGGCGGAGCGAGCAAGAAAGTGCCGCTCGAACTGCTGACAGAGGTCAGCTGCGGTGATACGGTTTTGATCTGCGACGGTGTCGCGATCGGCAAAGTGCAGGAAGATGTCTCTGGAGATTCCAGGAAAACTCCTTGAGCTCAGCGCCGCCGTCGGGGTTGCCCGGTAAGGTAAACGAAGCGGAGGTGGCATGAAATACCTCGACGAATACCGCGACGGAGTGCTCGCGAAGAAGATTATCGAGGAAATTCGACGCACCGTGACCAGGCCATGGGTCTTGATGGAAGTCTGCGGCGGTCAGACTCACGCGATCGTCAAATATGGAATCGATCGCCTTTTGCCTAACGACGTCGAACTGGTCCACGGTCCGGGTTGTCCGGTTTGCGTGACTTCCTTGGAGATGATCGACAAGGCACTCGAAATCGCCCGGCGTCCTGACGTGATCTTTTGCTCCTTCGGCGACATGCTCCGCGTCCCGGGCTCGGAGGCCGATCTGCTCGTTTTGAAATCGCGGGGCGCGGACGTGCGGGTGGTCTATTCGCCGATCGACTGTTTGAAAATCGCCCGAGCCAATCCGGAAAAGAGGGTTGTCTTTTTCGCGATTGGGTTTGAAACCACCGCGCCGGCCAACGCGATGTCCGTCTGGCAGGCGAAACAGCAGAGGATCACAAACTACTCCATCCTCGTCTCCCATGTGCTGGTTCCGCCCGCGATCGCATCGATTCTCCAGTCACCGCTCAATCGGGTGCAGGGGTTTCTCGGGCCCGGCCATGTCTGCACAGTGATGGGTTACCGTGAGTATGAGCCAATTGCGGCCCGCTACAAAGTGCCGATTGTGATTACCGGCTTCGAACCGGTCGACATTCTGGAAGGAACTCTGATGACCATTCGTCAGCTCGAAGCCGGCAAGGCGGAGGTGGAGAATCAATATCC
>Ga0081539_10002501_pt1 | contig 25760 bp, 14 predicted proteins | sample TabmetS4T2R2_FD_71023 | JGI IMG/M metagenome (GOLD analysis project Ga0081539, IMG submission 71023) | Tabebuia heterophylla rhizosphere microbial communities from the University of Puerto Rico - S4T2R2 | ecosystem: Host-associated > Plants > Roots > Rhizosphere ...
GAGGTTGGCACCGCTCGCGCAAACTGTCACGGTCTGCACAGCAGCCTCTCCGGATCAATTAATCGAAGCCCGCCACCGTCCGATGTGGATGGCGTCGATCTAGATTGAGGATAGAAATGACGCAAACTGGCCAGTTTGCGCTACTACTTACGAATGTCTTCTTCCAGAACCCTGGTCGCGGCGTCGAGTTGCGCCAGTGCTTCCAACATTAGGCTCGCCGCCTGCTCAGGTGAGTCTGCCAAGGGACGGCCCGCATCGAACAGGCGATAGGCCAGTTGATGGGCGTGCTCGATGGCTTCAAAGAGTCGCTTCATCCGCCCACTTCGCGTCCCATCCGCGGGGCGAGGCGCAGGGACTATCCCCGCCCTTGTTCCGGCAATGGCGACCAGCACCGGTTCGAGCCGCGCCCGGAGCTGACGATTTCGCACACTGATCTCCGAGAGATGGTCGCCGATAATTTCGCGCAATCGCTCTGCCGCGACCGCACCGTCCTGCGCGTCTCCATTCTCATTGAACCGTTCCGCCAGGCGGCGGAGCGCCCAGCCATGCGCCAGCGCGGCGGAAGACTCGGCAAAAATGCCGCTGGCCAATTGCGTGATCTGGCGATTGATAACGGCTCTGTTTTTCTGCGCCGGATCGGCGCGTTCAGCCAAGTAATTGGCCAGCCGCTCCTCGAAATGGTTGATCCCGGCGGCTGGAGCGGCGCCCGGACGCGGCTCCGTACTTGTCTCGGTTTTGGCCGGCGCTTTGACCCTGGCAGAACGGCCCGCCGCCTCGTCAAACGTCTGAATCCGCGCCTCTACCCAAGAAATCTCTTTGATCGCCGCGATCAGCTCCCGCTTTCGTTCGAGCGTCTCGACCTGCCCCTGGACGACAACTCGTCCGCCTGCCGCGCGCGCAACTTCGAGCTGTTCGCCGAGATCGGCCTTTAATCGATGCAGAACGTAGAGCGCCTCAATTTCGGCACTCTGCAATTCGGCGATCGTGGGAGTCGGAGTCAAGAAGGGCGCAGGTGAGGCCGACACCGTGATTCGTCCGGGCGTCGCGCCTGGCGTAGCGGCCGGCGTAGGCGCGGACTCAGGCTCGGTGAAGATCGTGAGCGCTGCCAGCGGCACTACTTCATATGCCGTTTCATTCAGCTCGTAATCACGGATTTCGTTCTCACCCTGAACCTTGAGGGTCTGCGACAGCGGGTGCCAGTCCTGCGCTCGCACCACGAGCGAGGCCTCGGTAATCTGCCCGGCGGACGGCGTGGCGACCGGCAGCACTCGCAACTTCAGCATCTCACCGTCCCCGGTCCCCAGGCGTGAAACCTCTTCACGCTTCGCGGCCAGCGATTGTCTCCACTGCTGAAACGAAGCGGGCGAGAGCGGTCGCTGCGGATTCATCCGATTGGCGCGCAAGACCTGAGTTAATTCCGTCAGTAATGCCTCTTCGCCGGGCTGGCTCCCGGCCGCTTCCTTCCCGCTCTTCATAGACTGTTGAAAACGCGCATTCACCGTATCGCACCACAGCTCCCAGGTCACGGTGCGTCCCCCGCGTTTGACCTGCAGCTTCTGATAGATCACGGGCTCCACCCTCGCGCGCAACTCCCGCGCCTGGGCCTCGCCCGCCTTCTGCAGAAGCTCGCTTGCCGTCACCACGGGCTCACGATCCAGCAACGTGAAGAGCGCAGTGGCAGCCAACGCCACGCCCAGTCCGGCCACCGCCCAAATCAGCGGACGCGACAGTGCCGCGAACCGTGAGGCGGAAATCCCCCATCTCCAAGATCCAGACAATCGCGCCAGCCACGACCGGTGGCCGAGTTGATCTTTCAGTTCTTGCAATCGTCCCGCAAAATTCTGTTCGTTCGAAGGCGGCGGCGCAGTGAAGGGACGCCAGATTTGATCGCGGTATTCGATAAAGTCGAAGACCGCCTCCTGCACGCGTTCCGCATTCATCCGGCACGACCAGCAGGCGGTCAAATGTTCCTCCACCAGCGCGGCCTCCTTTGGTGGAAGTTCGCCATCCAGGTAGAGCAACAGCACCCCTTCCGTTGGATGGCCTTCCTTTTCATCCCAGCCTTTCATTATCACTTCTCCTTCATCCCAGCTCGTCATTTCTCCGCATTGATCTTCATCAATTTGCGCAAAGCCCGCTGTAAAAATTCGCCCACTGTTGAGGACGCGACGCCGAGAATCTCGCCGATCTCTCGGTAACGCAGCCCCTCAGCTCGCAACAGTAGACAATGACGCTCCTGCTCTGATAACCATTGCAGCCCCGCATGCAGTCGTTCAAGCCGCTCGCGCTGTAATGCGCGCTGCTCGGGATTGAGCGACGGATCCGGCAGCACGGAGCAGATTTCGTCCCACGTCGGCGCATCGAGCTGCGCCAGCCGCTGATGCCGCTGCCGCTCGTCAAAGGCCAGATTGTGCGCGACGCGGAAGACCCAGACCCGCACATTCTCGACCGGACGACCTCGATGCAAATGGGCATAGAGGCGCAGAAAAACCTCCTGCGTCAGATCGTCGGCGATGGCCGCGTCACCGAGAAAAGCCATCAGGTAGTAATAGACCGGCAATCGCAGCGCCTGAAAAATGCGCGTCACTCTCTGCTCGAGCGTCTCGTTCTCCTGCACCAGAGGAATCCCCTCCAGTTCCAAGCACAACTCCCCTTTTGCATCCTCATGGGGATTCTGATTGAAAAGTCGAAGTGTCATCGTTGTGCCCGAAATGATTCAGATCAGAATTACATCTGCTATAAACAAAGACTGCCGCGCCGGATTTTTAACGACACCTCCGCAAAAAAAAGAGAGTTTTTTAAGTTCAGTTCCGCGGATCGTGAGGTAAAGGTGAATCCGGATCAGAGAGCACTACCCCCTTCTGTCTTAATCCTCATATAGCGCAGTATAGTGCGCTCAGCCTTTTGTAAAAAATAGTACGGCTTTAAGCGTCCCTCCTCAAAATAAGCGGCAGGGATAGGCGGCAGGACGGTCTCTTTATTTTTATCCGTAATATAATTCGCTTGTCAGCCGGAATAAGCAAGAGTATATTGCGCAAATCTTTCCTGCAGGACAGTGGAAGGTCATCGATGTGAACACGCGCACCAAGGCTAAACAAGACGGCGGACGCATGATGAACTCCTCAAGCAACTCTATCTTAAAAAGTAGCACAATCTGGAGATAAGCACGCCGAGCCGCGCCTGGCTGGGCTGTTGCGGAGAACGCCCGCGATCGACCGACACAAAAAACCAATCTTTTTGACGGACGTGTCGTTAAAAAAGCTGCGTGGCAGTCTTTGTTTATAGCAGATAACAGAGGAGAACCCGATGGCGCTTAGACTGATGATTCTGCTCTGCCTGTCGGCCTCTTCCGGCTTGGCGCAGCAGGCCAATTCCGCGCTGGTGCAACAGTATTTACAAGAGGGCGAAAAGGCGCTGGCCGAGCATCGTTATGACGAGGCCGCCAAGGCCTACGAAAAAATGCGCGAGCTGGCCCCCAACGCGGCTGAAGTCTATGCCCGCCTCGGGCTGATCTACTATCAACAGGGCAAATTTGAACAGGCCGTCGGACCGCTGCGACGCGCGCTCAAGCTTAAACCGACGCTGCCGAATTTAGACGTTCTGCTGGCGATGTCGTTATCTGAACTGGGGCAATATCAAGAAGCAATACCCGCGCTACAGAGAGGATTCAAGCGCGTGAGCGATCCGGCGCTGAGACGGGCGAGCGGTTTGCAACTCCAGCGCGCTTACACCGCTTTACGGCAGGATGATAAGGCGGTCGAAGTCGCGCTGGAATTGACCCGGCTTTATCCCAAAGACCCGGAGGTTCTCTATCACGCCGGACGACTGTTCGGAAATTACGCTTATCTTTCGACGGTGAAGCTGGCCGAGGTCGCGCCCGAATCGCTCTGGCTGCATCTGGCGGCGGGTGAAGCGAATGAGAGCCAGGGACGCCTGGAGGCAGCGATCGGGGAATACAAAGAGGTGTTGTCGCTCCAACCCAATCGCCCCGGCATTCATTACCGTATCGGGCGCGTCTTGCTCGCGCGCCCGAAACAGTCCACGGACGATACAGTTTTTGAAGCGGAGGCGCTGAAAGAGTTCGAGCAGGAATTGCAAATCGATCCGACCAACGCCAATGCGGCGTATGAAGGGGGCGAAATCCATCGCAAGTCGGCGCGGTTCGGCCGGGCGCTGGAGTTGTTTTCACTGGCCGTCAAACATGATCCGGATTTTGAAGAGGCGCTGATCGCGCTTGGCCGCACGCTGGTGAGCCTGGGCAAGGCCGATCAGGCGCTTGCGCCGCTACACAAGGCGATTTCACTGAATGCGGCAAACGAAGTGGCCTGGTTTCAACTGGTACAGGCACAACGCGCGCTCGGTCATGCAACGGAACAGCAAAAGGCTCTGGCGGAGTTTCAGCGGTTGCATGAACTGAATGCGCGCCAGGCGGAGAATAGCAGCCTGTCACGCCAAGAAGTGACGAAACAATCGCTGGACTCAAGGCCTCCGCACAAATGAATCAAAAAGAGAAGACAAGGGATCAAAGGGTCAAAGGATTAAAGGCAAAACTCTATGCCCTCTTTATTCCTTTGTCTCTTTGTCCCTTTTTGTTTGTTTCTCTTGCTTCAACTGATGACCGCGTCGTTTTCACCGACATCACGCGTGCGAGCGGCGTCACCTTCAAGCACGCCTTTTCGCCGGAAAAGAAATACATCCTTGAATCAATGAGTGGCGGTGTGGCGCTCTTCGATTTTGACAACGACGGGTGGCTGGACATCTATTTCGTCAACGCGCCGACCGTCGCTCAACCTGCCGGCGCGCGGAGCGAGCTCTGGCGCAACAATGGTGATGGGACTTTCACCGACGTCACCGACAAAGCCGGCGTCGGATTACCCGGCTGGGGCATGGGGGCCGTCGTGGGCGATTACAACAATGACGGATGGGAAGATCTGTATGTGACCTGCTTTGGCGCGAACCGGCTCTATCGCAACAACGGAGACGGCACTTTCACTGAGGTCGCCGCGAAAGCGGGCGTTGCCGATCCACGATGGTCAACTGGCGCTGCCTTTGGCGATTACGACAATGATGGCAAGCTCGATCTGTTTGTCGCCAACTACATCGACCTCAAGCTGGACGCCTTGCCGGAATTCGGCAAAGGGAAACATTGCCAATTTCAGGGGATGCCTGTGCTCTGCGGACCGCAAGGCATGAAAGGCGCAGGTGATTCGCTGTTTCGCAACAACGGCGACGGCACGTTCACCGACACGTCCAACCAGGCCGGCGTCGCGGATAAAGAAGGATTATTGGGCCTGGGAGTGGTGTGGTGCGATTTCAACGAAGATGGCGACATTGATCTCTACGTCGCCAACGACACGGGCGCAAATTATCTATATCAGAACAAGGGGAATAGAACATTCTCTGAAATCGGTTTGATGTCGGGCGTGGCGCTCAGCGAGGATGGCAAGGGACAGTCCTCGATGGGCGTGGCGATCGGTGATTACGACCACCGGGGCCGGTGGAACATCTTTGTCACCAATTTCTCGGACGAATACAACGCGTTTTACCGGCACGAAAAGGGATTCAGCTTCACCGATGTGTCATACGCCACGCGGACTGCTCGCGTCAGCTCGCCTTATGTCGGCTGGGGTTGCGGATTTTTCGATTATGACAACGATGGCTGGCTGGATTTATTCGCAGTCAACGGACATATCTATCCGCAACTCGCCACGGCGAAGCTGAAGATCGCTTACGCGCAACCCAAGCTGCTCTACCACAACAACCGCAACGGGACATTTGCCGAGATTGGGGCAGAAGCCGGCCCGGCAATGAATGAACCTTCCGTCAGTCGTGGCGCAGCGTTCGGTGATCTTGATAACGACGGCGATCTGGACGTAGTCATCAATAACATCGATGGCGCGCCGACGATTCTCCGCAACGACGGCGGCAACCGAAACAACTTTCTTGTACTCGAGTTGATCGGCGGCAAAAGCAATCGTGACGCCTACGGCGCACGGGTGAAAGTCGTGGCGGGCGACCTCGTACAAATAAACGAGAAGCGCAGCGGCGGCAGCTATCTCTCACAAAATGACACGCGGCTGCATTTCGGCTTGGAGCAGCGGGCAAAGGTTGATGCCGTTGAAGTGCGCTGGCCAAGTGGCGTCACACAGAAATTTACGAATCTTTCTGCGAACAGCTTCATCAGAATTAAGGAAGGCGATCCCGCTGACAATCTTATTCCGTATCGCAAGACTCAGTGAAAAGCGGCGTTGCCACCACCAGACAATTCCAATTTGAAAGGAATACGTGTATGCATCGCACCGATTCAACTCTGGCCAACGCATTCGACCGCCGGTCATTTTTGCACGGGATGTCCGCATTCGGGGGCGCATTGATGCTCCCGTCGCTGCGGGCGCAGGAGAAACCGGAAAAGACGATCATCACCAAAACCACGCACGGTCAGTTGCGCGGCGCCGTCCAGGATGGACTCAACATCTTCAGGGGCGTGCCCTACGCGGGCTCGCCCGCGGGCGAGAATCGCTTCAAGGCCCCGCCCAAATTGAAAGCCTGGAGCGGAGTGCGCGACGCGCTGAGTTACGGACCGCAAGCGATGCAGAATCCCGACCCGGCCTGGCCCAAGGAATGGAAGCCTGCGGCGGCGAGTGAAGATTGCCTGTTCCTCAATGTCTGGACGCCGGGGCTGCGGGACGGTAAACGCCGTCCGATTATGTTCTATTCGCACGGGGGCGGATTCGCCAGCGGAAACGGCGGCGCCGATCCCTTCCCGCAAAACATTTCTCACGATGGCGCTTCGCTGGCAAAAAGCTACGACGTTGTCGTCGTCACACACAATCACAGGCTAAATCTGTTCGGATATATTTATCTCGGAGATTTGCTTGGCGAAGAGTATGCTGAATCGGGCGCGGCGGGGATGCTGGACATTGCGGCGGCGTTGGCGTGGATCCGCGAAAACGCGGAAGCGTTCGGCGGTGATCCGAACAATATTATGATCTGGGGCGAATCGGGCGGCGGCGCCAAAACCAGCACGCTGGTCGGCCTGCCCGCGGCGCAAGGCAATTTCCATAAAGCCAGCATCGAGAGCGGCGCGACACTGCGGCTGCGTACAAAGGATGCCGCGACAGAAGCCACGCTTGCCGCCCTCAGCAGACTGGGCCTGGACAAGAGCCGCGCTCGCGAACTGCTCAAAGTTCCAGCCGAACAACTGCTGGCCTTGCAAATACCTACTCCGGGCGCGAATCCACGTCCGCGCGGCGGCGGAGCGCTTCCGCCAATCTCCGGCGCGAGTTTCACGTTCGGCCCGGTGGTTGACGGTCATTTCATCCCCGCCCACCCATTCGATCCGGCCGCTCCGTCCTCCGCCGTCAAAATTCCCATCCTGGTTGGAACAAACAAAGACGAGACGATTTTCTTCATGCGGGGAACGCCCGATCTCTTCTCGTTGGATGAGGCGGGTTTGCAGAAAGCGCTTGAGCCTAGTCTCGGTGACAAGATGGCTCGTGTGATCGAGGTGTATCGCAAGAACCGCCCCGGAGCGTCGCCCACCGATCTTTACGTGGCGATTACGACCGCCCGCTGGATGTGGAACAACGCCATCACGTTGGCCGAGCGCAAGATGGCTCAGAAGGGTGCCCCGGTGTATATGTACATGTTCGCCTTCGAATTGGAAACTCCCGCAGCGCCAGGAGTCACCTATCCCACCAAAGCCGCCCACGCGATGGAGATTGCTTTCAAGTTCAACCATCCGGATAGCGTCCGTAGTAAGCGCGAAGACCGCTTCAAGGCGGCACGGAACATGAGCCGCGCGTGGGCATCTTTCGCGCGCTCGAGCAATCCGAGCCACGACGAAATCCCAAACTGGCCTGCCTACACACTGGAGACGCGCGCGACCATGTTTCTGGACGCGGAGTGCAAAGTGGTCAACGATCCTTACCGGGAAGAGCGGTTGCTCTGGCAGCAACTTGCATAAGACGCAAGAGCAGCTCGCTCCTGGAGCCGCATCCGGAGAAATCAGAGGCTCTCTTGGTACGGCTCCTTTCACAGCATGTTTCATTTGAACCAGGGAGGGAGGAATGAACGGCCTACACCTATTACGTTCAGCGTTTCTCTTAGCGTGTTTGTTCACCGGGGCGGTGGGAGTTGCGGACCGTTTCGCGGGCGGCGGCGAAACTCCGCGCATCAACCCTGATCTGCTCACAAAAACTTGGAGCGCGCGTTGGATCACTGTGCCGAATGTCTCGCTGTTCGATTATGGCGTGTATCACTTCCGCCGTGCGTTTGAGCTTCAAGCCAAGCCGTCGTCATTCATCGTTCACGTCACCGGCGACAACCGCTATCAGCTTTTTGTGAATGGCGAACGTGTCGTGTGGGGTCCGGCGCGCGGCGACTTGAACCACTGGCGGTTTGAGACGGTGGATATTGCACCGCACCTGAAAGCGGGAAAGAACGTGCTGGCGGCGATGGTGTGGAATTTCGGGCAATACGCGCCTGAAGTACAGGTGACCGATCGCACCGCTTTCCTGTTGCAGGGCGACACCGAGAAAGAGCGTCTTGTCGATACGGGCAACCAGTGGAGATGCATGCGCAATACGGCCTATCAGCCGCTTTTTTACACACATGCGCAAATGCGCGGCTATTTCGTCGCGGGGCCGGGGGACAAGGTGAACGGGGCGGAGTACCCGTGGGGTTGGCAGCAACCTGAGTTTGATGATGCGGCCTGGGTTGAGCCACAGACTGATGGCCGTTGGCGCGGCGCGCCGCGCGATTCGCGCGATGCGCCAAACCGCTGGCTGCTCGTACCGCGCAACATCCCGCTGATGGAAGAGAAACCTGAGCGGCTCGCGGCGGTACGCCGGTCGAGCGGCGTTAACGTGCCCGCAGACTTCCCGCGGCAGCCGGTCGCCTTTACGATTCCGGCTAAAACAACGGCGCGGCTGCTGCTCGATCGGTCGCACTTGACGACCGCCTTCCCTGAGTTGATCGTGAGCGGCGGCAAAGGCGCGGTGATCGAACTCGGCTACGCCGAATCGCTCTTCGAGCCCGGCGCGCAACGCGGCAAGGGGAACCGCAACGAAGTCGAGGGCAAGGAGTTTATCGGCTATTACGACAGCTTCACGAGCGACGGCGGCGCTCGCCGCATGTTCCGGCCGCTCTGGTGGCGCACATACCGATACATTGACCTCAAGATCGAGACGAAAGATGAGCCGTTGACGGTCGAAGATTTGCGCAGCATCTACACCGGCTACCCGTTCGAGATGAAAGCGAAGTTCGACGCGGGCGACGCGCGGCTCGATAAAATCTTCGAAGTCGGATGGCGGACGGCGCGCTTGTGCGCGCACGAGACGTACATGGACTGCCCGTACTACGAGCAGCTTCAATACGTGGGCGACACGCGCATTCAGGGTCTCGTCTCGCTTTACAACTCGGGCGATGCGCGGCTGATGAAGAACGCGATTGCTCAAATCAATGACTCGCGCACCGCCGAGGGCGCGACGATGAGCCGCGCTCCGACCCGCCAGCAGCAATATATCCCGCCGTTCTCGCTCTGGTGGATCGGGATGGTCCACGACTACTGGCGGTATCAAGACGATGCCGAGTTCGTGCGCGAGATGCTGCCCGGCGTACGCGCCGTTCTGAGCTTTTTTGCGAGGCGTCAGAAACCGAACGGGTCGCTCCTGCAGATGCCCTGGTGGAACTACGTGGACTGGGCGTGGCGAGAGACGACAGGCGTGCCGCCGATGGCAGATGATGGCTCCTCAGCCGTGATCGATCTCCAACATCTGCTCGCGCTCGATTGGGCGGCTGACCTTGAAGATGCTCTGGGCTCGAAGAGGCAAGCGACTGAATTTCGCGAGGAGGCCGCCAAGCTGCGCGCGACCGTCCGGCAGATTTACTGGGACTCATCGCGGCAATTGTTCGCAGACACGCCCGCCAGGTCAAAGTTCTCGCAGCAGGCCAACTCGCTCGCCATTCTCGCCCGCGCGATCGATAGTGACGATGCGCGCGCGCTCGTCAACCGGCTGCTAAGCGATTCGTCGCTCACCCAGTGCACTTACTATTTCCGCCACTACCTGCATTCGGCAGTGAACCAGGTGGGCGAAGGCGATCGCTATCTCGATCTGCTCGGCGAATGGGACAAGATGCTCGCGCTCGGCCTGACGACATGGGCTGAGACCCCGGAGCCGTCGCGATCCGATTGTCACGCCTGGAGCTCGAGTCCCAATTATGAACTCTTCCGCACCGTGCTCGGCATTGACTCGGCGGCGCCGGGGTTCAATCGCGTCTCAATTCGCCCGCATCTCGGCAAATTGACGCAAGCATCCGGCTCAATCCCACATCCCAAAGGCGAAATCGCGGTGAGTTTGAAACTAGTTGGTGGAAAACTGAATGCAGAGGTCAGTTTGCCACATGACGTGGCAGGCGAATTCGTTTGGCGCGGAGCGCGGCGGCCACTCAATGCCGGCCTAAACAAACTGTCTTTTTGAACAGAGACGAATCATCATCAACAGGGAGAAAAAGCATGACTAATACAGCCTTTCGTTCTATTTTTACCCTTGTCTTTGCCGTCACATTGGCTGTTTTCGGACTGATGAGACAGCGCGACGCCGGCGCACAAGGCGCCAACCCGTTCGATACGGGCGGACGCGACGACAAACCCGCCGGAGAAGTTTTCAAGAACGTTCAGACGCTAAAGAATATGCCGGCCGGGCGCTTGGCCGGCGTGATGACCGGCTGGACCAAAGCGCTGGGCGTCAAATGCGACCATTGCCACACGCTGGGCGCATGGGAGAAGGAAGATCTACCTGCCAAACAAATCGCGCGTGAGATGATAGCGCTCATTTCAAAAAACAATGAATCGCTCAAGGAGATCAAGAATCTGAAAAGCGAAAAGCCCTCGATCAGTTGCTATACCTGTCATCGCGGCGCCGTGAAACCTGAGATCGCGGCGGCTCCGGCTCCGGCGCCCGCGACACCCAAGTAAACATCTAGCATCACCACGGCCGACGCATGGTAAGCCTGGCAAGGCGAGCGTCATGGCAGCCTTGCCTTGACGTGGCGGCGCATCGCGCCAGAGCGGTTGTTGCCCCTGGAGAAAGGCAATTTCAAGATGATTAACCGCAGACAATTTTTAGGCGCGATCGCCGCGGCGATGGCCGCCGTGGAGGCGAAAGCGCAATCAACGACAGCGCCCCTTTGGGACGGGCCGATGCTGGACATTCATTTCCATTTGCGGCAAGGGTTGGACGCCAACATGGTGCATATGGAAGGTTGCGGTGTAACCAATGCCGTCCTGCTGGCGCACGCGACGGCCACCGAACAGGTCAAAACCATTCAAGCCAAATATCCTAAACGTTTCGTCTGGTCGGCGAGCGCCGACATCACCAAACCTGATGCAGCGGAAATCTTGACGAAAGCAGTCAAAGACGGCGCGCAAGGCTTGCGCGAGATCAAGTTTCATGTCGAAGCCGACGGGCCGGAGTTGCGCCGGATGTATGCGCTCGCTGCTGAACTGGACGTCCCCATCCTCGTGCACTTTCAGGAAGTACCACATTTCGAGGGCGAAGGCGTTTTCTCGACCGGCTTCAAACGATTTGAGGCGATCCTCAAATCTTATCCCAAAACCAAGTTCATCGGACACGCCGATGCTTTTTGGGCGAACGTTAGCGCCGACTATGCCAACGAAGCCGCTTATCCCACCGGGCCAATCAAACGCGGTGGGATAACGGATAAGCTGCTGGGCGATTATGCCAACTTGTACGGCGATCTGTCGGCGAATTCAGGCAACAACGCGCTGTCGCGTGATCCTTCGTTCACGGCCGATTTTCTGACGCGTCATCAAAACAAACTCGTCTTTGGCAGCGATTGCGCCTGTCAAGACGGGCACGGCGGCGGCGTCAGTCAGAACAACAATCCGGTCGCGGCGCGGATGAGCGGCAAGTGCGTAGCTCGCGAAACGCTGACGATACTCAAACAAAACACCAGGCCCGCTGTGTTTCACAAGCTCACCTGGGAAAACGGACATAAACTTTTCAAGATCAAAGCCTAACAAGGTGAATAGTCTGGAAACGAAGTTATTTGATTTTGAGCCCGCGCCAGAGTAAAGCCTGGTGGTGGAGTGAGGCGCAGCCGAACGCAACCCCAGGCAGTGCCCAACACAGATCCGCGCCCGTGGAACGGGCGGAAGATCATGGGCTGTCGCCCGGCTTCGCGGGCTCGCATCATGTTCACCATCAACCTGAGGTTCCAGGCATTGCAGCGTGGCGAGGATTGGTTCACACTGTCTATTGCAGACCAGGAGTTGGGACAGGTTAGCCGTCCAATCAAATGTCAGGCGCTAATGTCCTCTGCTTCATCCGGTCGGCGCCGCGCGGACCAGCTACCCGCACTACATCAAGTCCATGGAAGCTTTAATGAAAGACGACACGGATGAAAAATAGATTTCGAATCTACCTCGCCGTACTGATAACTCTGATGATGTTTACAGGTTGTAATTCGAGTATGACTGAACCTGCCAAAGAGACAAAAACGCCTTCCGGTTCCCCAATCGACGCCAAGATTCGCCGCTTTGCGCCGACCGAGATCACGGCGGACATTTCGCAATTATCCGAAGGCGACCGCAAAGCCTTAACAAAAATCATCGAAGCCGCCAGGCTGCTCGACCCGCTCTTTCTTCGTCAGGTCTGGAGCGGCAATGAGGCGTTGCAGAAAAAACTCGCCGCCGACACCTCGCCCGAAGGCAAAGCCAGGTTACATTACTTTCGCATCAATGGCGGCCCCTGGTCGCGCCTCGACAATAATGAATCGTTCATTGATGGTGTGCCGCGCGAAAAGCCAAAGAACGCGAATTATTACCCCGACGACATGACCAAAGAGGAATTCGAGTCATGGGTCAAAACCTTGCCGGAAGCCGAACAGCAACGCGCGACCGGGTTTTTCTCCGTCATTCGCCGCAATGCCGACAAAAAGCTCACGCTCGTACCGTACAGCGAAGAGTATCGAGAGTTCCTCGAACCGGCCGCAAAACTGTTGCGTGAAGCAGCAGATTTGACGACCAACGCGACATTGAAAAATTTCATCACCAAACGTGCCGATGCGTTAAAGTCCGATGATTATTACGCCAGCGATGTCGCGTGGATGGAATTGGATGCGCCGATCGATTTGACGTTCGGGCCGTATGAGACGTACGAAGACGAGCTGTTCAGCTTCAAAGCCGGTTTCGAGGCTTACGTCACCGTGCGCGATGAAGCTGAATCCGAAAAGCTCAAGAAGTTCAGCGGCTGGTTGCAGGAACTTGAAAACAATCTCCCTTTCGATCCGAAATATCGCAATCCCAAGCTTGGCGCGGCGGCCCCGATCCGTGTCGTGAATCTCGTGTTCAGCAGCGGCGATGGAAATCACGGCGTGCAGACCGCGGCATTCAATTTGCCGAACGATGAACGAGTGGTCAAGGAAAAAGGCGCCAAACGCGTCATGCTGAAAAACACGCAGGGAGCAAAATTCAATCAGACGCTCATCCCTATTTCCAAAGTTGTGCTCGAAGGTCCGCAACAGTCCGAGGTGGATTTCGATTCGTTTTTCACCCATATCCTCGCGCACGAACTCATGCACGGGCTCGGCCCGCACAGCATCAAAGTCGGCGGCAAAGCTACTACCGTGCGGCAACAACTCAAAGACTTGTATTCCGCGATCGAAGAGGCCAAAGCCGATATTACCGGGCTGTGGGCATTGCAGTACCTGATCGACAAAGGTCTGGTTGACCAAAAAATGGAACGCACGATGTATACGACGTTCCTCGCCAGCGCTTTTCGCTCCGTTCGTTTCGGCATCACCGAAGCCCACGGTAAAGGCGTCGCGTTGCAATTCAACTACCTGTTGGACGAGGGCGCGTTCAAGGCCAACGATGCGAATGGCACGTTCAGCATTGATCCGGCGAAGATCAAAGACGCCGTGCGCAAATTGACCGGCGAGCTGCTGACGATCGAAGCCGAAGGTTCGTATGAGAAGGCCAAAGCGATGCTGGATAAATATGCATTGATCCGGCCGGCGATGCAGAAAGCATTCGAGAAACTGACGGACGTGCCCGTTGATATTGAACCAATCTTTCCGCTGGCGCGCTGATCATTCGGACTCCGGAAGTTAATTGGAAGTATTGAGAGGAGGCCCCTGCGGATGAATCAGAGCGGCGATAGTGGCGACCAACTCCTCCGGCTCGATCGGCTTCGCGATGTGGGTTTGAAACCCGGCTTTCAGCGCTTTCAGTCTGTCTTCGGACCTGGCATACGCCGTAAGCGCAATCGCGGGCAGACCTCCCCCCTGTGCTGAACCGAGAGCACGCACTTCCCGGATCAGTTCGTAACCATCGAGGCCGGGCATTCCGATATCAGAGACCAGCACATTGGGATGCCATGCCTTCACGGCCTCAAGCCCTTCAAGAGTTGAGCCGGCTGCCCTCACTTGAGCGCCATACTGCTGCAGAATAACAGTCAGAAGGTTCCGGGCGTCAGCTTCATCGTCCACAATCAGAACGCGCACCCCGTCCAATTCCAATCGGAACGATTCTTGTGCTCTGGCTCCTGCTGACTGATCGTTACGCGGTGTTTGGTGCTGATCGACCAATCCCCCCGATTTATTCATGACTGTGAGGGGAAGCCTGACGGTAAAAGTCGCTCCGAGTCCTTCGCCCGGACTGTTGGCGGCGACTGACCCGCCGTGGAGTTCCACCAGGTGGCGCACAATGGCCAGTCCGAGACCGAGACCTCCGTATTCTCGCGTGGTTGAGCTATCCGCCTGCCGAAACCGCTCGAAGACGTACGGCAAGAACTCTCGGCTGATTCCCTTTCCCGTATCGCTCACCTTAATCTCGACATGAGAATCGATGCGCTCCAGTGCGACCTGCACGCGCCCATTTTTGGGGGTGAACTTGATCGCGTTCGAAAGCAGGTTCCAGATCACCTGCTGCAACCGGTTGGTATCCCCAAGCACCAGGTTTTGTTGAGTGTCGAGCACGGTCTGGAGCCTGACCATCCGCGCCTCAGCCGTCGGCCGCAGGGAATCGACGGCCGCTTCAATCACCGGAGCGATCTCGATCGGGGAGATGTCGAGACGGATTTTACCCGTAATAATCCTGGAAACATCGAGAATATCCTCGATGATTTGCCCCTGTGCTCTGGCGCTTCGTTCGATCGTCTCAACCGCCTGGGCGATGTTTGCCGGATCCAATTTTCCGCTCTTCAGCAACCGGGCCCAGCCAAAGATGGCATTGAGCGGAGTGCGCAGCTCGTGCGAGACCGTCGCCAGAAACTCATCCTTGATGCGATTGGCCGTTTCTGCGTCCTGACGGGCTTTGAATGCCGACTCGAATAAACGGGCATTGTCCATGGCGATGGCCGCTTGTCCGGCCAGCCCCGCAATAATGCGCTCATGCCGCTCGGTAAAGATGTCCGGCCTGGAATGTCCAAAGAACAACCCGCCCAAAGCTTCACCCGAGCGCGAGACGACCGGTACCGCCAAATAGCTGACCACCGGCAAATGCCCTTCCGGCATTCCGAAATACGGAGAGTGCTTTCCGTACCGAGGATCCTGTTTGACGTCGGCAATGCGAATCACACCTTCTCCACGATAGGTCGGTTCAAGCAGCTCCGTCACCCGCGGCATTGGAAAATTCGCGAACCGCTCACGCGGGACGCCGGATAGTGCGTAAAGCTGATATGAACCATCATGTTCGTCCGGCACGTTATAGAAGAATGCGCCAAACTCGGCATTGACGATCTCGGTCGCGGCATCGGTCAACCGCTGCACGAGCCTCTCCAGATCGAGTTCGGCGGAGAGCATCCGGCCTGTTTTATTGATGATCTCCAGGGTCTCGCGCTCTTCTTCAAGTTGCGCCTCGGCCTGCCGGCGCTCGGTGATATCTTGCACAATCCCGATGATCCCTCCGGCCTGCCCCCCTGTATCGTAAGTAGCTCGGCCTTTGGCGGCGACCCAACATTGATTACCGTGGGGCCGAATGACGCGGTACTCGATATCGTAATCGATCCGTTCGGCAATGGTTCTCTCGACCGCAAGACGTGCCTTCTCCCGGTCCTCTTCGTGGATCAGATCACGCAATCGTGTCCAGGTCATGTGAGGTCCTGGGGGAATGCCGAAGATTTCCGCCGCGCGATCTGAAAGCGTGACGACATCCGTCAAGGCGTCCCAACTCCAATCACCCAGGTGGGCAGCTTCAAGCGCCAGGCTTAACCGCTCCGCACTCTCGCGTGACTCGCGCTCGATCCGCTTGCGTTCAGTCACGTCACGAGCAATTTTTGAAGCGCCGATCGTTCGCCCACTGGCATCTTTAATTGGAGAGATGGTTAAGGAGATATCTAATTTCTTGCCGTTCTTATGCAATCGCACTGTCTCATAGTGTTCGATCCGTTCGCCTCGCCTCAGTTTCTCAAGAATCAAATCTTCCTCGTGCTGCCGGTCGGGGGGAATCAACATCCTGATTGAGCGGCCCACAGCCTCCGCCGCCGAATAACCGAAGATTCTCTCGGCGCCTTTGTTCCAGCTCGTGATAATGGCTTCGAGGGTCTTGCCGACAATCGCATCATCCGAAGACTCGACAATCGCCGCCAATCGGCTTTGGGCCTCTTCCGACCGGCGAGCGGACTGATAAGCCAGGGCGTTCTGGATCGCGATGGCAGCGATATGAGAAACGGCCAGCAGCTTCTCTTTGTCTTCCTCCGTAAAACCGTGCTTGTCCTTCTTGTTGTGAATCTCAAAAAATCCCAGCGGCTCCCCCCTCGGATTGATGATCGGCGTGGAGAGTGCCGAGCGGACGCCGAATCGCACACACAGTTCGTGAACAATTTGTGAATCGTTGAGAGCATCATTCGTCAGATAAGGCACTTGATGTTCAATGAGCCATCCGGGAAGCCCATGTCCCGGAGGCCAACAGTATTCGAGAGGAAGCGGCGTGCCCTTTTGAAAATATTGATGACAGACCATTCCTTGCGGTGTATAGAGCCCGGAAACGCCGCTATCAGCGTTGACCAGGCTGATTGCTTCACTGACCAGTTCGCCCATCAGACTGGTCAGTTCGAGGGTTGAATTCAGTTTTTCGCTGATGCGCAATAGAGACCGGATCGTCTCTTTATCGTCAGAAGCCATGACACTCCTCCCTGCCTGGCCTTGAATGCACGAATCTCAGGCAGGCCAATAATCTAATGAAAATAACAGCTTAGTAAGAACAGAAGGTTTCTTTGCAAGAAGACAACAGGAAGTTAGTAGGGAGTTGGCAGCATCAAATTGCCGGCCGCTACTCCGGAGTAGCTGTGGTCTGAGTAAGCTGAAGACCTTGGCCGAATACCGTCACATCTTAACCATCCACACGGCCGTCAATAGCACAGAGATCACTGACCTCTCGTTTCCGGAGGACGAGATTGCAAACGGTTCCGGCGCGAGAGGGACGAGATTGAATTATATTAACATCAATCTTCCTTTGAGGAGTTTACGCCGGAATCGTCGATGTTCTCGCTTTTGCATTCTGCAAGATAAAACGATTGAGTGGTTTATGCAAGATGCCGGCGGAACCGGCCCATGATGACGGGTCAGCTTCGCCACTCTTGTTCTCGCAACCAATCAGTAGCTTGCCGCCCGGTCACGGTCAGACTGTTACTCGTGTTGAGCTGCAGAACGTGCGGGCCGGCTTCTCCTAACGGAGATTCATAATCTTTCCGCTGTCGCAAATAAGTCTCCCAGATCGCATCCGACAGCCCATCTTTCCGCGTAGCGCGAACTTCAAGTCGAGACCGTACCAATAGTGGTGAGAGAGTGCATTCGATTAGCCGCCATTCAGCCCCCGCTTCAGCCGCTAGCCGGCGCGTCGCCTCTCGATCTTCCGCATGACGGAAAGTCGCATCGAGAATCACCCCACGATCGCGCTTGAGAATCTCGTTTCCGGTCTCGATCAACTTGCCGTAAGTAAGTTGATTGGCCTCCGCTGTATAAGCACTCTCGCCGTAACCCGACGGCCCCTTCAGCTCTCCGAACAGCGAGTACCGGACAGCGTCGGCGGAGACCACGCGAAGCCCTAATTCGCCCCCCATGGAGCGTGCAATCGAGGTCTTGCCAGTACCTGAGAGACCACAGATGACGATGACCGTCGGCTTGTCGAGTCTCGCCAGATAACGGCGCGCCAGCTCGAAATAATCTCCGGCTCGCGTCACGGCGGAGCGCCTTTCCGCCTCACTGAATTCGGTCTCATCAAGCTGGAAGCTCTGGACTTTTCCGCGCACGTACGCCCGATAGCAACGATAGAACGGCGACAATCCAAAGAGCTCCGCATCCTCGCTCCGCCTTTGATAAGCTTCAGTAAAGTAATACCCGAGATCAGGTCTGCCGCGCGCATCCAAATCCATCGCCAAAAACGCGGCTTCGCTCGCCACATCGTCACAGCGAAAGCGATCGTTGAATTCGATACAATCATAGATGCGAATCAGATCATCAGTGACGCAGATACTTTCACAGCGGACATCGCCGTGGCCATCGACGATCCGGCCTTCATGCACTCGACGCTCAAAGAGTTCTTTCTTCTCTTCCCATTCTCGATTGACCCCTGTCCGAATTGCGTCGTAGACGGATGCAGTGATCGTCCGATCGATGTAGGCATTGGTCTGCGCGAAGTTCTCTTCCCAGTTATGACGGATTTCTTGCGGACTTCCCCATCTCGAAACTTCATCATGACGGATGGCCGCCCGATGAAATTGGCTCAATCGTTCGGCGATGCGGTCAATCATCTGCTCGGTCACGGCGCCGTTCGCGACCAGATAATCCAGCATTTTATCGTCCGGCAAACGCTTCATCCGGACACAATAATCGACGAGCTTTCCATTCTCTCCTGAAAATCCGATCTGCCCATCAACCTCGACTACTTCGCCAACCCCCAGATATGTATCCGGACATAATCGCCGGTTCAATCTCACCTCGGCCTCGCAAGCTTGTTTGCGTTTCTCCAACGTCGTGTAGTCCAGAAAGCCGAAGTCAACCGGCTTCTTCAATTTGATGACATGCTTTTGCCCGATCAGCAGCACCGAGATGTGTGTCTGCTTCATTTCAACCGGCAACTCGTCTGCCGACCATTCCGGCGCCTGTGTGAGTTCCCTCACCATTTTCATCCAGAGTGTCAGGTCAGTTTTACTGTTCTGCATGAGGACATCCATCATAGTTTTTAGCGGTCTCCCCGCTGGATCTCCAATTGAATCAAACTAAACTCCGCTTTCAATTGGAGGGCGCTATTAAAACGTAGAAATATTGCTCTGTTAGCATACATCTATCGTCAATTTCATCTTGCAATCCTCCTGCCATAGTGGGAAGCCGAAGTGAGAGCCATCTACGCCAAGTTCTGACGAATAAATAAATCGGACAGATCCGCGTTGGGAAATATTCCTCTGCGTGTTGCGCAAAAACCCGCTTGCTGCGACACTGAAGCCCACAAAATGAAAAAGTATTCGCTAGTTATCCGCTCTTCATGATATAGTTTCTCTGATTAACGAAGGTTACAAAGCATTTCATTGACTGTGAATTGCCCCTCTTGCCCCAGACTCAAAATTAATCTCTGAAAGATTCTCCCATAAATAATCACTTCTAGTTGTTCGAAAATTTTGCATAGATGAGAAGATAGCGGGCAGCTTTGCCTTTACCCGACCACTCGTAATCTCACTAAGTGTCATTGTTTCGTCAATATAAGTGAAACGACCCACCTCTAAGTAGTTTGGAGAAGTGTCTGGTTGTCACGGCAGTTTAGCCTTTTTAAATTGATTGAAAATGGATTGAGATTCGGCAACGACAAAGGCGTTGATCAGGCCTCTTCGCCCGGCATTCGATCCGGTCGGGCGGCAATGTCTTCCCTGGAATTACCGGCAAGTTAAATTAAGCCGGTATTACTTTCGATAGAAGGCGGCGGTCAACAGATCAGAGTCGTGCAGTTCCATCCGCAGTGCGCCCTTCTTAAACCAAGATTGAGCAATACAGGAGGATAACAATAGTGAATAATAGAGATCTAAAGCTAGGGTCCGAACCGGTGGGGCACCTTGATCGCCGCGAAATGCTTAAACGATTGATCGGAACGCCGCCCCTCATTTCCCTGGCCCTCAGTCTTGAGGCCCAGGCTCAAACCAAATCCAAAACCAGGATCCTGCTTGATGATTTGAAGATTACCGACCAGGGAATACTCTATGGCCCGGTCGTGAATGGCGACAACAGCCTTACCGGATATAGCGACCTCTCTTTTGAGAAGAAGAACTTTCAGAATGACAATGGCTCCTATTATTACGCTCTATCGTCGGCCAAGAATCTCACAGTCCCAGCGACGATCCTGGCCGACAATACCTCGGAGCAAGCCCTGAACATTGCCTTGAAACTCGTTCCGCAATTTAACGCGGTCGATTTTTATTCCATTCAATTCAGTTATTTGACTCCGTACAACCTGCCGGGGACGCCGGAGGTTAAATACAGATTGGTTACCAGTAAAGGTGAGACGACGACCGAGATCGTCATCCCTAAGGTAGAAATAGAGGTCAGTTTCAAATCCGATAAGAAAGAAACGAAAATCAAGAAGGGGAGGCTGACTCTCACACAAGTGGAAAACGCCGCAGGGACCACGCTCAATCTGGCGTTCAAACATCTGTTCGATATCGATTTTGATTTCAGCTTCAACATTACCCTGAACATCCTAGCGGGCGGCGCGAGACCGAATAAGCCGCAAAGCACTAATTAGCATTCATTGATATACTGTCGATGTTCGCTGGAGAGTAAAAGACTGCCCCGTTTGAAGAAATGCAAAGCAGGCTTGAATCAGGAATAAAGAGACCGGCTTTCAAACCGGGAAACCAAAATCTGACTTTCTCATTCCCTCAACGCTCGAATTCTGACGATGAGCCTGAAAATCAACAATCACATCTTCGCCGGACGGATTTTGGCTGTGCTTGGGAGCGGCTTCGTCGCCCTGGCGATGGCCAATCCCGTTCAGGCATGCCGTCCTGCTTCTCAATTACAATCAGCGCCGAAAGTCACGGTCCAAACTGCCGGTGGGGCAGAGATCTTGCAGCCTCTCCAGCCGATCGAGAAGAAGTTAAACGGAGATCAAAGTCACGACTACTTGTTAAAAGTCGATGCCGGGATCTTCTTTCGGATCGATGTCGATCAGCGGGGGATCGATGTTCTCCTTGAACTGGATGGGCCGGATGGGAAGAAACTTGCCGAGGTGGACAGCCCGAATGGCATCTCAGGACTGGAGTCCCTTGTCTTCATTGCCGACTTTGGAGGCACATACAAAATCCGTGTGCGTTCTTTGCAAGCCAATGTGGCTCCCGGGAGATATGTCATCGGCCTGTCGGATTTGAGGCCGGCGGCTGAAAGAGAGCGCCGGCTGTTGGCGCTCCATCTAAAATACCGTGAGGCCATCGACCTCCAGGTCAAGGCGCAATTGGCGGAAGCGCAGGCGGCTGCTCACGAGGCGCTCAAAATAGCCGAAGAGATTCTGGGCCGGGAGCATCCGGAAACGGCCCGGATCTTGATTGCAGCCGCGGAGATTCAGATCGCCAACAATCGATCCGAATCGGCGGCAACTCTCTTCCGCCGGGCGCTGGAGATGCTCAAGGATGTCTCCGGAAGCGATCGGATCACGCTGGCGCAAGCCTGGGAAGGGCTGGGCAACGCGTTATTCGACCGGCAAGATCTATCCGGAGCCGAGAAATGTTACCAGCAAGCGATCTCGGTCCGGGAGGAGGTCTTCGGAAAAGATTCGCCGGATATCGTCATCCTGCTTGGCAGCCTGGCGCAGATCTATCTCGACCAGGGCAATCTCGAAAGAGCGGAAACCCACTTCAAACGCGCCAGGAACCTCTACGAAACGGTGGTCGGAACAGATAATCCAGCGGCGATCAACTTTCTGAATAATTATGCCGGGTTCTATTGTGCCCTGGCCGACTACCCGGCGGCTGAAAAGCTCTATCAACAGGCTCTCGCCATTCAGCAGAAGATTCTCGACAACGAGCATCCGGACTATGTCCGCACGATCGACAACCTGGCCGGACTCTACTATCAGATGGGCGATTTCGAAAAGGCCGGACGGCTCCGGGAAGAGGCTCTCAGGATCCAGGAAAAGGTCTACGGACCGGCACACCCGATGTTGGCTCTCGCCTTGTCCAATCTCGGTGTGGTCTTCTACCAGAAGGGCGATCTGAGCAAGGCGGAAGCACTCTACCTGCGCGCGCTCAAGATCTATGAGCAGGGAGAGTTCAGAGATCATCCGAACTCGGCCGCCGTCATGAGAAATCTGGCCAATGTGCGGCGAACAAACGGAGACTTCAATGGCGCGGAGGATCTCTATCGACGAGCGCTCAACATCAACCGGAAAGCTTATGGAGATCTTCACCCCGATATCGCGGCGGCGCTCAACGGATTGTCGAGCCTGGCCTATCTGCGAGGCAATTTCCCTGACGCCGAGTCAATGGCCCAACAGGCGCTCAAGATTCAGGAATCCGTCTTTGGCTTGCAGCACCCGAATGTTCTATACACTTTGGCAGAGCTGGCGTCCCTCAGCCTGGCTCAAGGCAAAGTCCAACAGGCGATCGAGATTGAAGGTCGAATTCTGGAGAAGACCGAGATTCTCCTCAGGCGGAACCTGGTCGTAGGTTCGGAGCGACAGAAGCTGGCCTATCTCTCCACTTTCGCCAACCGGCTCGGTCAGGCAGCGACGTTGCAGACGCAATTTGCGCCGGCAGATCCACAGGCCCTGAATTTGGCGCTGACCTCGATCCTCAGGTTGAAAGGAAGAGGACTCGATGAGATCGCCGGCACGATCACGAATCTTCGCAGCCGGGCGGGGAGTGAGAACGAAGAGTTGCTTAAAGGATGGCTGGCGCTGCGCTCCCAGTTGTCATCCCTGACTCTACGAGGTCCCGCAGATGCGGATCTCAACGCATACGTCACGCGCCGTACCGAAGTTGAGGAGCAGTTGGAAAGAGCTGAAGCCGAACTCAGCCGGCGCAGCGCCGAATTCCGGCTGCAAACTGCGCCGGTGACGCCTGAAGCCGTGCAAGCGCTCATTCCGCCCGGAACGTCGCTCATCGAGTATGCTCAATACCTTCCTTACGATCCGAAAACAAAGACGAACGGATCTCCGCATTACGTCGCTTATATCATCAACTCGACAGGAGCTCCCCGGTGGGCGGAGCTGGGAGAAGCCACAAAGATTGACCGGGCGATCGGGCGGTTCCTCACGGCGTTGCGTGACAAACGGCGGACTGATGTCAAGCCGGCGGCTCGCCGAGTTGACCGGCTCGTGATGCAGCCGCTGCGCGAACTGATCGGCGAGAGTTCCAGAATCCTGATCTCTCCGGATGGGCAACTCAATCTGGTACCGTTTGCCGCCTTGGCCGATGAGCATCGTCAATGGTTGGTCAACCGTTATTCGTTCAGTTATCTGACAAGTGGACGGGACCTGTTGAGATTACAGACCGAGAGTGCCGCCGGAAATGAAGTGATCGTGGTTGCCGATCCCGCCTTTGGCGGTAAAGCCGGCGCCGGATCGGCCGGGAGCCGTAAAATCACACTCTCACCGAGAGCCCCAAAAGACGCTTCCAATTCCCAGGGAGACGCCGCGTTGAAACCGACTCCGGTCAATTTCAATGACTTTGTCTTTGGCTCTCTCCCCGGCACGGCGCGCGAAGCGCAGATGATCAAAGGGATGATCCCCACGGCTCAACTCCTGACCGGGCCGCAAGCCTCGAAGCAGAACCTGAGTGAAATTCATCGTCCACGGATTCTGCATATTGCCACGCACGGATTCTTTCTGACCGATCTGAACACGGAGAGTGGAGAGCAGCGAGTCGAAAATCCGCTCTTACGCTCAGGATTGGCGCTGGCGGGCGCCAATCTCAACAAGGCCGGCAAGAATAACGGCGTCTTGACGGCGCTGGAAGCCGCCGGTCTCGACCTGCTGGGCACGAAACTCGTCGTCCTCTCGGCTTGTGATACAGGAATAGGAGAGATCAGAAATGGCGATGGGGTGTATGGACTGCGACGGGCGCTGGTGTTGGCCGGATCGGAGACCCAGATTATGACGCTCTGGCCGGTTTCGGATTCAGGAACCAAGGAGTTCATGACGGAATATTACTCGCGATTGCTCAAAGAGATCGGCAGAGGGGATGCGCTCAGACAAGCACAGCTCGAGATGATCAAAAGGCCGCAGAGACGTCATCCTTTCTATTGGGCCGGATTGATTCAATCAGGCGCCTGGGCCCCGCTTAACGCGAAATGAATTTATGTCCGCGCCGGTTTACGGCCGAGCAGGCAGCCTCCAGGGCGAGTCCGATCATCCTGGCGGTCAGCCTGAGCATCATAGCTTCACTGTTACTCAGGTACGAGCAACAAGCGTCACTGATTCGTAGCGGGCATGACTTCTCGCGGGCGTCCCTGTTGGACCACGCGTCCCTCATTAAGGATCACGACGTGATCGCCGACCTCAACGGCCTCGGTCACGTTATGCGTCACGTAGAGAAAGGGGATGCCGGTCCTTCGCTGCGTGGCACCAATCTCGGTGAGTAGCCGGGCACGCGTCTGTGCGTCAAGCGCCGAGAGCGGCTCATCGAGCAGCACGATCGCCGGATCACTCGCCAGAGCGCGGGCTAAGGCGACGCGCTGGCTCTCGCCTCCCGACAATTCGCGCGGATATTGGCGCGCCGCATACTCGATGCCCATCAGAGCCAGCAGTTCTCGCGCTCGCCCGCGCTTTTCGATCTGGCTGCTACTTTTTCTATCCGAACGCACCCCGTATGCGACATTCTGTTCCGCCGTCAGGTGCGGAAAGAGCAGGTAATCCTGGAAGACGAACCCGACGCGCCGCTGCTGAATCGAGAGATTAACGCCGGAAGTCGAGTCGAAGTAGACCCGCTCACCGAGCCGGATGCGTCCTTCGTCAGGCCTGATGATGCCTGCCACGGCGCGGAGGGTCGTCGTCTTGCCCGACCCCGAGGGACCGAAAAGGATCGTCACTCCTGATGGCGCGGTGAATTCGACGTCGAGCGCGAATGCCCGATTCACCTCACGTTCAGCGTCACCATTGCGGCTCTGGCGTCCATTAACACCGAGACTTCTTTTGATTGAGATCTGCAGCACCTGTAGTCCGTCACGCCGGGGGCTTCCCGCCGCGTTTTGATGAAGACCTTGCCGGTCAGCGTCTTCACATCCTCCGCTAAAAGTTGAGCTTCAGTCCGAACTGGATCACGCGCGGATCGCCCGCCGAGGTGATCGTTCCAAACGCCGCGTTACCGAGCACGCCGTTCGGGTTCGAAAGTGGCGGCGTGTTGGTCAAGTTGAAGATCTCCGTCCGGAATTCGAAGTTTCTGACCTCGCCGAAATTGATCCGCTTGATGAACGAGATGTCGGCCGTGCGGTAAGCCGGTCCCCTCACCGGGTTGCGCGAACTGGTCCCGAGCGTAAACTGCGGCGCGACCGCGAAGGCCGATGTATCGAACCAGTGATCGGTCGTCTGCTGATCGGCGGGCAGGGTTGGGTTCCGCAGGATGTTCGGACGTTGCGTGCCGAATCCGGCGAAAGCATTGAAGTTCGTGATCTGTGTGACGGGGAAAGGCAGCCCGGATTGGAGTAAGACCGCGCCGTTGATGCTCCAGCCGCCAAGGAGCTTGTCGGAGATACCGGAGAGATTGAAGCGGCGTCCCTTTCCGAACGGCATTTCATAGGTGAAGCTCGTCACGAAA
>Ga0081539_10002502_pt1 | contig 25756 bp, 21 predicted proteins | sample TabmetS4T2R2_FD_71023 | JGI IMG/M metagenome (GOLD analysis project Ga0081539, IMG submission 71023) | Tabebuia heterophylla rhizosphere microbial communities from the University of Puerto Rico - S4T2R2 | ecosystem: Host-associated > Plants > Roots > Rhizosphere ...
GGCGGCCGGGCCCGCCGCCCCAGTGGCCGTCGAGCGCCCGACCGGGGGTCGCCTTCGCGAACGAGCGTCGGCGGCCGCGCTGATCCTGCCGGGCGTCGGCTGGCTGGCGGTCTTCTTCCTCGTCCCGCTGATCATCATCTTCGTCGTCAGTCTCGGAACGAATGACGGGCGAGGACATGTCCTGCTCACGAACCCGGGGTTCCACAATTACAGTCAGGCGACGCGACCGGAGTACGTCCCGGCGTTCGCGAACTCGCTCCGCTACGCGCTGATCACGACCGTCCTGTCGATCGGGCTCGGCTACCCAATCGCCTACTGGATCTCGCGTTACGGCGGCGAGCGCAAGGTCCTGCTGCTCATCCTCGTGATGCTGCCGTTCTGGACGAGCTATCTCATCCGGACCTACGCCTGGATGACGATCCTGCGCGACAACGGCGTCCTGAACGGCATTCTCCGCTCGGTCGGGCTCATCGACGAGCCGCTCGTCCTGCTCAACACCGACATCTCGGTGATCCTCGGCATGACGTACGGCTTCCTGCCATTCGCGATCCTGCCGCTATTCGTCTCGATCGACCGCCTGGACGAGCACCTCGTCCAGGCGGCTCGCGACCTCTACGCCAGCGGCCGCTCGGCGTTCCTGCACGTGACATTGCCGCTGACCATGCCCGGCATCATCGCCGCCTCGATCCTGACGTTCATCCCGGCCATGGGCGATTACGTCACGCCGGACCTGCTCGGCGGCGCCCAGACGACAACGATCGCGAAGATCGTGCAGGTCATCTTCACCAGCGGTCGCGACTGGCCGTATGGCTCGGCGCTGGCGTTCGTCCTCATGGTCATCACCCTCGGCGGGACGTTGCTGACGCTGCGCTCGCTGCGCCGCGAGACCTTCGCATGAAGGGCCGCAACCGCTGGCTGTCGTCGTTCGCGGTGCTCATCTATGCGTTCCTGTTCGCGCCGATCGTCGTCCTCATCGTCTTCAGCTTCAACGATTCGCGACGGACGTTCGTATGGCGCGGCTTCACGCTCGACTGGTATCCCCGGCTGCTCGCGAACGCCGATCTCCTCGAAGCGCTGCGGACGACACTCGTCGTCGCGGGGATCGCCGTTGTGGTTTCGACCTTCCTCGGCGCCCTCCTCGGGCTGGGACTCGCCCGGCTCCGTTTCCGCGGCAGCGGCGCGACGGAGACGCTCATCCTGCTGCCGATGGTCACGCCCGAGATCATCATGGGCATCAGCCTGCTCATCTTCTTCAACCAGCTCCTGTCCGGTGTGCCGGCGCTGGGACGGATCTCGCTGGCCCACATCACGTTCTGCATCTCGTACGTCGCCGTCGTCGTCCGGGCGAGAGCCGCGGGCATGGATCCTCGCCTCGAGGAGGCGGCCCGCGACCTCGGGGCGTCCGCACTCGGCGCGTTCCGGTACGTGACGTTGCCGTTGATCCTGCCGGCCGTATTCGCCGGCGCGATGCTCGCGTTCGCGCTGTCGTTCGACGACCTCGTCGTGACGGCCTTCAATTCGGGCCCCGGCGCGACGACGTTGCCGGTCGCGATCTACAGCGCGATCAAGTTCGGGGTCACGCCCCAGATCAACGCGATCTCGACGATCATCGTCGCGGTCGTCTCGATCGCTCTGTTCCTCGCCTGGCGCCTGGGTGCGTTCAGAGGCGAGCCGCGGGCGCTTCTTGACGAACCGGAAGCCGTTGGCGCACCAGTTCCGGCGCGGACCTAGCGCGGGACGAAGGTCAGGACCGCACCGGCGAGTCCAGCGAGCGCGACGACGAGGGCAAAGACGGCGGCCGTAACGGCTCGCAGGGTCGCTGCCGGTGCCACGCGATCGAGATCATGGCGGGCGGCGAGGACCGGCGCCCATGGGTCGTCGCCGTTGGCCAGCGCGATCCGCGCCTCGAGGAGGCCCAGACAGACCCGCCGCACCCGTCGGTCGGCCTGCTCTTCGATCGCGAGGAGGGCTTCGCGGATCGGACGGACATCGACCGGCCGGCCCTCGACCGTATCGATCGTCGCGACGTCGACGAGGAGGTCGAACCGCTCGACCGGTGTCTCAGGCCGGACCCGCCGCAACAGGAGGCTCGCCTCGTCGCGGTCGCCTGTCCAGGCCAGGAGCTCAGCTCGCCGCAGGAGATCGCCGGTGCTCGGCTCGGACGGCTCGGGATGGCCCCGAAGCCAGGCCGCGGCCCTGGAGCGGGACCGCGGTCGGGCGGAACCGGTCGCGCGACGCCACGCCGCGCGCTCGATGAGATCGTGGTGGAGGATCGCTTCATACGCGGGCGCGACCCGACTGCCGAGGAATCGGAGCCACAGGATTCCGATCCCGAGGACGATGATCGCGACCGCAACCGCGATCGACATCGGCCGGTTGGCGCCCAGCGCGTGTACCGCCGCGCCGATGACCACACCGACCGCGAGCACGAGCAGGCCGATCACGTTCAGTAGCCGAGCCGGCCGGCCCAGCGCGTGGCCGAGCGCTTCGAAGTCACGCATCGGCGGTCTTATGCCCGGCCGAGGGGCCGCCGACAACCCTTACTTCCGGCCCTCGAACGGCCAGCCGGTCGCCTCGATCGCGACAGAAGCCTGGTTCCAGCTATCCCATTGGTCGGTGACGAGGCCGTCGGCGTCGAACCGCAGGTTGGACGTCCCGGCGAGGCTGACCTCCTCGCCGTTCTCGACAAGCGTCGCCCACCAGGAGATCGCGGCACCCTGATCGCCGACGATTGGCGCACCGAAAACGGCCCGGATCTGTTCTTCCTCGGAGAACGCCTGGCCCACATACTCGCGGACACCGGCAAGACCCCGATAGGGCTCTCGGAACGGCTCCGACGAGTACACGACGGCGTCGCTGTAGAGCGCGACGATCGCCTCGAGATCCTTATCGATCCAGCCGCGCTCCCAGGTCCGTGCCCAGCGCTCGGCGGCTTCGCTGATGTTCATGGACCGAGCCTATCAGCGCCGGCGACGCGCGGCGGCTTCCGAGGGTGCGGACGTACCGAAGTCCGCGTCCTTCGGTGGCGGTACGTCGTACCGCTCTCGCACCGTTCGATGGCTGACGATGCCGTCGGCGGCATAGCGGTCGGCGACCATGAGATCGAACGCGTGGACGCTCGGCTCCTGGTTCGAGTACCGCCCGGCGTGCCAGCTGCGCGATGCGGTCCCCTGCTGTTGCAGCTCGCAGACGTGCCAGTCCTGACGGTTCGTGAGGTCCCAGAACTCGATGGCGTCGGTCGCGTCGAAGTCGCCGCGAGCGATCGTCGCGGGCTCGAACAGCCAGTCGCACACGATCCGCGTCCGGTCGGGCGCCAGCGGCTGAAGCCGGTGGACGAGGACGTAATCCGGGTGGAGCGACAGGAAGGTCAGCGGCCAGACCAGGTAGTAGACGATCCGCCGCTCGTCCTGCTCGGTCATGCCAGGGAGGGCCGGCCGCCCGCCGCGCTGGCCGCCGTGGAGGGCCATCGTCTCGGCGTCACCGGCAAGCTCCATCCAGCCGCCCTGCCACGGTCCGTTCGTGTCGAAGTCGCCACCCAGGTCGTAGGGCGTCAGGCGGTTCAATTGGGGATGGACGCCCGGGCAGTGGTAGCACTCGGAGTAGTTCTCGGCGATGAGCTTCCAGTTCGCCGCGACGTCGTATTCGATGCGATGCGCCGACCGCAGCGCCCTGAAGTCGAACCTGCCGAGGTGTTCGGCGAGATCGTCGAGCCATTCCAAGAGCGGTGGCCGGCCCGGGTCGAACGAGACGAACACGAAGCCCTGCCAGGTCGCGACGCGGGGTGACTCGGGGTCGTGGACCGTCATCGCCCGGAGGATGCCGTCGTCCCAGCGACTGACGACGAGCTCGTCGTCGTCGAAGGGCACCCGGAACGTCGATCCCGGCTCGGGCGCTTCCTCTTCCCGGCCGACACAGACCCAGTCCCGCCGCCACCACTCGCGTCGCTCGAAGTCGTAGATCGCGGCATCGTGATAGGCCCGACCGGGCGGCAACGATGCCGACCGGTAAGGCTGCCGGATCGCGTCGGTCTCGGCCTGGGTGAGAAACGGCGGCTCCGTCGGACGGACTGCTGTCGCAGGCTCATCGAGGCAGACCTGCACCTCGCCATCGCGAACGATCACCGGGACGTCGCGGAGCGAGTATTTCTCGAACGAGAACAGCTCGAGGTCCTCGGTGTGCTTGGCCCGGATCAGCCGTCCGTCGAGGTCGTAGATCCAGGCGTGGTAGGGGCACTGGAAGCGCACGGCCTTGCCGCACGTCTCCTCGGTGACCGCCGTGCCGCGGTGCTGGCAGACGTTGTAGAAGCCGCGGATCGCGTCATCCCGGCCGCGGACGACGATGATCGACTCCCCGTCGACGTTGGCGACGACGTATGCGCCGGGCTCAGTGAGAGCGCTCTCGGGCGCGACCGTATGCCATGCGTCCGCGACGATCGCGGTGTCATTCGGGCGCGTCAACATGTCAGCTCTTCGGGATCGCCTTGTTGGGATCGAGGAACGGCAGAGTGGCGGTCCGACCGTCGGCCAGTGTGCCATCCCCGCCGTCGATCTGAACCTCCGTTCCGGGGCCCGACAGCTCGATCGGCATCCACACGTAGCCGATGTTCGTCGCCAGCCGCGGCGACCAGATGAGGTCCGTCACGGTTCCGACCGGCCCTCCGTCGTGGAGTGCCGGCCGCTTCTCGGAGAGCTCGAATGGCAGTGCGTCGCCGGGAACTTCCAGACCGACGAGCTTGCGCGAGACGCCACTGGCCCGGATCTCTTCCAGCGCTGTCTTGCCGATGTAGTCGGCCTCCTGTGGCTCGACCAGCCGCTCCAGCCCGCTCACCTCGAACGGATTGTTGGCGATCGTCATGTCCGAGCCGTAGTTGAAGATGCCGGCCTCGATGCGACGCGCCTCACATGGCGCGATCGGCCGGATGTCATATGGCCGGCCGGCCTCCATGATCCGATCCCAGAGGTCGCCACCCCGCGACGCGTCGCGAAGATAGACCTCGTAGCCCACTTCCCCGGTCCAGCCGGTCCGGCTCACGACGACCGGGATGCCGTCGAGGTTCGCCTCGGCCGTCCAGTAGTAGCGAAGGTCGGCCACGGCGTCGCCGAAGAGCGTCCGGATCACGTCCTTCGAGCGCGGCCCCTGGACCTGCACCGGATAGACCTCCGGCTCACGGACCGTCACGTTCATGCCGGATGCCACAGCGGCGCCGCGCGCCCAGAGGCCGGCGTCCGAGTCTGCCAGCGCCAGCCACCAGCGGTCCTCCTCGACGCGGAGCAGCACCGGGTCGTTGATGATCCCGCCGTCTTCGGCCGTGATGAGGACGTACTTGCCCTGCCCGACGGCGCACTTCGTCAGGTCGCGGCAGGTCAGCATGTTCGTGAACGTCGAGGCATCGGGTCCGCTGATCTCGACGATTCGCTCGACGGCGACGTCCCAGATCGTCACGCCGTTCAGGAGCGCCCAGTACTCCTCGATCGGGTCCCCGTAATAACCGGGCAGGTACATGTGGTTGTAGATGTCGTAGGCGCTGCAGCCGGCCTCGAGCGTCTTCTCGAAGAACGGCGATTTGCGGTACCACGGGCCGAAATAGAGGGTCGTCGAGGCCGAGCCGGGTGCCGCCTCGCGAACGGCCATCGCGCTCACGAGACGGGGATCCGCTTCTCGGGATCCACGAACGGCATCGGCACGACGGCTGCTCCTCTCGCTCCCCACTCGGTGTCGATCTGCAGCCTGGTTCCCTCGGTCGCGAGCTCGGCCGGGACCCAGCAATAGCCGATGTTCCGTTCGAGCCGCGGCGAGTAGATCGCTGACGTCACCTTGCCGACAACCACATCGCCGTCGCGGGCCGGCCACTTCACGTTGTTGAGCTCCGGAAACGGCTGACCATCGAGCTCCACGCCGACGATTCGGCGGCTGACTCCGGCGTCCCTGATCCGCCGCAGCGCGGCGATCGAGATCGAGGCATCGTCGGCGAGCCCGAAGTCGACGAGCCGGTCGAGGCCCATCTCGAAGGCGTTGTTCTCATAGGTCATGTCGGCGCCCCAGTTGAAGATGGCGCCCTCGATGCGGCGGATATCGCTGGGGCCGGTCGGCCGGACGTTGTACGGCGCGCCTACCTCCATCAGCGTGTCCCACAGCTCGTTACCGCGAGACGTGTCGAGGAGATAAATCTCGTAACCAATCTCGCTCGTCCAGCCGGTCCGGGTGATCACCACCGGGATGCCGCGGACCTCGGCCCGCCGCCACCAGTAGTACTTGAGATCGAGGATCGAGTCTCCGACGAGGTCGCGAACAAGATCCTTCGACTTCGGACCCTGGACCTGGAGTGGAGCGACGTCCGCCTCGCGGATCGTCACGTCGAGATCCGGATAGGCGTTCCGGAGCCCCCGAGCGAAGAGCAGCGCGTCCGACGACGCTAGGGCGAACCAGAACGTGTTCTCGTCCATCCGGGTCAGGACCGGATCGTTGACGATTCCGCCGTCCGAGTCGCAGATGAGGACGTACTTCGCCTGACCGACCGCGCACTTCGACAGATCGCGGGGCGTCAGGAGCTGGGCGAACCGGAAGCCGTCCGGCCCGGAGATCTCGAGGCAGCGCTCGACCGATACGTCCCAGATGGTGACGTCGTTTAGCAGGGCGTCGAACTCGGCCTCGAACGTGTCGAAGCGGATCGGGAAGTACATGTGGTTGTAGACCGTGAAGCCCTTCGGGCCGTAGCGCTGGGTCGCCTCGTAGTAGGGCGTGCGCCGGTTTCGGGCGCCGCGCTGCACTGTGCTCATGTCGAAGGGCGCGGTCTTCGTTTCGATCACACGTACCTCCTCGGACAGTCCGCCGATTTTCGGGCGGGCCAATTCCAATGCCTGTCGGGTTGCGTCTGATGGGCGGGCCGGTTGCGCCTGATGATGCGGCCGTTCCACGACTTGGAACGGCCGCCCGATCCTTTGAGGCGTCCTGCAGGCCGAACCGCATCGGCCGTCCGGCAAGCGCGTCCGGCTATGGTGACGGCCTCCGAGGAGAGAGGGAATGATCCGAACCACCCCGTTCCACGAGCGCACGAGCGCGCTCAACGAGACGGGCCTCTGGGAACACTGGGCCAACTACCTCGCGGCGTCGAAGTACCAGATGTCGGAGAAGTTCGAGTACGTCGCTGTCCGCAACGCGGTCGGCGTCTTCGACACCTCGCCGCTGTACAAATACAGCTTCAGCGGACCCGACGCGGAGTGCTTCCTTGCCGGCGTCCTGGCCCGCGATCCTCGCTCCCTGGCGCCGGGCCGGGCCCAGTACACGCTCTGGTGCGACGACCGGGGCTATCTCATCGAGGACGGCATCCTCCTCCGCCGCAAGCCCGATGAGTACTTGCTGACGGCGGCCGAGCCGAACCTCGGCTACTTCCGCGACCTCGTCGTTCGCCACGACGTCCGGATCGACGAGGTCTCCGAGGACTACGCGGTGATGGCTGTCCAGGGTCCGAGCTCGCGGGTCGTGCTGGGCACCGTGGCGCCGCAGGTCGAGAAACTCGCGACCTTCGACATCGTCGAGACGAAGGTCGGCAAGGCACCGGTCATCATCTCGCGGACGGGCTATACGGGCGACCTCGGCTTCGAGGTCTGGGTCCGCTCGGATGACGCGGTCGGCGTCTGGGATGCGGTCTGGCACGCCGGCGAGGGCCGCGGGATCACAGCATTCGGCCTGACGGCCCTGTACATGGCCCGCATTGAGGCTGGTCTCGTGCTGCTCGACATCGACTTCGAGTCGAGCCGCTTTGCCTGGACAGACTCGCACCGGACGACGCCCCTAGAGCTCGGTTTCGGGTGGATGTTTCGCGACATCTTGACGACCGATCGGGCGTTCATTGGCCGCGATGCGATCCGCCGCGAGATCGCCGGCAAGACATCTCGGTGGCGACTCATGGGTCTCGTCCTCGATTGGCAGGACTACGACCGCCACTACAACGACGCCGGGCTGATTCCGCCGAAGGACCACACCCCGATCCAGGACGAGTACTACATCTACGACGAGGAGGACCGCCAGCTCGGCTGGGCATCGAGTCTCATGTACTCGCCCGTCCTGCAGCGCCACATCGCGCTTGCTCGCCTCCCGCTCGACAGGGCGAAGGCGGGCGCCCATGTCCGGCTCGAGTTCCCGGTCAGCCACCGCTACGAGTATTTCGATGCGGAGGTCGCGCGACTCCCGCTGTTCGATCCGCCACGGAGGACCGCCTGACCATGACGACCGATCGAACCTACGACGCCATCGTCATCGGCGGCGGCCACAACGGGCTCACGAATGGCGCCTACCTGGCCAGGGCGGGCCTCCGGACGCTCATCCTCGAGCGGCGCCATCTCGTCGGCGGTGCGGCCATCACCGAGGAGCTGCGGCCCGGCTTCTGGTTCACCACGTTCTCGTACGCGTTGTCCCTGCTGCGGCCCGACATCATCCAGGAGCTCGATCTCGTCAAGCACGGCTTCATGCCGCTCCTCATGCCATCGACGTTCGCGCCGATGGAGAACGGCGATTACCTGCTGCTCGGCCAGGATCGCAACGAGAACATCAAGGAGATCGCGCGCCACTCGCGGCACGACGCCGACGCGTATGACGCCTTCGAGCACGACGTCTCGAGGGTCCTCCAGGCGATCAAGCCACTCCTCGACGAGGTCCCGCCGAACATCTTCAGCGAGGACCCCGAGGAGCTCGTCGCGCTGGCAGCCCTGGGCTCGCGGCTGAAGCGCCTCGAGCCGAAGGTCCTCCACGACGCGGTACGGCTGCTGACCGGCTCGGCCGCCGACTTCCTCGACGACTATTTCGAGTCGGACATCCTCAAGGGTTACCTGGCGTCGTCGGCGATCATCGGCACCAAGGTTGGGCCCTACTCGCAGGGTTCCGGGCTCGTGCTGCTGTATCACTTCATCGGCGAGCACGATGGCGTCTTCGGAGCGTGGGCCTTCCACAAGCGGGGCAACGGCGGGTTCACCCAGGTCCTCGCGCGGGCGGCGGAATCGTTCGGGGCCGAGATCCGGCTGGAGGCGCCGGTCGAGCGAGTGTTGACGCGCGACGGCCGGGCGACGGGCGTCGCCCTCGCCGACGGCTCCGAGTACGAGGCCGACATCGTGGTCTCCGCGGTCGACCCGCGGCGGACGTTCCTCGAGCTGGTCGATCCACGGGAGTTGCCAACGGATCTCGTGGACGCGATTCGGCGGTTCCGCTTCCAGGGCACGTCGGCGAAGGTGAATTTCGCGTTGGATGGGGCTCCACGCTATCCCGCGTTGGGGGATCGGACGGACCAGTTCCGCGGCTTCACGAACATCGGCCCATCGATGGAGTACCTGGAGCGGGCCTTCGACGACGCGAAGTACGGCTGGTATTCGAAGCGGCCGTATCTCGACTGCGCGATCCAGTCGACGATCGATCCGGACATGGCGCCGCCCGGCAAGCACGTCATGAGCTGCTTCGTCCAGTACGCGCCGTATCACCTTCGGGAGAGCGACTGGGACACCGAGAAGGAGGGGCTCGGGGACACTGTGCAGGCGACCTTGGAGTCGTTCTTCCCGGGCTTCGGGTCGCTCGTGCTGCAGCGCGAAGTGCGGACGCCGCTCGACATCGAGCGAACCGTGGGACTGTCCGAGGGGAACATCTTTGCCGGCGAGTTCCTCGCACCGCAGATGTTCTTCTTCCGGCCCGCGCCGGGTTGGTCGCAATACCGGACACCGATCGCCGGCTATTACCAGTGCGGCTCCGGGACGCACCCGGGCGGCTGTGTGATGGGCGCGCCGGGCAAGCTAGCCGCGGGTCAGATCCTCAAGGATCGGTCACGGGGCACGGTGGGTCGGAAGGCCGAGCCGGCGCTGGCCGCGGCGAGCTGAGGGCCGGCGTCACTGCGGCGGCGGCCACGAGTCCGAGGCGTTTCCGCCATGTAGACATCGGCGGACTGCGAGACGGGGGCACCGTCCACGGCCGCGCGCGTTTCCGCCACCTAGACATCGCCGGACTGCAAGAGCAAGCGACGGCCGATTCGGCAGCGATATCGACGACGTTTTCCACTCAGGCAGTCCGCTGGTGAGTAGCTGGCGGAACTCGGCCCGCGGATGTTTGATCACGCAGGCCGGGGATAGCTAATTGAAGGGGTCGGTCGGCGGGGCGGTCGGCGGGGTCAGTGCGCCGGGACGGCGGCAAAGTGAAGCCCGGCGACGATACCGCCGCCGGGCAATCAGGCCGTTTTCCCCCGAATAAGGCCAGGACGAATGTACCCGATCACGTGCTTGCCCGCCAAGCTGCATGCGCGCGAGATGTGTTGACACCAGGCACTTTGTTCTGTCGTGGCACGTCAGGAGTGCCAAACGAGGAACGAGGGTTCGCCAAAGGCGCGCACGAGGCCGCTAGCGCCGGTTTAGGCACGCTGTACGTGCCAAGCAGCGGAGCAACGCTCCAGGAAATCCGCGGGCCGCTCGCTCGTTCGCTGTTTGGCACGCTGCACGTGCCGCGAGGTTAGACGTCCGCCCAGACCGAGGGCGGCCGGCCGCTCAGTCCAGCGTCACCGCCTCGTGCCAGCGCGGAATGTACGTGTCGAAGCCGAGCTCGCGAACCTTCGGCTCGAGCGCGAGCTGCGCCTCGGGGTCGCCATGGACGAGGAACACGCGCCGCGGGTAGCCTGCCTCGCCGGCGGTCTTCCCGACGGCGAAGTTGCGCAACCAGGCAAGCAGCTCCGGCTCGTCGGCGTGGGCCGAGAACCCGCTGATCGAACGGACCCGGCAGCGGACCTGACGCACGACCCCATCCAGCTTCACGGTCTTGGCGCCGGCCTGGAGGTGCGCGCCGAGCGTTCCTTCGCCCTGATAGCCGACGAAGAGCAGCGTCGCGCCGGGGTCGTCGATCAAATTCCGGAGGTGGCCCACGACTCGACCACCCGTCAGCATCCCGTTCGAGGCGACGATCATGTACGGCCGCTGGGCTCGTTCGATCGCCTGTGACTGGTGGATGTTGTTCGTGATCGTCTGCTCGGGATAATCGAGCGGCGAGCCTTCGGTCCTCAACAGCTGTTGCGTCTCGGCATCCCAGTACTCCATGTGGCGGCGGTACACGTCGCTCGCCTTGGACGCCATCGGCGAGTCGAGGAACAGCGGAATGAGGGGAATCTCGCCCTTCTCGATGAGCCGATCGAGCTCCCACACGATCTCCTGCGTCCTGCCAATCGCGAACGAGGGCACGAGCAACACGCCGTCGGCCTCTGCCACGAGCCGGACGGTTTCGGCCAGGATGCGGATTGCCTCGGCCTGCGGCTCGTGCTCGCGACCGCCGTACGTCGACTCCACGACGACGTAGTCGGCATAGACGAGCGTGGTCGGGTCGCGAATGATCGGTGTGCCCGGTCGACCGAGATCACCGGAGAAGACGAGGAACCGCTCGACGCCCGCGTCCTCGACCCGCAGCCGGATCATCGCCGAGCCGAGGATGTGGCCCGCATCGAGAAACGTCGCGTGAACGCCCGGCGCGACCTCGAGCTCGGCGTCGTAGTCGACTGGCCGGAACAGGGGCAGGACCGCCGCGGCGTCGTCTTCGGTGTAGAGCGGCTTGTCGAGGTCGATCAGGAGCTCAGGCGGCTGGGCCCGGAGGTCGGCCTCGGGATCGGGCGTGGCGCGGCCACCGGCAGCCTCGATGGTCGTCGGGACATGCTCGCCGCCCTCGCCCGGGGGCGATGACAGCGTCGGAGCCGCGCGGACACCCTCGAGGTCAGCGGCGGCCTCCTCGCCCGTGTCGCCGGCTGCCGCGAGGTCGACAGCTGCCGCGTAGTCGGCCGCCTTCTGGCGGTCCTCCTCGGCCGCCTTCTCCGGGTGACGGCGTTCCCAGCGCGCCTCGCGCTTGGCGAACTCCTCGTGCAGGCGACCCGAATCCAGGAGGACGAGCCCGGCCAGCTCGATCGTGCCCTTCGTCGCGTAGATCGGGCCGGGGAAGCCTTCCCGGACGGCGATCGGCAAGAGCCCGCAATGATCGAGGTGCGCATGGGTGACGAGGATCGCGTCGAGATGCTCCGGATCGAAACCGAGCGGGATCCGGTTCCTGATCGACTCGTTCGGGCTACCCTGGAACATCCCGCAGTCGATGAGCACCCGGGCCGTGGACGTCTTGAGGAGGAAGCGCGAACCGGTCACTGTCGTCGCGCCGCCGAGAAATCGAAGCTCCATCGGCGCAGTGTGACAGCGCACCCGTCACGCGACAGTCGCAGGCGGGCGGGGCCCGTTGCAGGGCGATGAACCGAACGACGCGATAGGACGCATCATCGGTGGGCGGCGAGGGGCCGCCCTTTTCGATGTCAGGATGAGGACCGTGCCCGATTACTCGTTCGTCACGATCTGGCATCTCGCGGCGCCGATCGAGCGCGTCTTCGATCTCATCGACGACTCACTCGCCTGGCCCGACTGGTGGCCCTCGGTCCTCACGGTGGAGGAGGTCGAAGCGGGCGCACATGACCACCTCGGCAACGTCCGCCGCTACACCTTCCGCGGCCGGCTGCCCTACCTCCTTCGTTTCGACATGCGGCTCATCCGCCGCGAACGACCCACGGGTCTCGAGGGCACGGCGACCGGCGAGCTCGAAGGAGTCGGCCGCTGGAGTCTCAGCGCGGAAGGTGAGGGGACAGTCGTGCGCTACGAGTGGAACATCCGGACCACGCGCTGGTGGATGAACCTGTTCGCTCCGCTGCCGTTCGTCGACTCCATCTTCCGGCTGAACCATCACGCCGTGATGCGCGACGGTCTCGCCGGGGCGCGCCGGCGACTCGGCGTCGAGGGGGCGTACGAGCGCGTTCTCTGACGAGGGTCAGGCCACGCCGCCGACGATCGCGTCGACGGCGACCGCCAGGAACAACAGCGACAGGTACGAGATCGAGTAGCGGTACAGGCGGATCGCCTGGGCCGTCGAGGCATCCGGTGAGCTGCCCTGCCGCCAGAGGATCCACGCTTGACGCAGGAAGATCGCGCCGAGGCTGAGCGCCGCCGCCAGGTAGATGACGCCCATCCGCGCGACCGCGAAGAAGACGAGCGAGATCGCGACGAGCAGGATCGTGTAGAGCCCGATCTGGCGGCTGGTCTCGGCGATGCCCCGAACGACCGGCAGCATCGGCACACCCGCCGCCGCATAGTCCTTGCGGATGCGGAGCGACAGCGCCCAGAAGTGAGGCGGCGTCCAGTAGAAGACGAGCGCGAAGAGCAGGAGCGCCGGAACGCCGATGTTGCCGGTCACCGCCGTCCAGCCGATGACCGGTGGCAGGGCCCCCGCGGCACCGCCGATGACGATGTTCTGGGGCGTCGAGCGCTTGAGCATCAGCGTGTAGACGCCGACGTAGAAGGCGATCGCGAGCAGCGCCAGGAAGGCCGACAGGAGGTTGACGAAATACGCGAGCACGACGAAGGCGAGCGCCCCGAGGACGATGCCGAAAACGACGGCTCGCTCGGGTTCGACTTCGTGAGCCGGTAACGGGCGGCGGCGCGTACGGGCCATGAGCAGGTCGATGTCGCGGTCGAGGTAGCAGTTGATCGCGTTCGCGCTGCCCGCCGCGAGCGTCCCGCCGAGGAGCGTCCAGAAGATCAGCGCGAGTGAAGGCACGCCGCGCTGCGCAAGAACCATCGCCGGGACCGTCGTCACGAGCAGGAGCTCGATGATCCGGGGCTTTGTCAGCGCGATGTAGGCACGGACGGAGTCGCGAATGGTGCGCGGCTCGGTCGTGGTCTCCGTCCGGTCCCCGCCAAAGCCCTGGATCCCGACCGGCAGTCGCTCCGTGCGGGCCTCGTAGTAGGCGGAGACCGTCAGGCCGGCCAGCACGCCCCAGATGATCGACCCGAGGGCGACGTGGAGGGTCTGCGTCCAACCAGCGAGCCCGGTCAGGACCTGGAGACCGCCGACAACCGCCTGGACCGGGTAAAGCACGGCGGCGAGGGTCGCCAACCATACGAGCTGCGGGTGGCGACGCTGCCATCGCCACGCAGCGATCGCGACGACCGCGATGATCAGTCCCACGACGACCGCCACCCACCGATGGAGGACGTGGGCCTGGACCTGCTCGCCGGCCAGCTCGGGGAATGGTGTGCCGCCCATGAGCGGCCAGTCCGGGAAGACGTTCCACGCGTTCGTTGCGGTCACGTGCGAGCCGAAGAGCAGCAGCGCGAACGTCGTCCCGGCCGCGAAGGCGGCGAGGAGCGTGAAGCGCTGGCTCCCGCCGCGTCCACCGATCCGGGCCGGGTAGACCGAGCGGACAAAGAGGAAGACGACGAGTCCGACGAGGGCCATGGCCGCGGCGAGATGCGCGGTCACGGACTCCCCGGTGTTCCCGAGGCGGACGGTTTCGCGGCCGAGCCAGGCCTGGAAGCCGACGAGCGCGACCGCGGCGAGCGACGGGTAGAGGATCGATGGCCGGTCGCGATGCGAGCGCAGCGCGACGAACGCGAGGGCGAGGATGAGGACCCCGATGAGGGCGGCAACCGTGCGGTGCGTCCACTCGAGCCAGACCTGGGCGCCCTGGTCGGGACGGGGCAGGAACTGGTCTTCGAAACAGCCCGGCCAGGTCGGGCAGGCAACGCCGCTGTCGGTCGCGCGAACTACCACGCCGAGCGTGACGAGCAGGAACGTCGTGACGACCGTCGCCGCCGCGATCTTCTGGAACCGGGTCACCCAACCTCCAGCGGTCGCCGCGCCGGCGCCGCGCATGTGGAAACTGGCGGCCAATTCTACCCCGAGGTCGGGTCTCTACCCGTTCTCTTGTTCGGGCCCTGCCGTTACCTCGATGGCGACCGCGATCTCGTCCAGGCGTGAGGCGTCGAACACTCCCTGGCCGGGTTCGAGCGCGTTGGCTGCTGCAACAGCGCTGCCGAACCGGACCGCGTCGGGCAGGGGCTGTCCGCGGGCGAGCGCGACGGCCAGGCCGGCAACCAGCGCATCACCACTGCCCACCGCAAACGGGCCGCCGACGGGCGGCCGTCCGTAAGACCACGTGCCGCCGGCAGTGTGGAGAATGGTTCCGTCGCGTCCGCGGGTCAGCAGGACGTTGCCGGCACTCCGGTCGGCCAGCCAGGCCGCAAGCTGAGCGAGATCTCCGCCGGGCCACATGCCATCGGCAGTTGCCCTGGCCTCGTGCTCGTTGACCTTCACAAGCCACGGACCCGCCTCGAGAGCCGCGAGAAGTGGCGACCCGGCGACGTCGACCAGCCACGGGGCGCCAACCTGGCGACAGACCTCTCCGAGTCTCCGATACGCATCGTCCGGGACACCGGGTGGCAGGCTGCCGGAGAGCACGACGAGGCAGTCGGAAGCGCGCCCATCCGGTGTCGGCCGCAGGGCGGACTCTAGCGCGGACTCGACCCGCGGCCAGGCACTCTCCGGAACGGTCACCCCCGGCTCGTAGAACTCGGTCAGCTCGTTCGTGGACCGATCGAGGACAGACAGGCAGGTCCGCGTCTCCCCGTCGACCTCGACGGCCGAAAGCTCGATGCCCAAATCGTGCATGGCATCTGCGTACCACTGCCCCGCATGGCCGGCCAGCACTGCGACGACCCGCGCCGGCAGTCCGAGGCTGCCCGCCGCTCGGGCGGTGTTGGCGGCCTTCCCACCGGGGAGCTCGCTAAGAACGGTCGGGCGGTGGATGGCCCCAGGTTGCAGGCGATCGACGGCCACGATCCGGTCGACGGCGGCATTGAGCGCGACGCCGACGAGCGAACGGATCGTCGGCGCGGTGGTCACTCCCAACTCGCGAGCGCCCGATCGACCTCGTGGCGTGTCGGCTGGCCGTCGGTGCCACCGACCGAACGCGTCGACAGCGCACCACAGACCACGGCCCTCCGGAGGGCGAACTCGATCGTCGAGCCGTCGAGCCAGCCACAGATGAAGCCGGCATCGAAGCTGTCTCCGGCACCCACGGTGTCGAGCGGTTCGACCGGGTAGGCGTTGCTGCGCGTGACCACGCCATCAGCGATCGTTGCCGCGCCAGCCGACCCGAGCTTGACCGCGATCGCCGGCGCCTGGTCGAGGCGTTCGGCGAGCGCGAGGGCTGCGGCGACCGGCTTCTCGCGACCTCCGATTGCGGCGATTTCGGCTCCGTTCGGAAGAAAGATGTCGGTCTCCTCGAGGGCAGCGTCAAGTCCGCCGTTCCAGGTCTTCCTCGGATCGTCGTTCGGATCCAATGACGTCGTGAGGCCCTGGGCGTGAGCCCGGCGGAAGAGCGCCGGCACTTCATGCGCCAGTTGCGGCTGAAGGAAGTAGCTGCCCACGTGCAGATGCCTGGCTCGGCCGAGCAGGTCGTCGCGCACGTCCGCTGCTGACACCGAGGCGATCGTTCCCAGGGCGGTGAGGATCGCCCGATCCATTGGACTCGCGAGGATCACGGTGGCGCCGGTGGGAAGGTCGGGATCGATACGACAGGCCGTCACGTCGACGCCCCGGTCGCGCATCGCCTCGAGCATGAATCGCCCGAACGGGTCGTCGCCGACGACACCCACCATCGCGACCCGCAGCCCGAGCCGTGCCGCGCCGCAGGCGGCGATCGCCGAGGATGAACCGATCGTCATCGTGATTGCGCCGACGATTCGCTCCTGCTGCCCGAACCGCGGGACCGGATCCGGATCCGACACGACGACATCGGGGTTGATTTCCCCGACGACGATCAGGTCGAGATCGCGTTCCTCGCCCGGAGGCGGACGTCGCATCCGGTCAGTATCCGCGGTACCAGCCCTCTGCCGGTTGCTCGACCGGCCTGGCCGCCAGCCAGCGCTCGCGCCATGGCTTGCCGGCCCGCTCCACGAGATCGACAAGGCGCTCCAGACGCCGGCGGCCTTCCGTCGCCAGCCAGCCATCCCGATCCGCGGCGGAGAGTGTCGCCGCACCGGCCCACACCGACCGCCCGACAAGGACGCCGCTCGCGCCCGCCCGGCAGGCCGTGTCGACCTGTCGTTCGAAGACTTCGTCGTCGACACCGCCCGACAGCAGCACCCACGGCACGGCCGTCGCCTCATTCAACTCGTCGCACGCCTCGCGCCAGCGCGGCCCTTCGGCGACGGATGCGTCATACGGAAACTCGGCCTTGAGGACGTCGCAACCGAGCTTCGTGAGGCGGCGTGCGGTCGCCACCACGACGCGCCGGCGTTCTTCGCCCTGCAGCGGTTGGCCGTCGAGACCGAACGACAGCGGCTCGACGAACAGCGCCAGGTCGCTGGCCGCACAATCGAGGGCGACCGTCTCGACGAGGCGCTCCTGGTCGGCCGCACCGGGCGCGTCAGGGTGGTAGTAGACGAGCAGCTTGGCAGCCGACGCGCCGAGGCGCTTCGCCTTCGCCACAGACCAGCCGTCGAGAACGCGACTGCGACGGTCGGCCGGCGAGCCTTCGAACCCGGTCGCCTCGATCGCGACGATCAGGCCGCGGGATACCGGCGGGGGGTTGCCGGCAACTGCCGCGATGCCGATCTCCGGATCCAGCAGCGTCCCGGTTGCGTGCTCGCTCAGGGCGCCGACGACGGCCTCCTTGAGGGCAACCATCTCCTCGAACGAGACGTTGTCGGGGTCGGACGGCCGCAGCTCCTTGCGCAGGTTCTGCCGGTGATCGAGAGCGAGGATGGCGAACCGGCCGGTCGGCGATGCACACGAAGCCAGACCGAGCTGGGTCGCGAGTCGATAGGCCATCGACGTCGACTCTAGCGCTCTGTGCCCGCGATCACAACCAATTTGCGCACACTGCGGGCCTCAAGACGCGCAGTTCGCGCAGCGAACTTGACAGAACGGGCGCCGACGGCCACAGTCTCGCGCATGCGCGACGCTGAGCGCCGGACCCAGCTCCTCGACCGCCTGCGGGCGCGCGGCCACGCCAGCGTTGACGAGCTGGCCGAAGGCATGGGCGTCACCAGCTCGACGATCCGCCGCGATCTTCGGCGTCTGGAGTTGGACGGCCGCCTCCTGAGGACCTACGGCGGCGCCGCACTGCCGGAGCGACAAGGGGCCGCCTCGGCCGATGAGGACCCCGCGCTCGATGCCAAGCGGCGGATTGCGATCGCCGCAGCAGGCCTCGTCAACGACGGCGAGACGATCGGCATCAGCAGCGGCACGACGGCTCTCGAGTTCGCGCACCAGCTCACGGATCGACGCCTGACGGTCATCACGAACGCCCTGGACGTCGCCGGCGTCCTCCTCGACCGGCCGGGCATCGAGCTGATCGTCCTCGGCGGCGTCGTTCGCGCAGGAATGCACAGCACACTCGGGCACCTGACAGAGCTTGCGACGCGCGAATTGCGCGCGGACACGCTCTATATGGGCATCGGCGCGATCAGCCTAGACCACGGGCTCATGAACGATTCTGTCCCGGAGATCCTCACTGACCGCGCCCTGCGCCGGATGGCCAGAACGTGCACGGTCCTCGCCGACGCGTCCAAGTTCGAGCATGTCGCGCCCGGTTATGTGTTCGGCCTGGATGAGGTCAACACGATGGTCACCGACGACCACGTGTCGCCACAGGTCCTCGCGGGCCTCAAGGCGCTCGGCATCCGTACGCTCGTCGCCGGCGAGTCGGCCGTCGAAACTCACGAGCGCGAAGGGGCGACAGCGGGCAGGCGATGATCACGGGCGTCGTACCGACCGAGATCCGGGATGGACCGGCCGCGATCCGGGCGACGCTCGACGCGGCCCGAAACAGCGCCGCGAACGTCGCGCAGGACCTCCGCCACGGCGGAGCTCGGCGGATCTTCGTGCTGGGCAACGGGACCTCGTACCACTCGAGCCTCGCCGCTGCGGGTCTGTACCGCCGACATTCGGGACCGGACGACCCGTCCGTCTTTGCCCTGACCGCCGCCGACTTCCGAACCTACCGGCCCAGCCTGGGCGACGGTGATGCGATCGTGGGCATCTCGTCCTCGGGTGAGTTCCACGACGTGGTCGCGGTCGTCGAGGAGCTTCGGGAACAGTTACCGACGGTCGCCGTCGTCCACGTCGCGGACTCGACCCTGACGGGGATCGCCCGTCACGTGATCCTGTCGGCGGGCGGGCCGAGCAACGTCCCGGTGATGACGAAGACGTTCTCCGCCACGCTCGTCGCCACGGAGCTCCTCCTCGCCGAGCTTCTCGGCACGGAGACCGCAGATCGTATCGCCGCCGCGATCGCCCAGGCGGCCGACCACGCCGAGGCAGCGATCGCCGTCGCTGAACCCCTTGTCGAGCCCCTCGCGGCGGAGCTCGAGGGCAGCCAGCACGTGTTCGTCGTCGGCAGCGGGCTCGGTCACGTGGCGGCGATGGAGGCCGCGCTGAAGCTCAAGGAAGTCGCCCTCGTCCACGCCGAGGGGACCGAGACGTGGGAAATGACGTCGGGTGCCTCGACGATCATCGGACCGAGCTCCGTGGTCGTCGCCCTCGCCCCGAACGGACCCGGTCGCGATGCGCTCGCGGACGTCGTCCGTCACTCGGCCGGCTGGGGCGCGCGGATCATCGAGGTCGGGCCGGAGCAGATCGTCCCGGACTCGACTCTCATCCCGCTCCCGAAGGCCGCCGCCGAGGACCACGCGCCGCTGACGACCGTGCCGCCGGTCGCGCTCCTGGCTTTCGCCCTGGCCCGCGTACGCGGCGTCAATCCCGATCAACCCGACTGGATCGAGCGCTACCACAGCCAGGGGCTGACGCACATCCTCGGGGTGGCCAGGCGATGACGAGGATCGTGCTGGTCGGTGCCGGCAGTGTGGAATTCACCAGGAATCTCCTCGGTGACTTCCTGTCCTATCCCGAGCTGCATGACGCCGAGATCGTCCTTCACGACATCGATCCGGATCGCCTCGCGACGGCCCGGCGGATGGCCGAATGGACCGCCGACGCGCTGAAGGCCAAGCCCAGGATCGAAACGCACATCGACCGCAGGAAGGCCTTCCAGGGTGCGGACGTCGTGGTCGACACGATCCAGGTCGGCGGTGCGCGAGCGACCCAGCTCGACTTCGATATACCGGCCCGGTTTCGTTTGCGGTACACGATCAACGACACGATCAACGTCGGCGGCGTCTTCCGCGGCCTGCGGACGATCCCGGTCGTCCTCGGCATCGTCCGCGACATCGAAGAGGTCTGCCCGGACGCCTGGTTCCTGAATTACACGAACCCGATGTCGATGCTCATCTGGGCGATCTCCGAGCGGAGTCAGGTGAAGACCGTCGGGCTGTGCCACTCCGTGTACTGGACGGTCCACTCGATCGGCGAGTACATCGATGTCCCGTTCGGCGAGATCGATCACCTGTCTGCCGGGGTGAACCACCTCGCGTTCCTGCTCCGAATCGAGCACGACGGGCAGGATCTCTACCCTGTCCTGGACAAAGCCGTTCGCGACGGCCGGGTCCCGCCCGACGACCTAGTCCGCGCTGACCTTTACCGGCGCTTTGGCTACTACCCCACGGAGTCCTCGGAGCACCACGCCGAATACAACCCGTGGTTCATTCCCAAGGGCGACCTCGTCGAGCGCTTCAATGTCCCGATCGGCGAGTACCTGAGCCGTGTTGCCCACAATCTCGACGAGTTCGCCGAGACGAAGCGCCGCCTGGACGCCGGCGAGCCATTCGAGATCGAGCAGAGCGGTGAATACGCGGCGGTCATCGTCCACTCCCTCCTGACCGGTGCGCCGGCGCGGATCGTCGCCAATGTGCCAAACCGCGGAAGCCTGATCCCGAACCTTCTGGCGGACGCGTGCGTCGAGGTACCGGCCATGGTCGACGGCCTCGGCGTCCATCCGACCGCGCCCGGTCCCCTACCGCCCCAATGCGCGGCCTACATCCATCCCGCCGTCGACACCCAGGCGCTCACGGTCCGGGCCGCTCTCGACGAGGACCGGGACGCGATCTACCACGCCGTGATGCAGGACCCGATCGTCCAGGCCCGTTTGACGCTCGACGAGGTCTGGCAGATGACCGATGAGCTGATCTCCGCAGAGGAGGAGTGGCTACCCGCCTGGTTGGGCGGGGCTGCCGGCTGACATCCAGGAGGAGAGACGATGTTCGAGACTGTTCGAAGCACGAGTCCGGGGGATCGATCCTTGAAGCGAGCCGCGGCCGCGCTGGCCGTCGTCGCCCTCCTGGCCGGATGTGGCGGGGGCGGCACGACGACGCCCTCCACGAGTCAGGCGGCTTCACCGGCCGCATCGGGCGGTCAGTCGCCCGCCGCGAGTTCCACACCGGTCGCCTACAACGGCCCGCCCGTGACGATCGAGTATTCGATCTGGGGCGATCCGCAGGAGATCACAAGCCAGAAGAAGATCACCGAGGCCTTCAAGAAGGTCGAGCCGAACATCACGGTCAACGTCACGGTCTCCGACTGGGACGCCTACTGGGACAAGCTCCAGACCGGTCTTGCCGGCGGGGCGGCGCCCGACGTCTTCGCCATGGATGGTCCCCTCTTCCCGGACTACCAGACCCGCGACGTCCTTCTCGACCTCAAGCCATACATCGATAAGGAGGGCTACGACCTCGGCCAGCTGGCCGACCAGGGCGTCGCCGACTTCACGACCGCCGACGGCGGGCAGTACGGGCTGCCGCGCGACCTGAATGTCATCGCCCTCTACTACAACAAGAAGATGTTCGACGCCGCGGGTGTCGCCGCCCCGGACGGCACGTGGGACTGGAACAAGCTCGTCGAAGCCGCGAAGAAGCTCACGAAGGACACGAACGGCGACGGCAAGACCGATCAGTGGGGCTTCTACACCGAAACGACCGACATGGAGAACTACTGGCTGTCGCTCGTCTGGCAGAACGGCGGCGAGGTCCTCGCGCCGGACAAGAAGTCAACGATGCTCAATACGCCGGAGGCCGCCGGCGGAATCCAGTTCCTGCAGGACCTCATCTACAAGCACAAGGTCATGCCGGATCCGGCGATCACCGCCGAAACGGGTGATGCATTCGAGCAGGGCAAGGCGGCCATCGAGGCCAACGGGTCGTGGCTGGTCCCCACCCACACCGCTGCCGGCCTCGACTTCGGGATCGCACCATTGCCGAAGGGGCCGGTCGCGCAGGCGACCTCAGTCAACCCGACCGGCGCAGTGGTCTTCAAGGGCACGAAGGCACCTGACGCCGCGTGGGCGTTCGTCAAGTACCTCGCCAGCCCGGCGGCCCAGGAGCAGCTCATGCAGCTCCACGCATCGCTTCCGGTCTCGAAAGACGTCCTGAGCGGCCCCTTCGCGACCGCGTTCGATGGCGCCAAGGTCTTCGCCGACAGCCTCGCCTACGCGAAGCTCAAGCCCTCGTTCAAGGGCTACAACGAGTTCGCCGAGGCACTCCAGGGCGAGCTCGACGAGAACGTCTTCAATGCGCCAAACAAGACGGCGGCGGAGGCCCTTGCCGCGGTCAACGATCAGCTGAACAGTCTGCTCGCCGGGCAGTGAGCCTGGTGGCTGAGCAGCCATGATCCGGGTCGGCGGGCGACTGCCGACGATCCGTCGCCCGACCGGGCCGCTCGCAGGCGAGGAACGCTGGGCCTGGCTATTCCTCGCCCCGACCCTACTCGGGCTTGCCATCCTCTCGGCAGGACCGATCATCGCTGCGTTCGGGATCAGCCTGACCGACTGGGACCTGTTCACGGCACCGAAGTTCGTCGGCCTCGACAACTTCGGTCAGCTGCTCGCGGACCGGAAATTCGGCATCGCCCTCCGCAACACGACCTTCTACACGCTGACCTCGGTGCCGTTGGGTCTCGTCCTCGCGCTCGGGATCGCGATCGCGCTCAATCGATCCATCCGCGGCATCGCCTGGATCCGGACCGCCTACTTCCTGCCCGTGGTGACGTCGACCACCGCGATCGCTCTGGTCTGGTTCTGGATCTACTCACCCCAGGAGGGGTTGCTCAACCAGGTCCTCGGGCTGTTCGGGATCCAGGGCCAGCGCTGGATCAGCGATCCGTTCTGGGCGATGCCATCGATCGTGATCATGAGCGTCTGGCAGGGTCTCGGGACCAGCGTGATCATCTTCCTCGCCGGCCTTCAGGCCATCCCGCAGGAGTATCACGACGCCGCTGCGGTTGATGGCGCGGGCCGCTGGGCACGGTTCCGGCACGTCACGCTGCCGCTCCTGACGCCCAGCATCTTCTTCACCGGGATCCTGTCGCTCATCGGATCGTTCCAGGTCTTCGACCAGGTCTACATCCTGGCCCGACCCGGGCGGCCGACCGAGGCGACCATTACGCTCATCTACTACATCTACGAGAAGGGCTTCCAGAACTTCAAGATGGGCGACGCGGCTGCCGCGTCGTGGGTCCTTTTCGTGATCGTCGCCGTGCTAACGGTCGTCTACTTCCGCCTTCAGCGCCGCTGGGTCCATTACCAGTGACAACGATCGCCTCAGCCCGCCGCTCGCAGATGGACCCTGGCCTGCTCGTCTCGCGCCGCACACGAAAGGTCTCCGGCGCGATCGTGGTCGGGCTCCTGATCGCCGGTGGCCTCCTGATGATCGCACCCTTCCTGTGGATGATCCTGACCTCGCTGAAGACGCGAGCGGAGGTCTTCGGGGCGGCGCCGTTCGCATTGCCAACCGGTCCACACTTCGAGAACTACGAGCGGATGTGGAACGGGCTACCGGACGTGACGTTCGGGACGTTCTTCATCAACTCGCTGAAGCTGGCGACGCTCAACACCGCGGGTCAGCTCGTCACGAGCTCGATGGCGGCGTTCGCATTCGCGGTGATCAAGTTTCGTGGCCGTGCGCCGCTGTTCGCGCTGTTGCTGGCGACGCTGATCATTCCCTACCAGGTCGTGCTGGTTCCGAATTTCATCCTCTATCGATCCCTGCCGCATCCGTTCTCGGCGAGCGGCAACTGGATCGGGACCCAGGAGCCGCTGTGGGTTGGGGCCTGGCTGGGCGGTGCATTCGGGACGTTCCTGCTGCGCCAGTTCTTCCTGGCAATCCCGAGCGAGCTGGCCGACGCGGCACGGGTCGACGGCGCCAACCCGTGGGCGATCTTCCGGCACATCTATTTGCCGCTCTCGCGGCCGGCCCTCGCGACGCTCGCGATCTTCACGTTCATGTGGAGCTGGAACGATCTGATCGACCCGCTCATCTACCTGCGCGACCTGCGCCTGTTCACGACGACGGCGGGTCTTTCTCTCTTCCAGGGCCAGTTCGTCGGCAAGTGGCCGGAGATGATGGCCGGCGCGCTGGTCAGCCTCGCGCCGATGATCATCCTGTTCGTCGTCGCCCAGCGCTACTTCGTGCGCGGCATCGCCCTGTCCGGTTTGAAGGGGTGAGCGAGCTCTTACTTCGCGACTACCGGCCAAAGTCGATGCTCCGGCGACCCGCTCACGAGGTCGCCCGGCCCGCCTTTCCGGTGATCGATGCCCACAACCACCTTGGGCACGAACCGTTTGCGGGCGATTGGCCCTCACGTTCGCCGGCGGATCTTGCGGCGACACTCGACGATGCAGGTGTCGAGCGCCTGGTCGACCTCGACGGTTTCGGCGGCGAGCACCTCCGTCGCGAGATCGAGCGCTGGCAGATCGGGCTGCCCGGTCGGGTGGCGGTTTTCGCCGGGCTCGATTACGACGCGTGGACGTCCGACGTGCGCTTCGGCGAGACCGAGGCACGGCGGCTCCGGGACGCCATCGCTGCCGGAGCGCGCGGACTGAAGGTCTGGAAGTTGCTCGGCCTTCGGGCGCGTGATCACCACGGCCACCTTGTCCCGGTTGACGATCCGCGGCTCGATTCCTTGTGGGCCACCGCGGCAGAGCTGGACGTCCCTGTCACGATTCACATCGCCGATCCGATCGCCTTCTTCGAGCCGCTCGACGCGTCGAACGAGCGTTGGGAGGAGCTCCACGAGCATCCGGACTGGCACTTCTGGCCGCCCCGTGAGAGCCCCGAGGGCGATGGCTTCCCGTCGTTCGACGAATTGATCGACGGGCTCGAGGCCGTTCTCGAACGCCACGCGGCGACAACGTTCATCGGCGCGCACGTCGGCTGTGCCGCCGAGGATCTTGATCGCGTTGGCGGCATGCTCGAGCGCCATCCGAACTTCCACTGCGACATCGCCGCCCGGATCGCCGAGCTGGGCCGCCAGCCGTACACGACTCGCGACTTCATGATCAGCTGGCAGGATCGCGTGCTGTTCGGGACGGACATGGCACCCGATCCGGCGTGGTACCGCGTCTATTACCGCTTCCTCGAGACCCGCGACGAGTCGTTCGACTACGACGTCGAAGGGCCACCCAGCCAGGGCCGCTGGCAGATCCACGGCCTCGGGCTGCCCGCCGATGTCCTCGAAAAGGTCTACCGGACGAACGCGCTGCACCTCATTCGGTGGGGCTAGACAGCCAAGCACACAAAGGCGCTTTTGAGCGGCCAAGGGTACGCTTCGGCCGGTGAAATCCCTCCGAGTCCTGGTCGTGGGCGTCGCCGTCCTCGGCGTGGTTGGCTGTGGCGGCCCGGCGACACCCCAGCCGTCGGGATCGACCGTCGTGGTCGGTGGTTCCGGCAGCCCGTCTGTCGTTCCGATCATCGTCAACAGCCAGTTCGGGCCAGGCCCGAATCGGTTTCTCTTCCTGTTCGTGGACGGCCAGAACAACCCGGTCTCGAAACCGGATCGGACGGCGTCGGTCGCCTTCACGCCACCCGGCGGTCAGGCGACGGCTCCCGCGAAGGCGACCTTCCTGTGGGGCATCGAGAACGTCCGAGGCTATTACGTCCTCGACGTCGATCTCGCCAAGCCCGGCCAATGGCAGGCCGGCTTTTCGACGGCTGGTCCCGGATCCCCGGAGGTCAAGGTCGAGATGCCATTCAAGGTGGTCGCCGAT
>Ga0081539_10002503_pt1 | contig 25750 bp, 28 predicted proteins | sample TabmetS4T2R2_FD_71023 | JGI IMG/M metagenome (GOLD analysis project Ga0081539, IMG submission 71023) | Tabebuia heterophylla rhizosphere microbial communities from the University of Puerto Rico - S4T2R2 | ecosystem: Host-associated > Plants > Roots > Rhizosphere ...
CCTCGCTGCGGGAGGCATCGCACTGACGGGATGTCCACCGCTACGCTGACGCCGCGCCCTACGAAGGTGGCCCGTGGACGTAGCGCTGGGCGCGTTCCACTGCCGCCGCCGCCATCTGGGCAAGCTGCACCAGCACCTCCTCATCGAGGTGGCTGAACTCGCCTTCGCGCTTGTCGAACGCCTGGATCAGCCCGACCTCCTTGCCGTCGGGAGCGCACAGCGACGCCACGAGCCAGCTGCGCATCGAGCGCACGCGAGTTCCGGCCCCCTCGAGTGCGCTGCGCGCCGGCTCCGCGGCTAGCTCGGCCGAGCTCATCCGCAGCGACCGGCGACCGGGCGCCACGGCGGCATAGAGCGCCGCCACGTCCGCCGCGGGCACGGCAACCGGTTCGGTTCCCGGCTCAGCCTCGGCGTGGGCTTCGATCGTGATGCCGTCCGGGAAACGGAGCTCCGCGCGGCAGCGCTCAGCGGCGACAAGCTCGCGCGCGTGCTCGGCTACGAGTTGAAGGACCTCTTCGAGCGACCCTGGAGCGTCGAGCGCGAGCGAGGCATCGGCCAGGAACGTGGACAGGCGGTGCAGCATCTCCGCGCGCTCGCGGATCGCCGCCTGCTGCTCGCGGATCACGCGCTCTCGTTCCTCCACGAAGCTCACGCCCACGATCACGGCGATCCGGTTCGCCGCGGGCTCGTACACGTCGAGCACGCGGCCGAGCAGGTCCGGGTCGCCTTGGTGGCGCAGGAACAGCGCTCGTGCCAGCACATCGCGCAGGAGCAACACGGTGCCGAGCACCTCATCCGTTTCCACGCCGCGGCGGACGATGCGTTCAGACAGGTCGCGCGCGTAGGCCCGCAGCGAGTCGACGCTTCCGGTCTCGAGCGCGTTGACGTAGTTGTCGTACACCGCCGTGACCTCGGAGAAGATCTCATCGGCGCGCATCACGCGCAGGAGCTGGGCGTCGGTGATTCGCGTCGCCCACTCCTGGCGCAGCTCGGGCCTCTTCTGGCGCAGATAGTCGACAAGCCCACGCAACAGCCGGCCTTCGACGTCCGACGGCTGCCCCGCCACGGCCGCGGGGTGGCCAGTCCTCTCCATCTGTCCCTTCCTCCTCGAGCCGAGCGATCTCTCTTCTTCTACCCGGGAATCGCCCCGGGACTCCCGCGTCACGCCTGCTGTCGTCGAGCGCCGTTCAGGAAGAGGGATGTGACTCCCGCCACCGTGTCCTCGACGCCCAGCGACGGTCGCGTCTGGAGTCCGCTCACGACGATCCCGATGAGCGACTCCATGAGCCACGACGCCGGTAGGTCGATCCTCACTTCCTCCAGCGCCTGAGCCCGCTCGATGAGCTCGCGCAGCGGCGCGGCGACTCGCCGCTCGAACTCAGCCGCGTCGGGCCGCGCACTGTCGCGGGACAAGACCACGAGATAGTCGCCCGCGGCCACCAGGGCGCGCACCGCACGCTCGAATGCCTCCGGCACGGGGACATCCTGGAGCCTGCCCGCTTCGAGCCGCTCGCCGGCCTCCTCGACCGCGACGCGCCCGAGCGCTTCGAACAGCGCCTCGCGATTCGGGAAGTAGCGGTACACGGTCGCGCGCGCCATGCCGGCGGCCGCCGCGACATCGGCCATGCTCCCCTGCTCGCCGCGCTCGGCAAGCACCGCCGCCGCTGCTTCCAGGATCGCGGCGCTCACCCGAGCGCGAAGTGTTGTCTCCCTCCTAGACATTCGTGTCTCATTTAGAGTTTGTGGTGCCTCAGTATGGGTATCGTCGTCTCAACACAGAGAATCCGTGTCCAGCAATGACAATTACATGTTGACAATCTGAGCGGCGCAAGGTGCGGAGGCGATGCCTCCCACACGGCCGACGCCCCGCATTCACTGCCGACTGGGGCGTCGGCGCCACCCAGACCCCGACGTGCTGCGGCGCCCCCGACGCGGCGCGTCGGGGTCGCCAACCGGCAGATTCAGACCAAAGGAACAGAGATGCCTGGAGATACCAGACAAGACCTCACGGCCACCCGACGGTTCAGCGAGGGAATCGAGCAACTGCCCGACACCCCGCAGAAGCGGTTGATCGGTCGCTTCAGCCGCGGCGTCGAACGGTGGCCCAGCGCGCCTGAGAAGACCGTGACGAGACGCTTCAGCCACGGCATCGAGCAGCTGCCTGACACTCCCGACAAGCGCGCGCTCGGTCGCTTCAGCCTGGGCATCGACCACGGCCGAGGGCGGGCACGATGATTCACCGTCGGCGGCGGACGTGGAGGACCAGTCCGACGGCCAGCCCGTAGGCCATGTGGTCGGCCCACTGGCGGCCCTGTGGAAGCGCCCGGATCGCTGGGATGCGGCGCCCGATCACCGCCAGGTCCAGTGCGGCGATGCCCAGCCCGCCGAGCACGCCGCACGCCGGCTCGGCACCGCGCGGCAAGGCCAGGGCCATCACCGCCGCCCAGCCGACCGACAGCGCCAGGTGAACGGGCACGGCCGCCGCGAGCAGCACCGGCGTGCGGCGCTCGCGCGGCAACAGCATCCCGCCGGCGGCGCGAGCGCCGTCGAGCACGTCGTCGCCGCGCAGCAGGGACCATGCCGTGGAGGGGATCGCGGAGCACGTCGCGCCCGCCAACCCGGCGGCGATCGCATCGTCGCGGAGTCTCCGAGCCGTCACCGGCTTAGACGCGCGCGGCGGGCGAGCGCCAGCGCGCCCCGACCGGCTCGATTGGTGCGACGCATCGTGGACCTCCCCTCGACGTGCTCCCGGGCGGAGCGTACCGTCGTCGAATCGTGTATCGCGTGATGCTCGCGGTCGTGGGTTGTGCGCTCGTCCTCGCGCTGACGAGCTCCAGCCGATCCTCGGAGCCGGGCGCCGGCTACACGCTGATGCAGATGAACCTCTGCCTGTCCGGTCTGGCGGGTTGCTACGGCAGGACGGCGTACCCGGCCGTCGTGCGCGAGGCGCTGGCCCGGATCCGGGGAGCGCGCCCTGACGCGGTGACGATCAACGAGGCCTGCCGCGGCGACGCCGCGCTGATCGCCCGCCGGGCGGGATACCACCTGCGCTTCTCGCGCGTGATCTACCTCGGCAAGCCCCTGCCTTGCGTCCGCCCGGGCGGACGCGGCCTGTTCGGTGACGCGGTGCTCACCAAGGCGGCCGTCGAGCGCGCCGACAGCCACGCCTTCGACGCGCAGGCCGGCGTCGAGCGGCGCCGGTGGCTGTGCGTCACGACCCGGGTCGACGTCGACGTCTGCACCGCCCACCTGAACACGCGCTCGACCGTCGAGGTGTCCGGCAACGACGCGCAGTGCGCCGAGCTCGCCGCGCTCCTCGCGCGTCGCGCGGCGAGCCGGACCGTGGTCTTCGGCGGCGACGTCAACCGCCGCGAGTCCTGCGCCCCCGCCGGCGCCTGGACCCGCACGGACAGCGCCGCCCATCAGGCCCCGAAGCTCCAGCACGTCTACGGAACCGGCGCGCTCCGCTCGCCCTCCGCGGAGGTGGTGGCGGCCATGCGCACGGACCACGACATCCTCGTGGTCCGTGCGCGGATGTGTCAGCCGGCCGCCGGCTGCACGCCGCCCTTGCGGTAGCGGTAGCCGCCGGCCTGCTTGGTCGTCAGGCCGAGGAACACGGCCGCGAGACCGACGACGAGGTGGGGAACCCAGACGTTCGCGCTCTCGTCGGCGAAGCCGAAGATCCAGGGCGACGCGGCCAGCAGCGTGCCGGCGACGATGTCGATCAGGTTGTGCACCGCCATCGGCGCGACCTTCCACACGCCGAGCTCGTAGTTCGTGAAGAGGCTGTAGGCGATCAGGCCGAAGCCGAGCACGATCGGCACCACGGTCGCGGCGGTGTGCTCGGAGAACTGGAAGAGCCACGGTGCCGCAATGAGCGCGGCGCCGACGATGTAGTCCAGCGGCGCATGGAACCGCGTGGGAATGAAGCGCATCTGAATCCCTCTCCTGGGACGGGGTGAGTTGTCGTCGCTACTGCGCAGCAGGCGGCGTTCCGGTTCACCTGGCAAGATTCTCCGGGCGCGCTGTGGGAGCGCGCGAAGGCAGGGGAGGGAGATATGAGGACGTTTGCCGGGATCGGCGCGCTTGCGCTCGCGATCCTCGCGTGCGCCGGCACCGCCCGGGCGGCGGAGCCGGCCATCACGATCGGCGCGGACGGCAAGAGCGCGCCGGTCTTCGACTACACGACGGCGATCCGGGAGCGCGTGTACATACCGCAGCCCGGGGTCGACCAGGACGGCAACGGGAAGATGGACTTCGTCACGGCCGACATCATCCGGCCGCACGAGTCCGGCCCGGCGCTGAAGGTGCCGGCCATCATCGACCCGAGCCCGTACTACACGACCGTGTGCCGCGGCAACGAGGGGCAGTGCATGGCGGACTGGGACGACGACGGCGTCAACGACCGCTGGCCGCTGTTCTACGACAACTACTTCGTGCCCCGCGGCTACGCGTACGTGCTCGGGCAGATGCTCGGCACCGGCTACACCACCGAGGGCTGCCCGAACCACGGCGGCCCGGAGGACATCGCGGGCGAGAAGTCGATCGTCGACTGGCTCAACGGCCGCACCCGGGCCTACAAGGCGCCGGACACGAGCTCCCCGGAGGTCGTCGCCGACTGGCACAACGGCAGCTCGGCGATGATCGGCAAGTCCTATGACGGCACGCTGGCCAACGGCGTCGCGGCGACGGGCGTGGAGGGCCTCAAGACGATCGTCCCGGTGTCGGCGATCTCGTCCTGGTACTTCTACTCGCGCACGGGAGGCGTGCGGCACAACAACAACTACCCGGGCGGGAGCCTGAACCCGACGGTCACGACCGGTCCGGACCCGCCGCCGGGCGTGAACCTCCCGAACCGCCGGCCGCTGTGCGCGAACCTCAACGCGGTCGACAACGCGATCGACGGCGACTCGCACGGCGACATGAACGAGTTCTGGCGCGACCGCGACTACGTCAAGGACGCGGGCAACGTCAGGGCCGCGGTGTTCGCCACGCACGGCTTCCAGGACGACAACGTCCGCACGAACCAGCTCGGCCCCTGGTGGGACGCGCTGAAGGCCAACGGCGTGCCGCGGAAGCTGTGGCTCATGCGGACCGGGCACACCGACCCGTTCGAGTCGCGCCGCGCGGTGTGGGTCGACACGCTGCACCGGTGGTTCGACCACTACCTCCTGGGCGTCGCCAACGGCATCGAGAACGAGCCGGCGGTCACGATCGAGGACCAGAAGGACGTCTGGCACGACTATCGCGACTGGCCCGTGCCCGGCACAGCCAACGTCAACCTGTTCCTGCACGGCACGAGCGAGGCCGCGCCCGGCACGTTCGCGGGGTCGGCGAGCGGCGGCGGCGCGGGCACGCTGAGCTTCGTCGGCAGCAACTCGGTCTCCGAGACGGCGTACATGAACGACCCGGACGGCCCGCAGACCAACCGGCGCGTGTTCCTCTCGCCGCCGCTCAAGGCCGACGTGCGGCTGTCCGGCACCGCGCGGGCCGACTTCGACGCGGCGCTGAGCACCGCGCAGTCCGACCTCGGGGTGCTGGTGGTCGACTACAACGCCACGCCGTACCCGATGGTCACGCGCGCCAACGAGGGGATCGCGAACACCACGACCCGCACGTGCTGGGGCGCGACGAGCGACGGGACGCCGTGCCGCATCGGCGACACCTGCACCGCGTCGGCACAGACGGTCGAGACGGCGTGCTACCTCGAGGTCTCCAAGCCGGAGCAGCTGGTCACGCAGTGGCGCGTGACGCGCGGCGGCCTGGACTCCTCCAACCGCGACTCGCTCTGGTACCAGGACGCCACGCCGGTGACGATCGGGGCCAAGACGGAGTTCGCGATCCCGACGATGCCGACCGAGCACACGTTCAAGGCCGGCCACCGCATCGGGATCATCCTGACCGGGCACCTGATCGGCCGCACGGACGCCATCGAGGGCGGCCCGGCCGCCACCAACGGGTCGGTGATCACGGTCGACGCGAAGGCCAGCAGGATGATGCTGCCGATCGTCGGCGGCCGCCAGGCCGCGCTCAGGGCGGGGGTGTTCTAGCGGACCGCCCGCCCTCCAGCCCCCAGCTGACGATCCGCTGCGGGTGGATGCGGATCAGTGGCGTCGGCAGCGCGATCGCCTCGGCCCGGCCACGGACCTCGATCGCGCGCGGACGCCACGGGTCCGTGCTCGCCAGGTCGTCGATGACGATCGCGGCTCGACCGGTGCGCTCCACGTCGCGGAACTTCTTCGTCCGCTCCAGCTCGGCGCCGCCGACGTCGATCGTGTCCCGCGCGGCGTTGTAGATGAAGGCGACCGGGACCACGTGCGGCGTGCCGTCCGCGCCGACGGTGGCGAGCCGGGCCAGCTGCCGCCCGCCGCTCAGGTAGCGAAGCTCGGCCTCGGTGAACACGCTCATCGCCTCGTAGGATCGCGCCAATGCGCGTCGCCGTCTCGCGGGAGCCCGGGGTCGAGCGCGAGGTCGCCCCGCTCGAGCTGTTCTTCGACCTCGTCTACGTCTTCGCGATGGGCAGCTCTCGCACCTCCGGGACCGTCGCGCTGTGGTGGTGCTACTTCGAGCGCGCGGAGCCGATCGGCATCTCGGCGGCGGCCGCCAACGCCGGCGCGGTCGGCTGGTGGGCCAACTGGGCGCTGACGATGATCGTGCTCGCGCTCATCGCGGTCGCGGTCGGCGACGAGCTCGCGATCGCCCATCCGTCAGACGACGTCGCGCTCGGCTTCACGGTGCTCACCTTCGGCGGGCCCGCGCTGTTCCTTGTCGGTCAGGCCGTCTTCCACGGCGGGGTGATCAGGCGCGTCCCCCGCACGCGGCTGTGGGGGATCGCGGCGCTCGCGGTCCTGGCCGTCGCCACGGCGCCGTTCACGCTGATCGCCGGGATCGCCGCGTCCAGCGCGGTCCTCGTCGCGATCGCGATCGCCGACACGACGCAGGCGGGGCCAGGTCCGCGGGTGTAGCATCGCCCAGAGGGAGTCGTGGACGCCCAGCCAAGCACCGGACGGGCTGCGGACTTCAGGAGCCGCATCGTCCTCGGCGTGCTGGCCACGCTGGCCGTGTTGGCCGCATCCAGTCCACTTCCGGCGCGTGCCTCAGCAGCGGCCGCGCCAGCTTCCGTGCCCGCACCGTCATGGGGGACGGATGGCGACGTCAACTCGATGGTCCGCGTGGGCCACCGCCTCTATGTCGGCGGCATGTTCGACTACGTCGGCCCCAACACGGGCGATGCCGTGCCGCTCTCCCTCCGCGACGGGTCACGGCAGCGCCCGTTCCCGCGTGTGCTCGGACCAGTCGACGCCGTCACCCCGGACGGCGCGGGCGGCTACTACGTCGGCGGCCTTTTCGATGTCGTCGGCGGTTTCGTCCGCCACAACCTCGCGCACGTCCTCGGAGACGGACGCGTCGATCCCGCCTTCGATCCGGACGTCGACGGCGAGGTGAAGGTCCTCGCGCTCGACGGCGGAATGCTCTACGCCGCGGGCCGCTTCACGAAGATCGACGGGGCCTTCCGCGCGGGCCTCGCGCAACTCGATGCGCGGACCGGAACGCCGACGGCATGGAACCCGCTGGAGTTTGCCGGCGACGTCCTGGCAATCGCCGTCCGCGGCGACACGGTGTACGTGGGCGGGAGCTTCTCGCAGATTGGAGGAGCGAGACGCTCCGGGCTGGCGGCCCTCGACGCCGTCACCGGCCGCGCCACGTCCTGGGATCCGCGCGTCGCGGGATTTGGCGTATCCGCGCTCCGGCTGTCGGGCTCGGCGCTGTACGTCGGGGGGACGTTTCGGTGGGCCGGCGGCCAGCGGCGCCGGAACCTCGCCGCGCTGAGCGTCGTCACCGGCGACGCCACGGCGTGGGATCCCCACGCGATAGGCCCGGTGAACACGCTCACCCTGGCAGGGAACGACGTGTACGTGGGAGGACACTTCCGGAAGGTCGGCGGCCGACGTCGCACGTACCTGGCCGCGCTCGATGTCGCGACGGGCAGGGCGACCGCCTGGAATCCGCGGGTCGGGAGAGGCTTCTTCGAGAGGGGCGTGCACGCGCTCGCGGTGTCCCGGTCTCGCGTGTACATCGGCGGAAGCTTTCGCAAGGTCGGGGGCCGCCCCCGCAGCGATCTCGCGGCCGTCGACCGCGCGACGGGCGCCATCCTTGCCTGGAATCCGGGGCCGTCCAGCGGCGACTTCACCGGCGTGACGGCCCTTGCCCTGTCGCGCCACAGCCTGCTCGCCGCCGGGCACTTCTGGTCCGTCGGCGGCGCGCGCCGCTCCGATCTCGCCGCGCTCGACGCCCGCACCGGCGCACTCGCGCGGTGGAACCCGGACGCTCACGGCCGAGCGGACATCGACTGGGTGCAGGCACTCGCGTCCGACGGCCGCGCGCTCTATGCCGGCGGCTCGTTCAGCCGGATCGCCGGGCAGCGCCGCATCAACCTCGCCGCGCTCGATCTCCGCACCGGCGCTGCCACCGCCTGGAACCCGGGCGCAGATCGCGAGTCTGAGATCGGAGCCGTTGCGATCCACGGCCCGGCGCTGTACATCGGGGGCGATTTCCACCGGATCGGCGGCGCACCGCGTCACGCGCTGGCGGCCGTGGGTCTGCGCACCGGCGCAGTGACACGCTGGCACCCACGCGTCGCCGGTGAGTTTCCCTCGGTCGACGCGCTGGCGATATCCGGACGGGAGCTGTACGTGGGCGGCGACTTCGCCGGCCTTGACGGGGTGCGGCGCAGGAACGCCGGTGCGTTCGACCTCGGCCGCGGTGAGCTCGACGCCTGGAATCCGCACCCGGACAGCTCCGTGTACGTGCTTGCCGCGTCGCCCACGGCCGTCTTCGCCGGAGGCGACTTCGACCGGATCGGCGGTCGCCGGCGCCACAAGATCGCCAAGCTCGAGCCGCGCACCGGCGTCGCGGCGAAATGGAGGACGCGCCTGCGCTACCACGTGTGCTCCGAGGCCGAGACCGGCAATCCTGCCTGCGACAACTCGCCGTTCGTGGATTCGCTCGCCATCTCGGGGCGTCGTCTCTACGTCGGCGGGTTCTTCACGTCCATCGGGGGTCGGCAGCGACCCTACCTGGCGGCCCTCGACACGAGGACGGCCGCGGTGCGCGGCTGGCGGCCCGGCGCCGATGGCAGGGCGCTTGCGCTGACCGTCGCCGGCTCGGCGGTCTACGCGGGCGGGGAGTTCAGGACGATGGGTCGCCTCCCGCGGGGCAGCGTCGCCATCTTCCCGGCGGCCGGTGGCTGAAACGGCGCGTCGGGCTATCCGAGCGAGATCGTCCCCGTCACGACGACGTCGTGCGACAGGCCTTCGACCGTGATCGTCGCCGTCGCGCCGAGCGTCTCGTCGCCCTGAAGGTCGCCCCCTTCCAGGTGCTCGCGAACCGCAAGCTCGATCTCCCGCTGTGCGGTCACGCCCAGCTTCTTGAGGAACCTCCGCACCGACATGTTGAAGACCTCTTCGTCCATCGCTCCTCCTGAAGATCGGGTTCCTTTGGCTCGACGCTAACGTGAAACGGGTGCCCGAACTCGATACCGCTTCCGATCCGGGCGCTCTGACCGGGGCGATGATCGCGGGCGGGTTCGGGATCGCGTGGGCGCTGTGGGGAGCATCCGGCCTCACGGGCGGGCCGGCGACGGCCGTGCGAGTCGGCGGGTTCGTGATCGGCGTGCTGGTCTTCGCCGGCAGCGCGCTGCTCCAGCGCCCGGCTCGTCGCGCCGCCCGCGGAGAAGGGTCCGGCTCGCTGCTGTACTCACGGGGCTACCGACTGGTCGTGGCCTGGGAGGTGATCGCTCTGGTCGGCGGCGGCGCGCTGCTCGGGGTCACCGGGCACAGCCAGTACACGGTGGCGTGGTTCGCGGGTGTCGTCGGGGCGCACTTCGTCGCCTTCGGACGGCTGTTCTGGGTCGGCTTCTACTGGCTCGGGGCCGCGCTTCTCGCCGCCGCGCTCGCAGGGGCGGTCGTGGGCTTCGCGGGCGGAGGCGCGGACGCGATCAGAGCGGTGTCCGCGCTGATCGCCGCGGCGAGCCTGTTCGCCGCGGGCGGCTGGACCGTCCTGGCCGCGCGCGCGAGCCTCACCCGGGTGTAGCCGGTCGCCGGCGGCGTCAGGACGTGGCGATGATCGCGCCGACGATCCCGTTCACGACCGCGACGACGATCGCGAGGATGCCGAGCACCTTGCCCGCCGTGGCCTGCCACGGGGTGTAGCCGTCATCGCCCGCACGGAACGCGAGCACGGTGGCGATGATGCCGATGATGAGCCCGACGATGGCGATCGCGACCGCGGCGAGCACGCCGATGATGCCGAGCACGAGCGACGCGACAGCCTTGCCGCGCCCACGGCTCGTCTCCACCGGTGCGGCGTGGCGGTCGAGCGGTGAGGCGCTACCGGCGCTACTGGCGGTACTCGGTGCCTCGGTGGTGGCCATCGGGTCTCCCTCCCTCGATGCGATTGCCAGAACTGATCATTAACTGCCCGAGAGCATTCGCCCTCAATCCTGTGTGACCCGCTCGCGTGCGAGCGGGAGCACGAGCAGGACGGCGACGATCGGGGCGGCGAGCGAGCCGAGGATGGCGCCGGCGCCGAGCGCGCCGAGGGCGACGGCCGCCACGATCCCGTTGTTGAGCGCGTGCAGGCCGATGCACGGCAGCAGCGAGCCGGTGAACCAGCGCAGCAGGCACGCGCCGAGCCCGAAGAACACCATCATCGGCGCGATCTGTGGTGGGTAGGCGCCGAGGTGCGCCGCCGCGAACAGCACGGCCGTGATCAGCGCGGCGATCCACGGCCCGCGCCAGGTCGTCAGCGCCGGGAACAGGTAGCCCCGGAATGCCACCTCCTCGGCGATCGGCGCGACGACCGCCACGCCGGCGATCGTCATCGCCGCGGTGGCGGTGCTGATCGACCCGGCGGTCTCCTCGCCTCCCAGCCCACCGTCGCCGACGAGCAGCAGGTAGAGCCCCTCCGCGGCGACGATGCCGACGTAGAAGGCCAGCGCCCAGCCGAGCGCGGCCCCGAACGGCGTGCGGCGGATGCCGAGCGTCGCCGGCGTGAGGCGCTGCGCCCCGCGGCGGGCGAAGAGGATCGTGACGATGAGCAGCGGCAGCTCGGAGACGAGCACCGCGGCGCCGTCGACCTCGTCGGTCCCGCGGCCGCCGTGGAGGAGCACGACGGCGAGCGCGAACGCCTGGCTGACGGCAAGGCCGAGCACGAGCGCCCCGACCGCCGTGCGGGGGCGCCAGCGCGCGACGGGCGGCGCGGGCTCGGCGTGCTCGGGTCCGGCGACTGGCGTCGGGGCGGGCGCCGGCTCTGCGGTGGCGCTCATGGTCACCGACCGACTACCCGGCGTCGGAGAACTCGAAGCGGGAGCGCCGCAGTTCCGGTAGCGTCGCACCAACCAGGAAAGAGGCGACAATGACACGCTCGGGCCGGTTGGTCGTGCTGCTGGTGATCCTGTCGGGCCTCGTGGCGGCGCCCGCCGAGGCCGCGCCGTCGCGGGTGGCGTGGTCCAAGTGCTACGGCGGCCCGTTCCAGTGCGGGACGGTCCAGGTGCCGTTGGACTACGCCGCGCCGAACGGCCCGACGATCTCGATCGCCCTCACGCGGCTGCCGGCCGCCGATCCGGCGCACCGGATCGGGTCGCTGTTCCTCAATCCGGGCGGCCCTGGGGGCTCTGGCGTCGACTTCGTCCACTTCGCCGGACCGGACCTGTTCACGAAGGCGGTCCGTGATCGCTACGACCTGGTGGGCTTCGATCCGCGAGGCGTGCTCAGGAGCACCGGCCTGCGCTGCTTCGGCACTCCCAAACAGTGGGCCCCGTACTTCACCGACTTCGCGTGGCCGACGAACGGCGACCAGGTGCAGCAGTGGATCGCGGCGGACAAGTTCCTGGCCGACGCCTGCGCGCAGCGGGCCGGCAAGGTCGTGTCGCACATGTCGACCGCGAACGTGGCGCGCGACATGGACTGGCTGCGCGCGGCCGTCGGCGACGCCTCGCTCAACTACTACGGCGTCTCCTACGGGACCTACCTCGGCGTCACCTACGCCAACCTGTTCCCGAGTCGCGTGGGCGCGCTCGTGGTCGACGGCAACCTCGACCCGATCGCGTGGTCGACCGGCACGGGGAACGGCACCACCGTGCCCTTCTCGACGCGCCTGTTCTCGAACCTGGGCGCGCAGGCGACGCTGGACGAGTTCTTCCGCCTATGCGACGCAGGGGCCTGCGCGTTCGGGCCGGACAGCGCGAACCGTTACGCGGCGCTCGTCGACGAGCTCGAGGCGCACCGCGTCGAGGTGACGCTGCCCGACGGGTCGACCGCCCTGTTCGACTGGACCCAGCTCGTCGGGTTCACGCTGGGCGCGATGTACGACTCCCTCGGCTGGGAGGACTTCGCGCAGTTCCTGGCCGACGTCGAGGCCCACGCCTCCGCCAAGACGCTGGGCCGCGACTATGCGCGCCTGCGCTTCCGTCCGGCGTACATGCCCAAGCGCGGCGACCACGGCTACCCGAACTTCCTCGAGCCGTTCCCCGCGGTCGCCTGCGAGGACTCGATCAACCCGTCGTCCTACGGTGCGTGGGTGAGCGCCGGCAACAGCGCGGCCGGCTATTTCGGGCCGGTCTGGACGTGGATCAGCAGCATCTGCGCGGTCTGGCCGTTCCAGGACGCCGGGCGCTACCTCGGGCCGTTCGACCATCGCACGGCGAACCCGGTGCTCGTGGTCGGGAACCTGTTCGACCCGGCGACGCGCTACGCGGGGGCGCAGAAGGTCGCGTCGCTGCTGCCCGGGTCACGACTTCTGACCCTGCACGGGTGGGGACACACGTCGTTGTTCCTGTCGGGCTGCATCGACGACGCGATCGCGGCGTACTTCCTCTCGCACCAGCTACCGCCCGCGGGGACCGTCTGCCAGCAGGACCACGTGCCCTTCAGTTGAACGCTCACGCCTCGGTGCCGGGTGGGCTCACGGCGGTGGCGGTTCACCCAGCTCGCCGGTCAGCCGCTCGCCGATCCGCCGCACCACGCGCGGCGCCGCGATGACGAAGACCGTGCCGACCGCGAGCCAGGCGAGCACGTACCACGGGAAGTGGCTGTAGGGCGCCGAGGTGCCCTTGACGTTCTTGTAGATCGTGAAGCACAGGAAGGCGATGCCGACGACCGGGAACACGATCTGCCAGAGCGGCCGGCGGACGACGCCGAGAAACAGGTGCCGGATCGCGCCGATGTTCGTCGCGATGTAGGCGACCATCAGCGAGAGCACGCCAATCGTGCCGGGATAGAAGAACGCGTTGACTGCGTTGGTGCCGGCGAGGCGCTGCCCGATCAGCCCGCCGAGCCCGACCAGCATGACCACGGCGAGCGCGCCGACGGGCGCGCCGCTACGCAGCGAGATGCGCACGAGCGGGTGCCGCTCCCCCAAGGAGTCGCGCGACATCGCGAACAGGACGCGCGAGCCGGCGGTCGCGGTCCCCAGCGCGCTCGCGAACGCGCTGATCGTCGCGCCGAAGTTGATGAGGTCCTCGAGGAACGACCCCACGTAGATCCGCGAGAGGTCGCCGAGCGGCGAGCTCGAGCCCGCGAAGGCCTTGACGCCCGCGCCGTCGGTGCCGAAGCCGAGCGTCTGGGCGAGGATGCAGAAGAAGTAGAAGATGCCCAGCATCAGCGGTGCCAGGAAGACGGCGCGCGGGATGTTGCGGCGCGGCTCGGCGGTCTCCTCTCCCAGCGACGCCGCGCCCTCGAAGCCGGCGAAGGAGAGGAACCCGAACACCGACGCAGTGGCGATCGCGTCGAGCGACGTGCCGCTCGGCAGCGAGAACGCGTCGGCGAGCGAGGCCGCGTGCCCGGATGGCGACGAGCCGCCGAGCAGCCGGGCGAAGATCACCACGACGAGGATCACGATCAGCGTGACGGAGAACCCCTCCATGGTGAGAAGCGAGCGGGTGGCGACACGGATGTCCCCGGCGGCGATGAGCGTGATCAGCGCAGCCGACACGAGCGCGATCCAGATCCAGTCGGCGCTGTCGGTGATGCCCGTCGAGGCGAGAAACGACGTGAAGAACAGCCCGACCTCGGCGCTCGAGGCGACCGTGAAGCACAGGTAGGTCCCGAGCAGCGCCCAGCCGGCCAGGAAGCCGGCGCGCGCGCCGAGCGTGAACCCGGTGAGCGCGTAGACCGACCCGGCGTGGCTCACCTCGCGTGCGAGCTGCGCGATGCCCCACGCGACGAGCAGCACGCCGACCAGCGCGAACAGGAAGGCGAGCGGGACCGCGCGGCCGATCAGTCCGGCGATGCCGACGCCGTTGAGCGCCATCGCCGCCGTCGGCGCCATGATCGCGATCGAGAGCGCGATCGCTTCCCAGAAGTGCAGCTCGCGGCGCAGGCCGCCGCTGCCCGGGGTGCTCATGCGCGACCCTCGAAGAGCGCGTCGGGCACGAAGCAGCCGACCACCCAGTTCGGGGCGTCGACGACCTCGTGGATGCGCAGGTCGCAGGCGACCGAGGCGAGCGCGTAGGCCTCCTGCACGCTCCCGCCGCGGCGCTCGACGATGTGGGCGATCGCCGCCCGCGTCGCGGCCCGGGTGGCCTCCATGAGGTCGGGCGCGATGCCCGTGCAGACGTGGTAGGCGCCCGGCTCGGTGCGGGCGAGCTCGCCGGGCGCGACCGCGTACTGCGGCGCGTCGAGCGACACGTCGCGGCGCACTTGGAGCCGCACGGCGATGTCCATCGGCGCCTCGACGGCCGTGCCGCAGACCTCGCCGTCCCCCATCGCGGCGTGGGTGTCGCCGACCGAGAACAGCGCGCCCTCGACGCCGACCGGCAGCAGCAGCCGCGTGCCGACGCGCAGGTGCTTGATGTCCATGTTCCCGCCCCAGCGGCTCGGCGGCACGATCGAGTGCTCGCCCGGCTCGGCCGGGGCGACGCCGATCGTGCCCGGGAACGGCTCGAAAGGCAGCGCGACGTCGTCGAGGAACGCGACGCGCCCGGCGCCGGCATCCACGGTCGAGATGCGCAGCCACGGCTCGGGGAACTCGTCGGCCAGCAGCCCGAAGCCGGGGATGATCGCCGTCCACCCCCAGTCGCGCGGCCGCAGGGACAGGATCTCCACCTCGAGCACGTCGCCCGGCCGCGCGCCCTTGACGAACACCGGGCCGGTCACCGGGTTCACGCGCGTGAAGTCGAGCGCGGCGACGTCCGCTACGCCGCTGTCGCGGTCGAGCTGGCCGCCGGAGGCGTCGGTCACCTCGAGCTCGACCGTGGCGCCCGGCTCGACCTCCAGCACCGGCGCGATCGAGTTGTCCCACACGGTGTGGGTGGCGTGCACCGATCCCATCGCGCGCGCCAGGCTACACCCGATATCGCAGGAAGAGGTAGCCGCCGGACTCGTGCAGCGACAGCAGCGTCAGGTCGGCCGGCGGATCGAGCCCGGCGCCGGCGACGATCGTCAGCGGGTCGGCGCCGGCGGCGAGCTTGGGCGCGACCACGAGGTGAAGCTCGTCGACCACCCCCGCGCGCAGAAGGTCGCCGAGCAGGTGGGGGCCGCCCTCGCACAGCAGCGATCGCACGCCGAGCTCCGTGCGCAGCCGCCGCACACCGTCCACGAGCTCGCCGCGCACGTAACGCACGTCGGCGGCGCACGGCGGCAGCTCGGCGTCCGCGGCGGGAGTGAGCACGTACACGCGGTTGCCCGGGGCCCGCAGGAGGCCGACGTCGGCCGGCACCGCGACCGACCGCGTCACGAGGACCGCGGCGGCCTCCATCGGGCCGTAGCTCTCCACCCGTACGGTCTCGGCTCCGACCATGACCGCGTCCACGCGCGTGCGGAGCGCGTGGAAGAGCTCGTAGTCGGCGCGGTTGGCGATCGGGCCGGTGCGGCCCGCGATCGTCGCGCGCCCGTCGGCCGTCGCGATCATGTTCACGAGCAGGAAGGGACGGTCGTCCGGCGGCTCGCCGGGGACGGCGCGGGCCAGGTCGTCCGCGGTGAGGTCGCCCGCCGGGTCGGGCAGCAGCCGCCGGAACCGCTCGCTCATGCGTCGTGGCCCGGGTCGATGCGCTTGGCGCGGTGGAACGTGAACTCGCCCTCGCCGCTGCCGTGCTCGGCGACGATCGGCTCGAGCAGGAAGGCGTCGTGGTCGCCGGCGTCGGCGCGCCACAGCACCCGGCCGACGAACCGGTTCGGGCACTCGTCGAGCAGCGGCACGCCTTCGGGCCCCTCGTGCCAGCCGGCGCGCGCGAACTTGTCGACCTCGTCGCCGGTCTCACCCCCGAACAGCTCGGCGAGGGCGGCGGCGTGGGCCGGGACGCAGTGCACGCCGAGGTGCTCGGCGTCGCGGCCGAGGCGGTACGTCCGGTTGGCGTGCGAGAGACAGACCGCGAACCGGGGCGGGTCGATGCTCGTCTGCGTGGCGAATCCGACGAGGCAGCCCAGCGGCTCGTCGCCCGCGCGGGCGGTCACGATGAACATCGGGTACTCCAGGTCGCCGACCAGGGCCTCGAACGTCGACATGCCGGGTTTCCTACCCGTGTTGACCGCGCCAACGCGCGACCGCACCGATCGACGGGCGCCGGTGTTGACTTTCGGTGGAAATCCGTCCACTGGAGGGGGCAGATATGGGAAGCAACCGAATGCGCGGCGCGGTGGCGGCCGTCGTGCTGGCCGGTGCGCTGTCGCTGCCGGCGAGCGCGCTCGCCGTGTCGAAGCCGACGGTGACGACCGGGCGCGCCACCCAGGTCACCACGACCGGGGCCAAGCTCAACGGCAGCGTCAACCCCAACGGCGCCGCCACGACCTACGTCTTCCAGTTCGGGACGACGCGGCTCTACGACCATCGCACCGGCACGCTCAGCCTCGCCAAGGGCAGCAAGAGCAAGCACGTCGCCGTGGTCATCAACAGTGGGCTGGCGCCGGCGACGACGTACCACTACCGCCTCGTCGCGCACAACCCGAAGGGCTTCACGTTCGGCAAGGACCGCACGTTCAAGACCAAGCCGCAGCCGCTCGGCGTGTCGCTGGTCGCGACGCCGAACCCGATCCGCCAGGGTCACTCGACCGTGCTGAGCGGCGTCCTCAGCGGCACCGGCAACGCCAACCGGATCGTCCAGCTCCAGGCGAACACGTGGCCGTACACCACAGGGTTCGTGCCCACCAGCAACAACCAGGTCACGGACGCCAACGGCCACTTCGCGTTCCCGATCCTGTCGGTGGCGGTCAACACGCAGTACCGCGTGCTGATGCCCGCCAAGCCGAAGGTCGTCAGCCCGATCGTCGTGCTCGGCACGACCGTCAAGGTCACGCGCCACGCGTCGATCAGGCGCGGCGCCCGGCGCGGGCGCATCCACTTCTGGGGCCACATCAACTCGCCGCAGGGCGGCAGGATCGTGGCCGTCGTCCAGAAGCGGCGCAACGGCACCTGGGTGAACCTCAAGCAGAAGGACGCCACCCCGACCAGCAAGGGCTTCGAGCGCTACAGCCTCCGCGTGCGCCAGAAGCACGGCGGGACCTATCGCATCGTCGCGGTCGACGCGACCGCCGCCCACTCCCCGAGCATCAGCCGGAAGATCCGGCTGCATCACCTGCGGACCTGACGCAGATGAAGGCGAGCGGCTCGTCGCCGATCGCCTCGAAGCTGTGGAGCTCGCCCGGAGCGACGTACACCACGTCGCCCGGGCCGAGCTCGTGCGTCTGGTCGCCGAGCGTCACGCGTGCGCGGCCGCGCTCGAGCACGACGCCGTGGTCGTGGGCGTGCCGCTCGAGCGTGGTCGTCCCGCCCGGCGGCACCTCGAAGTAGCGCAGCCCGTACCGCTCGGTGGCGATCAGCTCGTGGCGCCGGCCGCCGTCGCCGTACGGCCTGGGCGGGACGCCGTCCCACGAGCCGTCCGGCAGCCGGCGGTGAACCTCGCCCACCTACAGCGCCTCGACGGCCTCCGCGACCGGCACGTCGCCGCCGATCAGGTCGGCGGTCTTGCCGCTCGAGCCGGGCGTGTGCAGGACGGCGGCGAGCACCTCCGCGACGTCGTCGCGCGGCACCGAGCCGCGCGGCAGGCCGGTGCCGAGGTTCACCTGCCCGGTGCCGGGGTCGTCGGTGAGCCCGCCGGGGCGGATGACCGTGTAGTCGAGCCCGCTGGCGCGCACGGCGTCGTCGGCGCGGCCCTTGGCGCGCAGGTAGACGGCGAACGTGTCGTCGCCGTCCGCGTCGGCGTCCGCGCCCATGCTGCTCACGATCACGTAGCGGTCGATCCCGGCCCGCTTGGCCGCCTCGATCAGCTTCACCGCGCCGCCGTAGTCCATCGTGTCCTTGCGCTCGGGGCCGCTGCCGGGTCCCGCGCCGGCGGCGAACACGACCGCGTCGGCGCCGCGGACCGCCTGGGCGACCTCGTCCTCGCTCGCGTGCTCGAGGTCGACGACGGCGGGCTCGGCGCCCGCCTGCCTGACGTCCTCCGCGTGGTCGGGATTGCGGATGAGCCCGACCGCCTCGTCCCCGCGCGCGGCGAGCACGCGCGCGAGCCGCAGGGCGATCTGGCCGTGGCCTCCGGCTATCGCTACTCGCATGGGTTCAGCGTACGCGACACCCGACACGCCGGCGCAGCGGCGTGTCGCGGCCCGCGACCCAGATGCGCAGCGTCGTGCACCCGCGCGTGACGAGCCCGCCGTCGAAGCGTGCCGATCCGCCGCCCGCGGTCGTGTCCGAGCAGCCCTCGAAGCGCACGATCCGGGCCGCCGAGGCCAGACGGTGCGGTCCGCTCCAGGCGTGGCCGTAGATCAGGCCGGCACGGCCCGAGACGGCCACCGTGACCTCGGCGCCCGCCTGCACCACCGCCGCGGCCGCGACGACGTTGCCGCGCCGCCGCAGTCCCGTGAGCACGAGCGGGCCGGCGCGCAGCCCCCGCGGCGCCGCGCCGACCTGTCGCACGCCGGAGCCGTAGCAGGACAGGATGACGTCCGCGTCGGGCGCTCCGTCGCTGGCCCGCACGGGCCGGGCCGGCGAGTTCGTCAACCCCGTGAGGGCCTCGTCGCCACCGGCCGCGCTGCCGGTCTCGCCCGAGGCCGAGTAGTGCCGGTCGTCGGCGAGGATCCGCCCGCGGTCGCCGTCGATCAACGCGTTGAGCTCGTCGACGAGCCGGCGCATCGCGGGCGGGAGCTGCGACCCCGCGACGGTGACCGACTGCCCGCCGCGGCGGAGCATGTAGCGGATCCCGTCGTCGTCCCCGCCGAAGCCGCCCGGCGCGATCGTGTTCGAGGCCAGCGCGGCGAACGGGGCGCCGCGCACGAGGCCGAGCATGCGCTCCTTCTCGGCCGGCGAGAGCTTGACGGCGACGTCCCAGTAGCCGCGGCCGGCGCCGCGGCGCACCGCCGCCGTGCCGTCGACGCGCAGCGACACCGACTCGGAGACCGGGTCGTCGCCGAGCACGCGCTGCATGTGGACCGCCTCGCGGGCGTGGTTGTCGCGGTTGATGTCGGCGGCGTCGCGCGGGGCGTCGGAGCCGCAGCCCACGACGCCCGCCACGAGGAGCAGGCCGAGGAGAGTCTTTCCGGGCACGGCGGCAGGCTACAGATCAGTTCTCACCACCGCCAGCGTTGCGGTGGTAAGGAATCTCTAAGAGCCAGCGCCTCACCTCGGCGGCACGGGACGCCCAGCCGCGCGGCGACCGCGCGGCCGAGCGTCGTCTTGCCGTTGCCGCTCGCCGAGGCGATGACGGCGACCCGCCGCACCGCTCAGCCGCGGAGCGTGGCGCTCGTCAGCCCGTCGGAGACGTACCGGTACGACGTCCCGCGACGCACGTGCCGGGACAGCGAGAAGTAGCCCCGCGAGTCCGTCCTCACCGTCGCGAGCTTGCGCCAGTGCTTGCCCTTGGACCGCTGCTGGACGGTGACGGTGTGCCGGCCGCCGGGCCGCACCTGTCCCCACAGCTTGTTGCGCCGGCCGTCCAGGACGAACGGCGTGGCGAAGTGCCGATAGGACTTCTTGGCCCGCCCGCTTACCGTGCGCAGGCCGGACTGCCAGCCGCCGCCGCCGCGCCGCAGCCGCTCGTCGCGCCACAGGTACTGCGTGATGAGCTTGATGCGCGAGTTGCGCCAGGCGACGTACGCGGCCCGCTGGAGGTAGCTGTCCTGCCGCGACAACGACACACCGCTGCGCTTGTCGGGCGGGTTCGTCTGGTAGCCGTACTCGTCGATGTAGATGCCGAAGCGCCGCGTGGTCGGATCGAGCGCAGCGACGCCCTGGAGCCGGTCGAGCGTGCTCGTGAGCCGGTTCACGGATGCCAGCGCGACGTCGTCGCGGTTGATGTGCGCCTTCTCGGGCGCGAGGTGGCCGCCGTAGGGGTGGATCGCGAACCCGTCGGCCGTCACCTTCTTGAAGTGCTTGCACGCCCCGCTGCGGATGCGGCGGAAGTTGTCCTTGCGGCACGCGAAGCGGCGCAGGAAGTACAGCGGGTGCATGATGCTGGTCGAGGTCCGGAGCGCGTGGCCACGCGGCGACAGCGCGCCGATGACGACCTGCGAGGTGGGGTCCGCGGCCTTGATCGCCGGGTAGGCGGCCTGCACGAGCGCGCGGTACATGTCCGGCGCCACCGGCGTGCAGCTCCCGTGCCTGCACTTCGACGTCGGCGCGAGCCAGGTGTTGATGTTCGGCTCGTTCCAGAGCACGTAGCGGTCGACGCGCGAGCCGTAGCGCTGCGCGACCGCCGAGGCGAAGTCGCGGTACATGCTCACGCGCGGCTTCCAGGCGCCGCTGTGATGGCTGCGCTGCGAGCTCGACCACACGGGCCCGGGGCCGGTGACCGTTAGCGTGACGGTCATGCCCGCCTTGCGCACGCGCTGCACGGCGTCGTCGAGGTAGGACCACAGGTAACCGGGCGAGGAGGGGTCGCGGCCGTGGAAGCCGGTGGGCCGCGTCGGCGGGGCGATCGCCCGCCACAGCGCGAAGATGCGCACGTTGTCGACGCCGAGCTTCTTCCAGTCGGCGACAGCGGCGTCGGCACGCGGGCCGGCGGCCAGCAGGATGCGGTCGTCGGTGATGCCGAGCTCGGTTTTCTTGGCGCTCGCGGCGTGGGCCGGGACGAGCACGAACAGGCTTATGAGGATGAGGAGCAGGCGCTTCATGCTTGGGTACCAACGCCATGCCCCCCTCGGAAGTTGCGCACACCCTCACTCGGCGTGGCCTCGTCGCGGCGGCGATCGTCTTCACCGCGCTGAACCTGCGGACCGCCGTGGCGTCGGTCCCGCCGCTGCTGGACGAGCTGCGCGCGGACGTGCCGCTCTCGACCACCGCGGCGGGCGCGCTGACCACGCTGCCGGTGATCTGCATGGCGACCGGCGCGGCGGTCGCACCGCGCGTGGCGCGGCGGATCGGGACCGAGGCGGCGGTCGCCGCGCTCGTGCTCACGATGGTCGCCGGCATCGTCCTGCGGCTCGTGCCGGGCGTCGTGCCGCTGTTCGCCGGGACGACGGTCGCGGGGCTGGGCATCGCGCTCGGCAACGTGCTCGTGCCCTCCCTGATCAAGCGCGACTTCCCGGAGCGGCAGGTCGGGCTGATGACCGGCGCCTACACGATGGCGATCAGCGCCAGCGGCGCGGTCGCGGCGGCGCTCACGGTGCCGGCCGAGGACGCGATCGGCCACGGCTGGCGCCCCGCGCTGGCGGTCTGGGCGATCCCGGCGGTCGCCGCCGCGGCCGTCTGGATCCCGCAGATGTCCCGCCCGACGGCCGAAGGGCGCGCCGTGCGGCTCCCCTCGCTGTGGCGCGACCGGCTCGCCTGGCACGTCACCGCGTTCATGGGCCTCCAGTCGCTGCTCTTCTACAGCTGCCTGTCGTGGCTGCCGGCGATCATGCGCGCGGAGGGGATCGACCGCGGCGCCGCCGGCGCGCTGCTCTCGGTGATGCTGCTGACCGCGATCCCGACCTGCCTGCTGATGCCGGTCGCCGCCGCCCGCGCGCGCGACCAGCGCGGCGCGATCGCCGTCAGCCTCGCCCTGTACGGCGCCGGGCTGGCGGGCCTGCTCGCGGCTCCCGGCAGCGTGCCGGCGCTGTGGGCGACGCTGCTCGGCTTCGCCCAGGGGTCGCTGCTCGCGCTCGTGTTCCTGCTCTTCGGCATGCGCGCGCCCGACCAGGAGCACGCGGCGCAGCTCTCGTCGATGGCGCAGACCGTCGGCTACGCCGTCGCGGCCGCCGGGCCGCTGCTGCTCGGCGCGCTGCGGGACGCCACCGGCGGCTGGACCGTGCCCGTCGCGGTGCTGCTCGCCGTGCTCGCGCCGCTGCTCGCGGCGGGCATGGCGGCCGGCCGGGCACGACGGGTAGGTTGAGTGACATGAGCGCTCGCACGTCGCCCCCGTTCCGCGCGGATCACGTCGGGAGCCTGCTGCGACCGCCCGACCTGCTGCGGGCCCGCGACGACCACGCCGCCGGCCGGATCGACGACGAGGCCCTGCGCGCGATCGAGGACGAGGCGATCCGCGACGTCGTGCGCATGCAGCGCGACGCCGGGATGCGGACGGTCACCGACGGCGAGTTCCGCCGCGCGTCCTGGCACATGGACTTCATCTACCGCCTCGACGGCGTCAGCCAGGCGCCGGGCCACCTGACCGTCAAGTTCCACAACGCCGACGGCGACATCGAGTTCACCCCCGCCGCGCTGCGCATCGACGGCCGGCTCGGCGTGAGCGAGACGATCTTCGGCGACGACTTCCGCTTCCTCACCGAGGTCGCGGAGGAGGACCAGACGCCCAAGCTCACGATCCCGTCGCCGAGCATGGTCCACTACCGCGGCGGCCGGGCGGCGATCGACGAGGCGGTCTACCCCGACCTCGACGCGTTCTGGAGCGACCTCACCGCCGCCTACGCCGAGCAGGTCCGGCGCGTGGGCGAGCTCGGCTGCACGTACCTCCAGTTCGACGACACCAGCCTGGCCTACCTCAACGACCCGAAGCAGCGCGAGATGGTCGCCGCCCAGGGCTCGGACGCCGAGCATCTGCACGAGGCCTACATCAGCCACATCAACGAGGCGCTCGCCGGCCGGCCGGAGGGCATGGCGATCACCACGCACATGTGCCGCGGGAACTTCCGCTCGTCGTGGGTGGCGGAGGGCGGCTACGACTTCGTCGCCGAGGCGCTGTTCAACGAGCTCGGGGTCGACGGCTTCTTCATGGAGTGGGACGACGAGCGCTCGGGCGGGTTCGAGCCGCTGCGCTTCGTCCCCAAGGGCAAGACCGTCGTGCTCGGGCTCGTCACGACCAAGCGCGGCGACCTCGAGACCAAGGACGAGCTCAAGCGCCGGATCGAGGAGGCCTCGCAGCACGTCGACGTCGACCAGCTCTGCCTCTCGCCGCAGTGCGGGTTCTCCTCCACCGTGGAGGGCAACGTCCTCTCGCGCGCGCAGCAGGCGGCCAAGCTGCGGCTGATCGTGGAGGTGGCCGAGGAGGTCTGGGGTGGCTGACGTCGTCAGCCTCGCCGAGGGGATCCGGGAGCTCGTCCACGACGGCGACGCCGTGGCGCTCGAGGGCTTCACGCACCTGATCCCGTTCGCGGCCGCTCACGAGGTGCTGCGCCAGGGCCGCAGGGACCTCGAGCTGATCCGGATGACGCCGGACCTGATCTACGACCAGATGGTCGGCATGGGCTGCGCGCGCCGGCTCGTGTTCTCCTACGCCGGGAACCCGGGCGTCGGGTCGCTGCACCGCGTGCGCGACGCGATCGAGCACGGCTGGCCCGTGCCGCTCGAGGTCGAGGAGCACACCCACGCCGGCATGGCCAACCGCTACGCGGCGGGCGCGGCGCGGCTGCCGTTCGCGATCCTCAAGGGCTACACGGGCACCGACCTCGTGCCGCACACGCGGGTCGAGCCGATCGCCTGCCCGTTCACCGGCGAGGTCGTCAACGCCGTCCCGGCGCTGCGCCCGGACGTCTCGATCGTCCACGCGCAGCGGGCGGACCGCCGCGGCAACGTGCAGCTCTGGGGCATCGTCGGCATCCAGAAGGAGGCGCTGCTCGCCGCCGATCGCTCGCTCGTGACCGTGGAGGAGATCGTCGGCGAGCTCGAGCCGCGGCCCGGCGCCGTCGTCATCCCGGCGTGGGCGATCACCGCGGTGGCCGAGGCGCCGCGCGGCGCCGCTCCGTCCTACGCGCACTCCTACTACGACCGCGACAACGACTTCTACAAGGCCTGGGACGCCATCGCGCGCGACCGCGACGCCTTCACGGCCTGGATGGAGGAGCACGTCCTGTGGAGTACAGCGCCGACGAGATGATGACCGTGGCGGCGGCCCGCGAGCTGCGCGACGGCGAGGTCTGCTTCGTCGGCATCGGCCTCCCGAGCACGGCCGCGAACCTCGCCCGCGGCCGCCACGCGCCCGACGTCGTGCTCATCTACGAATCCGGCACGATCGGCTCCAAGCCGACGCGGCTGCCGCTGTCGATCGGCGACGGCGACCTGGCCGAGACGGCCGACGCGGTCGTCTCGGTGCCGGAGATCTTCAACTACTGGCTCCAGGGCGGCCGCATCGACGTCGGCTTCCTCGGCGCCGCTCAGATCGACCGCGAGGGCAACCTCAACTCGACCGTGATCGGCGGCTACGACGCGCCGAAGGTGCGCCTGCCGGGCGCGGGCGGTGCACCGGAGATCGCCGCGCTCACGCGGCGCGTGATCACGATCATCCGCCAGTCCGAGCGCACGTTCGTCGGCAAGCTCGACTTCAGGACCTCGCTCGGCACCGACGGGCAGGTCGTGATCACCGACCTCGGCGTGCTCCGGCGCATCGACGGCGAGCTCACGCTGTGCGCGCTGCACCCGGGCGTCACGCTCGAGCAGGCGCGCGCCGCGACGGCCTGGGAGCTCGCGGTGGCGGACGACCTCGAGGCGACGGACCCGCCCAGCGAGGAGGAGCTCGCGGCGCTGCGGGAGCTCAGGAGTGCCTGACGTCTACATCGCCGACGCCGTCCGCACGCCGGTCGGCAAGCTGGGCGGCTCGCTCGCGGGCACGCGGCCGGACGACCTCGCCGCCGCGGTGGTGCGTGCGCTCGCCGAGCGCAATCCGGGGCTCGAGCCCGACGACGTGTACTTCGGCGACGCCAATCAGGCCGGCGAGGACAATCGCAACGTCGCCCGCATGGCCGTGCTGCTGGCCGGCCTGCCGGCCTCGATCCCGGGCGCGACCGTCAACCGGCTGTGCGGCTCGGGGATGGAGGCGGCGTTCAGCGCCAGCCGCGCGATCGCCGCGGGCGACGAGACCGTCTGCATCGCCGGCGGCGTCGAGTCGATGAGCCGCGCCCCGTGGGTGATGCTCAAGCCCGACCGGCCGTTCCCGCGAACGAGCGAGACCATGCACTCCACGACGCTCGGCTGGCGGATGGTCAACCCGGCGATGCCGGACGACTGGACCGTCACGCTCGGCGAGGGCGCCGAGATCCTCGCCGACCGCTACGGCATCACCCGCGAGCAGCAGGACGAGTTCGCCCTGGCCAGCCACCGGAAGGCGGCCGCCGCCTGGGATGCGGGGACGTTCGCCGACGAGGTCGTGGCGCTGCCCGAGCTCGCGCGCGACGAGAACGTCCGCGCCGACACGAGCCTGGAGAAGCTCGCCGCGCTCAGGCCGGTGTTCCGCACGGACGGCACCGTGACCGCGGGCAACTCCTCGCCGATGAACGACGGCGCCTCCGCGCTCCTGCTCACCAGCCAGCCGGACCAGCCGCTGGCGCGGATCGTGAGCCGGGCGTCGAGCGCGGGCGAGCCGCCGCTGTACGGGGGCGGGCCGGGCGGGGCG
>Ga0081539_10002504_pt1 | contig 25722 bp, 22 predicted proteins | sample TabmetS4T2R2_FD_71023 | JGI IMG/M metagenome (GOLD analysis project Ga0081539, IMG submission 71023) | Tabebuia heterophylla rhizosphere microbial communities from the University of Puerto Rico - S4T2R2 | ecosystem: Host-associated > Plants > Roots > Rhizosphere ...
CGTCTGGCCGGACTCCACCCGTGCCATCTCCGAACTCCGACTGACGATCGAATATGAATCGGCCTCGGCCTGGGGGCGGCTGTTCTCGAGCGGCAGGTTGTCCGTCGACATCGTCGACTATCCGGGCGAATGGCTGCTCGACCTGCCGCTGCTCGGCAAAACCTATGCCGACTTCTCGCGCGAAGCTTTCGAGCTGGCGGCGCTTCCGGTGCGAGAGGAACTTTCGGCGGACTGGCGTGCGCTTGCCGACGGGATTGATGCCTCGGCTCCGGCCGACGAGACGACGGCGCGCCGGCTGGCGGAGGGTTTTGCCGCCTATCTGAAGGCCTGCAAGCATGATCAGCGGGCGCTCTCGACCCTGCCGCCTGGCCGCTTCCTGATGCCCGGCGACCTCGAAGGCTCGCCGGCGCTGACTTTCGCGCCACTGCCTGGGCTCGGTTCGGGCCGCGGCCGCTCCGGCTCACTGCAGGCAATGATGGAGCGCCGCTACGAGGCCTACAAAACGCATGTGATAAAACCATTCTTCCGGGAGCATGTCGCCCGCCTCGACCGTCAGATTGTGCTGATCGACGCCATGCAAGCGCTGAACGCGGGGCCGGATGCCATGGCCGACCTGGAGCGTGCGCTCACCGAAATCCTAGGCTGCTTCAGGCCGGGGCGCGGCGGCTTCCTCAGCGACTTCTTCTCGCACCGCATCGACCGCATCCTGATCGCGGCAACCAAGGCCGACCAGCTCCATCACGAGAGCCATGACCGGCTGCAGGCGATCGTGCGGCGCTTGGCCGACCGTGCCATCGGGCGGGCCAATTTTTCCGGCGCCGATGTCGACGTGCTCGCAATGGCTGCTGTCAGGGCGACCCGCGAAGGCACGGTAAGACAAGGCCGCGAGACACTGCCGGTCATCATCGGCACCCCGCTTGCCGGCGAGACGATCGGCAAGGAGAAATTCGACGGCAAGGCCGAGACGGCGGTTTTTCCGGGCGATCTGCCCGAAAAGGTCGAAACCGTTTTCGAGCGGCCCGAGCACGCGCCGAAGGCAGGCGCCGACGATGCGCTGATACGCTTCGTGCGGTTCCGCCCGCCTAAACTGGAGCGCACGGCCACTGGGGCAACCCTTTCGCTGGCGCATATCAGGCTCGATCGCGCGCTGCAGTTTCTCATCGGAGACAGGCTGGCATGAGCGAACCGCGCAGACCCGCAGCTTTCCGCGTCGAACCGGAGCTGGAGACGCCGAAACAGCGTGAAGCCGACCCCAAACGTCCGGCCGGGACGGCGCGACGGCCCCGCGCCATGACCAGGGAGGCCGCAGTCGTGGTGCCTGCGGCGATCGATGTCTTCGACGAAAGCGATCGCGAAGCGCGCGAGCCGCCGCCGGCAACTGCTCCGCGGCGCCGCTCGCGGCTCGGCGCGATCTTCCTCACGGCCCTCGGTGCGCTGCTTACGCTGGGAATTGGTCTTTGGACCGACCAGTTGATCCGCGACCTTTTCGCGCGCGCCGACTGGCTAGGCTGGCTCGCAGCTGGCGTCGCGGCAGTCGCCGCCCTCTCGCTTGTCATCATTCTCGTGCGTGAGCTTGTCGCCCTAGCCCGCCTCGCTTCCGTGGAGAAAATCAGGAAGCGCGCGCTCGACGCGGTCGCCCGCGACGATCCGAAGGCGGCGCGCGCCGTCGTCGACGAACTGTCTTCCTTCGTTTCTGCCAAACCCGAAACGGCTGCCGGACGACGAACGCTTGCCGAGCTGCGCGGCGAGATCATCGACGGCGCCGATCTGGTGCGGCTTGCCGAGGCGGAGATTCTCGCCCCGCTCGACCAGGAGGCCAAGATCCTGGTTCTCGATGCTGCCAAGCGAGTCTCGATCGTCACCGCCGTCAGCCCGCGCGCGGTGGTCGACATCGCTTATGTCGTGTTCGAATCGGGGCGGCTGATTCGCCGGCTGGCCGAACTCTACGGCGGCCGGCCGGGGATGCTGGGCTTCTTCAGGCTGGCGCGCGACGTGCTCGCACATCTTGCGGTCACCGGTTCGCTCGCCGCCGGCGACACCCTCGTCCAGCAGCTCGTCGGCCACGGGCTCGCCGCGCGGCTGTCGGCTAAGCTCGGCGAAGGCGTGGTCAACGGCATGATGACGGCCAGGATCGGCATCGCGGCGATGGAAACGGCGCGTCCCCTGCCCTTCAACGCGGTGAAGCGGCCGGGCGTTTCGGACTTCCTGGCGGCGTTAACCACCTTCGCAACGCGGAAGGCTTCCGAAGAGGCCCCGCCCGAAAAATAGGCTTGCGGCGGAGGTCTTTGCCGAGCATTCTGGCTTCGAACCTAGACGAAGCATTAACCAATCTTGTCCATGGTTCGAGGGGTTTTCGGCTTCTACAGTCTCCGGGTCTGTTCGATCATGCGCACGCTCCTGCCCGCAATCCTGACGCTCGCGACGGCAGCAATCGTGCCGACCGCCTCGATGGCGATCGAGCGCGACGCGGCATTCTTCCAGTCGGTCGAGGGCCAATGGACCGGGCCGGGCGAAGTAGTGGCCGGCAAGTACAAGGGCACGAAATTCGTCTGCAACTTCACCGGAGCGGCCTCGGCCGGTTCGGCCGGCATGACGCTCGACGGCGGCTGCCGAGTCGGCGTCTTCACGCAAAAAATGACGGCGACGATCTGGAAGAACGGCAGCGGCTACAGCGGCATCTTCAATGACGGCGCAGCCGGCAAGGGCCTCGATGTGGTCTCCGGCAATGTGGTGAGCACCCGCAAGGTCGTATTCGGCCTCAATCGCAAGGCGCTCAAGGGCTCCATGCAGGCGCGGCTGCCCGACGACAATTCCATGGTCGTTACCGTATCCGTGCGCGTCGAGGATCAGATGGTGCCGGTGATCGGCATGAACCTGAAGCGCGTCGACGGCGTCGCCGTCGGCTCGGTCGCTCAGGAATAGTCCCTCGCCGTTCTGTTCCGTTTGGGCCTTAGCGAGAGATTCTCCCAAACCGCGACCACGATGAGGATCACTGTTGCCAGCGCGCCGAGCGGCAACGGTTCCAGCAATGGCGCAACGATCGCCAGCACGGCGAACAGCACCAGGCCAACCACGTGCGACAGCGGCAGTCGCCCGAAGGAAACGCGCTTGAAGAGCATGTTACCGACGACATAGAGCGCCGGCCCGCCGACGATGACAAGGATCGCCGGCGGTTCGGTATGGTGACCGACGGGGTGGGCGAGCACCAGTTCGTCGGCAACCGCCGCCACCACGACGCCTGCGACCAGCAGCACCGGCAGGTAGGTATAGGCGAGACGCGCAATGCGGCCGGGTCTTCGGCATGTTCGATGTCGTGCCGAGCCTTCTCGGCCCCGACATTGAAATAGAGCCACCACATGGCGACGGTGCCGAGGAAGGAGACCAGGAAGGCGGCGATAACCGGCCAGGTCCACTCCATCTCGGCGAATGTCGCGCCGGTGACAAGCACGGATTCGCCGAGCGCGATAATGATGAAGAGCGCGCTGCGCTCCGCCATGTGGCCGCCTTCCACGTCCCAGTCCTCGGTCGAAGAGGCGCCGTTCCATGGCGTCCAGAAGCGCGACGCGGGACCGGCATATTCGATTGCAAGCGCTGCGATCCAGAACGCGAAGCGTGCTTCGCCCTCCGCGATTGCGCCGGCAAGCCAGAAGAAGCCGGAAAGCACTAGCCACTGCGTGATGCGCAGGAAATTGCGGAAATTATCGGCGTTGTGACGCCTGAGCGCCCACAGCATGAAAGCAGAGCGGCCGACCTGCATGAAGACATAGGCCGCGGCAAAGGCCAGCCCGCGGGCCTCGAACGCGTCCGGCAGCGAGCTGGACAGCACCAGACCGGCGAGCATCAGGCTAAACAGAAGGAACTTCACCGCCGCGCGGCGCGGGTCCATCCAGTTCGTGACCCATGCAGTGAAGACCCAGACCCACCAGACGGCAAGCAGCAGGAAAGCCGACTGGAACGCGCCGAGCACGGAGAGGTGCCGCAGCAGGAGATGCGAGATCTGCGTGACCGCCAAGACGAAAACAAGATCGAAGAACAGCTCGACGAACTCGACCTTGGCTTCTTCCCCGTCGTCGCGGCTGCGCGCGAGATCATATTTCGATCCGAAACCCGTCATCGATCCTCACTGCAAATGTGGTCTCGACCTAGAAACATGAGGCGGGTGATTTGCCACCCGCGTCAGGTCTTCCACCAGTCGTTGCCGCTCTCGAGCCGGACGATGCCCGAGCTGTCGATCACGGCTAGATGCTGCGACACTGTCTTTGCGCCTACCCTCAGGTCGTGCGCGATCTCGGCGAGCGGCACAAGCACGAAGCCGCGCTCGAACATTCTCGGATGCGGGATGTCGAGGCTCGCCTCGTGCACGGTCCGGTCGCCGAACAGGAGAATATCGATGTCGATGATGCGCGGCCCCCATCGCTCGCGGCGCTCTCGTTTCAGCGCCAGTTCGGCATCGAGGCCAAGCGCCAGCAGCGCGCGCGGCGAATGGCTGGTGCGGAGCTCCGCCACGGCATTGAGGAAGTCTGGCTGGTCGGTCTTGCCCCAGGGGGGCGTGCGGTAGATCGACGACACCGCAACGACCTTGGTGCCTCTATCCGCATCGATAATGCGCAGTGCGGCGGCCATTGCGGCGGCCGGATCGCCGAGATTTCCGCCAAGGCCCAGGAAAACGCGCTCTTTGTTGCTGCCGGACAAGGATCACCTCGACATAATCCGCGGTTGCGCTTCTTGCTTTGTGCGTCGCAAAAATGCAACGCTGATTGGACTAACGTTCGACGAGCCCGCTTTGCCGTTGCGCGCGCCGGTCGTCCCGCGCAGACTGGTCCCTGAGACGAGTTCATGAAGTCCAAGCTGATCATCGCCTTGCTGCTTGCAGGGCTCGCGACCCCGGCAGGCGCGGCAAGCGTGGCCAAAACCTATAGCTATTTCTCGGTCGGCGGCACAACGCTGGAGGAGATCCAGGACCAGCTCGACCTGCGCGGCCCGAAGGTGAAGGCCACCGGCCGTCGTCATCCCGGCGCGACGCAGATGGAGTTCACCAGCCGCGTCGGCTACGCCAAGAACGACCGCGGCTGCAGCGTCGTCAAGGCCACGGTCACAGTGAAGGCGAAAATTATCCTGCCGCGGTGGAAACGGCCGCGCAGCGCCGAGAATGACGTGAGGTTGGTGTGGGACACGCTCGCCTCCGACATCAAGCGGCATGAGGAAAGTCACGTCAGCATCGCCAAGAACCATGCACGCGCACTGGAACAGGCGCTGCTCGAGATCGGTCGCCGGAAAGATTGCGGCACGGCGCAAGCCAAGGCTCGCGAGGTAACGCGGAAGGTCCTCGCCAAGCACGACCGCGCCCAGGTCGAGTTCGATCGTGCCGAGGGCGCCAATTTCGAGAGCCGCATTATCAGGCTGCTTCGCTATCGCATGGAACGCATGGCCAGCGGGCAGTTGCCAGGCTAAGTACCTGAAACGGTTTACTTTTTTCCGCCACTGCGGACTCCGGACGGTCGTGCTTTCCTGCGGCGAGAAGGTTCAAGCACCGTCACCTGCGGCCCGACATCAGCGACGCTTCGGATTGTCGATCCCCAGGCATCGTCGGAAACCGGCACTTTGCGTTGCAGCGCGTCGCGATCTTTCAGATTTTCGCTTCCGCGCTGTAGTTTCGGGAGACGTGCGATAGTGTTCCGATTCTGAAATTCGCATGAGTTCGATATCAAGGGCCGAGCGAATTTCAGAATCGAAGAACACTAGCAACTTATTGATTTCTAGTGTCGTTTTGATCTTGAAGTTCGCCCGACGCGCGATATCGAAATCCAGCGAACTTCAAAATCACGACACTAGCCAATCGCTTCCAGCGTTCTGACCTTTTCCATGAAATGCAGCACGCGTGCGCCGTCGACCGCGTTCCAGGTGTTGCCGTCGACCTTGAAATGTGTGCCGATCACGCAGCCGTCGGCGTGCTTCATGATCGCCTCTACGTTGTCGATGTTGACGCCCGTATTGGCGAGCAGCGGCGTTTCCGGCAGTGCTTCGCGCACGGCAATCAGGTCGGAATTTTCAACGGCTTGCCCCGTCAACGGCCCCGAAACCAGGATCACGTCCGCCAAGGAGGAGAAGACCGCGCTTCTGGCGCGCAGCGCGATGGGGCGGGTATCGAGGGAGGCCGCGAACTCGGCGTTTATGTTGAAGAGCAGTTTCAAGTCCGGCCGCCCGAGCGTGCGCCTGAGCCGCAGCGCCTTTGCCGCATTCGTCTGCCAAAGCCCCATGTCGGAAGCGAAAAGCCCGGTGAATATCTCGCGGGCAAAGCTGGCGCCCGTCGCGCCGGCGATCGCCACGGTGGCGTAGGCATCCCACAGATAGTTCACGCCGAACGGAACGGTCAGCATCGGCTTCACCGCCATGACGACTGCGGTCATGGACGCGATCGCCTCGGCCGGAGCGGCCAGCTCGTACGGCCGATCGTTCTCGTTGCCGAACATGATGGCGTCGACGCCGCCCGCCTGCAGCTTCTCGATATCCTTGCGCACGCCGTCGACCAGCCGGTCGATGCCGCCTTCGGAATCGTAGAGAGGAGCGCCAGGCAACGCGCCGATATGCGCCATGGCCACGACCGACTTGCGGCCACGCTGGAACAAGCTCATCGCAAACCCTTCCGACATAGGTGCATTGACCGGACTAAAGCTTGATGTTTCGCATCGCTTTTGCCGAAAACCTGTGTTCCCCTTTCGGCGCGATGCCCTATCGCGCCAGCACCACGTCGACGCCGTGCCTGGCCAATTCGGCAGCGAGGTCGCCGGGTGGCGGCGCGTCGGTCACCAGAATGTTGATAGCGTTGAGCGGCGCCACGCGCGCGAGCGCACGCCGGCCAAACTTGCTCGCATCGCACAGCACGACGATGCTACCCGCATTGGCCATTAAGGCGCGCTTCACTTCGGTATCCTCCGGCGAATAGTCGTAGAGTCCGGTGCGATCGATGCCGGAGACGCCGATGAAGACCCGGTCGATGTAGTGGTTGTGCAATTGATCGACGGCGCCGGAGCCGACGACCGAATATTCCACGCCGCGAATCTTGCCTCCCAGCATGTAGATCGCGCTGCTGGATTGAGCCAGTTGCATGCCCACACGAAGGTTGTTCGTGAAAATCCGCAGATCGTCGCGGTCGCTGATTTCAGCCGCAAGCGCCAGAACCGAGGTTCCGACATCAAGGCCGACGGACTCGCCCTGCCCGATGAGACGGGCAGCCGCCTTTGCGATCGCCGATTTCTCGGCGGCATGGCGACGCATCCGCTGGTCGAACGCGGGCTCGTCCTCGTCATAGGTCAGCTTTGCGAGGCGCTCACCGGCAATCGCGCCGCCATGCGTGCGCTGGAACTTGCCGCGGCGCTCCAGCAGGCTGACGTCGCGCCGGATGGTCATGCACGATACGCCGAGTTCCTCGGCCAGGCTCGAGACTGATACGAAGCCGGCTTTCTCGACGGAGGCTACGATACGGACGCGCCTGATCTCGGCCGGCAGTCGCTCGCGGACATGCCCCGGCTCGAGCGAACCTGCCGCATGGGCCGCATGCTCCAACTCTGCCTTGCCGTCCACCAAGCCGCCTCTGCTTCCAAGCATTTGCCGATCGCGCCAGCGGATCGACACTTCGCCAACTAGCACATGGTCGAACACAAATGAAGAGTTGTTCTCTGTTAAAATTTGTTCGAAACTGATCGATGGACATTTTGCGGGTCATTGATGGCTGAGTTCTCGGGCAAGGCGGTGGTGGTAACGGGCGCGGCGACAGGCATCGGCGCGGCCATCGCCAAGGCATTCCACGGGGCAGGCGCCCGCGTGGCCATTCTCGACCTCAACGAAAAGGCCGCAGCCGGCCTCGCGGCCGAACTCGGCAGTCCGGCCGTTTCGGGCGCGATCGATGTGCGCGAGCGGCCGTCGGTTGAGGCCGCGATCGACCGCGCGATCGGCCTGCTCGGCGGGATCGACATACTTTGCGCGAATGCCGGCGTCTCGACCATGCAGCGCTCCCTAGACCTCACCGACGAGGACTGGGACTTCAACATGGACGTGAACGCCAAGGGCATTTTCCTGTGCAACCAGATCGTATGCCGGCACTTCGTCGCGACCGGCCGCAAAGGCATCATCGTCAACACCGCTTCCTTGGCCGGAAAGGTCGGCGCGCCGCTGCTGGCGCACTATTCGGCGAGCAAATTCGCAGTGCTCGGCTGGACGCAGGCTCTGGCGCGCGAGCTTGCCCCGCTTGGCATCCGCATCAATGCCGTGTGCCCCGGTTTCGTGCGCACGGGCATGCAGGAACGCGAGATCGTCTGGGAAGGTGCGCTGAGGGGAATGACGCCGGAAGCGGTCCGCGCGGACTATGTGGATCAGACCCCTCTCGGCCGCATCGAAGAGCCTGAAGACGTCGCCGACGTCGTGAAGTTCCTCGCCTCTGACGCAGCGCGCTTCATGACCGGACAAGGTATCAACGTGACCGGCGGCGTACGAATGGACTAAGAGCAATTCCAGCAAAAGCGTGCAGCGGTTTTGCGTCCGGAATTGCAGGAAAACCAGGAGATAGAGCGTTTCCGCGATTCGAAGAAAAACTGAAAATGCCCTAAGGTAGGAGCCATGGTGCATGCCTCGAAGCTGGCCGAACGGCCGAACCAGCCGCCCGGATCGATGACCGGACTAGCGGCCGCCGCGTCGCTGATCGCCGAAGCCGGCAAGCGCAGCGGCGAATACCCGGATTATCTCGCCAATCATCTGCCCATGGTGCTCGAGGCGATGGCGCGCCTCGGCGCTACGGGCGGGCGGCTTGCCGAATATGCGAGCTACTACGGCGACACGCACAAGGTCCCTTACCCGCCGCCTCACCGCGAAAGGATCGATCGGTCGAACTGGCGCTCCGCGTTCGGCGATCGCACGCGTGAGGCGGATTACCGCGACTTCTTTGTCGAAGAGGTCGGCAGGCTTGGCCATCGCGAGACCGTCCGCATCTATGTGCCTATCCTGGCGGGCGGCGTTGCGGCGAGCGCGACGCATGGGCTGATGCGGCTTGCCTACGGCATCATGCGTGGAGACGAAACCGAAATCGGCGTCGCGCTCGGCTATTGGGCGGCAACCTACCTCCCCCTCCCCGTCCCGTCCTCGGGCGACGGCCGCGAAACCCCGGTGGACCTGCTGCTGTCGATGCGCTCGGGGTCCCGCTTCCTGAAGGTCGAGCCGCGCTCGACCCTGCTATGGCACTGGATCGAGGCGATGGGCCGTCTAGAAGAATTCCAGGCGCTGCTCGGACGCGTGCGCACGGACGAGGCTCTGCTTGTGCAGATGCGCGAGGCTTCGCTGGTTCTCTATGCCGGCACAAGGAGCTTCGAAGCCTTGCATGCGCTGACCGGCTGCCACTGGCTAAGGCTGGTCTCTCCATATCTCGATGAGCCCGGAAAACTTGCCGCCCGGTTCTGGGAGGTGGTGATGGCGCTCTATCCCAAGATCGGCATGCCCGACCTGCCGACCGCCGACCAGCTCGCCGCATGGCGATCGATCGAGCCGCCTCCGGATCGGGAGATCGCCGCGGCCGCGGTCGCATCCGATGACGAGCACGACCACAGCCTGGTGTTTTCCGCGCTCGAAGAGTTCAAGGCAACGGCGGATCCGCTTTATCGTGTGGTCGCGGCGCGCAGGGTGGGATTGCTGCCGGCCTCCTGAAAGAACGGCGCCAGCCGCACATAAAGGTGGCGGTAGCGCTGGTACGCCGCATCGTAGATGGCGCTTCGCTCCCCATCCGGCTGCACGAGCAGTCCCTGACGGGACAGCCGCGCGATGCTTCCCCAGTCGTCCGTGAGCCCGGCGCCAACTGCCGCGACGAAGGCGGCGCCGACCGCGGAGCCGAAGTCGTTTTCGAGGAGCTGGACAGGAGCGGCGAGCACATCGGCCGTGATCTGCATCCAGAGCCGGCTGGCTGTCCCGCCGTCGGACGCCATGAAGCGGCTCGGACGGTGGCCGATCTCTTTCAGGACCTCGACGTGATGGCGAAAGCCGAAGGCAACCGCCTCCAGCGTGGCGCGCCACATGTGGGCCTGCGTGTGCCTCAGCGACAGGCCGACAAATGCGCCGCGCGCCAGGGGGTCGTGAAGGGGCGTTTTCTCGCCGGTCAGGAAAGGCAGGCAGACGAGACCTTCCGAGCCTGCCGTCACCGTTTCTGCGAGCTGATCGAGCCGTTTGTGCGGCCGCGGCTCGCCCTGCTCCAAGCCTAGTATCTGCGTCAGCCAGTTCAGGGCCGAGCCAGAAGTTGCCATGCAGCCGTTCGGCGCATAGAGCCCCGGGATCAGGTGATAGTCGAGATAGAGCCGGTGGTCGGGCATGGCGCTGTCCGAGGCCACGATGATATCGCCGGAGCCGCCAAACTTCAGCAGCACGTCTCCCGGGTTGGTGATCCCTGCGGCAAGCGCCGACACGATGTGATCGGCTGCGCCGCCGAAAACCGGCAGGCCTTGGGGCAGGCCGGTGCTCTTTGCCGCGGCGGCCGAGACGGTTCCCAACCGCCGGTGCGATATGGAACGCTGCGGGATGGCCTGACGGGGAACGCCCGCAAGCCTCACGAGATCGTCGGCAATCGCATGGGTCAACAGATCGGTGAAGCCGGCTTCAAGCGCCCAATTCTGCTCGATTGCGCGCATGCCGGTGAGGCGCCAGTTGATGTAGTCATACGAGCCGAACACGGTCGCGATGCGCTCGAACACCCGCGGCTCATGTCGCCTGATCCAGCGCAGCTTGGCGGCGACGAGCTGCTGGTTGATGCCGTTGCCGGTGCGGGTCAAAAAAGTGTCGGCGTCGACTTCCCGCCGCAGTTCCTCGACCTCGTCGCTGCAGCGGCCGTCGCTCTGCTGGATCGAGGGGCGCAGCACGGAGCCTTCGCTGTCCAGCAATACGACGGCAGGCAACATGCCGGTGACGCAGATTCCCGCCAGGTCGGAAGGGTCGATGTCGGCGGCGATCTCGTTGAGGATCGCGCAACTGTTGCGCCACCACTCCTGCGGATCCTCCTCGGCCCAGCCGGCCTGCGGCGCCGAAAGAGTGACGGGCCGCTTGGCGACCGCGACAATGCTGTCGGGCATCGAGACGGCAAGGCCGATCGTGGTGGTCGTTCCGATATCGAGGCCGATGACCGTGTGCGCGCGCTTCATGCCTTGTCGCCTGACGGTTCGGATTGCCGCGGGTTGAAATGCACCTTGCTATAGCCGTCGAGCGAACGGAAGTGCTGGTCGGCATCGTCGGCGAACAGGCCGCGCGTTATCCCGGCGACCACCTTGCGGACGCCGGATTTGAGGCCGGTGATGCCGTTGCAGACCGGACCGAGGCTCAGCACCGCGCTGTTGTTGAAGACATGGATGTGCCGCGCGAAAGGGGCCGCGCCCGGGACCTTTTCGAGCAGCTCGAAGGCCGGCCCCAGATAGGGATATTGCAGCAGCGGACCGTCTTCTTCTCCGGGAGGCGGCTGGAAACGGTCACGCCACAATGCCAGATGTTCGTGGAGGGAAGAGAGCTCCGGCCGGCGCGCCAGGTCGACCTCGTAGCCGGTGCCGAGCAGCAGATGGTCGAAACCGAGCTCGCCGCCCTCGATGGCGAGTATGGTCCGTCCATCGACATACGACACGGCCTTGATCGGCAATCCCGCGATCATCCGGAAATTCGGGAAACCGTGGGCGGCGTCGTACATCTCCTGCGTCGGCGGCGTCCTGAAAGCGAGGAGCCTCCGCGCAAAACGATAGCGATTGAGATCGTCGAGGTCGCCGAAATGATCGAGAAAGCCAGGGAAGTTGGACCAGTCCAAGATCTCGGTCCGGGGCAGCTCGGTCGCGCGGGCAATCAGCGTGACGGAAGCAGCACCGGCCTCCAGGACGCCGACAGCCCAGTCGAAGCTCGATGCAGCAGCGCCGATGACGCCCACTTCCTTGCCTCCAAGCCGGGTCAGATCGAACGGCTCGCTGCTGTGGGTCCAGCGGTCGCGCGGCAGCGCAGTGGCAATGATAGCCGGAACGACGGCGCCGCCGGCGCCCTCGATGCCGGTGGCGAGCACGACCTTGCGGCAGTGAAGCACTGAGTCGCTGGCACCTTCCCTGACATGCAAGCGAAGCTGCCGCCTGTCGCCGTCGATGCCGAGTAGCTCTGTGCCGTTGCGAACCGCGAGTGCGGTTACGTGCCGGAACCACATCAGATATTGCATCCAGTGCTGCCGGTCGATCTTGTCGAGCCTGCTCCAGGTCTCCTCGCCGAACACGGCTTCGTGCCAGGCACGATAAGTCAGGGACGGGATGCCAAGGTCGGGCCCGGTGAGCGTCTTCGGCGAGCGCAAAGTTCGCATGCGGGCCGTGGTGACCCAGGGGCCCTCGCGGCCGGGCCCGGCGGCATCGATCACCAGAACGCGTCCGACGCCCTGCCGCCACAGTGCAAAGGCGATCGACAAGCCCGACAGCCCGCCGCCAACGACGACGACATCATGAATGACCGAGCCCTCCGGTCCCAGCCGCTCAGGAATCCAGGAACGAAGCGGCGCTTCAATGAAATCGAGGTCGCGCCGGACCCGGCGCTCCAGTTGCTTCAGCCTCTCGACGAGATCGCGGTCAGGCATTGACGAGCCAGCAGGAACTTATGAGGCGAGGAAGGCTTCTGCGGCGACGCCATGCTGATGGCGAAGCTGTTCGATGTCGATTCCGATTGGATTGCCATCCTCGACCACCCAGCGTCCCTTGATCATGACCTTGTCCGCATTGTGCGCCCCACACAGGATCAGGGCCGCGAGCGGATCGCCTGCACCGGAAAAGCGTAGCTCGTCCAGCTTGAAGAACGCCAGGTCGGCCTGCTTGCCGACAGCGATTTCTCCGATGTCGGCACGGTTGAGACAGCGAGCCGAGCCGGCCGTTGCCCAACGCAGCACGTCCATGTGGGTCACCTGCTCGGCGCCGTAGCGAAGCCGGCCAAGCAGCAGCGCGTGGCGAAGTTCCTCCATCAGGTTCGAGCTGTCGTTCGAGGCCGATCCATCGACGCCCAACCCCACCTTGCAGCCCGCTGCCTCCAGCTCCCGGGTGCGGCACATGCCCGAAGCAAGCAGCATGTTCGAGGTCGGGCAATGGCAGATGCCCACCCCGTGGCGCCCGAGCCTTGCGACCTCGCCGTCGTCGAAGTGGATTGCGTGCGCGAGCCAGACCCGGCCGTTCAGCCATCCGCAGCTTTCGAGGAAATCGACCGACGTGCAGCCGTGCTGCGAACGGACGAATTCCGCCTCTTTGCTCGTTTCCACGAGATGCGTGTGCAGCCCGCAATTGTAGGTGGCTGACAGTTTCGCAGTCTCCTCCATGAGGCGGAAACTCACGTCGAAGGGCGCGTTCGGCGCCAGCGCCACCTGCGTCATCGCCCCGTCGGACGCTTCATGATAACGCGAAATGACGCGTTCGCAGTCCGCCAGTATGTCGTCCGTGTCCTGGATCGCATGTAGCGGCGCCACTGCCTGCTCGCCGTCTCCTGCCTTCAGATCGAGCGAGCCGCGCGTCAACGTGATGCGTAAGCCAAGGGCTCCGGCCTCTTCCGCCTGGACGTCCATGGCGTCCTCGAGTCCCGGCGTGAAAAGGTAGTGGTGATCGCAAGTGCAGGTGCAGCCCGACATCATCAGCTCGACCATCGCCAGCCGCGACGCTATCCGGAACGCTTCGGGCGAAAGGTGCCGCACCCAGATCGGGTAGAGGCTCTCGATCCACGGCCACAGCGACTTGTTGAGCGCGGCCGGATGGGCCCTGGTCAGCGTCTGGAACATGTGGTGATGGGTGTTGACCAGACCGGGCAAGACAACGTGCCCGGAAGCATCGAAAGTCGTCCCGCACCGGCTGACCGGCGAGCCGCCACGCGTGACGAGTTCTGTGATGACGCCGTTCTCGACGACCAGCCCTCCGGCAGCGCCTTCGGCCACGATCGCGAGCGGCGCCTTGATCCAGACCGCGCCCCGAGCCTCGCCTGTCGACGGCAACATCGCGTCTCCCGTGCTGAAAACAGCCAACCCCATCAATCATGTTGTACAGTGTGCGAACATGTTACGGTTGTCGAGCCCGCACGCGCAATTTCGGGTTCTCCCGCCCTGCTTAGTTTGTCCGAAAGGGGTGCCTGGAGCCCAAATCCTGCGCTGCAATTGCCCAATCACCGGGCAAATCGGCGCACTTATGGGCGAGTCTGTTCATATAGGTGCGAATCTATGAGCCTGGCTGCGATTCCGTTTGACAGCCACACGTCTTGGGATAGCGTGAAACAGCAACAATTCTCCAGGGGCCGGAACAATGTCGACGCTACATTCAGCTAGCCGCTTGACGGCTATTGCCGCAATTGGAACCACTCTGGTCAGCCTCACCTTCAGCGCCGCATGGGCGCAGGACAAGCCGCTTTCGGGGGTGACGCTGACGCTTGCATCGCAAAATGACCAGTTCGGCGCGGTCCTTGCCAATCTCGCGCCCAAGTTCAAGGAAGCGACCGGTGCGGAATTGAAGGTCGAGATCATGGACTACGGCCAGTTGCTCACCAAGACGACGGCCGACTACCTAGGCGACACCAAGGGTTATGACCTGGTGACGATGGATATCGTCTGGGCCGGCGCCTATTCCGAGAACAGATATTCGGTCGACCTCACCGATTGGGTGGCACGCGACGCCGCCGAACTCGAGCTCGACGACATCTATCCCGTCATCCTGGAGTCGCTCGGGCAATATAACGGGCGATACGTGGCCTTTCCGTTCGCGGCCTATGCCAACGTGCTTGCCTATCGGAAGGACCTGTTCGACGCGGCAGGCCTGAAGGCGCCCGCCGACATGGAAGAATTCGTGGCCGATGCCAAAAAGCTCACCGACCCCTCCAAGAAGCAGTATGGCTTTGTAGCCAACGGACAGCTCGGACCGGCCGTCGCGCAGGACTGGATGCAGTACAACAGCCAGCTCGGCGGCTCCATTCTTGGCGCGGACGGCAAGCCCGCGCTGAACTCCGAAGCCAATGTCAACAGCCTCGCCGTCTACAAGCAGCTCTTCGCCGAAGCCGCCCCGCCCGGCGCGATCGAATATGACTGGGGCGGCCGCGAGGAATCGTTCCGCCAAGGGCTGGCGGCCATGATGCAGACATGGTCGGTCGGCGCGCCCGGCTACAGCGATCCGAGCATCTCGAAGGTCGTCGGCAAGACCGGTATCGCGCTGGCGCCGGTGGCCAAGGGCGTCAAGCAGACCTATGGCGTGGGCGGCTGGGGCCTCGCCGTCAACGCCGACATCGACGACAAGCAGAAGGAGGCCGCCTGGACCTTCATCAAGTGGCTGGTCAGCAAGCCGATCCACAAGGAGTTCAACCTGATGGGCGCCGGCTCCTTCATGCGGCGCAGCCAGATGACGGACCCGGAGCTGCTCGCCAAGTTCGACTTCCTGCCGGTGATCGCCGAGACCTATGAGCACGGCAACGGCGAATACCGTCCGCGCATTCCCCAATATCCGGAGATCCAGGATATCCTCGGCAAGGCCGTCAACTCGGTGCTGGCAGGCGCCGCCGAACCCAAGGCCGCGCTCGATCAGGCGCAGGCCGCGGCGGAAAAGCTGTTCTGATCCCTGCCGCAAATGACAGCGCTGTCAGATGCGTGCATCCTCGCTGCGAGCGAGGATGCACGCATCTGGACGATGGCGCGGAAATATACCATGACTGACACGGAGTTGCCGGTCGCCGTGCCGCGCCAGATCCTCCGTTCCCGGCGCGACAACAGTTTCGGCTATTTCGTCAGGAGACGTTATTTCCTGCTCTTCCTCGCGTTGCCGGCATTTGTCTATGTCATGATCGTTGGCGTGGGACCGCTGGCGCGAGGCGCCTGGTACAGCCTCTTCGACTACAATCTCCAGCGCCCCGCCCGAACCCGCTTCGCAGGCCTGGACAACTACATCACGGTTTTCACCGACCAGTCCTCGTTGCTGGCGATCTACAACACGTTTCTGTTCACGATCGTTGGAGTGACGGTCCAGTTGATCCTGGGTTTCGGCATCGCGCTTTTGCTCTGGCGTGACGACCGCTTCAACCGGACGTGCCTTGCCTTCCTGCTCATTCCGGCAACCATCACGCCGCTTGTCGTGGGTCTGATCTTTAAAGGCCTGCTCGGCGCCGACTACGGCATGGTCGGCCACCTGCTCGCCAATGCCGGGATCGGTCCTGAAGGCGGCCTGCTGTCCGACGGCCGCACCGCCTTGTGGGTGCTGATCGCGATCGACTGCTGGGAATGGACGCCGCTGATGGCGTTGATCCTGCTCGCCGGGCTGAAGGCGCTCCCCGTCGACGTCCTCGAAGCCGCAAGGGCGGACGGCGCGACGGCCACGCAGCGGTTTGCCCGCATCATTCTGCCTCTCATGCTGCCGTCGGTCTTCCTGGCGCTGATCCTCAGGGTCATGGACGCCTTCCGGGTCTTCGACACGGTCTTCGTGACCACCGGCGGCGGGCCGGGAGACGCGACGCAGACGCTGATGCTGCTGGCGGTGAAGGAAGGGCTGTCCTTCTTCAACATCGGCTATGCCTCGGCGATCGGCAACGTAACCATCGCGTTCATTGCGATCATGGCGTCGATCCTGGTCCTTGCAGTTCGTCGCACCGATGTGAGGATCAACGGCTGATGAATGCGGCGGCGACACAGCTTATTGCCCGGCGCGTCCTGCTGGTTGCGATCACGGTCGTGTTCCTGCTGCCGGTGGCGTGGCTGATCAGCACGGCCTACAAGCCGTCTAGCCAGATCTTTTCGATCCCTCCTCGCCTCGGCTTCACCCCGACGCTCGAGCAATTCCGCTCGGTGTTCTCCTATTTCCATGTCTGGTCGCTGCTCAAATCGTCGCTGATCATCAGCGGCGGCTCGGTGATCCTGTCGCTTCTTCTCGGTGTGCCCGCCGGCTATTCGCTGGCCAGGTCGCGATCGCGGCTGGCCTCGCTCTGCGCGTATTTCTTCCTCGCGATCAGGATGGTGCCGGCGGTCGCGGCGCTGATCCCGTTCTACATGGTCATGCGGGATATCGGCCTGCTCGGCACGTGGTGGGCGGTGATCATCATCAACACGATGCTGAACTGCGCTTTCGTCACCTGGATGATGTTCTCCTACTTCCGATCGTTGCCGCCCGAGCTGGAGGAAGCGGCGATGACGGATGGCTGCACGCAGATGGGCGCTTTCCTGAAAGTGGCGGTGCCGTCGGCGCGATCCGGCATGATCGCTTCGGCCCTCTTCTGCATCATGTTCTCGTGGAATGATTTTCTCTATCCGATGTTCCTCACCCGGCTCGACACCAAGCCGCTGTCCGTCGCGCTGCTGACCGCATATGGCACCAAGGACATTACCTGGGGCACGCTCGGCGCGCTGGCGCATTTCTCGACCGTTCCGATCGTGCTGATGGCGCTTTTCCTCAACCGCTATTTCGTTCAGGGCGCCACCAACGGCGTGCAATAGATGGCGCAGATTACCTTCCATGACGTGTCGAAGCTTTACGAGGGAAGCTATCCGGCCGTTCACAACCTGAATCTCGACATCCGGGATGGTGAGTTCATGGTGCTGGTCGGCCCGTCGGGATGCGGCAAGTCGACGGCGCTGCGCATGGTCGCAGGCCTGGAAGAGATCACCTCGGGCGAATTGCGCATCAACGGCGTGCGCTCCAACGACCTTTCTCCCCGCGATCGCGATATCGCCATGGTCTTCCAGTCCTACGCGCTCTATCCGCATCTCACGGTCGCAGAGAACATCGCCTTCGGACTGAGGGTCCGCGGGTTCGAGCGCGAGGAGGTGACCCGCAAGGTGAAGCAGACCGCCGAGCTCCTGGAGCTGACGGAATATCTGGACCGCAAGCCCGCCAAGCTTTCCGGCGGCCAGCGCCAGCGCGTCGCCATGGGCCGGGCGCTGGTGCGGTCGCCGAACGCGTTCCTGATGGACGAGCCGCTCTCCAACCTCGATGCGCGCCTGCGCGGCCAGATGCGTTCCGAGATCTCGAAGCTGCAGCGCATGACCGCAGTCACGACTATCTACGTGACGCATGACCAGGTCGAGGCCATGACCATGGGCGAACGCGTCGCGGTGATGAACAAGGGTACCCTGCAGCAGCTCGATACGCCACGGGCGCTCTACGACAGGCCGAAGAACCTGTTCGTGGCGAGCTTCATCGGCACGCCGCCGGTCAACTTCCTGCGCGGAGTGCTCATCTCGGCGGAGGGAGGACCGGCAGTGCGGATGGGATCGTTCACACTTGGGCTCGGCGGCCGCTTCGGCGGTTTGGGACCGCGCGATGGCCAGCAGGTCATCGCCGGCATTCGACCCGAAGCCTTCCGGATAGCCGACGGCGCCGTCCCCGGCTTGAACGTCGCGGCCGCTTTCGTCGAGGACCTTGGCGCCACCTTGCTGCTTCACCTGGACAGCCCGGAGGCCGAGGTGGTGCCGGCGAGCGTCGTCGAGGACGACGTGGACCTGGAGGCCGTCCGGCCGCGGCTGCGCGCGGTCGTCGACGGCTCGCTCAAGATCACGAGCGGCGACAGGCTCGTGCTGACCGTCGACCCGGCCGCAATCCATCTGTTCGACGCCTCGACGGGCGACGCGTTGTGACTGCCGAGGCGGCCAGTGCTATCCGCGCGGCGACCCACCCTGCCCCACCTTGCGGCCGCGTTTGTAGGTCACCCGCTCGGGCGGATGGGCGGCGACCGCCTCGGCTAGGTTAGCGGCGTCGATGAGCAGGAAATCCGCCGCCCTGGCCGGCGCGATCCCGTAGTCGGACCTGCCTGTCGCCTCGGCGGCCGCGGTGCTCACCAGTTCGAAGGCAAGCGCCAGCTCGTCATCCTCGACCAGCACCTGCTGGCGCGCCGCGATCGCTGCCCGCTCCAGCATGTCGCCATTGCCGAACGGGGACCAGGCATCGCGCACGTTGTCGGAACCGAGGAACACGGTCACGCCCGCCTGCCGCAACTTTCTGACAGGCGGCATGCGCACCTCGGGCGCGCTCGACAGGATCGAGATGTCCGCTTCGGCGAGCAGCACCCCTATGCGGCCGAATTCTTGATCCGAGGCGTCGGCAAGGCAGTAGGCGTGGCTGACAGTCACCCGGCGCGATAGACCCAGCGCTTTCGTCCGCTCCGCGATCAAGGCGAGCGTGAACAGCCCAAGCTGGCCGCCCTCATGAAGGTGGATGTCGACTGGCTTGCCATGACGCTCCGCCAGTCCGAACACGATGTCGAGGTGCCGGACCGGATCGCCGTCGATGCTGGCCGGGTCCAGCCCGCCGATAAGATCAGCCCCCGACGTCATGGCCGCGTCGAGAAGCTGCTCGGTGCCCGGCGACGACAGGATGCCGCTCTGCGGAAAGGCGACGATCTCGATGTCGATCGCGTCCCGATAGCGCTCGCGGATCGCCATGACGGCTTCCAGATTGGCAAGCTTCCAGTCTGCATCGATGTCGACATGCGTGCGCAGATAGCCGGCGCCGGCCGCAATTTCGCGCTCCACCAGCAGCGCGGCGCGCTGCTCCACGGAGACTTCCAGGCGGCTGCGGACCAGCTTCTCCTCGCGGATGCGGTCCGGCACCGTCTTGCCGCCGGCGAAGGAATACCAGGGGCTGCCGAGAAAGGTCTTGTCGAGGTGCACATGCCCCTCGATCAGCGCCGGAAGGCAAAGCCATCCCCGGCCATCGACAGCGGCGGCGTCGCGCGGCGCAGCGCCGATCGATCCGAACGTTCCATCCGATATTTCGATGTCCACGGCCCTGCCGTCGGATAGCCGCACATTCTTCAGCCAGAACCGCCCTGCGTCTTCCATCACATGCTCACTTCGCCTCGGCGTTCGGCGCCGGCCTCAACAATTCGGCGGGCGTCCGAACGAAAGTCTTCACGCCATTCTTCCAGCCCGCCAGCGCTGGCGCTATCTCACGCACGGCGCTCGCCGGATCGTCAGTGTCGAGAAGAACAATGTCCGCCGGCATCCCGACCTGCAATCCATACGACATGCCGAGCAGCTTCGCCGCACAGCTCGAAACCATGTCGAATGCCGCCGCGAGTTCCTCGTCGCGGGCAAGCTGAGCCACATTCGCGTAGAGATTGGCCATCCGCACCAGCGAGGCGTCGCCAAAGGGCGTGAACGGGTTGAGGACGTTGTTGGTCGCGACCGTCACGACTACGCCTGCCCGCCTCAGGCGCTCGGCTGGGGCGAGCCCTCGCGGTTGCAGCCGATCGTGATCCCGCCCTGTCAGGAACAGGTCCGTCGCCGGAAGCACGGTGACGGCAATGCCGGCTTCCGCAAGTGACGCCGCCAGCTCGTCGACGATCTGAGGCGCCATTGCCGACAGTTTCGTCACATGGCCGACAGACACTCTGCCGGCATAACCCCGCGCTTTGGTCTGGCGCGCGATCTCGGGCAGGATCGATCCCTCGGGCGCAAGGTCGAAATCCGCATGGAAATCGACCGCCACACCTGCCTCTTCGGCCAGGTCGAAGATGGCGCCGACATGAGCAACGGGATCGACATCGGTATAGGGGCAGCCGCCCAGGCTGTCGGCGCCGGCCGCCAGCGCCTCGCGCAGCATGGCGAGCGTCTCGGGTTCCTGGGTCAGGCCCTCCTGTCCAAAGGCACAGATGTCGATATCGATCGCGAAGCTGTAATCCGCCTTCACGCGCTTGATGGCTTCAAGCCCACGAAAACCGACCCGCGGGTCGACCTCGACGAAGCTGCGCATCCTGTTCGTGCCGTGCAGGATCGCTTTCTCGACCACGCGCGAAGCCCGTGCGTAGACATCTTCTTCGGTGAAGCCCGCCTTTGCCTTGGCCGTCAGCGCGATAGCCTCCGTGAGCGTGCCCTCGCAGATCGCGCACTGCCCAAGAATGCCAGCCTTGTCGAGATGTATGTGTGCCTCGACAAAACCGCCGAAGGCGAGTCGTCCGCCGGCATCCTCCTTCATCGCGGCCAGTTCCAGGCGCGGGGCGATGGCCGCAGTCAGGCCGTTGCGGATGCCGATGTCCGCCAGTTCACGGCTGTGCGGAAGGCGGGCTCCGCCTATGATCAAGTCGAACTGCGGTGACAACGAGCACCCGGAAAGGAGGGATATCGGGTACCGACTTTGCGCGTAACAGGCGCGAGCTGCAAGCACCTATATCCATCGTCTTTCAAATGTTTGGGCGCATCGAAGCGTACGCTCGGTCGGCCGCCTTCATTGATCGAAGAGCGCGGATGTCCACGCCCCGCCGGCGGAATTGGACGCGACGGCTGCGGCGACAAACTTCACGCCGCGAGCCCCATCCAGGACATCCGGCACCCGTCTGGCGCGCGCGGCATCGATCTCGCCGCCGCTGCGATGGGCGCGAATGATGTCGGCGGCGTCGCGGTAGAAATTGGCGAAGGCCTCGATATAGCCTTCGGGATGCGCGGCGGGCATGCGCGACACGCGCCGCGCCTCGTCAGTGGCGCCATGGCCGCCGCGGATGAGGGTGCGGGCCTCCTCGCCGTAGCGCGCGAAACGCAGTTCCTCCGGCTGCGTGCCCTTCCATTCGAGGCGGCCCTTCTCGCCATACACGCGGACGGAAAGGTCGTCATAGTGGCCGGGCGAGGTCTGGCTGGCGACGATGGTGCCGCGCGCGCCACCCTTCCAGCGCACCAGCACGTGGGCATTGTCGTCGAGCCGCCGGCCGGGCACGGCCGTGAACAGGTCGGCGGCCACGGCTTCGGCTTCGCGGCCAGAGACGAAGCAGGCGAGGTTGAAGGCATGGACGCCGATGTCGGCAAGCACGGCCGACTGGCCGCCGCGCGCCGGGTCGGTGCGCCACTCTGCCTGCTTGTGGCCTTCGGCGTCGATCGGCTGCGTCAGCCAGTCCTGGAGATAGGAGGCGTGCACGGTGACCAGCTTGCCGAGTTCGCCCGCTTCCACCATCTCGCGTGCCTGACGGACCATCGCATAGCCGGTGTTGTTGAGCGTGACGAGGAGCTTGCGCTGCCGCGCCTGCGAGAGCGCCACCAGTGCTTCGGCATCCTCGAGCGTCGTCGACAACGGTTTGTCGCAGATCACGTCGATGCCGGCCTCGAGGAAAGCGGTCGCGATCGGCGCATGCAGATGGTTGGGGGTGACGATGACGACGGCCTCGATGCCGTCCGGCCGGGCGGCCTCGGCGCGAGCCATCTCGTGATAATCCGCGTAGCTGCGGTCCGGCGTAAGCCCGATCTCGGCAGCAGAGGCGGCGGCGTTCGCCGGGTCGGAGGACAATGCTCCGGCAACGAGCGCGATCTGGTCGTCGAGCCGCATCGCCAGGCGATGCACGGCGCCGATGAAGGCGTTGCGGCCGCCGCCGACCATACCCACCCGCAGCCGTTTAGCCGCCGAACCATCAGCCGTGGCATAGACCATCTGGTAATCTCCCCTGAATATGAAGTGTCATGGCGCGGCGTGACCATAGCGTGGCCTTAGCCACTTTCGAAGCGTATTTCTATTTTTCGTTTTGTGAAATTATCGTGCCAAGCTAGTGTCGTGATTTCGAAGTTCGCCTCATTTCGATATCGAGCTCCGAGCGAACTTCGAAATCAAAACGACACTAGAAATCAAGGAGTTGCTAGTGTCCTTCGATTCTGAAATTCGCTCCGCGGCTGATATCGAACTCAGGCGAATTTCAGAATCGCGAAACTAGCATGTGTTTTGGATGCACGGCTCGAAGGGAGTGATCGGGTGGCGAAACACGGCGTGCTCGGCGTCAGCTTCGATCACATGCATATGGGCGACTTGCTGCGCCAGGTGGCGGAACACCCCGACGCGGAGATTGCCGGCATCTTCGACCCTGACGCTGCCCGGATGCAGTCGGCCATCGCTGCGTTCGGCATCCCGCAAGATCGCGTTTTCACGAATCTCGAAACCTGCCTTTCGACCGCCAACGCCGATCTTGCCATCGTCTGTTCGGCGACTGGCGAGCACGCGAATACGGTCGAGCAGATCGCGCCCTATGGGGTGAACGTCCTGGTCGAAAAACCTTTCGCGGCGAGCGTCGCCGATGCGCGCCGCATGATGCGGGCCGTGGAGAATGCCGACCGGAAGCTCGCCATCAACTGGCCGAGCGCATGGTCGCGGCCGCACAACACCGCCAAGCGATTGATCGTCGAAGGCGCGATCGGTGACGTGATCGAAGTCCACTACTATGGCGGCAATCGCGGTCCCCTCTTCCACGTCGCCGACAAGGTCGAGGTCTCGCCGGAGGAGGTCGAAGCGCGCAAGCCAACCTCATGGTGGTACAAGAAGGCGAGCGGCGGCGGCAGCCTGCTCGACTATCTCGGCTACGGCACGACGCTCGGCACGTGGTTCATGGGCGGCGAAGCGCCGGTCGAGGTGATTTCGGTCGTCGACGAGGCGCCCGGCATCGAGGTCGACCAGCATTCCATCACCATCTGCCGGTACAGGCGCGGGCTTTCCAAGCTGGAGACGCGCTGGGGCACGCTCACCGACCCCTGGACCATCCAGACGCAGCCAAAATGCGGCTTCGTGCTGGTCGGAACCGACGGCAGCATCTCCTGCTACGACTACGAGGATTTCGTCACGCTGCAGACGCGCGACGTGCCGACGCCGACGCGGGTTCCGGCAGACTCGCCGCCCCCCGGCGGTCGCGGGCCGATCGAATACATGCTTGCCCGCATCGAGGACGGCGCACCAATCACCGGGCCGCTCGATCCCGCGCTCAGCCTCGTCGGGCAAAGAATCATCGATAGCGCCGTACTCTCCGCGGCAACCAAACGTACGGTCGCACTTACCTTATGAACGAGCAGCCGAACTCGAAAAAACCGGTGAAGGCGGTCGCGCAGAAATCGCGCCATACAGAGGCTTCCGGGGAAAAGCAGGACGACAGTGCAGGCAAGGCGGCGCTTGGGCACACTAAGCCGCGCACCTATGAGGAACTGCGCGCCGTGCTCTCGTCAGGCACCGTTCATTTTCCCAAGCGACTGCGCCAGGTCGCGATCTTCCTGTGGCAGCATCCGGGCGATGTCGCGCTGGGAACGATCGGCCAGGTAGCAGAGCAGGCCGGCGTGCAGCCTTCGACATTGGTGCGCTTCGCGCAGATCTTCGGCTATGCCGGCTTCTCGGATTTTCAGGGACTTTTCAAGGAGCACATCAAAGGTTCCTGGCCCGAGGGACGCACGCGGGACAGTCCGGATAGTCGGGGGGAGAGCAACACCAATCTCCACTTCATGCGGGGCATGGTCGCGGCGTCGCAGAATTCGCTCTCCCGCATCGACGAGAACTTCGACATCGACAATTTCGAGCAGATGATCGGGCTGCTGGCTGCAGCGGACCTGATCTACGTGATCGGCAGCAAGCGGGCCTTCCCGGTCACCACCTATCTGTCGCTCACCCTTTCCCAGCAGGGTGTTCGTAACGTGCTGGTCGACAATATCGGCTCGACCGCCTTCGACCAGGTCGGTTGCATCGGCAAGGGCGATGCGGTGCTTGCGGTCAGCTTCAGCCCCTACAATTCCATTACGCCGGACCTCGTCGCGGTGGCGCGCGAGCGTGCGGCCCGGATCGTCACGATAACCGACAGCACGTTCAGCCCGCTGATCACGCTTTCGGACAAATGGGTTGAGGTGATCGAGTCGGATTTTGCCGGCTTCCGTTCGCTTGCTGCCTCGCTGGCGGTCGGCATGTCGCTTGTTCACGGAATCGTGGCTCGACGCACATCGTCCGATTGACGGCCGGGAATGCTTGTTCCATATTGTTAAAAATAGAAACTTTGTTCCGGGAGGCAAGGTGGAGGCGCGGGTCGATGGCAAGGTGGCTCTGGTCACCGGTGCGACTCAGGGCATCGGTCGCGCTGCTGCCGAAGCGCTCGTGCGTGCCGGCGCCGCAGGCGTCCTGATCACCGGCCGCGATGCGGGGCGCGGCAATGCCGTCGCCGCAGAGCTTTCCGAACAAGGTGTTCCGACGGCTTTCGTTGCCGCGGAACTCGCCGATACCGCCACGCCCGAGCTGCTGATCTCGGAGTGTCTCGGCCGCTTCGGCCGCATCGACGCGCTCGTGAATGCCGCCGGCCTCACCGACCGCGCCTCCTTCCTGGATGCCGATTTCGACATCTGGGCGAAGCTGTTCGACGTGAACGCGCGCGCACCGTTCTTCCTCATGCAGGGCGCGATCAAGGCCATGCTGGAGCGAGGCCAGGGTGGCGCGATCGTCAACATCCTGTCCATCAATGCGCATTGCGGCGCGCCGAACCTCGCCGTCTGTTCCGCGACCAAGGGCGCACTCGCGACGCTGACCCGTAATGCGGCGAACGCCCACCGTTTCGATCGTATCCGCGTCAATGGCATCAATGTCGGCTGGGCGGATACGCCGGCCGAGCGGATCATGCAGGCCGAAACGATGGGGCTCGGTCCCGATTGGCTGAAAAAGGCGGGCGCAGAGCAGCCCTTCGGCGGTCTCCTGGCCGCGGAGGAGGTCGCCAACCTCGCGCTTTTCCTGCTCTCCGACGCGTCCGGCGTTATGACCGGCGCGCTGATCGACCAGGAGCAATGGATCGTGGGGTCCAGATAGTGAGCGAGGCCCACGCATTGACCGAGACGCTCGGACCGTCGCTGCTTGCCCGGCTGCCGTCGGCTATTCAGAAGCCGGCTTACGATCGGTCGGGCATTGTCCCGGGCATCGCCCATATCGGGGTCGGCGCGTTCCATCGCTGCCACCAGGCCGTATACACCGACGATCTGATCGGCCAGGG
>Ga0081539_10002505_pt1 | contig 25722 bp, 29 predicted proteins | sample TabmetS4T2R2_FD_71023 | JGI IMG/M metagenome (GOLD analysis project Ga0081539, IMG submission 71023) | Tabebuia heterophylla rhizosphere microbial communities from the University of Puerto Rico - S4T2R2 | ecosystem: Host-associated > Plants > Roots > Rhizosphere ...
GCGTCACTGCGGATCGACGTCGACCGAGAAGGCGACGTCGCGCAGTGCGCGGTCGCGCGCCGCCGCCCCCACGGCGGCCGCCGTGGCGCGGATCGCGGCCTCGCGCTGAGTGGTCTTGACCACCACCTGCCGGCGCTCGCGGCCGCGCAGGCGGAACAGCGGCGCCGGCCCCAGGATCTCGCTGCGCGGACCCACCGCGCCGGCGATCGCCTCGGCCAGCCGCGCCCCCGCGGCGCGCACCGGGTCGGGCGCCTCGGCCGAGGCGACGACCCGGATCAGGTCCGCGAACGGCGGGTACCGCAGCGCCCGCCGGCGCTCGAGCTCGCCGGCCAGGAAGCCGTCGGCGTCGTGGCGCGACGCCGCCTCGATCGCCGGCGCGTCGGGCGCCGTGGTCTGCACCAGCACGCGGCCGCCCTCCGGGCCGCGGCCCGCCCGGCCGGCGAGCTGGGCGATCAGCGCGAACGTGCGCTCCTCCGCGCGGAAGTCCGGGAAGCGCAGCGTGCTGTCGGCGTCGAGCACGACGCCCAGCGTCACGTCCGGGAAGTCGTGGCCCTTGGCGACCATCTGCGTACCGAGCAGCAGGCCCGCCGGCGCCGCGTGGAAGCGCGCGAGCAGCTCCGGCACCGCGTCCTTGGTCGCCGCCGTGTCGGCGTCGAGCCGGAACACGGGCACGTCGAGCGCCTCGCGCAGCTCGGCCTCGATCCGCTCGGTGCCGGCGCCGTAGCGGGCGACGGCGAGCGAGCCGCAGGCGTCGCAGCGGTCCGGCACGCGCTCGCGGTGCCCGCAGTGGTGGCATGCGATCGCCCGCTCGGCGCGGTGCAGCACGAGCGCGACGTCGCACTGCGGGCACTCCCAGACCTTCCCGCACGAGCGGCAGGTGAGGAAGTTCGACCAGCCCCGGCGGTTGAGCAGCACGATCGACTTGCGCGCGGCCTGGAGCGCGCGGCGCGTGAGCGGGTGCAGCGGGTGCTGGGCGCCGACCATGTCGAGCACCCGAACGGGCGGCAGCGGGCGGGCGTCGACGCGGCTCGAGAGCTTGAGGTGCGGCAGCGCGCGCCACGTCTCCGGGCGCGGGGTGGCCGAGCCCGCGAGCAGCGCGGCGCCGGCCCGGCGGGCGCGCTCGGCGGCCACGTGCCGCGCGTCGTAGCGCGGGTCGCCCTCGTGCTTGTAGGAGCCGTCGTGCTCCTCGTCGATGACGACCAGCCCGAGGCGAGCCACCGGGGCGAACACGGCCGACCGCGGCCCGACGGCGATCCGCGCCGCGCCCGTGCGCAGCCGCCGCCACTCGTCGTAGCGCTCGCCCTCGCCGAGCGCCGAGTGCAGCAGCGCCACCGTGTCGCCGAAGCGGGCCTGGAAGCGCGCGACCGTCTGGGGCGTGAGCGCGATCTCCGGCACGAGCACGATCACGCCGCGGCCGGCCGCGAGCGCGTCCGCGCACGCGCGCAGATAGACCTCGGTCTTGCCCGATCCGGTGACGCCGTGCAGCAGGTGCGAGCCGCCGCCGCGGACCGCCGCGACCGCGGCCTCCTGCTCGGGCGTGAGCGCGACCGCGCGGTCGTCCGCCGCGTTCGTGCGCGGCGCGCGCCGCCGCGCCCGCGGGGCGACCGCCACGAGCCCGCGCGCCTCGAGGCGCCGCAGCGCCGCGAGATCCTCGCCGGCGGGGCCGGGAAGCCGGTCGAGCAGCGCCCGCTGGTTGCCGGTCAGACGCTCGCCGTCGAGCGGCGCGGCCGTGCGCTCGGCCCACAGCAGCGTGCGCTCCCGGCCGGGCGGCGGCAGCACGAGCGCAAGGGCCCGCGCCGGCGTGGAGCAGTACTCGCGCGCCATCCACAGCGCCAGCTCCACGAGGTCCTCGGGCACGCTCTCGGCGCGCACGCCGGTCGCCCGCACGAGCTTGTCCTCGGGCACCTCGCTGGCCGCCGCCAGGTCCACGACCACGCCGTCGAGCCGCTGGCGCCCGAACGGGATACGCACCACCGAGCCGACGCCGACGGGATCCGCCGGCGGCAGGTAGTCGAACGGCCCGGAGAGCTTGCGGGTCGTCGTCAGCGGCTCGACGCGGGCGATCACGTCGAAGACCATAGGCGCCGTCCCCGATGACTTCGCCCCGCCGGGAACGTCCTACCGCGAGCTCGAGTGGCCCGTGCAGGTCGACGGCGACGCGTTCACCGCGCCCTACAGCGCCCCGAGCGCCGGGCCGCCGCCCTGGCACCTGTACCGCATCACGATCCATACGGTCTTCGCAATCGCGAGCGTCGAGCCCTACGGCGCGACGCGGTGGCGGTTCTAGGGGTCGCTAGGCCGGACCTGAGCGCAGGACGATCGTCGTCTCGGTGTCGGTGGCGCCGAGGCGCAGCCGCAGCGTGCGCAGCAGCGCGTCGAGCTCGGCGGTGTCGCGGCAGGACACGCGCAGCTGGTAGTCCGGCGCGCCGGTGAGGTGCAGGATCTCGGTGACGGGCTCCAGGCGCGCGGCCGCGGTCGAGAACTTGTCCGAGTCCGTCCCGCGGGCCAGCGTCACGCCGACCAGCGCCTCGACGGTGCGGCCGCCCGCGGCCGGGTCGACCATCGCGGTGAAGCCGATGATGACCCCGTCGCGCCGCATCCGGCGCACGCGCTCGGCCGCCGCGTTGGCGCTGAGGCCGACGGCCGCCCCGAGCTCGCTCCACGAGATGCGCCCATCCGCACGGAGCACACGGAGGATCTCGCTGTCGGTCGCGTCCATCACCGCGAGTATCGCGGTCTTCGCCGACAGGACCTTGCACCGGGCGGCGCGAAGCGCCAGAACTGCGCGCATGGACCCCACCGCCGCCCTCCTCGCCGGACTCGTCGCCGGGCTCGCCATCGCGATGCAGGTCGGCGCCGTCAGCCTGCTGCTGATCGAGGCGGCCGTGACCGCCGGGCCGCGCGTCGGGCTCGCCGCCGGCATGGGCGTCGCGACCGCCGATCTCGGCTACGCGGCGGTGGCGGCGGCGGCCGGCGGCGCCGTCGGCGCGGCGCTGGCCAGCCACGAGGGCGAGATCCGCGTCGGCGCCGCCGGCGTGCTCGCGGCGATCGCGCTCCACGGCCTGGCCAAGCTGCGCGAGGAGCCGGGAACGGCCGCGGTCGCCCCCGGCCGGCCCTACCTGCGCTTCCTCGCGATCACGGGAGCGAACCCGCTGACGATCGCCTCGTTCGCCGCGGTGGCGGCCGCGCTCTCGCTCGACGGGCCCGGCGCAGCCCTGGCGTTCACCGCCGGCGTCGGCGCCGCCTCGGCCGGCTGGCACGCGGTCCTCAGCCTCGCGGCCGGCCACGCGGGCCGCTGGGTCACCCCGCGCATCCGCCGCGGCCTGGCGATCGGCGGCCGGCTCGTGGTCCTCGCCATCGCGGTCCGGCTCGTGCTGATCGCGTAGGGCGCCCTGCCCTGCCGGAGAGGCCGGTAGCCTCGACCCGGATGGAGGGGATCCTGCTCGGCGACAACCTGCCGCTGCTGCGCGAGCTCGAGGACGCGAGCGTGCAAATGGCGTACGCCGACCCGCCCTTCAACACCGGCCGCACGCAGGCGCGCCGGACGCTGGCCACGGTCGCGGCCGCGGACGGCGACCGCACCGGGTTCCGCGGCCGCCGCTACGCGACCACGCTGCTGCGCGAGTCCTCCTACCGGGACGCGTTCGACGACTACCTGGCGTTCCTCGAGCCGCGGCTGCACGAGCTGCGACGCGTCCTGAGCCCCGAGGGCACGCTCTACCTGCACCTGGACTACCGCGAGGCGCACTACGCCAAGCTGCTGCTCGACGAGGTCTTCGGCCGCGAGTGCTTCCTCAACGAGCTGATCTGGGCCTACGACTACGGCGCCAAGCCGCGCAGCCGCTGGCCGCAGAAGCACGACACGGTCCTCGTCTACGTGCGCGACCCCGCCCGCTACCACTTCGACGCCGAGGCCGTCGACCGCGAGCCGTACATGGCGCCGGGGCTCGTGACGCCCGAGCAGCGCGAGCGCGGCAAGCGGCCGACGAGCGTCATCTGGCACACGATCGTCTCCCCGACCGGGCGGGAGAAGACCGGCTATCCGACGCAGAAGCCCGAGGGGCTGGTCCGGCGCTTCGTGCAGGCGTCCTCGCGGCCCGGCGACCTGTGCCTGGACCCGTTCGCCGGCTCCGGCACGCTGGGCGCCGTCGCGGCCAAGCTGGGCCGCCGCTACCTCCTGATCGACGAGAGCCCGGAGGCGGTGGCGGTGATGCGCGCGCGCCTCAGCGTCGACGCATCAGCAGCCGGATGATGTGGCGCCAGACGAACGTCGGCGTCACCGGCCAGGCGTTCCCGTCACCCGCGTGCACGAGCCACAACCCGCTGTCGGCGTCGATGACCTCCAGCGTGCCGCCGCCGTCCGCCCAGGCGGCAGTCAGCTTCCAGCGCCGGCGCACCTTACCCACGGCGGGGTCGTTAGGCGCCACGGGCGTGGACCCCGGCACGCGCGGCCGCGGGCCGAGCTCGACGAGCCGTGCCAGCGCCTCCGGGAGCAGCGTCGGATGTAGCGCGAGCAGCGTGCGCCGCTCGTCCTCGTCAGCTGCCGGCAGCAGCAGCGCCGCCGCGTCATAGGACACCCAGCCGCGGGCGGCCTTGCCCGAGTGGGCGAGCTCGAGCGTGCACAGGTCCGGCTGCACGATCGCGCGCACGGCGTCGGCGATCGCCGGGTGCGCCCGGCCGCCCTGGATCACGCCGGCCTCGGCGAGCTCGCGCAGCCGCTGCGGCGCGCCGTTCTCGGCCGCGCTCGCCACCGGGTCGGCCGCGTGAGCGACGAGCGTCGCGAGAGCCGGCTCGCTGAGCCGGACCCGGCCCTTCGCGGGCTCGAACGCCGTCACGGCCGGAGCCCCTCCGCGACGGTCGCGGTGAGGTCCCACAGGTCGTCGTACTCGAGCGCCGCGGTGGTGCACGAGACGACGAAGCCCGCACCACCGGCCGCCACCATCCACTGGTCCAGGCACACGCCGCCGAACCGCCCGTGCACGTAATGGCTGAGCACGCGGCGGGCGTTGTGGCCGTCGATCGCGACCCGCTCGTCGTCGATGAAGCGCAAGCGGTTGAAGCTGTCGCGGAGGGCAGCGACCGAGCGCTCTTCCCACGCCGTCACGTCGGCGTCGTCGCCGATCAGCTCGACGGTGACGACGACGCTGGCGCGCAGGTGCGGCTCCTCGCGCGGCGGCTCGACGGCCACCAGCGCGGTGCCCTGCACGTGCTCGGTGACCTCCCAGCCGGCCGGGATCGGGATCTCGAATCCCATCACCGAGTGCCGGTAGGTCTCGAGCACGCTCATCCCGTGTAGCGCTCCCGTACGGTCCGCGCTCGCTTGGCGCCCTGCGGCGCGTCGAAGACCCACGGCCCGCCGGTCGTCACGACCGCGAATCCGGGACAGCGCACGCGCCGCAGCGGCGCCGCCATCCACTGCCCCGCGGCCTGGCTGGGTGTGAGGCGGGAGCCCGGCGACAGCGGCCCGGCGTCGGTGATGTCGGCGGCCGGGATCACCGTCTCGGCACCGTCGTCGCCCCGGAACACGAGCGCGTCGTCGCGCAGCAGCAGGCGGCCGCGCGCGGGCGCCACCTCGTCGGTCCCGGGCGCCGGTTGCCACGCCGGCCCGACCGCGAGCACGTTCCACTCGTCGGCCACGCTCAGTGCGGCGTGACCGCGTGGCCGAGGTAGCGCGCCTGGAGCTCCTTCGCCCGCCGCCCGGCGCCGCGGATCTCGAAGACGTACGGCCCGTGGTCGGTGTCCACGCGCAGGCGCGGCATCACGCGCCCAGGCAGGTCGTGGCCGGCCCGGTCGCCATCGGGACGGCTGCCCGCGGGCACGCGCCGCACGGCGCGGATGCCGTCGGCAGCGATGATCTCCACGACGGCGGTGCCGCGCATCCGGTCCTCGTGGTCGTCGGCCGCGAACACGAGCGCATCGCCGTAGAGCAGCAGGTAGCCGCGGACTACGCCGACGCGCTGCATCGCGCTCGGACGGCCGTGCTCATCGCTGATCAGGTGCGCCCGCCAGCGCTCCTCCGGCTCGCGGCGGCTCATGCGCGCGCGGGCGGCGCCCTCGCTCGATTCGGCGGGCTCGGTGCGCACCGACGCCGCGATCGCCGCGTTGATCGGCACGGACAGGTCGTACGTCGTGTCGCGCGTTCGGAACCACTGCGGCCCGTACCACTTCGGCTCCCAGAACATGAGCACGACGCCGGCGATCGCCGCGAGCACCCCGATCCCGATCAGCGCGCCCACGCGGAGGGCGACGCCGAGCCCGCACAGCAGCAGGCACGCGCCGAGGCCGGGGACGAGCGTGATCGGGACGGTCGGGAGCATCGCGATCCGCGACCAGGCCCGCCAGCGCCCGCTCCAGCACAGCCACGAGACGGCCAGGAGGGCCGCGCCGATGAAGATGAGAACCGCTGCGTCCACGCCTACCAGGGGGTGATGTCGTCCAGCACGTCGCCCGCGCCGCTGACGAGGTCCTTCGCGCCGTCGACGATGTTGCCTCCGACGTCCTCGACTGTATTGGAGAAGTCCCCGGCCCAGTTCACGACCGCGTCGTTGAAGTGATCGACCACGCCGCCGGCGATGCCGCCGACCACGATGCCGCCCACGACGCCGCCGATCACCGTCCCGACGCCCGGGCAGATCATCGTCCCGATCGCCGCGCCGCCGGCGGCTCCGGCCCACGCGCCGGCGGCGGACGCCGTGCCGACCGTCGCCGACTGGGCGATGATGCGCCCGGTCCGCTCGGACGCGTCGAGGTTCGGGTTGTTCGCATCGGCGAAGTACTGGCCGACGCCGGCGGTGACGATGGCCAGCGCCGCGCCGCCCTTGCCGAGCTGGGAGGCACGTGCGGCCAGCTCGGCGCGCGTGGCGTCGTCGGCGACCGTCGTGGCGTCGACCCACGCGCCCTTGCGCATGTAGCCGCTCACGCTCGTCGTCCCACCGCTCGGGGTCGAGCGTACGTAGGGCGCGACCCACTTCGGCTCACGGGCCCAGTAGCCGGGGATCGTCTTCATCCAGTTCTCCGACGCGTAGCGGTTCGTCCACTCGGCGGCGCCGAACAGCACGCCGGAGCCCATCTCGAACCACTTCGTCGTGCCCTCGCCCGGGGACAGCGACGAGTCGTACGGGTTGAACGGCTTCAGGCCCCACTCGTAGACGAAGTTCCAGACCGCCTGCGCGCCGCTCGCCAGCGCGGGGCCGTCGATCGGGATCCGCGGGCCGAATCCGCAACCGTCGAGCCGGCCGGCGCACACGCCGTCGGCCCGCTTGACGTCGGCGAGCGCGGCGTCCGCCTCGCCGTGCGCCCAGGTCTCGGTCATGCGCGCCTCGCCCTCGGCGTCGGCCGCCGCGGACTCGGCGGCCAGCGCGCGGCCCGCGGCCGCGTCCGCCTCGGCGGACAGCGGGTCGAGGCCGCCGGTGACCGGCGGGCCGATCAGAGCATTCGCCTGCGCCCTGTTCGCCGCGTCGCGGGCCTGCGTCGCCGTGGCGCGGGCGCGGCTCGCCGCCGCGCGCGCCTCGTGCAGGCGCGCCGCGGCACGCCGGACACGGTCCTGCGCATGCTCGATCACGTCGCCGAGGTGCGACAGCGCCGCGGCGGCGGTGTCGGCCGAGCCTGACAGGTAGCCGACGGCGTCGGTCGCCTGCGTGAGCGTGCTCGTGTACGACGCCTGCGCGACGCCGGACCAGCCCGGCGCCGTGGCTCCCTCAAGCGTGCTCCGCGCGCCCTCGAAGCCGCCGGACAGGCCGCGCAGCCGCGCCGCGGCTGCGCGCAGCGCGCCCGGCTCGCCTTCCGGCCACGGCAGCCCCTCGAGGTCCGGCGGCGCGCTCATGGCGCCACCGGCATCGCCTGCGCATCGACCTGTTCGTAGACGTCGGCGGCGGTGCCCGCGTTGGCGCCGAGGGCGGCCACGCCGTCGCCGATCGCCAGCGCGGCGGTCTGCATGCCGCCCGAGAAGGTCGCCGCGGCGGCGCTCGTCTCCGGCGGCGCCGCTCCCCCGACCCCGGACAGTGCGGCCAGGATCTCGCCTGCGAGCCCGCGCAGATCGGCGCCGGCGGACAGCGCGACGCCACCGGCCGAGCGCAGGCCACCCGGCTCTACGCTGATCCGGCTCACGGCTTACCGGCCGAAGCTGGCGGCGATGCCCTGCTCGGTCTGCTCGTAATTGGCGCCCGCCTGCTGGGTCAGCACGCTGATCCCGTGCAGCGCCTCCTGGATGCCCCGGCTCGAGCGCTGCCACTCCGCCCACAACTCCTGAAAGCGCGCCTGCGCGACGCCCCGCCACTCGCTCTGCAACGGCGCCACCTGGCTCGCCAGCTGGGAGAGGATCGACTCGATGTTCGCGGCACCCGAATTGAGCTGCGAGGCGGTCGACTGAAGCTGCTCGGGCGTGACGGCGATGTTGGGCATTCCGGGTGACTCCCTTCGTGTTCCGGATTCCACTGGTTTGCGTACCACGAATCCGACCCGGTAACACATCCGGGCCGCGGTGGGTTGCGTGTAGCCTCGCGCGGGATGGCAGCCGATCGCGTGCAGGCCCGCGGCCCGGGCCGCGTCAACCTGATCGGCGAGCACACGGACTACAACGCCGGGCTGGCGCTGCCGTTCGCGATCGCGCGCGGGGTGACGGTGACCGCCGAGCCGATCGAGGGCGACCGGGTCCGGGCGCATGCGCTCGACGTGGGCGAGAGCGACGAGTTCCCGCTCGCCGCGCCGGAGCGCGCGGAGGGCTGGCGCGCCTTCGTGCGGGGCATGGTGGCCGAGCTGAGCGGCGCCGGCTACGCGCTGCGGCCGTGCCGCCTCGCGATCACCGGCGACCTCGACCGGGGCTCCGGGCTCTCGTCCTCCGCCGCGCTGGAGACCGCGCTGGCGCTGGCGCTGCTCGCGGTCGCAGGCGAGGACGAGCCGGCCGACCGGCGCGAGCTCGCCAAGCTCTGCTCGCGCGTGGAGAACGACTGGGTCGGCGCCGAGACCGGGCTGCTCGACCAGCTCGCGTCGCTGTGCGGCGAGCCGGCCGCCGCCGTCCGCATCGACTTCGCGTCGCTCGAGATCGCGCCCGTGCCGCTCGAGCTCGGCGACTGGCGGCTCGTCACGCTCGACTCCGGAGCGGCCCACTCGCACGCCGACTCGGGCTACAACGACCGCCGCCGCGAGTGCCGGGCAGCGTGCGAGAGCCTCGGGGTCGAGACGCTGCGCGACGCGACGCTCGAGGACCTCGGGCGCCTGCCCGAAGGGCTCGCCGCCCGCGCCCGCCACGTGATCACCGAGAACGGCCGCGTGGACGCCATGGTCGCCGCCTTGCGCGCCGGCGACCTCGAGGAGGCCGGCCGCCTGCTGGACGCCTCGCACGCCAGCCTGCGCGACGACTACGCGGCCTCGGTGCCCGAGGTCGAGCGCGCGGTCGCGCGCCTCAAGGACGCCGGCGCGGCCGGCGCGCGGATGGTCGGCGGCGGCTTCGGGGGCGCGGTGCTGGCGCTACTCGGGCCGGGGGTCGGCCGGCTCCCCGAGGCGCTCCCGGTCGCGCCCGGTGGTCCCGCCGCGCTGGTGTGAGGCGAGCGCGGCGGCGTCGACGCCGGACGGCGGCGCGCTCTCCGCCCACGACTCGCCCTCGACCAGCTCGTCGCCGAGCGGGCGCGTCACGGCCCAGACGATCATGAGGATGCCGAACACGAGCATCCCGAGGCCCGTCCACAGGTTGATGTTGACGCCGGCGGCCTTGTCGATCTCCTGCTGGCTGTCGAACAGGCCGAGGATCGCGAGCAGCAGGCCGATGGCCACGAAGACGCCGCCGATGATCCGCCGCAGGTCGAACAGGTTGGCCGCCTTGGCGACGCGGGACTCGCTGACTTGGGTTTCGTAGGACATGGTCGGTTACCAGAAGATGATGGTCAGCAGGGCCGCGCCGCCGAGCGTGAGGGCGCCCAGGAGCGCCGGCGACTCCCACCACTTGTGCACCCGTCTCGCGGCGTACTCGTCCACGTTCGCCATGCCGTAGACCAGCCCCTGGAGCTCCTCGACCGGCTTGGGCTTGGTCCGCATCGTCACCAGCACGGTGACGATCGCGTCGGCCACGAACGCCACGCCGGCGCCCCACATCGACTCGTCCAGGTCGGACCCGAAGCTGAACCAGCCGGCCTTGTAGCCGATCCACGTCACGGCCGCGCCGATCGTGCCGACGACCAGGCCCCAGAGGCCTGCCGCGGGCGTCATCCGCTTCCAGAACATGCCGATGATGAACGTCGCGAAGAGCGGGGCGTTGAAGATCGAGAACAGCGCCTGGACGTAGTTCATGAGGTTGTCGTACGTCGAGGCGATCAGCGCGGTGCCCATCGCCACGATCAGGCCGCCGATCGTCGCGATGCGCCCGAACCGCACGTACCAGTCATCCGACTGGTTCGGGCGGATGTACGGCTGCATGAGGTCGGTCGTGACGACGGTGTTGAACGCCGACACGTTGGCCGCCACCCCCGCCATGAACGACGCCATCAGGCCCGTGATCGCCAGGCCGAGCATGCCGTTCGGCAGGTACTTGTTCATCAGCAGGGGCAGCGCGTTGTTGAACGCGAGGTTCGGGTCGCTCGTGCTGCCCATCTTCGGGATGACGACCAGCGCGATCATCCCGGGCACGATCATGATGAACGGGAGGACGAGCTTCGGGAACGCGCCGATCAGCGGCGTCCGCTGCGCGGCCGAGAGGTCCTTGGCCGAGAGGGCGCGCTGGACCTCGGCGAAGTTCGTCGTCCAGTAGCCGAACGAGAGCACGAAGCCGAGGCCGAAGACGAGGCCGATCCAGCTCGAGCCGATCGGGTTGGTCACGTTCCCGGGCGACGTCCCCTTGAAGACGTGCAGCCCCGCCTCGCCCACGTTCGTGTGCTTGAACGCGTCCATGAGCCCGTTCCAGCCGCCGACGTCGACGAGGCCGACGATCACGATCGGCAGCAGCGCCGCGACGATCACGAAGAACTGGAGCACCTCGTTGTAGATCGCCGACGACAGCCCGCCGAGGCTGATGTAGACCATCACGATCACGGCGGCGACGACGATGCCGACGATGATCGGCCAGCCGAGCAGCAGCTTCAGCACCAGCGCGAGCGCGTACAGGTTCACGCCGGCGATCAGGACCGTCGCGAGCGCGAACGTGTACGCGTTGAACTTGTGCGCCGAGTCGTTGAACCGCTTCCGCAGGAACTCGGGCACCGACCGGATCTTCGAGCCGTAGTAGAACGGCATCATCACCAGGCCGAGGAACACCATGGCCGGGATCGCGCCGATCCAGTAGTAGTCGGCCGTCGCGACGCCGTACTGGGCGCCGTTCGCCGACATGCCGATCACCTCGAGCGCGCCGAGGTTCGCCGAGATGAAGGCGAGCCCGGTGATCCACGCCGGCAGCGAGCGGCCCGACAGGAAGTAGTCCAGGCTGCTCTTGATGTAGCGCTTGGCCGCGAACCCCACCCCGAGCACGACGGCGAAGTACCCCGCGAGGATCGCGTAGTCGAAGAAGTTCGTGTCGAGGCGGAGATCCTTCATCGGGGCAGGCGGGGCCTACCCCGATGTTGCTGGTGCGAATCTATGCGATCGAAGTTGCAGCAGCGCCCAGACCGGCGGCCGCGCGCAGGGCCTCGGCCTTGTCGGTCTTCTCCCACGTGAAGTCGTGGTCCTCGCGCCCGAAGTGGCCGTAAGCGGCCGTCTTCTGGTAGATCGGGCGGTGGAGCCGCAGGTACTCGCGGAACGCGCCCGGCCGCAGGTCGAAGTGCTCGTCGATGAGCTCCAGGATCCGCCCGCGGCCGATCTTCTCGGTCCCGAACGTCTCGACCATCACGGACACCGGGTGCGCGACGCCGATGGCGTACGCGACCTGCACCTCGCAGCGGTCGGCCAGGCCGGCGGCCACGATGTTCTTGGCGACGTAGCGGGCCGCGTAGGCGGCCGAGCGGTCGACCTTGCTCGGGTCCTTGCCCGAGAAGGCGCCGCCGCCGTGGCGGGCCATGCCGCCGTACGTGTCGACGATGATCTTGCGACCGGTGAGGCCGGCGTCGCCGACCGGGCCGCCGATGACGAAGCGGCCGGTCGGGTTGACGAGGAAGTTCTTGCGCAGCTTGCGCGCGTCATAGAGGTCGCGCGGCAGCACGGGCTCGACGACGTGCTCCCAGAGGTCGTCCGGGATCAGCGTCTCGGCGCCCTCGCGGTGCTGGGTCGAGATCAGCAGCTTCTCGATCTCGACCGGCTTGCCGTCGCGGTAGCGGACCGACACCTGGGTCTTCCCGTCGGGCCGCAGGTACGGGATGATCTCGGCGTGGCGGACCGACGCGAGCCGGTGCGCCAGCTTGTGGGCGAGCGAGATCGGGAGCGGCATGAGCTCCTCGGTCTCGCGGGTCGCGTAGCCGAACATCATGCCCTGGTCGCCCGCGCCGGCGACGTCGAGCTCGTCGTCGTCGGCCGGGTCGTGACGCGTCTCGTAGGCGCTGTCGACGCCCTGTGCGATGTCGGGCGACTGCTTGTCGATCGCGTTGATGACGGCGCAGGAGTCGGCGGAGAAGCCCAGGTCGGCGTCGGTGTAGCCGATCTTGCGGATCGTCTCGCGGGCGACGTCCTGGATGTCCACGTACGTGGTGGTGGAGATCTCCCCGGAGACGACGACGAGGCCGGTGTTCACGAGCGTCTCACACGCCACGCGGCCGTTCGGGTCGTCGCGCAGCACGGCATCGAGGACCCCGTCGGAGATCTGGTCGGCGATCTTGTCGGGGTGACCCTCGGTGACGGACTCCGAGGTGAACAGGTACTCGTTGTCGATCTCGGTCATGAGACGGGAGAGCGTAGCGGCTCGGTCACTACCGCTGGCGCTGCTTGCGCTCGTTGAAGTCGATGATGACCGGGATGCCCTCCAGCGCGTAGCGGTCGCGCAGGCGGTTCTCGACGAAGTACGCGTAGTCGCGCGTGACGCGCGTGCGGCTGTTGACCTGGATCGCGAAGCGCGGCGGGCGGACCCCGATCTGGGCCATGTAGAGCATCTTGAGCCGGTGGCCCTGCTTGGCCGGCGGCTGGCGCGCGGCGGTGACCTCGGCGAGGAAGCGGTTGAGCTCGGGCGTCGGGACGCGGTGCGTCGCGCGGTCGGCGAGGCTGAGCGCCTCCTGGAGCAGCCGCTGCACGTTGCGGCCGGTGACGGCGGACGCGGTGATGACCCGGGGCCGCAGGCGCAGCTTGCGGTTCACATGCGCGCGCTCGCGGTCGAGCTCGGCGGGCCCGACGCCGGCGCCGGGCCCCCGCGGGTCGCCCTCGCCGCCGGTCAGGTCCCACTTGTTGAGCACCAGCGCCGTGGAGCAGCCCGCCTTCATCGCCAGGTCGGCGACGCGCATGTCCTGCGCGGTCACGCCGTCCTGGGCGTCGCACACGACGAGCGCGACGTCGGCGCGCTCGGCCGCGCGCTGAGAGCGCAGCGACGTGTAGTACTCGACCGACTCGGAGACCTTGGCGGCGCGGCGGATGCCGGCCGTGTCGACGAGCAGCATGCGGCGGCCGTCGACCTCGATCGGCGTGTCGATCGCGTCGCGGGTCGTGCCCGCCTCGGGTGAGACGATCACCCGGTCGCGGCCGAGGAAGGCGTTGACGAGGCTCGACTTGCCGACGTTCGGGCGCCCGATCACCGCGAGGCGGACGAGGTCCTCGTCCTCCTCGGGCTCGTCGGGCGCGTCGGCGCCGGCCTCGACGAGGCGGTCGAGCAGGTCGCCGGTCCCGAGGCCCTGGGCGGCCGACACCGGCAGCGGCTCGCCGAGCCCGAGCACGTGGAAGTCGTGGACGAGGGCGAGGTCGTCCGGCGAGTCGATCTTGTTGGCGGCCACCACGACGGGCAGCGCGCCCCCGCGCAGGATCTGCGCGATCTCCTGGTCGCCGGGGCGCACGCCCGCGCGGGCGTCGACGACGAGCAGCGCGACCTGGGCGTCGGCGATCGCCTCCCGCGCCTGGTCCTGGATCGAGACGGCGAGCGGGTCCTCGTCCTCGAGGTCCACGCCGCCCGTGTCGATCAGCGTCAGCCGCCGGCCGTTCCAGTCGGTGGTGAGCTCCTTGCGGTCGCGCGTGATGCCCGGGCGCTCGTGGACGACCAGCTCGCGCGTCTGGGTGAGCCGGTTGACGAGGCTCGACTTGCCCACGTTGGGGTAGCCGACGACGGCGACCTTCACCGGAGCTCCTTGGCCTCGGTGGCGAGCGTGACGACCTGCGCGACGACCTCGTCGAGGCTGAGCCCGGTGGTGTCGATCGGCGTGGCGTCGGGCGCGGCGCGGTGGACGCTGCGCGCGCCGGTGGCGTCGCGGCGGTCCCGCTCGTCCTGGTCGCGGCGCACCTGCTCGGGGTCGCCGCCGCGCTGGGCGGCGCGGCGGCGGGCGCGCTCGCCGGCGTCGGCGGTCAGGAAGACCTTCACGGCGGCGTCGGGCGCGACGACGAGCGCGATGTCGCGGCCTTCGGCCACCCAGTCCCCCGCGGCCATGATCGCCTGTTGCTTGGCGACCAGCACCTCCCGCACGGCAGGGTCCGCGGCGACGCGCGAGGCCGCCTTGGAGACCTCGGGCGTGCGGATCTGCGCCGTGACGTCGCGGCCGTCGAGGAGGACGCGATCGCCGTCCTCGATGTCGATGCGCTGTGCGATCTCGGCCGGCGGGCTGTCTTCCCGCGTGGTGCCCAGGCCGACGGCGCGGTACATCGCCCCCGTGTCGAGGTAGGTGAAGCCGAGCTCGCGCGCGACGGCGCGAGCCACCGTGGACTTGCCGGCGCCTGCCGGGCCGTCGATCGCGATGACCATTCGGCGGGAGAGCTTAGTTAGCGCACGTACGGCGGCTGAGCGATGCCGGCGCGCAGCCGCGGGTCCGGCTCGGCGCGGCTCGCGGTGAGCGAGAGCGGGACGACACCGGCCCACACGTCGAGGTCGTAGTCCTCGTCGTCGTCGATCGGCGGGCCGGTGCGGACCTTCGCCGACCCTTCCGTGATCGGCAGGGCGAGCACCGCGGTGCCCTTGAGCTCCTGGCGCGTGGGGGCCCGGACGTCGGCCCAGCGGCCCGGGACGAGCTTCTCGGTGAACGCCTCGAGGGCCTGCGCGAGCCGGTCGTCGCCGGTGACCGGGCGGGCGGTGCCGTAGAGGACGACCGAGCGGTAGTTCATCGAGTGGTGGAAGGCGCTGCGGGCAAGGACGAGGCCGTCGATCAGCGTCGCGGTGACGCAGACGTCGACGCCGTGGGCGAGCGCGCGCAGCATGCGGCTGGCGGCCGAGCCGTGCAGCAGGACCTCGTCGCCGACGCGCGCGTGGAGCGTGGGGATCACCGCGGGCCGGCCGTCGTGGACGAAGCCGACGTGGCTGATCAGCGCCTCGTCGAGGATCGCGTCGATCCTCGCGCGCTCGTGCGTCCCGCGGTTGGGGACGCGGCGGAGCTTGGTTCGTGGCGTCTTGAGCATTGTTCTGTTACAGTTTGCTTGCTGTGCCGGAACAGTATCGCATCACCGGATCGTCGGCAAGCGAGATCGCCGCGAGCGTCGAAGGGGCGGTGGCGGCGGGGCGGCTCGCGCCGGGCGAGGAGCTGCCCTCCGTGCGGCGGCTGGCGACGGCGCTCGCCGTGAGCCCGACGACGGTCGCGGCCGCGGTGGCCGACCTGCGCCGGCGCGGCGTGGTGGTGTCCCGCCCCCGGAGCGGGGTGCGGGTGGCCGAGCGGCCGCCGCTGCGGCCGGCGCGGCCGGCGGCGGCGGTGCCGCCGGGCGTGCGCGATCTGGTGGGCGGCAGCCCGGACCCGGCGCTGCTGCCCGACCTCGAGCCGACGCTGCGGGCGCTTCCCGCGCCGCAGCGGCTGTACGGCGACGAACCGGTCCTGCCCGAGCTGGCCGCGGTGGCCAGGGCGGCGTTCGCGGCCGACGGCGTGCCCGCGGGCCGCGTGTGCGCGGTCAACGGCGCGCTCGACGGCATCGAGCGCGTGCTGTCCGCGCACCTCTCCCCCGGCGACGCGGTCGCGGTCGAGGATCCCGGCTGGCCGGGCGTGCTCGACGTCGTGCGCATGCTCGGCCTGCGCCTCGTCGGCGTGGCGGTCGACGACCGCGGGATGCGGCCCGACGCGCTGGCGGCGGCCCGCGCGCGCGCCGTCGTGCTCACCCCGCGCGGGCACAACCCCTGCGGCGCCGCCCTGGACGCCGAACGCGCCTCCGCGCTTCGCGAAGCGCTGCCGGATGACGTGCTCGTGGTCGAGGACGACCACCTCGGGCCGGTCGCGGGAACGCCGTGGCATCCGCTGGTCGCGCCGGGCCGCGCGCGCTGGGCGGCGATCCGGTCGGTCTCCAAGTGGCTCGGGCCGGACCTGCGGCTCGCGGTCCTGGCCGGGGACGAGACCACCCTCGCGCGCGTCGAAGGCCGGCAGTCGCTCGGGCCGGGCTGGGTGAGCGGGATCGCCCAGCGGCTCGTCGCACGGCTGTGGACCGACGAGGCCGTCATGGCGTCGGTGGCGCGCGCCGCCGAGGCCTACGCGGAGCGGCGCGCCGCGCTCGCCGCGCTCCTCGACCTCCCCGTGCCCCCGAGCGGCATCAACCTCTGGGTGCCCGTCGCCGACGAGGACGCCGCGGTCCGCTCCCTGCTCGCCGACGGCTGGGCCGTCGCCCCCGGCCGGCCCTACCGCATGACCGGAGGCCCGGCGATCCGCATCACCACCGCGACCGTCACGCCCGCCGAAGCCCCCGCGCTCGCCGCCGCCGTCCACCGCGCCGCGGACCCGCCCCGCCGAACCCGCGCCGCGTAGGGACGGTGACTAAACGCCAGTGCGGGGCGAGCCTGTCGATCCTCCGGAGCAGATGCGGATCCCGGGATCGGCCGTGTGGCGATGTCAACCGGAACGTCGGGCCGCGATGACCGCGAGGTCGCGCGAGGACCAGGTGAGCGTGGGCGTGAGGCCGGCGTCGCGGAGCCAGGCGAGCTGGTCGGCGACCGGGCTGGGCAGGTCGTAGTCGGGGGTGAGCGGGGTGATGGCGTCGGCGGGGTCGTCCGGGACGACGACGTCGCCGATCACGAAGCGGCCTCCGTCGTCCAACACGGCGGCGACGCGGCGGAAGAGGTCCGCCTTGCCCGGCCCGTCGAGGTGGTGGATCGCGAGCGCGGAGAAGACGACGTCGAACGGCCCGGACGGCAGCGGGTCCTCGAGCCGGGCCGGCCGCAGATCCGCGCCCGGCAGCCGCGAGCGCGCGACCGCGAGCATCTCCTCGCTGACGTCCACGCCCACCAGCGCCGCGCCCGGATGGCGGGCCAGGACGCGCCGCGCCGTCTCCCCCGTGCCCGTCCCGAGCTCGAGCAGCCGCCCCGCCCCGGCGCCCGTCGCCGCCGCCACCTCGTCCTGGAGCCGGAAGTAGTCCGGCAGCTCGGAGGTCATCAGCTCCAGGTAGGACGCGGGATGGAAGTGGAACTGCCCGCCGCCGCTCATGAGGCCCGCAGCGAGGCGAGATCCGCCTCGAAGCCCGGATAGGACACCGCCGCCGCCTCCATCCCGACCACCTCGACGCCCTCCTGCGAGGCCAGCCCCGCGACGGCGCCGAGCATCGCCATCCGGTGGTCGCCGCGCGCGTCGATCGTCCCGCCGCGCAGCCCGCCCCCGCCGGAGACGGCGAACCCGTCGGAGGTGGCCTCGATGGCGGCCCCGAGTCCGCGCAGCCCCTCGACGACCGCCGCGATCCGGTCGGTCTCCTTCAGACGGAGCTCACCCGCCCCGCGCACCTCCGTCACGCCCTCGGCGAAGCAGCCCAGGAGCGCGACCAGCGGCAGCTCGTCGATCGCCAGCGGCACCTCGTCCGGCTCGACCACCGTCGCGACCAGCGGCCCGTGCGCGACGTCGAGCTCGGCCACCGGCTCGGCTGCGCGGATCTCGTCTGCGGGCTCCTCGAGCGGCCCGACGACGACCGCGCCCATGCGCTCCATGATCCGGAAGAAGCCCGTACGCGTCCAGTTCGCGCCCATCCCCTCCAGGACGATCCGCGAGCGCGGCACGAGGACGGCCGCCGCCGCCGCGAACGCCGCCGACGACGGATCGCCGGGCACGTGCAACGCGCCGAGCTCGAGCTCGTCCTGCGCCGCCACCGTGATCCGGTCGCCGACCCGCGAGATCCGCACGCCCGCCGCGGCGAGCATCCGCTCGGTGTGGTCGCGGCTCGGCACCGGCTCGACGACCGTGGTCGGGCCCGTCGCGACGAGCCCCGCGAGCAGCACGCACGACTTGATCTGCGCCGAGGCCACCGGCAGCTCGTACTCGATCCCGTGCAGCGCGCTCCCGATGACCGTGAACGGCGGGAAGCGGCCCGCCGTCGCCTCGATCCGCGCGCCCATGAGCGCGAGCGGCGCCGCCACCCGGTCGACCGGGCGGCGCCGGATCGACGCGTCGCCGTCGAGCGTCCAGCTCCCGTCCTCCTGCCCCGCCAGCCATCCCGGCAGCAGCCGCATCAGGGTGCCCGCGTTGCCGACGTCGATGACGCCCGCCACCGGCGCCGCCGCCCGCAGGCCGACGCCGCGCACGATCAGCGACCCGTCCCGCCGCTCCACCAGCGCGCCCAAGGCCTGCACCGCCGCCAAAGTCGAGTTCGTATCGGCCGCGTCGAGATAGCCGGTGATGGAGACGGGCTCGTCGCTCATCGCCGCGAACAGGGCCGCACGGTGCGACAGCGACTTGTCGGAGGGAACCCGGAGCGTGCCGCGCAGCGGGCCGGAAGGAGCGAAGCGGACGCTCATGCCCGCGCCACCGTCAGCCCGAGCCCCTCGACGAGCTCCTGCGCCTCGACGGCGTGCCGCTCGCCGGCGATCCACAGCGCGATCGTGCCGGACGACTGGTCGGGAGCGGGGTACAGCGCCATGTCCAGGATGTTGACGCCCGCGCGGCCGAGCGCGAGTGCGACCTCGGCCACCACGCCCGGCCGGTTGGGCACCGCCACGCGCAGCTCGTGCACCTCGCCGCCCGCCAGGTCGGCCTCCAGCAGCCGCCGCCGTTCCTCGCGGGCGCCGTCGTTCCAGGCCGCCACCGCGTCGCCGTCGCGCGCCGCCAGGGCGCCCCGCACCTCCCCGAGCCGCGCCACGGTGTCGTCGATCGCCGCCACCAGCGCGTCCGCGTTGGCCAGGTAGATGTCGCGCCAGATGCCCGTGTTCGCGCCGGCCACGCGCGTGGCGTCGCGGAACGAGGGCCCGGTCGCGGGCAGCCGCTCGCCCTCGTCGGACAGGACCCGCGCCGCGCGCGCCACCAGCACGTTCGCGAGCACGTGCGGCAGGTGGGAGACCGTGGCGAGCAGCGCGTCGTGCGTGTCGGGATCGAGCGCCGCCGGCCGCGCCCCCAGCTCGACGAGCAGCCGGTGCAGGCGCTCGTACAGGATGCCCCCGGTCCGCGCGGTCGGCGTCAGGTACCACGTCGCGCCGTCGAACAGGTCCGCGCGCGCGTGCTCCACGCCGGCCGTCTCCGCGCCCGCCAGCGGGTGGCCCCCGATGAAGCGGGGATCGTCGACCGCGGCGACGACCGAGCGCTTCGTCGAACCCACGTCGGTCACCACGCACTCCGGCCCCGCCGCCGCCAGCGCCTCCGCGACCGTGTCGGGCAGCGCGCCCACAGGCACCGCGACGAAGACGAAGTCCGCGCCGTCGGCAGCCTCGGCCACCGACGCGCACGCCCTGGTCACCGCGCCGCGCGCGAGCGCCCGCGCGCCCTCGACCGGATCGAACCCGCGCACGGACGCCCCGAGGCGCTCGCGCGCGGCCAGCCCGATCGAGCCGCCGATCAGGCCCACGCCGACCACGGCCACCACCGGCCGGCGCGGACCGTCCATCAGACGACGTTGGAGAGCACCTTGCCGGCGATGGCGGCGGCGCGCTCGACCTGCTCGGCGTACTCGGCGAAGCGGTCCGCGTACAGCTGCTGCGGGCCGTCGCAGATCGCCTCCTCGGGGTGCGGGTGCACCTCGACGATGATCCCGTCGGCGCCCGCGGCGGCGGCCGCCAGCGACAGCGGCGTCACGAGCGCGCGGCGCCCGGCGGCATGGCTCGGGTCGACGATCACGGGCAGGTGCGTGAGCTCCTTGAGCACCGGGATCGCCGTCAGGTCGAGCGTGAAGCGGTAGGCGGTCTCGAACGTGCGGATGCCGCGCTCGCACAGCAGCACGTTCGGGTTGCCCTCCTTGAGCACGTACTCGGCCGCCATCAGCAGCTCCTCGAGCGTCGAGGACAGCCCGCGCTTGATCAGCACCGGCTTGCCCGCGCGGCCGATCTCCGACAGCAGTGGGTAGTTCTGCATGTTGCGAGCGCCGATCTGGATGACGTCGGCGATGGCGGCGACGGGCTCGATGTCGCGGGCGTCCATCACCTCGGTGACGATCGGCAGCCCGGTCTCGGCCTTGGCCTCCGCGAGCAGCCGGAGCCCCTCCTGGCCGAGACCCTGGAACGCGTACGGCGACGTGCGCGGCTTGTAGGCGCCGCCGCGGAACAGCGAGGCGCCGGCGGCGGCCACGGCGCGCGCGGTACTGAGCGTCTGGTCGCGCGACTCGACGGTGCACGGCCCGGCGATGAGCGAGAAGTGCTCACCGCCGATCCTTCGCCCTTCGACGTCGATGACGGTCGGCTCGCCCGCCCGGACCTGCATCGAGGCGAGCTTGTAGGGCTTCAGGATCGGTACGACCTGGGCGACGCCGGGTGCACCCTCGAGCCCGAGCCGGGCGACGTGCTCGCGATCGCCGATCGCGCCGATCACGGTGAGCTCCTCGCCGCGCGAGGGATGCGCGCGGGCGCCGACGGACTCGATGCGCTCGATGACGGACTGGATCTCCGCCTCGGTCGCTCCCGCCTTCATCACGATCATCATCTGCTGCTTCTCCTGGGTCTTTGCACACTGTACGGACGAACTGCTGAGCGACGGCGCTCGACCCGAAGGCCCCGATGCGGTGGCGGTGCTCAGGGCACCGGCCGAGCGCCTAGCTAAATCGCCAGGTGCGGTAGGAGAAGTAGGCGTAGCCGAAGCCCCGCGGCGCGGCAGAAAGCGTCAGGTGGGCGGGGCGGTCGGACATCGCGGTCGGCGAATTGAAGCAGGCGCGCCCTCAGCTGGCAAATGGATCGTAGGTTCCGAAGCTCCACGCGTTGCCCTCCGGGTCGCGCGCGCTGAACTCCCGCGAGCCGTAGTCCGTGTCCTGGATCTCGCGCGAGATCTCGGCGCCCGCGGCCTGCGCCCGCTCGTACACGGCGTCGGCGTCCCGCACCACGACGTAGGCCGAGCTCATGCGCGTGTCGAACTGCGGGTCGCCGGCGCCCTGGGCGCCGAGCATGACCATGCCGCGGCCGTGGGTGAGCTCGGCGTGGCGGACCGTGCCGCCGTCCTCGTAGACCGCCTTACGCTCGAAGCCGAAGGCGCGCTCGAGGAAGTCGATGGCGGCGTGGGCGTCCTTGTAGCGAAGCGTGGGGATGACCATGCCGGTGACGCTACGGGCTCGCGGCCGCCGCGTCTTGGACGAATGGGAGGTACGCCGTCGGGGTCGTGCCGGCGAAGGCTCGGAAGTCGCGGTTGAAGTGCGCCTGGTCGTAGTAGCCGGCGTCGAGCGCGAGCGCCGCGAGGTCCTCCCCCGCCCGCAGCCGCTCGACCGCGCGCTCGAAGCGCAGGATGCGCGCGATCGCCTTCGGCGGCATGCCGAGCTCGTCGCGCACGCGGGCGGCGAGGTGCCGTCGGCTCCAGCCGAGCTCCTCGGCCAGCCTCCCGACCGGCACCGCGCCGCGGCTGTCCAGCAGCCTGTCCCACGCCCACTCGAGCTCGGCGGCCAGCGGCGGGGCGGCCAGCACGCGCGCAGCGATCGCGCGCTCGAAGAGGTCGAGCCGCGTGGCCCAGTCCCCCGCGCCGGCCAGCCGCTCGGCCAGCTCGCCGGCCGCCGGCCCCATCAGGTCCTCGAGCTCGACCACGCGGTTGGTCAGCTCGCTCATCGGCATGCCGAAGAACCGGCGGGCGCCGAGCGGGGTCAGGTAGGCCTGGATGCCGTGCCCGAGCCCGTCGTGCGCGGTGTGCGCGGGCGCGTCGTGCAGGCCGGCGGCGAACGACGTGAAGCGCCGGCCGTCGATGTCCATGCGCGGCCCCAAGGAGACCACCAGCACGACGCGGCCGCCGGGCAGCTCGTCGCGGACGACCGGCCCCTCGGCCCGCTCGTGCCAGCCGGTCAGCGTGCGGATGTGCGGGCGCAGCGCGGCGTGCGGGGCACGGCTCGCGATCTGCATCTCACAGAAGGGCGTCGAGGGCTTCCAGGAACCGCTCGTTCTCGGCCTGCGTGCCCACGGTCACCCGCAGCGCGCCGTCCCGGCCGAGCGCGCCGCCGGCGCGCACGAGCACGCCGCGCTGGGCGAGCCCGCGGACGATCTCGGGCTCCTCGCGGCCCTCGCCGAGGTCGAACCAGACGAAGTTGGCGTGCGACTCGGCCGGCTCGATGCCCAGGTCGCGCAGGCCCTGCTCGAGCCCGATCCGCTCGGCGAGGTTGCGTTCCACGCGGCGCGCGACCTCGTCCTGGTGGTTGAGCGCCTCGAGCGCCGCGGCCTGGGCGGCGGCGTTGCAGAAGAACGGCTGGCGGACCTGGTCGACCGCCGTGCGGAACTCGTCCGAGCCCGCGAGCGCGTAGCCGACGCGCAGCCCGCACAGCCCGTAGATCTTCGAGAACGTGCGCAGGAGGACGAGGTTCGGGTGCTTGTCGAGCAGCTCGACCGAGTCGTCGGGATCCTGGAGCAGGCTGAACTCGACGTACGCCTCGTCGAGGATCACGCACACGTGGCGGGGGATGTCGGCGACGAAGGCGGCGATCTCGTCCAGCGGCAGCGCGGTCGAGGTCGGGTTGTTCGGGTTGCAGACGATCACCAGCCGCGTCGCGACGGTGACCTCCTTGCGCATCGCCTCGAGGTCGTGGCGGTGCTCCGCGTCGACGGGGACCTCGAGCGCGCGGGCGCCGGAAGCGGCGGCGAGGTGCGGATAGACCGAGAACGACGGCCAGGCGTAGACGAGCTCCGCGCCGGGCTCGAGCAGCGCGTCGCCGGCGGCGAGCAGCACGTCGCACGAGCCGTTGCCGATCGCGATCCGCGAGGCCGGGACGCCGTGGCGATCGGCCAGCCGCCGCCGCAGCGCCGAGTTCGTCGGGTCCGGGTAGCGGTTCACGCGTGCGAGCGCCTTGGTGGCCGCCTCCACGACCGCCGGCACCGGCGGGTACGGCGACTCGTTGGACGCCATCATCGCGATCTCGCCCTCCGACGCGTAGCCGTCGGCGGCCGGGTAGACGGGGATGCGGCGGACCTTGCTGGCGAACTCGAGCGCCATGCCCGCAGTCTATTGAGCGCCTTCGAGGTCCAGCCGGAGCCGGCGCGCCTCGCCGAGGTAGACGTGCTGGGGCTCGACGCCGACCGGCGGATAGCAGTGGATGAGCACGCGGATAACGCGCGGCAGCGCGCCCGGCACCGGGATCTCGCGCGCGCACAGCAGCGGTACCCGGCTCAGGCCCATGTGCCGGGCGGCGACGGCCGGGAACTCGGCGTCCAGGTCCGGCGTGAGCGTGAAGATGCAGCTCACGATCGAGTCGGCGTCGAGCCGGTTGCGCTCGAGGATCGCGGCCATCAGCTCCTCCGTGGCTTCGAGGATGTGGCCGGCGTCGTTGGCCTCGACCGTGGTGGCGCCCCGGAGCGCGATCAGCCGCATCAGGGCGGCACCCTACCGACGGAGCTTGTCGATCTCGGCCGCGGTGAGCCGCCGGTAGCGGCCCTCCTCGAGCTTGCCGAGCCACAGCGGGCCGAAGCGCACGCGTTCGAGCGCGACGACCGGATGGCCGACCGCCTCGCACATGCGCCGCACCTGGCGCTTGCGGCCCTCGTGGATCGTGATCTGGAGCCGGTCGGGCCCGAGGCGCTTGACGCGCGCGGGCGCGGTCATCCCGTCCTCGAGCTCGACGCCGGCGCGCAGGCGCGCGAGCGCCTCCTCGCGCACGGGCGCGTGCCTGACCTTCGCGTGGTACGTGCGCGGGACCTCGAAGCTCGGATGGGTGAGCTTGTGGGCGAGCTCACCGTCGTCGGTGAGCAGGATCAGGCCGGTGGTGTCGGCGTCCAGGCGCCCCACGGGGTACAGCCGGCGGGCGCTCGGCACCAGCGAGACGACCGTCGGCCGCCCCTGGGGGTCGTGGGCGGTGGAGACGACGCCGCGCGGCTTGTGGACGGCGTAGACCGCCTTCTGCCCGGTGGAGACGCGCACCGCCTTCCCGTCGACGCTCACCGGAACGCTGCCGTCGACGTCGCGCGCCGGATCGCGCACGACCTCCTCGCCCACGCGAACCCGCCCGGCGAACACGAGCTGCTCCGACGCGCGCCGCGAGGCGACGCCGGCATGGGCGAGGTACTTGGCGAGCCGCACGACGCTGCCACCATAGGCGCCGTGGATCTCACGCTGCTCGACGAGACGCTGGCCGCCGCCGGCCAGCCCGCGTTCCGCGCCCGCCAGGTGTGGAGCTGGGCCGCGCGCGGCGCGGCGGGCTACGACGCGATGACCGACGTGCCGGCCGCGCTGCGCACGTCGCTGGCCGGAGCCGTGCCGTTCTCGTCGCTGGAGGTCGTTCGCGAGGCCCACGCGGCCGACGGCACGGTCAAGGCGCTCTTCCACACCCATGACGGCCGCGCCGTCGAGGCCGTGCTCATGCGCTACCGCGACGGCCGCCGCTCGATCTGCGTGTCCTCGCAGTCCGGCTGCCCGCTCACGTGCACGTTCTGCGCGACGGGGTCGATGAAGTTCGGCCGCAACCTCACGGCGTCGGAGATCCTCGACCAGGTCCTGCACTTCCGCCGCATCGAGCCCGTCGACCACCTCGTGTTCATGGGCATGGGCGAGCCGATGATGAACCTCGACGCGGTCCTCGCGGCAGCGCGCCGGCTGCCCGACATCGGCATCACGCACCGCCGCACGACGATCTCCACGGTCGGCTGGGTGCCCGGCATCCGGGCGCTGACCGAGAGCGACATGCCGGTCCGGCTCGCGTTCTCGCTGCACGCGCCGGAGGACGGGCTGCGCTCGCGGATCATGCCGGTCAACGACCGCCACCCGATCGCGGCCGTGCTCGAGGCGTGCGAGGCCTACTACGCGCGCCGCCGCCGCAAGGTCTTCATCGAGTACGTGATGCTCGGCGGGGTCAACGACACGTACGAGCAGGCCCGCGCGCTCGCGCGGCTCCTGAATCCGACGATCTACAAGGTCAACCTGATCCCGTACAACCCGACCGGGATGTACGACGGCTCGTCCCCCGGCGCCATCGGGGCGTTCAAGGCGGTGCTCGAGGAGCACGGCCTGCGCGCCACCGTGCGGCTCACGCGCGGGCGCGACATCGACGCCGCCTGCGGCCAGCTCGCGGCTAAGTCTGGTTGAGCCGGGCCTCGCCGGCGCGCAGCAGGCGCTCGCGCAGCGCCGTTTCGTCCTCGGGGCTCGGGTCCCACTGCTCGATCTCGGGCAGCTCGTCGAGCGAGTTGAGGCCGAACAGCTTCAGGAACAGCGGGGTCGTGCGGTAGAGGATCGCGCCGAACTGCGAGCGGCCGGACTCCTCGATCAGCCCGCGCTCGACGAGCGCCGCGGTGGCGGACTCCGACGCGACCCCGCGGATGCGCGCGACCTCCGGCCGCGACACGGGCTGGAGGTAGCCGACGATCGCCAGCGTCTCCGCCTGAGCGGCCGTGAGCGCCGGCGTGGGCGGGGGGGGGGGGGGCCGCCC
>Ga0081539_10002506_pt1 | contig 25712 bp, 24 predicted proteins | sample TabmetS4T2R2_FD_71023 | JGI IMG/M metagenome (GOLD analysis project Ga0081539, IMG submission 71023) | Tabebuia heterophylla rhizosphere microbial communities from the University of Puerto Rico - S4T2R2 | ecosystem: Host-associated > Plants > Roots > Rhizosphere ...
CCCGCACCGAGCCGCTCTGCACCGTGACCAGGGTGCCGTCGCAGCGGTCCGTGGTGTGCCATACCGTCCCGCGCACCGTCGCCGTCGCGTTACGGCCGTGGGTGCGGAAGCGCCCGCGCCGGTCGCTGCCCCACAGCGAGTTGCGCTTGCGACGGGCGGCGGCGCGCGCCGTCGTCCCGCAGCTCAGCCGGCTTCGCAGCTCGAGCGTCGTCATGCCGCCCTGGCTGCTCGAGCGCGACTGGCGCACCTTGAAAAACCCGCCCCAGAAGTTCCCGCGCTGCGTGGAGTTGCCGGGCAGGGCGGTGGTGATGCTCACGTGACCCTCGCGGGTGTCGATCGTCGAGCCGACCGGGATGTCGTCCGCCGCGCGAAGCACGAACGACCGCGAGGCGCCCGGCGGCGTGACGCGCACGGTGCCCTGCGTCGGCGCCGCGACGACGGTGCGGCCCAGCTCGGGCGTCGGGCCGGAAGCGCCGGGCACCGGCACCGGCACCGGCGCCGGCGCATCGGGCGTGAGGTGACCGACCCAGCCACCGTCGTGCGCGGTGAACCAGACGCTGCCGTCGGCCGCCGCGGTGATGCCGCGCGGGCCCGCGCCGGTGCGCAGCGGGAGCTCGGTGATCGTGCCCGCGGTGCTCACGCGCGCGATCGCGTTGGACCGATAGGCCGCGACGTAGAGGTTGCCGTCCAGGCTCGAGGCGATGCCCTGCGGGTTCGCGCCGTCGGTGAGGCCGTCGCCGAAACGCGTGACGCCGCCCGCCGGGGTGACGCGCAGCACCGCGCCCGCGCCGCCGCTCTCGGTGACCCAGAGGTTGCCGTCCGGCCCGGTGACGATGTCGTACGGATGATCCAGGCCGCCGGACACGGGCCAGGTCAGCGTGCCGTCCGGCGCGATGCGACCGATTCGCCCGCTCGCGTAGGCGGTGAACCAGATCGCGCCGTCGGGCCCGGGAGCGACGCCGAGCGGCCCGGTGCCCCAGGGCACGTGGACGTCGTCGTGCGCGCTGTTGGGCGCGCTGCCGGGAGCGATGCGCCCGACGACGTTGCACCCGACCTTCGTGAACCACACGGCGCCGTCGACGCCCGTCGCGATGCCCGACGGGTTGCAGCCCGTGCCGAACGTCCACGTCGAGATCGGGCCCAGCGTCGTGCCGACCGCGGCGCGACCGAGGCGGTCCGCGTTCCCGCCCGTGAACCACAGGCTTCCGGAGAGATCGATCGTCGCGTCGACGAAGGAGCCGAAGCCGCTCGCGGGGAAGCGCGTCACCGTGCCGTCGGGCGCGACGCGGGCGATCATCGAATCGCCGTCCTCGAGCGCCCAGATCGCACCGTCCGGCGCCTGGGCGATGCCGACCGGCTCGCTGCCCGTCGGGAGCGGATGCTCGGTCACGGCGGCCCTTGCGGCGGCCGGGGCGACGAGCACGACGACGGCCGCGAGCGCGCTGGCGAGACGGCGCATGCGACCAGTATGGGACCTTCGAGGCGTTTGTGGAGCCACTTCGTGCGTAAACGCGCGTGAGGGCGAGATCTTGCACAGCTGTTCGCGTTCGCACGCCATCTTCCGCGAACACGCCGATGCGATAAGTCGCGCCGGAAGCAGGTCCGTCGAGGGCGGCGAGGCTCCCGGCGCGGCGGTAGACTCGGCAACTCGAACACGGTGGGCGTAGCTCAGCTGGTAGAGCTCCTGGTTGTGGTCCAGGCGGTCGGGGGTTCGAGTCCCCTCGCTCACCCCTAGCAAGCACCGAGGATTTCTGCCCCTCCGCCCTCTTCGGTCGGCAGGGCGAAGGATCAATGGGGCATCAATTTCGTCGGTTCCGGTCCAAGTCGGGACGACGAACTGCGGTCGCGCGGCCTCCGCCCCGCCCACAGCGGCATGAGTCGCGCCTCCGCACCCCTCCCACAGCACGGCTCGCTCTACGTCCGCACGGGCGCCGGCGGCCGCGAGCACTGGTACGCAAAGTGGCGCGTCGACCGCCGACTCGTGAACCGCGATGTCGGCGCTGAGCGCCAGGTCGGCGAGCGCGACGGCCTCACGAAGCCGCAGCCGAGCGCGAGCTCAGACGGTTGATGGACGAGGTTACGGATGCGGCTGGCGCGCGAGTTCGCGACGCTCGAGGAGCTCGGCCCGCGCCACATCGAGCGCCTCACGATGATGGGTCGCAAGCGCTCGACCCTGATGGACCACGAGTCGACGCTCCGCGTCCATCTGGCTCCGTTCTTCTGTGACGGTTCCGTCGCCACGATCACCGCAGGCGATGTCGAGCGGTTCATCGCGAACAAACGTAGGGATGGGTGCGCCCCGAACCCCGCTACCTCGACGTCACGCTCCGTGCCCCTCGCCGATCGTGTCGCCGCGGCGCTGGATGGACACTGCAGGCACTCGCAGTACGCGGGCGAGGACGAGCTCGCCTTCGGGCACCCGCAGCCACACATTCGGCACTCGCATGGCCGCTGCGGGCGTTCCGATGCGCGTGCTGCAGGAGTGGATGGGTCACCGCGACTACAAGACCACGCTGATCTACGCGGACTACGCGCCGAGCATGCAGGAGCGCGAGTTTTCCTCGAGCGAGCCTTCGGCGAACGAAGGGTGGGCTCAGCGCAGACTGCTGGGCTATTCACAGCCGGGGATCGGTGCGATGGTGCACGAGCGGCGGCTCCCCAAGCCGCCGGCTGCAGCGCTCGGCGCCGGCGACGCCCGGCGTTGCCTGTCTGGTCGGTCGATGAGTCTCCCGCGACCTGGCGTCATGTCAATTTCGATCCCGACCGGCCGCGGGCCTTGGATCGCTGGGTGGAGCTCGTGCGCTCGGGAGCGCAGGCGGACGAGAACGTCGCCCCCGCTCTGCAGCTGACGAAGGTCACTGCAGCTGCGTACGAGTCGGCCGAGCAAGGCCGCCGCGTAGACCTGGTCGAGGCGGTGGCGTCGAAGGAGAGCGTATGAGCACAGCCACACCCCGCGGCACGCTTCCGCCTGCGGTTGCCTGCACCACATCGCGATCAGCGTCGTTGATCTCGACGAGACCACCAAGTGGTACGAGGACAAGGTCGGCTGGCGTTGCGTGCGCCGGTTCGGCTACTCGGAGCGTGAGTGAGGCTCGCGCTCGTGCAACCGCCGGGCGGCGCGTGACGCTCGAGTTCATCGAGCCCGCGTCCTCCGAGCCGAGTCCCATTGCGCATGCCGAGCTGGCGAGGCACGCGCGCATGCAGGGCATCGCTCACGTCGCATTGCACGTTGACGACTGTCACGAGGCGATGGCAGAGTTCGAGCGGCGCGGTGTTGTCGTCGTCCCGACCCACGACACGCCGGAGGCGGGCATGCGATGCGGGTTCGTCCATGACCTCAACGGCGTGCTCCTCGAGCTGGTCGAGCCGCTCCGCAGCTATAGCCGCCGCGGGATTGCCGGTGGCCGCGCCACGTGTGATCCGTCGTCCATGGAGAGCTCGCCGGCCTGGACCAGCCCGGTCCTCGTGGTGCGGCACGCCGCTCGGGCCCGCTCGCACGATCTCGCCACCGCAGTCCCCGGCCCGGGTCACCGCCAGCTTGCGGTCGTTAGATCGTTCTAGTAGCCTGCGGTCCTTGCCCTCAGCTAGCCACAGCACGGATCGATGCAGCTGACGAGGATCGACACGCCCGGACCCGGTCGGGACTTCATCGGCTACGGCCGAGAGCGACCGCGGTTTACCTGGCCCGGCGGCGTCGTGGCCGTCAACCTGGTGATCAACTACGAGGAAGGCTCCGAGTACTCGTGGGTGTTCGGTGACGGTCGCGGAGAGGCAGCGGGAGAGATCGGCTACGCGGATCCACCCGAGCGCGACCTGCATGTCGAATCGGTGTTCGAGTATGGCACGCGGGCGGGTGTGTGGCGGCTCCTGCGCTTGCTCGATGAGTACGACACCAGAGCCACGTTCTTCGCCTGTGCCGCGGCGGTCGAGCAGAATCCGCAGGTCGGAGCCTGGATCCAGAGCTCGGGCAACGACGTCGTCTCGCACGGCTGGCGTTTCACCGAGCACTGGAAGCTCACCGAGGAGCAGGAGCGGGAGCACATCTGGCGCGCTGCGGATTCCCTGGAGCGCACGTGCGGCCAACGACCAGTCGGCTGGTACTCGCGCTACGCGCCAAGCATCAATACGCGCCGGCTGCTGGTGGAGGACGGACGTTTCCTCTACGACTCCGACGCCTGCAACGACGACGTCCCCTATTTCACCGAGATCGGCGGGCGTGAGCACTTGGTCGTCCCGTACAACACGCTGCCGTACAACGATGCACGTTTCGTCACGCCGTCCGGGTACTCTGCGGGCTCCGATTTCGTCGAGGCGTGCACGCGAGCGATCGACGAGCTTCGGCACGAAGGGCACGCAGGTTTCGGCGGGCTTCTGACAATCGGACTTCACGCGCGCTTCATGGGCCAGCCCGCGCGAGTGGCGGCGCTGCGAGAGCTCATCGAGTACGGCCTGGGGCTCGGGGATGTGTGGTTCGCGCGGCGGCTCGACGTCGCCCGCTTCTGGCTCGAGAACCGTCCAGGCGATGACAGCTGACTCGCCAGTCCGAGGACGACGGTTGGCAGCGCGATCCATCGAGGCTCGTGCGTGGACTCGGCATCGATGGTCCTCGCGGAGCCAGGGCAGATGAGCCGGGACGGAGAAGGCATCGACGCGGGGGTCCTCGATGGGGCGGAGGAGTCCGCGGCGGGGCCCGCCATCGTTTGTCGGGACGTCGTCAAGTACTTCGGTCATCTGGAGGCGCTTCGGGGCGCCACCCTCACGGTGCGCCGCGGTGAGGTCCTGGCGCTGCTCGGCGACAACGGCGCCGGCAAGACGACGCTCGTCAAGTGCATCTCGGGGGCCTACCAGATCGACGGAGGCGACATTCGCGTCATGGGCGAGCAGGTGGAAGCCTCGACCCGCTCGACGCAAGAGCGCGGCGTTCAGACCATCTATCAGAACCTGGCGCTCGCGGACGACTTGTCGGTGGTCGAGAACGTCTTTCTGGGTCGCGAGAAGGTGCTACCCGGCTGGCGGGGGCGGCTCGGGATCATCGACTCGCGCGCCATGCGCGAGGAGACTGTCCAAGCTGCCAAGCGCATGGGCGTCCGGCTGAGAAGCGGCGTCGAGGTGAGCACGCGTGACCTCTCGGGAGGTCAACGGCAGATCGTCGCGATCATGCGTGCTGTCCCGTGGGCGTCGACCGCAATCATGATGGACGAGCCGACGGCGGCCCTCGGCGCCCGTCAGCGCCAGATCGTGTACGACGTCGCCCGCCAGGTCGCTGACGGCGGCGTCGCGGTCCTCATGATCTCGCACGACATTCCGCAGATGGTCGAGTTCGCGGACCGAGTCGCCGTGATGCGGCAAGGACGGGTGGTCGCGGAGCGGCCCGCCTCGGAGCTCGACACGTCGAGCGTCATGTCCCTGATGCTGGGAGGCACCGTGTGAGCAATCGCGGTAGAGGGTTGGGGCCGCAGGTCGTCCGGCGTGCGGTTGACGTGCGAGCGCGCACCTGCCCGGGACGCGAGCCCGCGCGGTCCTAGACGAAGTCGACGCTCGATCGATGCACAGTGGAGTGGGGAGAGATGCGGTCAATGACGCGCGCGGAGCCGACAGACGTACGAGCTGACAACGGCGACGACGAGCACGAGCCCAGCGAGGATCCGAGGAGGCGGCTTGGCGGATTGCTGAGTCTCAACAAGGCAGGCGTGTTCTACGCGCTGTTCGCGATCGTCCTCGCCTTCGAGATCTCGACGACAGCGACTGGCAAGCCCGGCTACCTCACGATCGCCAATGCCGAGAACGTGCTTCAGCAGGCGTCGATCGCGGGTGTCATCGCCATCTTCGCGACCGTCGTGCTGATCACCGGGAACTTCGACCTGTCCGTTGCGTCGACCGCAGGCCTGTCGGCGTGCCTCGCCCTCCGGCTGATCGACGTGGCGAATCCGGCGCTCGTCATCGCGCTGTGCCTTGCAGTCGGAGCTGTGGTCGGGGCCGTCAACGGGTTGCTCGTCGTCTATCGGCGCATCAACGCATTCATCGTGACCCTCGGCACGCTGACGATAGTCAGAGGCCTCGTCGTCATCGCCGCCGGGGAAACCGCAGTCGTCGCGGACGCCGCTGCGCTTCAGCCCCTATCCACCGGCACGATCGCGTTCGACGTGGAGTGGGTGGCGGGGGGCCTGGGCGCAGCGCTCCTGGTCTGGGTGGCGCTCCGGCACCGATCTGCGCTCGCCAGGTGGCCTGCGCTCCCGTTGGCAGTCTCAGGGGCGATGCTTGTCATCGCAGCCGTGTTCGTTCGAGCGCGGGTAGCGCTGAACCATTCGGTGTACATCGAGCTCGCCATCGGCGTGGTGGTCTGGTTGGTGATGCGCAAGACGGTCCTCGGCCGACGGCTCTATGCGGTGGGAAGCAACACCGAGGCGGCTCGACTCGCGGGCGTTCCCGTCCGCGAGTATCAGTTCGGCGCGTTCGTCGCGAGCGGGCTTGGGGCCGCCTTCGCGGGTCTGATGCTGGCTGGGCTGTACCAAAGCGCCGATCCGACGATCTTCACCGGCCAAGAGCTCATCATCATCACGGCGGCGGTCATCGGCGGAACGAGCCTCTTCGGTGGGTCGGGCGACGTGATGAAGACGGTCGTCGGCATGATCGTCCTCGCGGCGGTCACCAACGGCATGAACTTCCAGGCGCTCTCTGCGGCATGGCAGAGCACGGTCCAAGGGAGCATCCTCATCCTTGCTGCGGCGGTGTACACCGCGCAAGGAAGCGGCGGGCGCAGGCCGTCGGTCGGCGGACTGGTGAGACGGCGATCGTCTTGAGGTGGGATGTGATCATGCGTCGCTTCGACGAGACGAACGCGGCGCGACGACCGGGAGGAGGACATGGTGCACAGCAGGGTTGGGTTGTTGGTCCTGGTGCTCGCGCTGGGCTGCGGGTTCCTTGCCGCGTGTGGGAGCTCCGACGATGCGGGGAGCGAAAGCCAAACCCAGGCACAGCCGAAGGAGAAGAGCGGCTTCAAGATCGCCTATTCGGCCTGGTCGACGAACGACCCGTACTCCTCCGGGATCCTGGCTGGGCTGAAGCAGACCGCGGCAAAGCTCGGCGACAAGGTTGTGCTCGTGACGAACGCGAACAACGACGCTGAGAAGCAGGGTCACGACGTCAGCGACATCGTTGCGATCAAGCCGGACGCGGTGGTCCTCGCGCCCATCGACATCGCACAATCGAAGGCATGGGTCAAGCGGTTGACGGCGGCCAACATCAAGGTCTTCACGATGCTGCTCGCCGTCGATCACTACGGCCTGCCGCTGTACGAGGGCGTCTCGGGCGCGGTCCAGTACGACGAGGCGGCCGGCGCTGCCGAGAACGCCAAGATCCTGGCGCAGCACCTCAAGCCGCCGGCGAAGGTTGCGGTCCTGATGGGGCAGCCCGGGAACCTTCAGGCGGACCTGCGGTACAAGGGGTTCTCCGAGGAGCTCGAGAAGCACGGCGACTACACGGTCATCAAGAGCGCTCCCGGGCAGTACACGCCGGCGAACGGGCTTGCGACGTGTCAGTCGTTGATCGCGTCCAACCCGGGTCTGAAGGCGATCTTCAGCGAGTCGGACGTCGAGACGACCGGCTGCATCAGAGCGCCGAACATCGGCAAGACGTACGTCCTCAGCACCGGCGGCTCGCCACCCGATCAGGAGTCGATCAAGGACGGCAAGGTCCTCGGCACCTCCTGCTACCTGCCGGAGCCGTTCGCGCAGGCCGGGATGGAGGATCTGCACAAGGTCCTGACAGGCGAGCGCAAGGAGGGCTTGCTTCGCAACTTCGTGCCCACCGGGGTGACGAAGGAGACCATCGCGTCCTGTCCGCGAAAGTGAGCTGAGTCGCGAAGAGCGCGCGGTCGGCGGCGGGCCCCCCGCCGCCGGCGCGTCACTTCACCGGCCCAGGAAACCAGATGCACGTCCTCTGCGCCAACGTTGCTCAAGAGCTTCGCGATCGGCTAAGCCGATCGAGCCGGCACTCGTGGCGGGCGCTGAGCGGCGACCCCGTCGATCCGTCGATCCGCGACGATCTCAGGGACGCGGATGCGGTGGTGTGCGGCCTGCCCGAGACCGCGGGTGTCTCGGCGGCTGACGCATTGCTCCGAGCTTCCGCCGGCGTCTACAACCTCCTCGCCGGGACGGCGATCGAGCGCTTCGTCCTGCTGAGCTCCCTGGCGCCGTTCGAGAGCTACCCGATCGATCACCACGTGAGCGAGTACTGGGCCCCGCGCCCGACCACCGACGTGGCAGACCTGGTTGCGGTGACGGCCGAGGCCGTTGTGCGCGAGATCTCCCAGACCGGCGTGGTGACGGCCGTCTGCCTGCGACTCGCTCGAGTCGAGCCTGACGACGCCGTGACCGACGCGCGGGCCGTCCACATCGACGACGTCGCGCAGGCCGTCGAACGCGCGCTCGATTTCAAGCCGGACGCAGGGGAGCCTGCGCCCGGGTGGTGGGTCTTCCACGTCGTCGGCGCCGGCAGGCCGCGGTTCGCACTCGGCTTGGCCGGTGCTCGCGCCCCCTATCCGAACGGCGGTCGCGGATCGACGCTGGGATATGCGCCTCGCCATGACCTCGCTCGGGGCGCTCCTGTCGTGGCGCGAGAGGAGGCGGCGCGGGCCGCCGTCGTTCGACGCGAGGTGCCGTCGCGGCCACGAGTGACCATCTTCGGCGCCGGGGGTCCCTTCGCGGCCGCGGCGGCGGCGGCCTTGGCCCCGACCAGCGTCCTGCGCCTGACCGACGCTCGACCGTATGAGGAGATCGTGCGCTCGGCCGTGCCGCAGCAGGTAGGCGCGCCCACGCCGGTCGCGTGGCCGGCACCGCACGACACGCGCGTGGTCGACATCACCGAGTTCGAGCAGGTGCTCACGGCGGTCGAGGGCGCTGATGCCATCTTGAATCTCGCCGTGGTCCGCGAGCACCCGATCGAGAGCTTCCGGGTCAACGTGGTCGGCGCCTACAACGTCGCTCGGGCGGCCGTCGCCGCGGGCATCCGCCGCCTTGTCCTCACGGGACCGAATCAGGTGTTCCATCCCATGTGCGGGGCCTACTGGGCCGACTTCGACGTCTCTTCAGACGTCCCTCAGCGCCCGGGGGCGCACATCTACATGCTGAGCAAGTTCCTTGGCAACGAGATCGTGCGCATCTTCGCCGAAGCCCATGATCTCGAGGTCCCGGTGCTCGTCTACGGGTATTTCAGCTCGCCGGAGGAGTACGTCGTGGACCATCTCGGCGGTCACCCGTTCACCGTGTCGTGGAACGACACCGGCGAGTCGATGCGCGCAGCGCTCACGGTCCGGGAGTTGCCTCGTCCCTACGAGGTGCTCCATGTGCTCGCAAGCCTCCCGCACGGGAAATATCGCAACGATCGCCTGCGAGAGGCCCTTCAGTGGGAGCCCCGCGACCGCCTCGAGCACCTCTGGCGTCGCCCCCGCTGACCGGTCTCAGGCGACCGCGACCCACCGCCGGCGACGGTTCGACTCGACGATCGCCTCGGCGACGCGGTTGGCCCGATCGCCGTCGCGAAAGCTCGGGTAGTCATCCGCCGGCACGCCGCCGACGACGGCCGTGTAGAACGCGCGAAACAGCTCGCGGAACGTTTCGTGAAAGCCTTCCGGGTGGCCGGCGGGTAGCCAGCCCGGCACCGGCCCTCGAGCAAGCGCCGGGTCGCGGACGAGCGTCTCGTTTGCCTGCTCACGTCGGCCGAGCTGGAGCTCCTCGTGGCGATCGGAGTCCCACGACAACGACCCTGCGGTCCCGTCCACCTCGACAGTGAGCCGATTGCGGCGGCCAGCGCTCACCTGGGAGAGCACGACGGCGCCGTGGGCGCCGCCCGCCGACCGGAAGAGGATGTTCGCGACGTCGTCGGTCGACATCTCCGTTGGCTCTCCGCCGGCTGTCGCGGTCGTGAACGTCTGGACGGCGGCCGCCGGACGGATGCGCGTGGGCAGCGCGGTCAGGAGGTCCGCCTGGATCTCGACGATGCGCTGGCCGGTGAGGAACTGGACGAGATCGAGCCAGTGCGAGCCGATGTCGTTGCCCGCGCGCAGCTGCCCGCCCAGAGCCGGGTCAAGTCTCCAGTTCCAGTCCGTCTCGTGGAGCAGCCAGTCCTGGAGGTACGCGCCATGGACGTTCATCACTCGTCCGACGTCGTCGGCGACGACTCGGGTCCTGGCCTCCTGCAGCTGCGGATAGAAGCGGATGTTGAAGCCGACTCCCCCGAGCAGCCCACCCGCGTCGGCCAGCTCGACCAGTCGAGTCGACTCGGCCGCGGTCATCGCAAGAGGCTTCTCGCACAGGACGTGCTTGCCGGCGTCGAGGCACGCCTTGGCCTGCGAGTAGTGCAAGTGGTTCGGCGTCGCCAGGTGAACCACGTCGACCGCGCGGTCGGCGAGCATCGCCTCGAAGCTCGGGTAGCGCTCAGGCAGCGGGCGGTCGCGCGCTCTCGCCTCGACGCTCGTCCGGCCGGTGTCGACGACGCCCGCGACCCTGATCCCCAGGCGCTGCAGCGCGTCGACGTGCACCTGCCCGATGAAGCCGGTGCCGACCACGGCTGACGTCACGTCCCCGAAGGCAGCCATCAGCGCGTCTCGCGAACGCGTGCGAGGACGGCGGCAGCCCCGTCGACGAGCAGCGCCACGTCGCTGGTGATCAGCGGCATGCGCGCCCCCTTCGCGATCCAGCCGTCAACGACGTCGGGCTCGACGACGATGCCCGTGCAGACGGCGACGCCGCGAGCCTTCGCCTTGGCAAGCACCGCATCGACGGCGTCGAGGACGCGAGGATGGTCGAACTGGCGAAGCAGTCCCAGCGTGCCGGAGAGGTCCGTCGGCCCGAGCGAGAGCGCATCGACGCCGTCGACGTCGAGGATGGCATCGACCTCCGCGACGGCGGCGACGTCCTCGATCTGGGGAATGATGATCACGTCGGCGTTCGCGCTGGCCGTGTAGGCGTCGACGGATCGCCCGTACGCGCTCGCCCGACGCGGCCCGAAGCCACGTGTCCCAGCCGGCGGATAGCGCGCCGCCGACACCAAGGTCGCGGCCTCGGCGGCGTCTCTCACCATGGGGCACACGATCCCGTCGACGCCGACGTCGAGGACCTGCTTGACCGCCACCGCGTCAAGGCTTGGAATCCGAACGAGCACGACGGTGGGGGAGGCCGAGAAGCCCGCCAGCGCGAGCTGCAGCTCGGAGTTCGTCCACGGGGAGTGCTCGGCGTCGACGATGACGAAGTCGAATCCGGCTCCGGCGAGGATCTCGGCCACCGACAGATCCGGCGTCGTGAGCCAGGCGCCGAAGACCGTCTCGCCGTCGGCCAGTCGCCGCTTGAAGCGCGACGCGCGCGACGGACCTGGCACAGCCTCATTCTCGGTCATCATCCCCTCCGGCCCGTGCAGTTAGAACGATCTAGTAACGTACCGGATGCGGAGCAAGCGAGGAGACGAGGATGAACGCGATCCGCCGGTCGTGGAGCCGGGGGGAGGTCTCGGTGGGGGCGTGGCACGGGTGGGTGACGCCGCTCGACGCTGAGCGGATCGGCCGTCTCTCCTACGACTGGGTGCTCTACGACATGGAGAGCTCGGGGCTCGACTGGGGTGACATCCTGCCGCTCTTCCAGGCCACCGAGCTCGGCGGCACGCGGACGATGGTTCGCGTGCCCTGGAACTCGCCGAGCCACATCATGCGCGCGCTCGACTACGGCGCGATCGGCGTCGTCGTCCCGATGGTCTCGACCCCCGAGGACGCGGCGCGGGCCGCGGGAGCCAGTCGCTTCCCGCCGCTCGGCTATCGCTCAAACGCCCCGCAGCGGCGGCCGTATCCCAGCCGGGCCGCCGCCGACGAGGACGTCGTCGTGGTCGCGATGATCGAGACCGCGCAAGCGCTCGACAACCTGCACGCGATCGCCGCGACGCCCGGCATCGACGTCCTGATGATCGGCCAGGTCGACCTGGCGATCTCGCTTGGCTGGCTCGCGCCTGACGAGCGCGGGATCAACATCGCCAGGGATCCGCGCTGCCTCGATGCGCTCGCGGAGGTGGTCCGCGCAAGCGCCCGCCACGGAAAGCTCGCCGGCGCGGCGACGGTGGGCGCGAGCGACGAGGAGGTCCGCACGTTGCTCGAGCTGGGGGTGGCGTGGCTCGGCTACCGGCCGCACGATGCTGAGCTCGAGCAGCGGGAACGCGACAACGTCCGTCGCTGGCGTGTGCCCCAGGCGTCCCAGCCCGAATGAGGCTCGTCTCGTTCACGCGCCACCGCGAGGGCGCGCCGAGCGTCGGGGCACTCGATGCGGACCAGATCGTCGATCTCGGGGAGGCAGCGCGCCTGCTGCCGGACGAGACCGGCGGTCCGTCGTCGGCGTCGGCGTTGGCGTCGATGCGCGGACTGCTCTCAGCAGGTCCAGACCTGCTCGAGGTCGCCCGTCACCTCGTCGAACGGTCTGGGCATGGCGGAATCGCTCGCTACCCGGCCGCGAGCTGCCGACTGCTGCCCCCCGTACCGGACCCGACGAAGATCATCTGCATCGGGCTGAACTACGGGCGGGTTGCGAAGGCGGTCGCGTACGCGCCGGGCGAAGCGCCTCCCATCTTCCACAAGGCGCCGTCAGCGCTCGTGGGCCACGGCGATGCGATCGTCCTTCCCGCCTTGGACATCGGACCCGTCGCTGCCGAGGTGGAGCTGGGAGTGGTGATCGGCGCCCGCGCTCGACACGTCCAGGCGAGCCGAGCCTTCGACGTCATCGCCGGATACACCGTCGTCATCGACGTCACCGCGAACGAGATGATGCGTCGCGACACGTATCGCTTCCGCGGGCCCGACGGAGTGACGCCGCACGCCATGTTCTTCCGCGCGAAGGACTACGACACGTTCGCTCCGACCGGTCCGGTCCTGGTCACGTGCGACGAGGTGCCCGACGCGCGCGTCGGGTGCTTGGCACTTGGCGCGTGGGCAGACGGGGAGCAGTTCGTCGACGCAAGCACCGCGGACATGCTCGTCGACGTCCCCGCGATCGTCGAAGCGGTGAGCGCGGTCGTCACGCTCGAGGCCGGTGATCTCATCGCGACGGGCCACCCCGGTCACCTGAAGCCGCGTGCGCTGCTGCCCGGCGAGACGATCGAGGCGTCGATCGAGTGCGTAGGCACGTTGCGCGTCTCCGTCGACCGAGAGGAGCCAACATGATGATCACCGATCTGACCGCGTACCTGGATCCCGAGCTTCGCCCGACGTTCGCAGCGCTGGACGACCTCGTCGACGGCGCACTCGACCCCGAGCGCGGGCGGGCGTTCCGCGCCGAGCGATCGGCACGGCTTGCCGCGCTGCCTCCGAATCCGCGAGTCGAGTCGACCGACCGCGCGATCGCGAGCCACGTGGCGGGCGACCCGCCGGTCACCGTGCGACTGCACCGCCCACACGAGGCGACGACCGCGCTGCCGGTCGTCGTGTGGCTGCACGGCGGCGGGTTCTGCGGCGGCTCGATCGACGCCGACCGATCCTTGTGCGAGCGACTGTGCGACGACGCGCGCATCGCGGTTCTCGCCGTCGAATACCGCCTGTCCCCGGAGAACGTGTTCCCCGCGGCGTTGAACGACGCCTATTCCGCACTGCTCTGGCTCACGCAGAGCGCGGACGAGCTCGGCATCGATCCAACACGGCTCGCCGTCGCAGGTCAGAGCGCCGGCGGCGCTCTCACGGCGTCGGTCGCACTCATGGCTCGAGATCGCGGCGAGCTCGAGCTCCGGTTTCAGATGCCGCTGTACGGCGCCTTCGACGACCATCCCGAGTCAGGCTCGGCGTCGGAGATCATGGACCCCAGGTCGTGGAACCGCAACCTCGCGGCAACCGCCTGGCGGGCGTACCTCGGCCCGCATGCGGACAGCCCGCCGCGCTACGCGGTTGCGCTCCGCGAGGACGACCTCTCGGGCCTTCCGGACGCGTACATGATGGTCGGCCAGTTCGACATGCACCGCGATGAGAACATCGCCTACGCGACACGTCTGCTGAACGCGGGTGTGTCCGTCGAGTTCCACGTGTACCCCAAGACCTTCCACGGCTTCGAGGTGCTCATCCCCGGCGCCGCCATCTCCGCTGCGGCGATCGCGGAGTGGCAAGGCGCTCTCGGGCGAGCGCTGACGACGGGGTGAGCGGCTCGCAGCATCGCGGCCGCCACAACGATCGAGATTGACGCTGTTAGATCGATCTAGTAGATTTCACCAGGGGTTCGCTGCATGCGGAGTTGCTCCGGTGTGTCCGGGTGTCGCGCCCGATGACGCGTCGATGCATCGGACGACCCCTCACCTCAATGACCACCGCTCGTCAGACTCTCCGCTCGCATCGGATCGCCGATGTCAAGACGTTCATCGTCGCGGGTGCCCGGTGGGGATGGGTGATCGTGAAGATCGAGACGGAGCACGGTCTGCACGGCGTCGGCGAAGCGTCGCTCGAAGGCCGCGAGCGATCGATCGCGGCCACGGTCGCCGAGCTCCGCCGTTACCTTCTCGGCAAGAACCCGTCGGACATCACTCGCCACCTGTTCGGTCTGTACCGAGAGCCGATCTGGTCGGGTGGGCCGATTCTGCAATGTGCGATCAGCGGAATCGAGATGGCTCTGTGGGACCTCAAGGCGAAGATGCTCGAGGTGCCGCTCTACGAGCTGCTCGGCGGCCGGATGCGCGGCGAGCTCAGGCTCTACGCGAACGCATGGTGGTACCAGGGCGGCACGCCGGACGACGTCGCACGTGCAGCGAAGGCGACCGTCGACCAGGGGTTCTTCGGACTGAAGTTCAATCCGTTCAACCGCCAGCCTGACACGGAGCCGTTCTATCTCAGCCCGGCGGTGCTCGCGACCGGGGTCGACTACGTCGCCGCGGTTCGTGAAGCGATCGGGCCCGACGTCGACCTGTTCGTGGACCTCAACGCGGCGTTCATGAACATCGGGGACGCCCTCCGGGTTGCCAAGGCGCTCGAGCCGTTCTCTCTGGGCTTCATCGAAGAGCCGTTGGCGCAGGAGAACCACGACCAGCTGGCAGCGCTGCGCAGCCGGACGACCATTCCGATCGCCACCGGAGAGCGGCTGTTCTCGGCCTTCGAGTTTCACAACCTGCTGCGGGCCGGCGGCGCCGACATCGTTCAGCCCGACCTGTGCCATTGCGGCGGGCTCGACGCGGCGCGCAAGATCGCCGCGCTCGCAGAGGCGTGCTATGTGCCAGTCGCCCCGCACAACCCGAACGGGCCGGTGTGCGAGAGCGCCTCTGCGCACCTTGCCGTGTCGATTCCCAACTTCGGCCTCCTCGAGCACTTTCCGGCCGAGCCGTGGCGCAGCGAGGTGGTCGGCTCTCCCTACGAGGTGAGCGGTGGGGTGCTCCGGCTCGTGGAGCGACCCGGTCTCGGGATCGACTTCGACGAGGACGCCGCGTTGGCCCGTCCGTACGAGTCGAAGGACATCGCGGACTTCCACGAGCGCAACTTCACGGGCTCGGCGTGACCACGGTCGGCATCGTGGGCTTGGGCGTGATGGGCTCGGCCGTCGCTGCGCGGATGTCGTCCAACGGCGTTGACGTGGTCGGCATCGTGGCGGGCCGCAGTCAAGCGACGCGCGCGCGTGCGCGCAGCGCTGGCATCGCCGAGGTCGGGACGCTCGAGGATCTTGTCGCGCGGGCGGACCTCGTGATGTCGATCATGGGATCGGCTGCCGCGGTCGAGTTCGCCACGGAGCTCGAGCGCGCGGTGGCTGGCGCCGTCGGCAAGGTGCCGGCCTTCGCCGAATGCAACCTGATCGCCCCCGAAGCGATGCGCCGAATCGACGCGTCGCTCACACGCCACCGCGTCGAGGTCGTCGACGCCGCGATCGTCGGGCCGCCCCCGAACGGGGCCCACAGCCCGTGCGTCTACGTGGCCGGGCCACACGCCGAGCGGCTGCTGTTCCTCCGTGAGCTCGGGTTCCGTGTCGACGTCGTCTCCGAGCGCAACGGCGACGCGTCGGCGCTGAAGGTCTGCTCGGCGGCAGTCTGGCAAGGCTGCCTCGCACTGACCGCGCAGGTCGCCATCGCGGCGAAGGCGCTTGGTGTCGACGCGGCATGGCGCAACGACCTTCAGCTCCATCAGACCTTGCTGCACGACTGGTTCCTGCCAGCCGTGCTCGAGGCGCCGGAACGCTCCGAACGCTGGCAAGGCGACATGACGGTGATCGGCGACACCCTCGCCGCCGTCGCGGCCGATCCGCGCTATCACGCCGCGGCGGCTGACCTGTACGGGCGTCTCGCGCGCCTACCGCGACGCGGCTGGCGCGACGTGAGCGAGATCGTCGCGTGCCTCGACGAAAGTGAGGACTGATGGACGGGACACCGGAGGAGGCGGTCGGGAGCACCGCGCCGCCGAGCATGCAGCGCGGAGTCGACCCAGGCAAGCTGGAGTACGTCGGCTCGCGAGCGGATCCCGGGCGCCTTGCCGACTTCGTGGCGGGGAGCCTGCGCCGGGTGGGCGTGCCGGCTGACGACGCAGAGCTGGTCGCAGAGATCCTCGTCGACGCGGACCTGCACGGGATCGACACGCACGGCGTGGCGTTGCTGTACACGCACTACATCCAGGGCATCCAGGCGCAGGAGATCAACCCGAGCGCGAAGATTCGCGTCGACCAAGGCAGCCCGACCACCGTGTCCGTCGACGGCGATCGCGGCCTCGGCATGCTCGTCAGCCACCGGTCGATGACCGAGTGCATCCGTATGGCCGGGCAGTTCGGCACCGGCTGGGCTACGGTCCACAACAGCACGCACTCGGCCGCGGGCGCCTATTACGCACGCATGGCAGCCGCTGCGAACATGATCGGCTTCCACTGGTCGACCGGCGGATCGACGATCGCCGTGCCCGGCGGGTCCGGAAGGCTGCTCGGCAATAACCCGTTCTCGTTCGCCGCGCCTGCCGGGCCCGACGGTCCCTTCGTGCTGGACATGGCGCCGTCGACGACGATCCGACCCAAGCTGCGCATGCTCGAGTGGGAGGACCGGCCCATCCCGGACGGCTGGTGCGTCGACGACGACGGCCAGCCGATTACTGACCCCGGCACCTTCTTCGATGTGGAGGGCGCCATCCTTCCACTGGGCAGCACGAGCACGAACGGGGCGTACAAGGGCTTCGGACTGCTGCTGATCTCCGACATCCTGACAGGGGTCCTCTCCGGAGACGGCGGAAGCCTCGTTCGGCGCAAGGGGGAGCACAGCCATGCGTTTGCCGCCCTTCGCATCGATGCGTTCCCGACCGGCGGCGAGTTCGCCGACTCGATGAGTCAGGTCGTAGCGGCGCTGCGACGCGCCCGCACGTCTGATGCCGGCGAGAGCATCCGGTTCCCGGGAGAGCGCGGCAACCGGACCTTCGCGCAGCGCAGCGAGCTGGGCATTCCGCTGCGCCGGTTCGTCGTCGACGAGCTCGCGATCATGGCAGAGGAGCTCGAGCTCGATCTCGAGTCGATCTGGAGCCGCTGAGACGCATGGGCGAGCGCGGCGGTGCGCAGCTGTGCCTGACGACCAATCGCACTGGCAAGGTCACCGAGCGCACCCTGGACTTCGTGGTGTGCGAGGCGTCCGCGATCGCACGCAGGAGCAGCCGCGCCGCCGTCTGGCCGACCGCGCTCGCGTCGATCGCCACCGTGGTCAACTGGGGCGAAGCGGAACGGGCCTCCGCGACGTCGTCGAACCCCACCACGCTGAGGTCGCGCGCGGGTTCCAAGCCCGCCTCCCGCAGCGCGCCGTAGACGCCGAGCGCGACGGCGTCGTTGAAGCACACCACGGCGGTCGGCAGGCGCTGGCGGCGCAATTGCTCAAAGGCCTCGCCGCCTCCCGCGCGCGATGGCTCGGCCGGAATCACGGGTGCCGGCCGGTCGGGGGCCCCGGTGTCGTGCAGCGCCTCGCGGAACCCGCGCACACGTTCCTGAAACGTGCGGCTGTCGGTAAGGCCACCGACGAAGGCGATCTCCTCATGTCCCAGCTCGCGGAGGTAGCGGACCGCCGCTGCGGCGCCAGCCCGATTGTCCGACACGACGTAGGGAATGCCGGCCCGGGCCACGCTGCGACCCATCTGCACGATCGGGAGACCGGCGCGCCGGAGGGCGTCGAGGTCGCGCGGACGGGTGCCGTGTGCAGGCGACAAGATCAGGCCTGCGATTCCGTTCTCCTGCATCATGGTGATCACTTCCTGCTGACGCTGGACGTCGTCAGCGGTGTGAGAGAGGAACTGGACATAGCCCTCGGCCTGCGAGACTGAATCGACGCCGACGGCGAGCTCGGCGAACACAGGATTCAACAGGTCATGAATGACCAGGCCGACGATGTGTGACTTACTCGCACGCAGCGAGGCGGCGCGGCGATCGTAGACATAGCCCAGCTCCTTGATCTTGGCCAGTACACGTTCCTGGGTGGGGCGACTGATCGATGGGCTTCCTCTGAGCACTAACGACACAGTCGAACGTGACACGCCGGCCGCTTCCGCCACGTCAACGACAGTAATGCGGTCACGAGCCACTCGGCTGGTCCTCGAGCGCGGTCAGCAGCCTCGCGGAATCGCACGACGGCATGGGCGATCAGCCGCGATGCTCGCGCGCGAGAACATCGAGATCGGCAAACGCGACGTCGCGGCTGAGGCGGCGCGCGCGTGCGTCCTGCGCGATCTCGTCGATGGTGACATCTGACTCATTGAGTATACAGCTGTGCATCGCGCAGATCATGCTCTCGCCAGGCCTCCGGCGAGCGCCTGACGCTTCGCGATGAGTGCAGTCACTGCTGGCCAGTGCGCGCCTGCTCAGCCGCCGTGCTTTGGGATGCGGTAGACGCGGGCCGCGGGTGTCGTGGAACAGCGCCGCCTTCTCGTCGGGGGCGGCGTCGCGGACGATGTGCTTGATGGCGTTGAAGAGCCGCACGAAACCGCAGGAGGAGCCTTCCGCGTGGGTAGTCGATGCCCGTCATGCAGCGTCCCGCGCCGAAGGCCTCGATCGCCGTCTGCACGTACGGCGACCAGCGCTCGGCCAGCTCCTGGTAGCCGATCGCGTCGCGGCGTCCTTCAAGGCCGAGCTCCTGGGGATCTTGTGGCAGGAGACCGAGGGCGCCAAGTTCTGACTGGCCGTCCTCAACGTCCTCAGGCGCCGCGGCGTCGACGACGTCCTGGTCGCCTGCGTGGACGGCCTGAAGGGCTGTGCGGAGGCGATCGAGGCGACCTTCCCGCACGCCTGGGTCCAGATCTGCATCGTGGACCTCATCCGCGCCTCGCTGCGCTACGTCAGCTACCGCGATCTCAAGAAGGTCGCCTCGGCGCTGCGGCCGATCTACACCCGGCCAATGCCGAGCAGGCGCTCGTCGAGCTCAACCGCTTCGACGGCCAGTGGGGCCAGCGCTGCCCCGCCACCGTCAAAGCGTGGCGCGACGCCTGGGAGCACGTCATCCCGTTCCTTGCGCTGCCCGACGAGCTGCGCCGCGCGGTCTACACGACCAACACGATCGAGGGGCTGCACCGCCAGATCCGCAAGGCGATCAAGACAAGAGGGCACTTCCCCGACCAGCAGGCCGCCACCAAGTTGATTTGCTTGGCGACCATGCGGCTCGTCCGGAGTCTCGGGTGCAGCTCGATTTGGGTTGACCACCGGCACGACGCCGGTCTCGGACATGATGGGGTCGAGGTGGCCGGGCCTGGAAGTTGGAGACGCCGACGGAGCGCACCCTGCCATCGGCGAGCAGATCGGTCATGGCGCGCCAGGTGGAGACGTAGTCGCCGTCGTAGCGGGTCGGCAGCGGCCAGTGCATCAGGAACAGGTCGACATGGGGCACGCCGAGCTTGCCCATGGTCTCGTCGAAGGGACTGGCGCACGTCATCGGGGCGATGGTTGTCGTTGGCGAGCCCGACGTGCCGAATCCCAGTCAACCGGCGTGCGCCGCCGGCCGCAGGGGAGGACTGAGCCAAGCACAACCGCGCGTTGTGACCGGCGGCGCGGGTTCTGTGGGACGCCCGACAGGGCCGCGGGTATCCGCGGCGGCCATGGCGGACGCTCATCAACGCCGCTCGCTGACGCTCTTCGTCGTCAGCGCGGCGATCCTCTTCGACGCGCTCGACCTCTCGATCACCCAGGTCGCGCTGCCGAGCATCAAGCGCGACCTCGACCTCGGCGTCGCTGTGCTCGCCTGGGTCCCGAACGCCTATGTACTGACCTACGGTGGCCTGCTGCTGCTCGGCGGCCGCGCGGCGGACCTCATCGGCCGCCGCCGCGTGTTCGTCACCGGGCTCGCGCTCTTCACGGCGATGTCGCTTGTCTGCGGCATCGCGCCGGGCGGCGGCGTCCTCATCGCCGCGAGGGGGCTGCAGGGGATCGGCGCCGCGCTCACCGTCCCCGCGTCCGTCTCCATCATCGCGACGACGTTCGTGGAGGGCCCGGAGCGCAACCGTGCGCTCGGCGTGTTCGGCGCCTGCGCGAGCGCGGGATTCGCGGTCGGCCTTGTCCTGGGCGGAGTCCTCACCGACGCGCTGGACTGGCGCTGGATCTTCCTCGTCAAGGTCCCCGCCGTCGCGGCGATCGCGCTCGTCGCCGCACGCGTCCTCGATCCCGGCCTTCCGCCCGACGGCGCCCGTCGCTCCTACGACCTGCCCGGCGCGGTCACCAGCGCCGGCGGCCTCGTCCTGGGCGTGTTCGTCATCACGCAGGTCGCGGAGCGGACGATCGCGCCGGGAGCGCTGGCCGCGATCGCCGCCATCGCGATCGCGCTGCTCCTGGCCTTCGTGGCCTGGGAGCGCCGGGACAGGGATCCGCTGCTGCCGCTGGACTTCTTCGCGTTGCGGACGCCGCGGGCCGCCGCCCTCGCGTCGCTCACGGTCCTTGCGGCGCCGTTCGGGCTGGCCTACGTCGCGACCCTGTTCCTCCAGGACGTCCAGGGCTACTCGGCGCTGCAGACCGGCCTGGCCCTCCTGCCCGGCGCGGCGCTGTCGGCGGTCGTGTCGCGCGGCCTCGCGCCCGCGGTCATCGACCGCTTCGGGCTGCGCGTCACAGGCGTGGCGGCGATGCTCGTCGTCGCCGTCGGCTTCGCGCTGCTGCTAATGATCGAGCCGGGTATCTCCTATGCGCACGCGATGCTGCCCGCCCACGTCATCTGTCTCGGGCTCGGGATGGGGATCGCCTATCCCGTCTTCACCGTCGCCGCCGTGACCGGCGTGGACGACGAGCGGCAGGGACTCGCTGCGGGGATCCAGAGCACGGCGCTGCAGGTCGGAGGAGGCGTCGGACTGGCGGTCGTGAGCGCCGTGGTCGCAGCGAGGAGCGCTGCCGGCGCCGATCAGGTCGATGCGCTTCGCGCTGGCGTGCTCGCCGGCGCAACGCTGCCGCTCATCGGGTCGCTCGTCGCACTCGTCGGGCTGCCCTCGACATGAGCGGCCCGCCGCCAGGCGTCCCGGGCGAGCTTCGGCATCTCGAGGCGTTCGTCGCCGCAGCGCGGGAGGGAAGCTTCAGCCGCGCCGCGCGGCGGCTGCACGTCTCGCAGCAGGCGCTCAGCCGGACGATCGCGCAGCTCGAGACGCGGATGACCCTGCGCCTCTTCGACCGCGGAGCCCGTTCCCTGTCGCTCACGCGCGAGGGAGAGGCGCTGCTCCCCGCGGCCGAGAGGGCGCTGGCGGCGGCAGGCGAGGTCTTCGAGACTGCCGTCCGGATCGCATCGGGTGCTACGGTCGCGCCGCTGCGCGTCGACATCTCCTCCGGCGGCATCGAGACCGGCGCGGCCGTGCTGCGCCGGGTGCGCCGGGCGTGTCCGGACATCGCGATCGAGCAGCGGGAGGTGGGCCGTGCGCGCGGGCTGGAGCTCCTGGCCGCCCATGAACTCGACGTCGTGCTGGCCCGGGCCCTGCCTGCGGCGGACGGGATCCGCATGGAGCCGCTTCGTCACGAGCGCCTGCTCGTCGGGATGTCCGCGGAGCACCCGCTCGCCGCCCGCCCGGAGGTGCCGGTCGCGGCGCTCGCCGGCGTGCCGCTGCTGCTGCCCTCCGACGAGGCCGCCGCCGAGTGGAACGACTTCGTCGAGGGCCTCCTGCACAGCCACGGCCTCCGGCCGCGACGCTTCGCCGGCGTGACGCACGGCAGCGTCGCGGCCGCCGAGGTCGTCCGCGACGGCGGCTGCGTCGTGCCGACGATGGCCTGGACGGAGCCGCCACCGGGGCTCGCCTTCCGCCCGGTCGTCGCGCCGGCGGTTCACATGACCTGGGGGATGTACTGGCTGTCCGGCTCGGAGCAGCGCGCCGCCGTCGACGCGCTGCTGCGAAGCGCCCGCGCGCTCGCCGCCGAGGAGGGCTGGCTCGAGCCGCCGGAGGTCGCCTTGTGACGCCGCCGTCAGGGGGTGGGGCGAGCGGCCTCGAAGGCGGCCTTGACCTCAGCCGCCGTCTTGCCGAGCGCCTTGGCGACCGCCGCGTACATCTCGCTCAGTCGAGCGTCGCGGTCGGCCTCGTGCGCCTGGCGGACCTTGTCGAGCGCGGCATTGACGTCGGCCTCGCTCTTGGACAGCCCCTTCGCGAGCGCGCTCACGAGCGCGCTGTCGTCGGGCCTTCCGGCGCCCGGGCCGCGCTGCGGCCGGTTGGCATCAAGGATGGCCTGCACCTTGGACGCGTCGACGCCCAACGCCTTCGCCAGCTCGGCGGCGAGCTCGGCACCGCGGTCGCCGCGACCCGCCGGGCGCGCCGCCTGAACGGCGTCTCGGAGCTTCGCCTCGGTCACCCCGAGCTTCTTCGCGACGGCCGCCAGGTCGGCTCGGGCGCCGGGGCCGCGACCGTGACCGTGACCGCCTCCGCGTCGATGGCCGGAGAGCTCGTTGACGGCCGTGACGTTGAAGGACTTGTCGACCTTGACCTCGACCTCGGTGCCGTCGGCCTTGCGGATGTGCGCCTCGTACACGCCGCCGTCGTCGGTCTCGACGCGGAGCACCGTGCCGGGCACCTTCGCCAGCGCGGCCGCCTGGACGCGCTCCTTGACGGTGCCGGTCAGCGGTGTCTCGTCGGCGTCGGGACCGCCGGCGGGCTGCTGGGTCGTCGTGGCGGTCGACGAGGAGTTGTCGGCCGCGTTGGCGACCGCGGTGCCGCCGACGGCTGCCGCCGCGGCGGCGGCGGCGACGGTGAGGTGACCGCGCGACAGCTTCGCCACGCGAGGCTTCCTGGGTGGGGTCTGGGACATGCCCCTACCGTCGGCGGCGTGCCTGAGGGTTGCTTCGCGTCTCGCTGGGAGGACGCTGAGCGTCGGTCAGCTCATCGCGTAGCGCGGTCGCGCCACGCCGACGAGGCCGGCCTTGCGCTCCTGCCGGTACACCCCGCCGCCGTTGTTGTTCTGGCCGCCCTTGGACGTGTTGCCGCCGACGCACTCCAGGCGGCCGCCTCCGAGGTTCGAAACGACCAGCTCGACGTGGTTCGCGGTCACGCCGTCGCCGGGCATCCAGTCGAACAGCGCAAGGTCGCCCGTCCGCGCCGCGCCGACGGGGTGCCAGCCCGAGAACCCATTGGCCTTGGCCTTCGCGTCGGCGATGATGAAGGGCGTGTAGACGATCCGCGTGTGGTTGACCGGCACGCCGCCGATCCTCTCGAGGAGGTAGCCGACGAAGGCGCCGCACCAGAAGAAGCCGTCGTAGCCGAGCATGGCCTTCTGGCAGCGGGAGATGATCCCCGGTCCGCGGTTGCTGCCGGCCGGCCGCTCGGTCATGCCGACGTGCTCGAGCGCGGCGCGCACGACCGCGCCGGGCGAGTGGGCGAGCCGCTCGCGACGCTTCTTGGCGCGCGCGAGCTGCGTCGCGTCGCGCATGTCGGGATTGCGGATGAGGAACTGGACGTCGGCCGACACCGGGCCACTCATCCGGTTCTTCGTGACCCCGAGGAACCACGCGGTCTCGCGGACCGCGGCGTCGGTCTCGGGGCCCCACTCTCCGTCGGCGTCGATCGTGGAGAGGTGTCGCGCCTTGCGGCGCTCGTTCACGGCGCGCTGCAGCGCCTTGACGTCGCGTCCGGTCGTGTAGGGCGACGTCAGCGTGAGCGGACGATGAGCCTCGGCGGGCATGGCCAGCCACCCTTTCTTCGCTTCGACCGCCCCGTGCGGTCGATGTGCGTCAAGAGCGTGGGCGGCGCCGGTAACAGCGCGTTAGCAGCGCGGTGTCAGCTGCGTGCGGCGAGCACGAGGTCCGCGACGTGCTCGGCGATCGCGAGCGACGACGTGGCCGCGGGGGAGGGCGCGTTGCGGACGGCCACGACCCGCTCGAGCTGCGAGATGCGGAAGTCGTCGACGAGGCTGCCGTCGCGGTCGACGGCCTGCGCGCGGACGCCCGCCGGTGCCGGCCGGAGGTCGGCCGGGCCGATCGCGGGGATGAACCCGCGCGCATCCCGCAGGAAGGCGCGGCGCGACAGCGAGCCGTGCAGCTCGCGCACGCCCGTGCGCCACTGGCGGCGGACGAGCCGGCGGAAGCCGGGCCACCGCAGCGTCTCGCGCAGATCGCCGAGCGCGACGTCCGTGCGGCGGTAGCCCTCGCGCGCGAGCGCCAGAACGGCGTTGGGCCCGACGTCGACCGTGCCGTCGATGCGCCGCGTGAAGTGCACGCCGAGGAACGGCAGGGCGGGGTCCGGGACGGGGTAGATGAGACCGCGGACCAGGTGGCTGCGCTCGGGCCTGAGCTGCAGGTACTCGCCGCGGAACGGGATGATCGCGGGACCCGCCTCGTCGCCGGCCAGCCGCGCGACGCGGTCCGCGTGCAGGCCGGCGCACAGGACCAGGCGGTCGAACGCATGCGCTTCGCCGCCGGACGTCGTCACGCGGACGTCGCTGCGGCTCGGTGCGATCCCGATCACCTCGCGCCCCAGCAGCAACGTCCCCCGCTCGGCCGTCACGTCGGACGCCAGCTCGCGCGCGATCGCGGCGAAGTCCACGATCGCCGTGTGCGGCGAGTGCAGCGCCGCCACGCCTGCCACGTTCGGCTCGATGTCCCGCAGCGCCGCGCCTTCGATCCAGCGCAGGCCGGGGACGCCGTTGGCGGTCGCGCGCCCCTCGATGTCGCGCAGGCGCACGGCCTCGCGCTCGTCGCGCGCCACCACGAGCTTGCCGCATTCGTCGTACGGCAGCCCGCGGGCGGAGCACAGCTCGTGCAGCAGCGTCATCCCGCGCCGGCACAGCGTCGCCTTCAGCGAGCCGGGCGCGTAGTACAGGCCGGCGTGGACGACGCCGCTGTTGTGGCCGGTCTGGTGCGCGGCGACGCGCTGCTCCTTCTCCAGCACCGTCACCGTCGACTCCGGCACCAGCTCGAGCAGCCGGCGCGCGATGGCCAGTCCGAGGATGCCCGCGCCGACGACGCCGAACCGGGGGTCCAAGGCACTCACGCCATCGCAGGGGCCACGACCGCCGTCACCGACACGCGATCAGTATCCACGGCCGCGGCGAAGCGCGTCGCACGGCCGAGGATCCGCACGCGGCGGTCCTGATGCGACTTCAGTCTTGGGCAGCGCTGCGGACGGGAGATATGCCAGCGCTCCGTTGCTATGATATGAATTCACTTCAGTCAAGGAGGCGCGATGAGTATCAAGAGCACGCCGGCAGGCGTCAACGGCGCGTCGGCGGGTACGCCGGAGTTCGTGCAGTACGAGGCGGTCGATGGGGTGGCGACGCTGTGGCTGAATCGGCCGGAGGTGCGCAATTGCGTCAACTGGGAGCTGTTGGCGCAGCTGG
>Ga0081539_10002507_pt1 | contig 25708 bp, 23 predicted proteins | sample TabmetS4T2R2_FD_71023 | JGI IMG/M metagenome (GOLD analysis project Ga0081539, IMG submission 71023) | Tabebuia heterophylla rhizosphere microbial communities from the University of Puerto Rico - S4T2R2 | ecosystem: Host-associated > Plants > Roots > Rhizosphere ...
GTCGAAGCGGCGCTTGTGGAAAAGCGCCCGGTGGTCGCGCTGGAATCGACGCTGATCACACATGGGCTGCCATACCCTGCTAACGTCGAAACCGCACTGGGGATGGAAGCAGCAATACGAGATGCAGGCGCAACGCCAGCGACGATTGCTGTCCTCAAGGGGCAGATTACGGTTGGGCTGACGACGCACGAAATCGAAACGCTCGGTCAAGCAAAGAATGTGCGCAAATGCAGCCGCCGTGACCTAGCGCTGGCTATGGCACTGGGCGAAGATGGCGCGACGACGGTTGCCGGGACGATGATCGTCGCCTATATGGCGGGCATACATGTCTTTGCGACAGGTGGAATTGGTGGGGTGCATCGTGGACATCCGTTTGACGTGTCCGCCGACCTGATCGAGCTAGGAAGGACACCAGTGGCGGTGGTGTGTTCAGGCGCAAAGTCGATCCTCGATCTGCCGCTGACGCTGGAGGTGCTGGAAACGCAGGGTGTGCCGATTGTCGGTATTGGCACGGAGACACTGCCCTCGTTCTACAGCCGCAGCAGCGGATTACCGATTGATGCCAGCATCGAGACACCAGAGCAGGCGGCGGCGATTATTGCCGCCGCGCAACGGCTAGGCATGATGCATGGGATTCTGTTCACAGTCCCTGTGCCTGAGTTGCACGAACTGGCGTTGGAGACGGCTGATACCGCGATCCAGCAGGCGACGGAAGAAGCCGAAATGCAAGGGATTCATGGCAAAGCGGTGACGCCTTACGTGCTGGGGCGAGTGGTGGAATTGACGGGCGGCGAATCGCGGAGTGCAAACACCGCTCTGCTGGTGAACAATGCGCGCGTCGCCGGGCAGATCGCGTGTGCGCTGGCGAACTAGTCGTCGATCCCCCAAACGTAACGAATGAAATCCTGCATGACAGTTTTTCCACCTTGATTGTGAATCAACTGCAAAATTTGCGAGCGGTGGTCGGCAGCGTGGGTGACGATGTAGATGACCGCCTCCCACGCCGTGCTCCAGGGTGGCGGGTCCATGAGCGGCTGCATGACCATGCGGTTGAGTTGCTCTTCAGTTGCATTCTGCACGAAACTGCGCACTTGTGGCTCAAGCGTATCCCAGGCAGCGCGAATTTGTTCACGGGTTTGCAGATCATCGGGATTGGGCCAGCCTTCGCGCTGTTTGGGTACGTCGTGGATGATGATGCGATACCACATCCATTCGACGATATACATGTGCATGAGTTGGGCGTGAATCGAGCCACGCGAATAGCCGGGATCGTGGTGTATCTGCTCGTTGGTGAGCGACATGATGCATTCCCAGACTTTGTTCTGCGCCCAGTAGTGATAGTCGATCATACGCTGCAAATACTCGTTCTGCATCCCCTCGCCTTTCAGTTCGCTGTAACCTGCTGCTATAATCCATCTGTTTTCGCACTGTGACAAGGATGCAGTTTATGCCAATGTCGCTCCGCGTTGAAGGACGCCACCCACTCAGTGGAATTTACCAGCCTTCGGGCAATGCGAATGCTGCGCAGGCGCTAGTGGCTGCTGCGCTGCTGACGGAAGCGCCGGTGACGCTGCGGAATATGCCGCGCACGTTGAGCACGCAGGCGATGATCGATACGGCAGCAAGCTTAGGGACAGCAGTGACATGGCAGGACGATGCGCTTACGCTGCAAACGGCTCAAATCACGCGGCGCACGCTGTCGCAAGCGGATACGGATGCTTCGGTGGGGGCACTGCTTTTCATCGCACCGATCCTGATACGGCGGCAACATGCACGACTGGAAATCGACTTCCCGCTGAACCGCATTCGCACCCACCTGGAAGCTCTACGCGATCTTGGAATCGACATCGTGAGCGGAAACAATGCAGTTGAGTTCAAGGCGACACCCTGGGAGCGCAAGGATATTGTGCTGACGCAGGCAAGCGTGACTGCAACGGCGCTGGTGATGCTGCTCGCGACGCGCATGGGCAAGCAAACGGTAATCTACAACGCCGCCTGTGAGCCACACGTGCAGGAACTCGGCAGCCTGCTGAATGCAATGGGTGCGCAAATTGAGGGCATCGGCTCGAATATGCTGACGATCACAGGCGTAGAGGCGTTGAATGGCGCAGAAGCGACGGTGGGACCCGATCACATCGAGGCGGCGAGCATTGCTGCGATTGCTGCTATGTCTGGAGGGCGCATCCAGATTGACGGCATACGCATGAAGGATATGCGTGTGATCACCAAGATTTACTGGCGATTGGGCATCCAGCTTGACATCGACGAGGCGGCGATATTCGTGCCGCGCCAGGATACAATCACCGTCTCAAATCGAGAGGAAGATGTCGATTCTTCTATCGAGACTGCGCCCTGGCCCGGTTTCCCTTCCGACCTGGTCTCCGTAGCAACGGTGATTGCGACGCAGGCGCGGGGCACATCGCTGATTCACGAGAAGATGTTCGCCAACCGCCTGTTGTTTGTGGACAAGCTAAAAGCGATGGGCGCGCAAATTGTCTTGTGCGACCCACACCGCGCGATTGTGATAGGTCCATCGCCGCTGCACGGGATCTACATGGATACCCCGGACGTGCGCGCTGGGCTGGGGATGCTGGCGGCGGCGCTGGTTGCCGAAGGTGAGTCGCGCATCGACAACGCGCAACAGATCGAGCACACCTTCGCGGGCGTGCTGGGCAAGCTGCAAGCATTGAACGCGCAAATCACCGTCGAGCAAAATTGACTGCTCCTATGAAACCTGCCCCACCTGTCATATTCACTACGATCAGCGACATTAAAACGGCTGAGTTGATCTTGACCTCCCCTGCCAACACGAAAACGATCCTGCTGCTGCATGGCTGGGGCGCGAACGCCAAGCTGATGCTGCCGCTAGGAGAACAACTACACGCGCTGGGTTACAACATTTACATCCCAGATATGCCGGGATTTGGAGAAAGCGCACCGCCGTCGAGTGCATGGAGTGTGCCTGACTACGCGAAATGGGTGACTGAGTATCTGGACGCACATGGGTTGGAGCAGGTCCACCTGATCGGGCATTCGTTTGGTGGGCGGATGGGGCTGGTACTTGGCGCAGAATACAGCAGTCGTTTTATTAAGCTGGCGCTAGCGGATGCGGCGGGCGTACCGAACAAAAAGCCAGCGAGCGCGGATTTGCGATTGAGTGCGTACAAGGTGGTGCGCGATACGCTGTATCGCGTTGGCGCGAAGGGGCTGGCGGATAACCTGCGGGAAAAGTACAACGCGCGCTATGCTTCGGCGGATTATAAAGCCGCAAGCGGCATGATGCGCGAGACGTTCGTGAAGGTGGTGAACCAAGATTTGCGCCCATATGCGGCGCGGGTGGCGCTGCCGACATTGCTGTTCTGGGGCGACAAGGACGAGGATACGCCGCTGTGGCAGGGACAGGAACTGGAAAAGCTGATCCCTGACGCGGGTCTGATTGTGTACGAAGGCGCAGGGCATTACAGCTACCTGGAACGGCTCAATGAGACGGTAAAAACGGTCGACTATTTTTTCAGGAACTAGCCCAAAGGAGTTCTATGCAAGACGACCAGTTGCTCGCGGATTTGCGAGCTAAAAAATATCAAAGTTACATAGACCGTGCCGAAAAATTGGAACAACATGGTTTGGTTACTTATGGTGATCTGTTTCGCGTATTGCGTGATGAAAGCGCAGATATTGTGCTGAGACGTGAGGCGTGCTCGGCAATTTTTATACTTCACAAGCAGATAGATGGGCGCAAAGTCGTCCCAATATTATTGAAACTGCTGAATGAGGAAGACCGTGAACTACGGCGCATTGCTATCCTTGCGCTGGGCGAATGGAAAACAAAGCGCGTCACCAATGTGCTGATTGAGCTTGCGACGAACCGCGCCGCTCGAACGGCTGATCGAAACGAGGCGGTCTATATTCTCGGACAGTTCACAGATACGCGGATTGAAGCTATTTTTGAGCAAATTATATTTGACGAAAGTGAAGATTTTCGTTTACGGTCACTCGCCATTGAAGCGTTTCCTCGATATGAGAACATGATTGATTCGTGGGTCAAATTGTTGTCTGATTCCGAGCCAGATGTACGTTTCTGGGCTGCCTTTCGACTCGCTCAGTCACGGGATGTGAGCCAGCGTGCACTGCCGATGCTCGATAAGGTCGCAGCGTTTGATCATGCCCTCGCCAAAGCTTACGGTTGGCACGTCGACCGTGAGGCACTGCGCGGATTGGAAAGTATTTATTCGATCCCCTACCGAGCCAAAGAATATCCTGACTATATCATTGAAGATTTACCAGATTATGGGATGTGGCTCATCAGCCCAGCCGTTGAGTATTTTACGCTAATGCGACAATACCGCCGCTGGAACGATGACTGGATATATAAAGATTTACCGCTTCCAACAATTGACCTGCGTATCGACGTGAACTGGCTACGCGGCGAAATCGAAAAGGCATGGACAGGCGTGGTATTCGACGTGCGCCAGCCGAAGCCACAGACCTATGTGTTGGACTGGCATTTGAAGATCGACGGAAAAAACCTGCTCGGCGGACTGCACCGCGACCAGTATGGAGTCGTACTAAGCGGAACGGATGAAGCAGCTTACACCTTCACCGCATGGTATCGGAGCATTATCGCGCCGGAGCACACACTGTATTTGTACGAATGGGCGGACGAAGGGATTGAACTCACGCTGGGAATAACAGCGGATCAAATTAAACAGATGATTGAGAAGCGGGATGAAGCCCGCCGAGCACCTGCCCTATGACGGAATTGCTGGTTGCGATGATTGCGCTGATCTGGATCGGCGGGACGTGCCTGCGGATTTATCGACAGGCGCGCTTCTTCCAGATCGAGGAATATATGGGCGCACGCTACCTGCGCTGGCTGTTCGTGGAACGTGAGCGGTGGCTGCCAACGCGCCCAACCATTGCGGGGATCGTTGGCGCTGGGATTAGCGTGGTGCTCTCGGAAGGCGGGAGCTTCGTACCGAGCGCGATTGCAATTGTGGCGGCGCTGGCGGCGGTTTACCCGGCGGATGAAGGCGAGATCAAGAAAAAATTTCGGGCGACGGCGCGCGCCAAACGGCTGCTCGGCGCGGCGTGCGCGCTGCCCGTGCTGATAGGGCTGGTGACGACATGGTTGATCCTGCGACTAGATTTAGGAAGCTTCCGCCCGATTATTGTGAGCGTGATTGGATTCGGGTTGTTCCTGCTCGCGCCGCTGTGGCTGGTGCTTGGGAATATTTTGATGATCCCGGTGGAAGCGGCATTCCGGCGGATGTTCATCGAGCGGGCGCGGCGGAACTTGCAGGAAATCGACCCGGTAGTGATCGGTATCACCGGCAGCTATGGCAAAACCAGCACGAAAACGTATCTGGCACATATCCTGAACGGACGTTTCCACGCCTACCCCACACCGAAAAGCTACAATACGCTGATGGGCGTGTGTACGGCGATCAACAACGATCTGGCGGGCAACCACAGCATCGAATACTTCATCTGTGAGATGGGCGCGTATGTGCCCGGCGAAATCCGCGAGATATGCGATCTGGTGCATCCGTCGATCAGCATTGTCGTCGAGGTTGGTCCGCAGCATCTGGAACGCTTCGGCACGCTGGAGAATATCGCTACCGCCAAGTACGAAATCGTGAAGGCGCTGCCACAGGATGGCACGGCAGTGTTCAACGCGGATAATGAGCAAATTCGGGGGATGATTGCGCGCGGCTATCCAGAAACGCGGCTGACCGTGAGCCTTGACCCAAACAGTGACGCGCGCTTTGTCGCCAGCGAGATCACGGAGCGGCTGGACGGCTTGCGCTTCGCCGTGACAGACAGGGAGACCGGGGAAAGCGCCGAATTTGCGACGGCGCTGCTGGGACAGCACAACGCGACGAACGTGCTGCTGGCAACGGCAGTGGCGGTGCATGAAGGCATGTCGCTGCGAGAGGTTGCCCAGCGGGTGCGAACGCTCCAACCTGCGGAGAGCCGACTGGCGCGGCTGGTGGATGCAGAGGGCATTACGATCATCAACGATGGCTACAGCGCGAACCCGGTTGGGGCAGTGAGCGCGTTGAAGGCATTGGCGCTGCACCAGACGGGACGGCGGTTGCTGATCACGCCGGGGATGGTTGAACTTGGCGAGTTGATGGACAGGGAAAACCGGAAGCTGGGTGAGATTGCTGCCGAATACGCAACAGATGTGATCCTGGTTGGCAAGCAGACCGCGCCTATCCGCGAAGGGCTGCTCGCTGCGAATTTTCCTGACGAGCGAACGCAAACCGTAAATACGCTGGCAGAGGCAGTGCAGTGGTACCAGTCCAATCTGAAGTCGGGCGATACGGTGATGTTCCTGAACGATTTGCCTGATACTTATTCCACCTGATTTACGTATAGATGTTGATGTAAATGTGCAGAGCCATGTGGCTCTGCATCGGCTGGTTTGAGGAGCAGGAATGGATATTGCTGAATCGACACTGACGCTGATCGCAGGAATTGCGATGGTCGGTGTGCTGGTGCTGTCGCTGCTGCCCTTCCTCCCAGGACCGCTGCTGCTGTGGGGGATCAGCCTAGTCTATGGCATCCTGACCAATTTTCAGCATTTGACCGTATTATCGATGATTTTGATCACGATTTTGATGCTAATTGCGACGAGCAAGGACATCTGGCTGCCAATAATCGGCATGAAAACTTACGGCGTTTCGTGCAGCAGCGCAGTTGGTATGTTCACTGGGGGACTGGTCGGCACATTCGCAATTCCGATCCCGATCCTGGGCACACTGATTGGCGCGATCATTGGTGCGGTACTGATGGAACTGCTAAATGTAGGTGATACCAGCCGGGCACTGCGCGCAGGCGGAATCGCGTTCAAGGCGTTCATTCTTGGGATGATCACCGAGTTCGGCTTCAATATTCTGATTGTGGGGGTCTTCTTCGCCAGTGTACTGCTGCGGCGCTAGCACGAGAAAACAAAAAGACCTAGATGAACCAGGCCTTTGATGGCGACGACTGGGCTCGAACCAGTGACCTTACGATTATGAGTCGTACGCTCTGACCAGCTGAGCTACGTCGCCGCAAGAAAAGTAGCGGGGGCAGGATTCGAACCTGCGACCTCCGGGTTATGAGCCCGACGAGCTGCCACTGCTCTACCCCGCAATATGGGATGCATAATATCATTCGCACGTTGTGAAGTCAACGGTGAGTTTCGGCTTTCTGAGCGTTTACTCACGCTTCACAATGCGAGCGCGTAACGACATATAGAGTCATCACCCATAATTTCTACAACTTTACATCGTGTGTTACGACGTGAGTTCTGGTATAATTAGCGAACTGATGTTCGGTCAGAAAGTGCCCTCTTATGCCTCCATTTGAACTTGTTTCGGAATTCCAGCCCACCGGCGACCAACCGGTTGCGATTGGGCAATTGGTGGACGGTCTCAACAGCGGCTATAAAAACCAAGTCCTGCTCGGTGCGACAGGCACGGGCAAAACCTTCACCATCGCTCAGGTGATTCAGAAAGTACAGCGCCCAGCACTGATCCTGGCGCATAACAAAACGCTGGCGGCGCAGCTTTATGCCGAGTTCAAGGAATTCTTCCCACGCAACGCAGTTGAATACTACGTAAGCTACTACGATTACTATCAGCCAGAATCGTATGTGCCCCGGCACGACCTGTACATCGAGAAGCAAACGGACATCAACGAACAAATCGAACGGCTGCGGATTGCCGCCAAAGCCGCCCTGCTCTCGCGCAGAGATGTAATCATCGTCGCGTCGGTCTCGTGCATCTATGCGACGGGCGACCCGCAAACGTGGGGCAAGTCGATCATCGAACTGCGGAAGGGCGACGAAGTCCGCCGCGAGTCGATCCTGCGGAAGCTGGTGCAAATGCAATATGCGCGCAACGACATGGACCTCGGTCCGGCAACGTTCCGAGCGCGCGGAGACGTGCTGGAAATCTATCCACCCTATGAGAACAGCGCCTTCCGCGTGACGTTGTTCGGCGATGAAATTGAGCGCATCGTCCAGTTCGACCCGCTAACGGGTGAACTGCTGGCGCATCATGAAGTCGTAGTTCTCTTCCCGGCGTCGCAGTACATGCCGGACGAAGAAAAGATGGCGCTTGCCATTCGTGACATTGAAGCGGAACTGGAGGACCAGATTGCGTTCTTCAAGCGTGAAGGCAAGCTGCTGGAGGCCCAACGTATTGAGCAGCGCACGCGCTACGACCTGGAAATGCTGCGCGAGATGGGCTTCTGTTCCGGCATCGAAAACTACTCGCGGCATATGGATCAACGCGCACCGGGGACGCCCCCCTGGACGATGGTTGACTACTTCCCGAAAGATTATCTGCTCGTCATCGACGAAAGCCACATGACGATCCCGCAGCTACGCGGGATGTACAACGGCGACCGTTCGCGCAAGGAAACGCTGGTCGAATACGGCTTCCGGCTGCCAAGTGCGGTGGATAACCGCCCGCTGCGCTTCGATGAGTTCGAGGAGCGCATGGGGCAGACGATTTACACCAGCGCGACGCCGGGACCCTACGAGCGTGGGATTGCTGATGCGACCGTCCAGCAGATCATCCGCCCGACTGGGATCGTCGATCCGCAGGTGAGCGTGCGCCCGACGGCTGGACAGATCGATGACATGCTTCAAGAGCTTGCCCGCCGCGTCAAGAACGGACAGCGCGCACTAGTGACGACCTTCACGCAGCGCATGGCAGAAGAACTGGCAGGTTACATTAACGAAACGGGCATCAAGGCGCACTACCTGCACGCTGAAATTCAGACACTGGAACGCATCGAAATCCTGCGCGATCTCCGGCTCGGCGTATACGACGTAGTGGTCGGCATCAACCTGCTGCGCGAAGGCATCGACCTGCCGGAAGTGTCGCTGGTCGTAATCCTCGACGCTGACAAGGAAGGCTTCCTGCGCTCGGAGCAGGCGCTCGTCCAGAACATTGGGCGTGCTGCGCGCCACATCGAGGGACAGGTGATCATGTACGCCGATACGATGACGGATTCGATGAAAGCCGCGATTGCGGAAACGGAACGCCGCCGTGCTATCCAATTGGCGCATAATGAGGCGCATGGCATCACGCCGCAGAGCATCAGCAAGCAGGTGCGCGACCTGACCGATCGGGTGCGCGCGCAGGTCGCGGATGAGTATGTGCCGGTTGAGGGCGAAATCAGCGTGGCGTCACTGCCGAAGGATGAGCTGCACCGCATGATCAAGGAACTGGAAGCGGAGATGAAGGCGGCAGCAAAGGCGCTCGAATTCGAGAAAGCCGCCATGCTGCGCGATCAGATCGTAGAATTGAAGCAAGTGCTGGTTGAGAAAGACCCGGCAGGGATGCTGATTAGCTAAATAAGAGGCGGCGTGCGGGAGTATATTTCAGCGTGCCGCCTTTTTGATTCCCCTACTTCACCTAAATCACGAACTGCCCATTTTTATAGAACAGTTCGCCATCGACATGGATTTCGCTATCTGTTCGCATGTCACAGATCATATCCCAGTGGACGCTGCTCTTGTTCTTGCTGCCTGTATCCGGGTAGCCTGCGCCGATAGCGATATGCACCGTGCCGCCGATCTTCTCGTCGTAGAGGATGCTGCCCGTGAACTTGTCGATGCCGAAGTTGGTGCCGATGGCGAACTCACCCAGGTAGCGTGAGCGTGCGTCCGCGTCGAGCATCGTGTGCAGCAATCCTTCGTTCTTCGCTGCCGACGCACCAATGACCTTGCCGTCCTCAAACTTCAGCTCGATGCCTTCGACAGCGCGCCCCTGCACAATCGACGGGAAGCTGGCGCGGTACCAGCCGTTGACCGATTCTTCGACGGGACCCGTGAAGATTTCGCCATCGGGCATGTTGCGTTCGCCGCAGGCGTTGATAAAGACGCGTCCATCAATCGAGAGTTCCATATCGACGTTTGGTCCCTTGAGCGTGACGTGCTTCTTGCCCTTCAGCCAGTCGATCTTCTTCTGCTGCATATCGCCCATTTTCTTCCACTCGACAACCGGGTCGGCTTTGTCGGCAAAGGTGGCGCGGAAGACAAAATCCTCATACTCTTCTAGGCTCATCCCAGCTTCCTGGGCACTGCCTTCGGTCGGGTACAACGTGCCGACCCATTTCATCTTACCTTCGGCGGCACGTCGCATCCGCGTTTCCAGCCAGGGAGCGCGCGCCGTCTGAATCTTTTGCAGATGCCTGGGATCGATGTTGGTCATGGCGCGGGTGTTGGAAAGTGCGCCGCAGCGAATGTAGACATCGGCTTTATCGTAGTAGAGTGACTGCGATGGATCGAGCCACGCCATCTGCTCGTCGCTGGCGAGGCGGGCAAAGTCGCGGGACATGGCTTCGTCGGTCAGCATCAGCGAAGGGTTGCCACCCGCCTTGACCACCGCCGCGTACACCGCCCGCACCAGCGGCAGCGCCGCGGCATCGCCATGCACGCCGACCCAGTCCCCCGGCTGCACGCTCGTCGAGTAGTTGACCAGAATATCTGCCAGATTATCAATGCGCAGATCGTGCATTTTCATCCCCTTTAGCGACCATTTCGCGCCATTCTACCGCGCGAATTCGCCCCAGCGCCATGTACCTCCTACCATGGTTGAGACCACTTCGATGTTGAGCAATTCGGACGGTTCGACGGCATACATATCGCGATCAAGCACAACCAAATCCGCTAGATAGCCCTGCGCGAGCTTGCCGAGCCGATCATCCATCCCGACGGCATAGGCTGCGCCGATAGTGTAGCCGCGCAGCGCCTCGTCTACCGTGAGGCGAGCCGAAGGGTTCCAGCCATCTGGTCCCGGTGATCCGTCTGCGCGCTGGCGTGTGACTGCGGCATGGATGCCGCGCATCGAGCCGAGCGGCTCAACAGGCGTGTCCGAACCGAACGCAACTTTGACGCCGCGATCCAGTTGCAGGCGCGGGTTGTACGACCAGGGCGTGCGCGCGCCCCAGAATTTATCCGCGACCGGATAATCGCTGGTGGCATGGATCGGCTGCATCGACGCGACCAAATCCAACTCCGCAAGGCGGTCAACATCCTGCGGGTGAATGAGTTGGACATGTTCGACGCGGTGGCGGCGCGTATTGCGCGGCGAACCGCGCAAGGCTTCCTGCCCGCGCACCAGTTCATAAACGTCGAGCACATCGTGGACGGCGCGGTCGCCAATGGCATGAATGGTCGAGGGGAAGCCTGCGGCGCTAGCACGTCCCACTATCTCGATCATGTCCTCTTTTTCCACGATAACGATGCCGAGGTTATCCGGCTCGCCATCGTATGGCTCGAACATCGCGGCGGAGTGTGGACCAAGAGCGCCATCGGCGAACAGCTTGAGCGCGCCGATACGAATCCAGTCGTCGCCAAAGCCGCGCCGCAGCCCCGCTTCCAGTACAGGGTCGAGATATTTCTGGTTGAAGTTCTTCACGACACGAATAGCAAGGTCGCCGCGTTCGCGCATGATCTGAAGCGCGGAGAAACATTCCTGATCGTCAAAGTCGTGGATACCCGTCACACCTAGCGAAAGCGCGAGATTCTGCGCGACTTTCATCTTGGTCGCCAGCTCCTCAACCGTTTGCGGTGGAATTTTGGTTTTGACGAGCGCGATTGCCGACCATTCAAAGAAAATTCCGGTTGGATTGCCGTTCGCATCCCGTTGAATTTCGCCACCTGCGGGGTCGGGAGTCGAAGCATCCACGTTCCCCAAGCGCAGTGCAAGGCTATTCGACCAACTTGCGTGACCGCTGCGGGATTGGAGAAAGACGGGATGGTTCGGCGCAACCGAATCCAAGTCCTGCGCGGTGGGAAACTGCCCACCTTCCCAATCATCCTGCGCCCAACCAAAGCCCGTGATCCATTGTCCAACGGGCATTTGCTGAGCGCGGTCAGCGACCAGATCGAGCGCAGCTTGCTTACTTGGCAGGTTGTACAGGATAACCGAATGGAGCGCGTCGGTGAGCAACTGCCAGTGAACATGAGCGTCGGTCATACCAGGCACGACGTGCCGTCCGTTCAGGTCATCCTGCACCGTGCCGGGTCCAGCCAACGTGCGAATCTCATCGTCACTGCCAAGAGCGACGATGCGTTCGCCGCTCATCGCCAATGCCGAGACAATCGGCTGCTGGTCATCCAGCGTGCGGATATGCCCGTTATAAAGGATTCGGTCAACCAGTGTGAAAGACATGCGATTAGCCTTTAGCAGTTAGCCATTAGCGATTGTTGAAGGCACAATACCTTAACCAAGCTGTTCGCGGAAAACAACCCTTAGGGTATTGAAAAGCCCTCACCTTGTAGTTCCTCTCCCCAGGGAGAGGGACAAAGCGCGGACACGGCGTGTAGTGCCCTTACAAAAGCCTTTTTCGACCGTCGTGAGCTGAGAACTAACATTACCGGTTAGTCAACTGCTAATCACTAAAAGCTGACTGCCGCTTCTTTCAGTGCCGCTTGCACTTCGTCGGGCGTGGGCGCGCCTTCGAGCAGGTTGCGCGTGACGGCAATCGCACCGAGGCGGGCTGCGACGTGGATCGCCGCGTGGATATTGTTGTTCAACGCGGGGAGGCTTGCCAGCAGCGCTGCCGCAAATACATCACCCGCGCCTGTGGGGTTAACAAGCTCCACTTGCGGGGTGGTGTATTCAAAGGCTTCGCCGTCGTGGTAGTAGGTGCCGCCCTTCTCCGCCCGTGTGACGAACAGGTGCTTTACGCTCCCGGCGAACTCGGCTTCCAACTGCGGCGATTCGACGATATCCTCTTCGCTGAAAACGACGATGTCTATCGACTTGAGCACGTCGGGGTCATACCAGCGTTTGAAGTGAACCCGCCCATCCGCATCCCAGCGCCGCAGCCAGCCTTGCAGCGTCAGCAGCACGGTTGCGTCTTTGAAACTGTGAGCAATTTGCGGATTAACTTCGTCGGCAATCGGCGCGAGATGCACCAGCGGCGCGCCAAGAAGATCAGCGGGAATATCTTTCGTGCTGATGGGCGTGGCGACCCCGCGCACATATTGCACGCGCCCAGTGGGTAAATAGATGTTCTCGTAGGTCGTGGTTTCCGCAGCGGGAATCGAAACGACTTCTCCGTAAGGCGTAAGCGACTCCAATAACGGATCATTCTTAACCGCGCTGGTCAGTAAAGCGACCCGCAAGCCGAAGGATGCGGCGGTACGGGTCGCGTAAGAAACTGTGCCCCCCGGCAGGCGTCCTGTCGGGGTGAGATCGGCAGTCATATGACCGATCAGCAAATAATCCGGTGTCATTCCCGGTGCTATGCCTGCGAACTCGGCACGATAGTCACCTTGCGGGCTGTACCATCGCCGATACTGCGCGTCACCACATCTGGGCGCTCACGCAGCGCGAGATGTACGATGCGGCGTTCGTGCGGTGGCATCGGCTCCAAAGTGACGACTTGATTACGCTGAATCGCCTCGTCCGCCATGCGGAGTGCCAGCGCGTGCAGGATTTGCGCGCGGCGCGCTTTGTAGCCGCCAATATCGACGACGACTTCAGAGCGGCGCTGGAGTTCGCGGCTGGTGATGAGACGGGTGATATATTGCAACGATGCCAGTGCTTCGCCACGACGCCCGATCAAGCGGCTGAGGTTAGAGCCTAGCACGTCCAGTACCCACGGCACGGCTTCTTCCGGCTCACCTGCCTGCGCCCGGCGCACGACAATACGGGCATGTATCTCCATTTTTTCAAGCAGTTCGTTCAGCACCACCTTGGCGATCTGCGCTTCTTCATCCTGCTCGGATTCTGGTACTTCTTCACCGACGACAACCATGCTGCCGCTGTCGTCTTCGCTCACGCCGTAATCGTTGGCGGGTTTCGATGAGCGTGGCGAACGCGATGTGCGATCCTGCCGCCGCTCAGATTGTTCTCGGCGTTCACGGCGCGGTTCCTGGGGGGGTACAGACTCGGGTTCAGGTTCCCAAGTGGGAGCAGTCGGCAGAGAAATCATTTCATCTTCGACAACAGGCGTCGGCGTTGGCACAAACGCTTCCGGCTTCGGAATATTCATCAACTGCAAGCGCACTCTGGCAGGCGATCCGCCCAGCCCAAATACACCGCGCCGCCCTTCTTCCAGTACTTCGACGATCACTTCGGTGGGACCCACGCCCAGTTCAGCGAGACCTTTTGCAATCGCTTCTTCGACGCTGTCGCCTGTCGTTTCTACAAATTTATTTGAGTCCATCGACAGTTCCTCAACAAAACGGATTCATAACCCGCACAAATAAACTTTTGGAACGCATTTATCCATGCCAGCAAGGGAACGTACACCCAGTTGGGAGCGGATTTATGTTCGCTCCCAACCTTATTAGCATACTTCAAACGAAGCCTGGGCGCTATTTGGTCTTGTCGACCTTCGGCGTAGTTTTGGCTTTACCGTTGCTCGCCGTCAGTTTCGTAGGTTCATTTTTGCGCTTGGACGGCGTAATCTTGGCAGGCTCGTTTCTGGTTCTGGACGGCGTGACGGTGCGCGCGCGCCCTTCCACTTTCGTCAGCGCCGGAGTAGGCGGTTTGTCGTCACCTTCTTTCGGTTTTAGCCCAAAGATACGACGGAAATCGGCTTTGCCCATCAGCGCATATTGCACGATACCGATCACATTCGAGGCGATGAAGTAAATCGACAAGCCAACCGAGAACGAAAGCGCGAAGAAGCCGTACATCAGCGGCATGATCGTGCCCATCGACTGCGACATCGCCGCTGCCTGATTCGGTTTGCCATCTTCGCTCGGAGGGGCTGGCGGCGGCATGGTCACCCTGAATTGCAGCCAGGTCGTCACTACGACCAGCACTGGCAGCAGAAGCGGGATGATCGAGCCGCTTCCCATATTCGGCGCGACGGTCAGGTTCATGCCCAGCCACATATTGTTCATCGGAATGACGCTGTTCAGCCCAGGAATCAGCAAGCGCCCAGACAGGTCGATCAGTTGCAACGGTGTGGTCGCCAACGCGTGAATGATCGCCTGATAGAGCGCGATGAAGATCGGGAACTGGATCAGCATGGGCAGACAGCCGCCCAGCGGATTAATGCCGTATTCGCGGTAAAGGCGCATCTGTTCCTGCGCCAGCTTTTCGCGGTCATTCTTGTGCTTCTCTTGCAGCTTTTTCAATTCCGGCTGAAGTTGCTGCATGGCAGCCGACGACCGCTGCTGCTGTGCCGTCAGTGGGAAGGTGAGCAAACGAATGAGCACCGTGAAGACGATGATCGCCAACACCATATCATGGTTGAAGATCGAGTAGAGAAAGGTCAACAGGGTGACGAATGGGTTGAGGATGAAATCCATGCTGCGCTCCTACAAACCGTAAGCCCAGCGGCGCTCACCTTGTTCGAGGGTGAATGCCACCAAGAGTTCTTCATGGGCGATACTGCTCACAATAATCGTCGGTTCGCGCACGGTTTCGTTCGGCTCAATCAACAGAATGTCCGACAGCACTTCGCCGCGCATTTCGCGCTTGAAAACTTCTTCGCCAGTTTCGCGGTTGATCCAGTACACAAAATGATCGCGCGAGCCAACCACGATTGTATCGTCTACGACCAGCGGCGTCATGCGAATGGCTCTGCCCGCCACTTTGCGCGTCCAAACCTGGCTAAAGCTCGTGCCCGTATCCGTCAGCATGTACAAGTTGCCGCCGAGGTCGCCAACATACACTGTATCGTCCACTACCGCAGGCGCACCCCAAACCCAGTCGCTGGTTGCGAACTCGTAGGCAATCTGACCGTCCAACGTTACCTTGAACAGCTTATGACCAAAGCTGCCAACGTAGAGTGCATCATTTGCATAAACCGGAGTCGAAGCGACTGCGCCTTGCAAGTCAAGCCGCCACTTCTCTACTCCGGTCTGTGCGTCAAGCGCAAACAGGAAGTGGTTCATCGAAGATAGATATAGGGTGTCGTCAATCAGCAGTGGCTGGGACCAGATGCCCTTGCCCTCGTCGCCCGTGAAGCGCCAGGTTTCGGTCAGGTTTGCTGGGTCAAGCGCAACCAGACCGCCGTTGCTCAACGGCATGTATAAAAACGAATCGGTAAGCAGCGGATTACCAACAACATTTCCCGGCAATGCAACGCCATCCGGGTTGTCGATACGAGCTGCCGCTACATCGATTTCATACAGTTTGTTTTCGTAAGATGCCGCCACCAGGGTTGTATCGTTGACGCGAACGGGGCGGCTGTAGAAATGCGACGGCGGATTGGTAGATGCCTGTACCTGCCAGCGGCGGGGGTTGCCCTGGTCGTCCACACGCACGTTACCACTGCTATCGCGCAGTTCAATCAACGAGCCATCTGCCGGATCAACCTGAATAATGCGGTCGGTAAAAGCGAGAAGCACATTGGGGGCGGATTCATCACCGATGAGGCTGAGATCACCCCAGCTTGAGTCAATCGGCACGCTGGCACAGCCCGCTGCCAGTAATACAATGGCGACAATTGCGCCGTATTTCCATAAACGTCTCAATGAGACCACAATCTTCGCTGCTCCTGAATTACGGGACGGGGTCATAACCGCCGGGGTGGAACGGGTGACAGCGCGCGATACGCTTGACTCCCATCCAGCCACCTTTGATCACGCCATATTTCTCAATCGCCTGGTAGGTGTATACCGAACAGGTCGGCTCGAAACGGCAGGCAGAGGGCAAGGTTGGCGAGATAAACCGCTTATAAAAGCGAATGAGCGCCAACACTACAGTTTTCACAGGGTTTCCTCTTTAAACAACTCAGCCCGGCGGAAGAGATCATTCACTGTACGCATGATGAGGTCGAATGGTTGCTCCGCCAGGGGTTGGCGGGCGATCAAGACGACATCGAAGCCAGGTTTGAGCTGCGGGTCGAGCGCACGCAGGATTTCGCGCAGCCTTCGCCGAATTCGGTTGCGGGTTACGGCGTTCCCCACCCGCTTTCCGATGATAAGTCCGTACCGGTTGTACAGAAAATCGTTAGACGAAAAACTCAGCATCATCGTGCGATGCTGCTGAGTCCGTCCCACCTCGCGCAGGCGTTCAAACTCTTCTGCCTTACGGAGCCGCTGATGCCGCTGCACCTCAATGGGCGTTCCAGTTGATCTTCTTCACATGCACCGGGGTGACCGCCAGTTGGTGACGTCCTTTGGCGCGGCGCGCCTTCAACACCTTGCGCCCGTTCTTGGTCTGCATACGCTGGCGGAAGCCATGTACGCGCGCACGGCGGCGAATTTTCGGCTGATAAGTCCGTTTGGTTGACATCTCGCTGCTTTTCCTGCTTAAAAGGTCGAATTACAGGGGACAAGTATAACTGAGCCGCAACACAGGGTCAACCTTGAGTCGTAAAGCGCATTTTATGCCCACCGAAAGTATCCCCGCGTCAAATCATCCGCTCGACTTCAACAATCATACCTGTGGTAACGCTGGAAATACGTTAAAAAACGAGATTCATAACGACATTTACAGCACTTCTGTTCCCGGTTCAAGCGTGATTCATGCTTGCAATAGCGTCGTCATATCAAGTATAATTCTTGCTATGATCCATGCTCGAAACCACGTTCTTGTTTTACCAACATTCCCCACCCCATGTGAAGCTGCCGGAGGCGTTACGTTTTGATGCCGAGCCAAACTTGGGCGCGTGATTTTATTGTCACGGATGACGACGTTGAAACCCTGACGGGCTTGCTCCTTGAACGAGAAACACCACTGAGCATCGACGAACTCGCACGCGCACTCATCAACCAGCGGTTGGAAGCACAAACCGCCGCTTTGCAGGAACGCTACAAAGACGTTCAACTCTACAAGCCATCGAATTCCTACCAGGTTGGTGAAACCGTCGTGTTCCCGGCGCTTGATCATGCGACGGCTCAAGTGGTCGAGAAACGTGAAGGCGTCAACCCGGATTACGGCGATTTCAGCGTCATCCGCGTTGAATTTGAAGATGAAACCACCCGCGAATTTGCTGCGGATCTCACCACTCCGCACAAACTGAGCGAAGATGACGTGGGCGACTTACCCGGCGCGGAGACCCTCGACGCCGACCAGATTCTCCATGAAGAACGCGACCTGATCGTCGAAAAGCTAGTCGAAAAGCTAAACGCGAGCGGCGAACTGGTCAGCGTGGCAGGCAAATGGTTCCCGCGCGCGCTGATGATCGACGTGCATGAAGGCTACCTGAACCTTGCCGAAGCCATCCTCGATATGTCCGGCGGTGGACCGCTGCTGACGACGCAAATTCTTGAGGAAATCGGCGGCTTGGGCGATGCATCGCCGGAATTGCAGGAATTCTGCATGAACGACGCGCTCAACCGCGATCCCCGTTTCGATGAAGTGGGTCCGCTCAACACTGTGCTCTGGTTCCTCCAGCGCGACGAACCCGCCGAAGTAAAAAATACGCCCGATATTCTGATTTACACGCCAGTGGATTACGACCCTGACATTCTTTCACCGGAAGAAGTTGTGCTCGAAGCCGAGATCGACGATGAGTGGTCAGCGGCGCAGGATGGGCGCGAATTTGGCGACGAAGTCGTCATTACGCTGATCTTCCCCCACCGCCGTGCAGGAACACTGCCACTCAACGCCGCCATGCGTCAGATTTTCCCGACAGCACGGCGTACACAGCGCATTGCTGTCACGCTGGTGGATGGGCAGGACGGTGAAGAATATGCTGGGTGGGTCGTGCGTGCTGGGCGCTACGTCTACGGGCTGAACGCGATGTACAGCAAGCACAAGCTACCTGTTGGCACGCAATTGATCGTGCGGCGTCAGCAGGACAGCGACAACATCGTAGTTGACTTCAAAGCGCACCGTGCCCGTACCGAATGGGTGCGGTTGGTGACGAGCAAAAATAACCAGATTGCTTTTGAAGACCAAAAACGCGGCATCGGCGCAGAATACGACGACCTAATGATCCTCGGCACGGAGAGCCTCTCCGAGGTCGATCAACTTATCGCCCATTACAAGCGCAGTACACCCGCCAGCATCCTCCGCACGCTCATCGCGGAGCTTAGCCATAATTCACCGCAAGGGACGGTTCACGCCAAAACGCTCTACAGCGCCTTCAATGTGCTTCGCCGCTGTCCGCCGGGTCCCATTTTTGCCGCTCTCGAAGCCAGCCCCGACTTTGAGCCAGTCGGGAATCACTACTGGCGTTTAGCCGAGAGCTAGGAGTTCGACTGATGCAACAAAAACCGAGCGCGCTGGTCAAGCCCACCCTCGATACAACCTATCACATTGACTATAGCTGGTGGGAACGCGGCGAAGATGATTTGCGCGTGTATCAACTCAGCCACCTGTCGCAGGAGCAGCGCGACCGACTAAGCGGCGGCGGTGAAGACCGCATAGTAGATTTTATCGACCCGGAAACGGGCGAAGTTTCACAGTTGAACGAACTGGACTTAGCCCTTCAGCTTGCCGCCCGCGACCCAAATTTCATCAACCCGCACATTTCAGTTGTGGACAGCATTTTTCGTGTCTTTATCGCCAACGGCAATGAACCACTGTCGCCCAACCAGCTTGCCGAGATTATTGGGCGTTCGCCCAGCACGATTCTTAAAACGATCAGCGGGGTGCGCGTCTACAAAGGCATTCGCCCCGTCAATGCCTGACGGAGAACATTCATGGCGGTTATCAATACCGACAGCACCGGCAAGCACCGCAACCAGGCGATGCGTACCGGCGCGGAACTTTTGCGCCACCTGAGTAAGAAGCCAGACATCGACGATGAAGTGAAGGACATGGTCGCGGCGCTGACCTATGCGTTGCGCGAGATTGACGAAGGCATCGACAGTTCTGCCGCTGCATGGGAAAAGCGCGACTACTGGATGAAAGCCGACGAGCTGCGCGTGCGCTGGGAGTGGACGGCGCGGATGGCAGACCAACTGACAGCACTAATCTACGAGGAACGCTGGGGCGACCTTCCCACGATGATGGTCAAGCTGTTTCCCTATTTCAACGACATTAAGATCACCAAGATGACACGCAAGGAAGATGCGTGGCGGGGTGAATATGCGCGGCTGTTAAAGGAACGCAAGCCACGTTAGGTTCATTATTGCTTTGAAGAATTGAACAGGCTTTAGGGGCGCAGGGTGTTGCGCCCCTATTGTTTTGTGCTAGCGCGCACTCTCAAGCTGCTTCTGTTCAGCAGTCGTTTGGTGCTCAAGCGCTTCTTCTTCTTCGTGATGGTGCTCGGTCGCGTGCTCAAAGGTAACTTTGAAGCCAGGAGGAAGCGGCAGGTTGTCCAGCTCAAGCTGCTTGACGCTCAACGAAATGTCATCAACCTGCATGAGCGCATCCCGCAGGAAACGATCCGTCGACATATGGAGCAGGTTGTAGGGGAAGCGAGTCCGCAGCGCGCCAATGTATACGTCGAAGTGGTCGTCCGGGTAGCGTGCCCGCAGGGCTTTGAGGATGTTGGCGACGCCATTATACAAATCTCGGTAAGGCTCATCGACAATTTCGATGATGCTCGGATCCCAGCCGTTGAGGGCAATGATTTCTTCGGAACGTCTCCTGAACGCTTCAGCGCGTTTCTCATCGACATTCATATGGATGATTTTGACCGGCAGCTCGCGCTTCAGAATCTGCTCAACCACTTTGACGGCAAGCTTTGACCAGGTGTCGCAGAAATAGATAGCCAATTCCCGATGGATTTCCGGGTCGTAAACAATTGGCTTTTCGGCAAAGACCGGAGTTTCATCCAGGTGCAACCGCGCTGCTGTTTCTTTATAGTGCTTGTGAATCTTGAAGAAAACCCACACCAGCGACGGAATCATTAGCACAATGAACCAGGCACCGCTGGTGAATTTCGTGATGATAAAGACCAGCATCACGATAAATGTGACTACCGCTCCCAGTCCAGAAATGAACATTTTCAGCGACCAGCGCGGATCGTAGGTGATTTTCGTCTCCAAGCCATAAGTAAATTCCCCGGGCTTGAGCCGCCCTGCCCGCCAGAAGCGCCGGGTCATTCCGAGCTGGCTGATCGTGAAGCCGAGGAAGACGCCGATAGCGTAGAGCGGAATTAGGTTAGTCACAACCGCGCCAGTAATAATGACAAGTGCAATCGCGCTGAATGACAGGGTGAGAACCCCCCAGGTAAAAACCAACCGGCGACCGCGATAGGTGAGCTGGCGAGGCAAAAAGCCGTCGCCGCTGTGCAGTGCCGCAAGTTGCGGAAAGTCCGCGAAGGGAGTATTCGCCGCCATAAACAGGACTGCGAAAGCACCCGCAATCGTCAACGCATAGCCGAGATACCCGATACCCTGTTCACCGTAAATGGTACGAGCAAGCTGGCTGATGACTGTTTCCTCATGTGAAGGCACAGCTTGAACCGCATTCGCCAGTACTGTGATGCTGAGAAAAAAGGTGATCAGCAGTGCCGCCATCACCAACAGGGTACTTGCGGCGTTTTTGGCCCTTGGCTGGCGGAACAACTGGGTATCATTGGAAATCGCCTCAATCCCCGTCAGCGCCGTACAGCCCGACGAGAATGCACGCAGCAGGAGGAGGATCGTGACTGGCTCAAGCATATTATGCTGAATTGCCTCTACGCCGGTCACAACGTCAAGCGTGCCTGTCAAAAGCTTGATAAAACCGACGACCAGCGTGAATCCCATCACGATCAGAAAGAAGTAGGTGGGAATGGAAAAGAGCCGCGCGCTTTCCTTGACCCCACGCAGGTTAATTAAGGTCATGATGGCAATAATGGCGACGGTGATCTCCACGCGCAGCGGCGTCAGGCTCGGCATGATGCTGATCACATTCGCCACACCCGCGCTGATACTAACTGCGACTGTCAAAATATAGTCGGTAAGCAGTGCTGCACCCGTCACCTGGGCAAATTCCTCGCCGAGATTTTCTTTGGCGACGCGGTAGCCACCGCCGCCCGCCGGGTTCGAGAAAATGGTCTGGCGGTAGGAAATCGCCACAATCCCGATCAGCAGCGCGATTGCCACTGCGATAGGAATCGAAATCCCATTCCCCTGAAAACCGAGGAACACGAAGCTGCTGATCGCCGCTGTGTTTAAGATGATGAGAATTTCCTCTGTGGCATAGGCGACCGAGGAAAGCGCGTCGCTTGCAAGCACTGCCAGTGCGATGAAGTTCGGCGCAGTTTGATGCGTGATCTCAGTTGTAGGAAGGCGTCTGCCAAACACACGTTCGGCAAACTGTTCTTGTACATCCCGGAATGTCATACTCTACCCCTAATGGCATAAACAACGCATCAACTGTAGTTCCGGGTGGGGTCAAAAGTGCGTCAAAAACTGTAGGTGGAGCATCAAGAAAGTATCAAGATCGGGTGAGAATCTTCATTCATTGGTTTTGACAGATTTTTGATGAGGCTGTCAAGATGCGTATCCAGGCTCATATTTCGGATGAGAATTGAGGGTCAGATATGCTGAAATCCTCAACCAAACACAATGCCGAGGTCGCGCGCCATTTGCACCATTTTGCCGGCAGGATCAACATATTTGATTTCGGTGGCGTCTGCCATTGGCACGGCGATCATCTCCGTGCCGCGCAGCGCGACCATCTGCCCCCACTGCCCCTGCGCGACGAGGTGTACGGCTTCCGCGCCAAAGCGGGTCGCCAGCCAGCGGTCACGGGGCGTTGGCTGCCCGCCGCGCTGCAAATGCCCCAGCACGGTCACGCGCACTTCGACACCTAGCGCATCGGCAATCGTGTTACCGACGAGATAGCCGATGCCGCCGAGCCGCCCCTGCGTCAAGCCGCTGCCCTGAATGTAGAACTCCTGCGAGCCGCCGATGGGTGCAGCGCCTTCCGCCACCACCACTAAACTGTAATTGCGCGAGGCGCGCGACACCTGAATCCGTTCTGTCACTGCGCGGATGTCGAAGGGGATTTCTGGAATGAGGATCACGTCTGCGCCGCCTGCCACACCCGCCGTCAGTGCCAGCCAGCCGGAATTGCGCCCCATCACTTCCATCACCATGACACGATGGTGGCTTTCGGCAGTCGTTTGCAGTTTGTCCAACGCTTCGGTCGCCGTGAGGATCGCCGTGTCGAAACCAAAAGTCACGTCCGTCTGGCTGAGGTCGTTATCAATCGTCTTGGGCACACCGACAACCTTGCCGCCGAGATCGACCAGCTTCTGGGCAATCGCCATCGTTCCGTCGCCGCCCGCGACGATCAGCGCGTCCATGCCGAGCTGCGCCAACCGCGTCAGCGCCTGGGCAGAAGTATCGACGTAGTCAACCGCACCATCTGCGCCTTCGGTCAATTTGACAAACGGGTTGCCCCGGTTCACTGCGCCGAGGATCGTCCCGCCGCGCGCCAACAAGCCTTGAATACGGCTCTCATCGAAGATAAGAGTCTGGGTCTCATCTTCAAGCAGCCCATCAAAGCCTTGACGAATACCGATCACGTCCCAGCCGTAACGGTTACGTGCTGTTAACACAACCGAGCGAATCACAGCGTTTAAACCGGGCGCGTCGCCGCCGCCCGTTAGGATGCCGATGCGTTGTATGCTCATTCCGCGAGTAGTCATTCGTGAGTGCTCATCCGCCCATTATACGCACAAATGTGTTAAAATCGCACTCGTGTTACCGAGAAACACTCGTTAAATTTTTACGCGCATTTCAAGCCAACAAAGGCGAAATTTGTATGGCACGCAGACGTTCCCGCTCTACCGCAACCGAACCACGCTCACGGCGCAAAGGCGAAGCCGAAGCGCGTGTCGAGCGCATTACTTGGGCACTGCTGGTGCTCGTCTTTGCCGTTGTCCAGTTAGTACCTGGTAGTTCAGTTTTCCCGAATTATTTCGTTCCGTTGGCAGGCGCAATCATCCTACTCGGTTCAGGCATGTACCAGTATTCGCGGCGCTGGCGCGTCAGCCCTGTCACCTGGGTCGGCGGTGCATTCATGGCACTGTTTGCATACTACGCTTTTGCGGTCAACCCCGCGCAAAATTTCACCGGCGCTTGCCTTATTGTCTTCTTTGCTGTGATCGTCTTCGGCGTATTAACGGGCGAAACGTAAAATCTGACAGATTTTACAATCGTTGGCTTGACATTTAGCTTAATCTGCGCTATTAAATCATGCACAGATTGTGCATATTGAACGAAAACGACCATGACCGAAGCTGCACAGCGTTTGACCGTTGAAGATATTCGTAAACTCTCTCTGCCGCTGGGCACGCGCGTCGTCGCTGGGGAAGGCTTGTTACTGAGTCGCGCTGTTGCCTGGACGACTGTCATCTACCCAAGCGATGCCGTCGGCTCAAAAACGCTCCAGCACGATGAGCTGATACTGGTCGCTCCCCGCGAAACAGGAGCTTCACGGCAAACAACTGATGTGGATGTGGTGCGCTGGGCATCTGAAAACAAAGCCTCGGCGGTCGTGCTCAGTGACGCGCCGACGCCGAACGCGATTGCCGAAGCCAATGCTTACGGCATCCCGGTCATGACCCTGCCCAACGGCAGCCGCATTCGTATGGTTGAAAAAGCGGTTGTCAGCCTGTTGGTGGATCACAAAGGGCAAATCGAGCGGCGCGGCACGCAGATTTACCGCCAGCTTACGCAGATTTCGTCGCGTAACGAGGGGATGCCGGAACTGATCAACGAAATGGCACGCCTGACCAACAAAGCAGTGGTCATTCAGGATAAGCGCCTGCAAATTCTCTATAGCTCTGTGCAGCCACAGTTTGTCGCTTACTGGGAGGAAGTCGAAAACTTCCTGCGCAAGGTCGATAACCTCCCGGTGGATATGCAGGATCGCCACCGCGTCACTGAGATCGAGAACCCAGTTTTAATGCAGTCGCTGCCCACGCCCGGCATGGCGCGTCTGGTTTCGCCGGTCATCACCAAAGACATCGGGCGCGGCTATCTCTCGATCATTGGGCGCGACAACGACCTCGACGACATTGATAGCCTGGTTGCCGAGCATGGAGCAGCAGCCTGTGCGCTGGAAATGGCAAAAGCCAAAGCAATCAGCGATACGGAAAAACGACTGCGGGGCACGTTTCTGGATCGCCTGCTGATCGGGGACGTGAGCCAGCAGGAAGCGTTACGGCAAGGCGAACGCTTTGAGCATAACATGCTCGAGACCCACGTTGCGATTGTGCTGGCGTGGCAGGGTGACAAGACACCTTCGCTACGCCGCTTAGAAACGATCATCAATAATGTCGTGTCGGTGCAGCACGCGGCAGCGCTGGTCTGGCAGCGGGAACGCGAGAATGAAGTGTTGGTCTTCCACGCGGTCGAAGATAAAGACCCGGTGACTGCCAGTATGCGACTGGCGAAATTGTTTACGGGCGAGATTCAACGCCAATATCCCGGCGCGAAGGTCGCGCTTGGTGTTGGACAGGCGGCTCACGACATCAGCGCGTGGCGTTCCAGCTACCGCGACGCGGTTCAGGCGCTTGACCTTGCTATGCGCTTACAAACCGATACGCCGCTCTATATCGGTGACTTGGGCGTGTATCAGCTTATTCTGGGACTTTCTGACCGGGAAAAGCTGCTCAGTTTCTGTGAGCGCACGCTCGGTGCCCTGCTCGACTACGACATGCGCCAGCACGCCGATTTGGTCAAAACGCTGGAAGCTTTCTTCGCCTGTCATGGCAATCTCTCGCAGACGGCAGATATGCTGATTGTCCACCGCAACACCCTGCTCTATCGTATGAACCGCATCAATGAGATCGCGCAAATTGATCTGGATCGCCCTGAAATTCGGCTGGCGCTCCACCTCGCGTTGACTGTGCGCCGCCTGCTCACACTCAACTGATGGCAGTAATAGGC
>Ga0081539_10002508_pt1 | contig 25695 bp, 21 predicted proteins | sample TabmetS4T2R2_FD_71023 | JGI IMG/M metagenome (GOLD analysis project Ga0081539, IMG submission 71023) | Tabebuia heterophylla rhizosphere microbial communities from the University of Puerto Rico - S4T2R2 | ecosystem: Host-associated > Plants > Roots > Rhizosphere ...
TACAACACGCGCGTCGTCACGGCGCCCATTGCGAAGCTGCCCTAATTTTTATGGAACACATTCGTTACTCAGTCGCTGCCTGTCAGACAGACAATCCGAACCCGATCGATCGCCGCGGCATGCGCGCGAACACCGATCGCATCCTTTCAATGATCGACTCCGCCGTGCTCGGCTCTTCGCCTTTCCTGCCGGTGCGGCTCGTTGTGTTTCCGGAGTTTGCGCACGCGGCGCCGGTCTTCGAAACCGCGGCCGAGCTAATCGACAAACTCGCGATCTCGATTCCCAACGAGCACACCGAACGGCTGCAACAGAAGGCCAAACAACACGACGTCTACATTCAGAGCGGCTCGATGCTGGAGCTCGATGCGAAGTGGCCGGGCCACGTCTTCAACACCACCTGCCTGATCGGACCGGAAGGCGTGCTTTACAAATATCGGAAGGTCAACACGTGGCTGCCGTTTGAAGCACACACGAGCCCGCACGATCTGCCTGACTACGACGAGCCGCTTTTTCCCGTGGCCGACACGCCGATCGGCAAGCTCGGTTGTGCGATCTGTTACGACTGGCTGTTTCCCGAAGCGATGCGGCAGTTGACGGCGAACGGCGCCGAGGTTTTGATTCGCGTTTCCGCTTACATGGATCCGTGGGGCGCGACCGAGCCGATGGCCTGGTGGACCGTGGTCAATCGTTGTCGCGCGCTGGAAAACATGGCTTACGTCGTGGCCGCTAATCAGGGTGCGAGCTTGAAGCACTATCCGCCGTACTCATGGCCGGGCGGAAGTCAGGTGGTGGATTTCGATGGAAGATTGTTAGCGGAAGCATCGCCCGGACCAGGCGAACGGATCGTGGTGGCGCCGATCGATATCTCGGCTTTACGTCACGAACGCGCGACGCGTCGCGGGCACCTGATGTTGGGCCACCTGCGGACGGAAGCGTATCCGGTCTACAAAGAACACTTCTACCCGCCGTCAAATCTTGATAAAAATCCGGCGACGGTAAAGTAGCCACATAAAAAAGAAGCAGACGAGCACGAAGAAGATCGCGAAGGCGAGTGAAGCATTGTTGGGCGACAGCCACGAGCCGAAGAAATTGTAGATCCGGCCGCCGAGCGAGTCGCCGCCAACCTTGATTAAGTCAAAAAAGTTCGCCAGCAGGTCTGCGAGAACGTACAGCGCGATCGCGTTCAAGCCGAAAATCTCAAACGGCTTGGCCCAACGTCGATAACCCTTGATATCGATCAGCCAGTAGCACAAGGCGAGAAACTGTAGCGCGAGTCCGCCCGTGAACATCACGTACGAGCTGGTCCACAGCGCTTTGTTGATCGGAAAGAACGCGTTCCACGCCCAGCCAATCGCCACCAGCACCGCGCCCGCCACAAACAGGCCCGCCGCCTTCTCGATACGCGATCGTTCGTTGCGCAGCCACGTGCCCGTGAGCACGCCGATCAGCGTCGTCACGAGTGCGGGAATCGTGCTGAGTATTCCTTCGGGATCGTAAACCTTCGCCTGTCGCCAAACGTGATTGCCAAACACGACGCGATCGACGTACGACGGCAGGCTGCCTTCTTTCGTCAGATCACCCGCGGCGTAGCCGGGCGCGGGGACCGTCATCACCAGAACGTAGTAGAACAAAAGCAATCCGATCGAGATCAGGATCTGCGTTCGCGGGCGCGTGTTGAGGAAGATGATCGAGGCGAAGAAGTAACAAACTGCGATGCGCTGCAAGACGCCGGGAATGCGCCACTCGGCCAGTGGGAAGTGCGGAATGCCATTCAGAAACAGGCCGATCGCGAAGATGATCAGCGTGCGCTTGATGATCTTCAAATACACGTCGCGCGTGACGGCGCCGCTTTCGACGCGGCGGCCCAGCGACAACGTGATCGCCACGCCGACGATGAACAGAAAAAACGGAAAGACGAGATCGGTTGGCGTCCAGCCGGACCACTGCGCATGTTCGAGCGGCCAGTAGATGTGTTCCCACGAACCCGGATCGTTCACCAGGACCATGCCGGCGATCGTGATGCCGCGAAAGACATCGAGCGACAGCAAGCGCGACGATGATGCGAAAGGGTCAGGGGCTGTTGGCATCGGCGGCGAATTCTAGCACACTGTATTGCCACAAAAAGGCGCAAGAAGCACAAAACAGTGAGCGGGTTTCAAGTGCTTTCCTGTGCTTTTTGTGCTTCTTTGTGGCGAGGGAGAAAGAGCGATGAAGAAGAAAGTCGTACCGATGATTCACGTTCTCGACGTGCGCGCGACCGTCGCTTGGTACCGGCAGCTCGGCTTCGAAGTTGTCGCCACGTACGGCGACGAGACGGGTGAGAATTTCAGTTTCACGATCGTGTCGTTTGGCGAGACGCAGGTGATGTTCAATACCGGCGGCGAGACGAGCGACAAGCGACGCCGTGAAGTAGATCTCTACGTTTACACCGATAACATCGACGAGCTTTACGAGAGTTTGAAAGAGCGGGTCGAGGTAGTTGAACGGCCGCACGACACATTCTACGGTCAGCGTGAGTTGATCATTCGCGACTTGAACCGGTTTTGGATCACGTTCGGCCAGCAGAACGCGTTTGCAGCGCTGATGGAAGGCATCTTCGAGGGGGATGCGGATCGCGTGCGTGAGGCGCTTCATAGCAAAGCCGTGAGTGACGACACACTGAACGTGGCGTTCGCGTTTGCGTCAGGGAGGGAGAAGAGGGATGAGGAGATCCTTTCTTTGCTGCGTGACGCGGGTGCACAGCCGCCGCCGCAGATCGATCTCGCGACGCTTCAGTCGTACACCGGCACGTACAAAGGGGAACACGGCTTCGGAGTGGAGATCAGCGTGAAGGATGGGCGGCTGTTCGCCGCGACGCCGGGGAATCAACCGATGAGTCTGTGGCCGCTGGACCAGGTTACGTTTCGGCCCGTGGCGATGACGGATACCAAAGTTATCTTCAGAGTCGAAGACGGTGAGAGTGTTGGTCTCACCGTCTTCCAGAACGACCACCCGATTCAACTCAGGCGGGGATGAAGCGGATCAAAACCTACCGCGCGCCCGGGGCTGGTTTGCGCGGCAGCTTCTGATCGCGCATCGCCGTTTGGTAAACAAACGCCGCCATGATCGTCGCCGCCTGCTTCATGTCCTCAACCTGAATGCGATCGAACACGTCCTGGTTCGAGTGGTGCGTGCGCGTGTCGTACTCGATCTCGTCCTGAATGAACTGAAAGCCCGGCAAGCCAATGGCGTCGAACGAAAGATGGTCCGTGCCGCCGGTGTTTGAGATCGACAGGGTTGCCGCGCCCATGTCCCTGAACGGCATGAGCCACTGCCGGAAAATCGTCCGCACGCCTTCGTTTCCTTGCATGTAAACGCCGCGGATTTTGCCGGTGCCGTTGTCGAGATTGAAATAGCCACTGAGCTTGTCGTACTCGCCTTTCTTCACCAGCACTTGGGCCGGCGGGGTCGCGGCTTGCCCATTGCCGTTGCCGTTTCCTCCATTTCCGTTGCCGTTGTTCATGCCGTTCGTGTTACCGCTGCCGCTCGAGGGCACAGCGGACGCCGGCGGCGTTTGCATGCTGCCGAAATGTTCGGCAACGTAAGCGCGCGAGCCGAGCAGTCCTTGTTCTTCACCAGTCCACAACGCAATGCGAATCGTGCGTCGCGGTTTGAGACCGAGCGCCTGGATGATGCGCACGGCTTCCATTGCCACGGAAACACCGGCGCCGTTGTCAGTCGCACCGGTGCCTGAGTGCCACGAATCCATGTGACCGCCGAGCATCACGATCTCGTCTTTCAGATCACTGCCCGGAATTTCAGCGACGGTGTTGTAGCCATTGAGATCTTTGTCCTGCCACTCGACCGCGAGATCGACCGCCATCTTCACCGGCTCGCCAGCCTGCAGCATGCGCGCGATGCGATTGTAGTGTTCGATCGCCATCACGAGTTGCGGAATGACTTTCGGCGCGCTCTTGTCGTAAGGCGGCGTGCCGCGCGGAAAGCCGGTCGCGGGCGGAGTCGGTTCCGTTGCCGGTGGAACGACCTGCGCCGACTGCACGAAGATCGTGCCGCCGTCGCCGCGGCTCGGATCGATCAAAACAGCCGCGCCTTCCTGATCGAAGAAACGCATGCGCGCGCTGGCAAACGATTGCGCGGCGCGGAATGCCGCGGCGGCGTTCGCGAAGTTCGCGCGTCCGGGGCCACCCGCGCGCGGCTCGGGTGCGTCGGCCAGCGTGAGCAGGTCCTTTTCATTCATGCGCGTGCCCAGCGGATCGAAGTGCGCCGGCACGTCGCGCATGGCCGCAGTCAGCACGATCTTTCCGTTCAGTTTGCCTTTGTATTTTTCCAGATCCGCTTCGTTTTTCGCGTCGACGTAAACAACGTCAGCAGTCAACGGCGCGGTTAGCCCTGGCGACCACGCCTTTGGATAAGCAATGACGGGAAACGCGGTTGGGTCGCTCACCTGCGCGGAAAATCTCTTCAACGTCCAGCCGCGGCCAAACGGCCCCCAGGCTTCGAGGTGCGCATTCTGCAAGCCCCACTTCGTCAACTGATCGCGGGTCCACTCGTTGGCGCGTTTCATTCCCGGCGAAGCCGTCAAGCGTGGCCCAATTACGTCGCTCAGGTAGCTCAGCGTCTGCATCACCTGCGATCGCTTCAGGCCTTCGTCTTGAATGCGCGCGATGGGATCGTTTGCGTCTGCCGCGGGTGGATTTTGGACGACGGGCGAGACGGGCGCAGGTGGCGTTTGTGGCTGAGTCTGCGAGGCAGGCGTTTGCGAGAACAGCGTCGCGGGCGAAGCAACAAAGAACAGAAGCAGCACTATGGCTGCATAGCGCCGAACAATCATGGTGGGTCTCCTCGATTTCAGTTTGGACTTTACTGGATTGGAATCCGGGTCACCTGTGTAACACAGATTGAGGTTTTTCGGTAGTGTCGAGAGGTTGGTTGGATTTGTAACCGCAGTCTTCGTTGGCGCAGTAGCGGAAGGTGCCCTGCTTCTTCGTGGTCTTTTCGAGCAGGAACGGCGCGTTGCACTGTGGACACGTGTCCGACACAGGCTTGTCCCAGTAGACGACGTTGCAATTCGGATATTCCGAGCAGCCGTAGAACGCTTTGCCGCGTTTCGATTTCTTCACCACGATCTCGCCCTTGCAACCCGGACGAGGACACGAAACGCCGACCGTCTCCTGCTTGATGTATTTGCACTTTGGATAATTCGAGCAGGAGATGAACTCGCCGTAACGACCGAAACGCTTGACCAGTTGCGCGCCGTCGACCGGACACACTTCGTCAAGCGGCACTGGCGGCGGCGCGGCCACGCCCGTCTTTCCGATCTTGCGGATGTTGCGACATTCCGGATAACCCGTGCAGCCGAGGAACGGACCGAAGCGCCCGCGTTTCAACTGCATCGGCTTGCCGCAGAGCTCACAGACTTCAGGCTCGGCTTCTTCGCCGTTCGCTCCCGCCTCGTTGGTTGCGCCGGCGCCGTCTGTTCCGGCCGGCGGTTCGGCATCGCGCGTCGCTTCGCAGTTCAGGCATTTCAGATACGGGCCGAAGCGTCCCCACTTCTGCACCATGCCCGGCGTGTTGCACTTCAAACACACCTCTTCGGTCGGCACGCTCTTCTCTTTGATATCCTTGATGTAACTCTGAAATTCTTTCAGGTCGCCTTCGAACTTGTTGTAGAACTCGCGCAGCGCCTTCGTCCACTCGAGCTTACCGTCTTCGATCTCGTCGAGCTCTTCTTCCATGCGCGCCGTGTAAGTCTCGTTGAAGAGATCGTCGAAACCGCCTTCGATCAGCAGGTCGTTGACGGTCTTGCCGAGCGCCGTCGGATGAAAACGTCCCTGCAGTTTTTCGACGTACTCGCGCTCCTGAATTGTCGACATGATCGCGGCGTAAGTTGACGGGCGGCCGATGCCTTTTTCTTCTAGCGCCTTGACGAGCGTCGCTTCCGTGTAACGCGGCGGCGGCTCGGTGAAGTGCTGCTCGGGCGTGATCGAGTTGAGCTTCAGCGACTCGCCTTGTTGGACGAGCGGCAGACTGCGCTCTGCTTCGTCGTCGTCATCTGCGGCTTTTTCGTCGCGGCCTTCCTGATAGATTTTGAGGAAGCCATCGAACTTCTGCACCGAGCCGGTGGCGCGAAACACAAACCGTCCGGCCTGAATGTCGATGGTGGTTTGGTCGAAGATGGCCGGGGTCATTTGCGAGGCGACGAAGCGCTGCCAGATCAAACGATAGAGTTTCAGCTCGTCGGGTTTAAGAAATCGCGCCAGCGATTCGGGCGTACGCGCTACTTCGGTCGGACGAATCGCTTCGTGTGCGTCCTGCGCGTCTTTCTTCGAACGATAGTGCACCGCTTTTTCCGGCAGGTAGTTCTGGCCGTATTGCCGGCCGACGTAGTCGCGCACTTCACCAAGCGCGGCGTCAGAAACGCGCGTCGAGTCGGTACGCATGTAGGTGATCAGACCCACTGCACCTTCGTCGCCGAGTTCGACGCCTTCGTACAGCTTCTGCGCCACCATCATCGTCTTCTTCACCGGGAAACCGAGTTTGCGCGAAGCCTCCTGCTGGAGTTTTGAAGTGATGAACGGCGGGACCGGATTTCGTTTCCGCTCTTTGGTAGTTACTTCGCTGACGACGAAGGTCTGCTGCTGAGCTTCGTTAACGAATCCGTCCGCCTGCGCCTGGTCCTGAATGACGATCTCGTTCTTTTTCAGCTCCTGATCGAAACCGCTCGTTTTGACGGTTTGCTCGCCGACTCGGAAGAGCCGCGCGTCGAAGGCGGGTGGAAGCTTCGCGCTGAGGTTTGCGCCGATCGTCCAGTATTCGGTTTTGACGAACTGCTCGATCTCGCGTTCGCGCTCGACGACCATGCGCAGCGCGACTGACTGTACGCGTCCCGCGCTCAACCGGCCACCGATCGTGCGACACAACAACGGCGACACTTTGTAACCGACCAATCGGTCGAGCACGCGCCGGGCTTGTTGCGCCTCGACCAGGTTCTCATCGATCTGTTTCGGATTTTCAAACGCCTCGTTGACCGCGCGCTTTGTGATCTCGTTGAACATCACGCGAAACGCCGGCTTCGCCGGACGCTTGGGCACGATCTCTTCCTTCAAGTGCTGGCAGATGGCTTCGCCTTCACGATCCGGGTCAGCGGCGAGATAGATCGCTTCGGCTTCTTTCGCCGCCTTCTTTAGTTCGGCGACGATCTTCTTGTTGTTGCGTTTCTTCGAGTCGGGAATGATTTCGTAGGTCGGTTCGAAGTCGTGTTCGACGTCTACCCCAAGGCCCTTCGAAGGCAGATCTTTGATGTGGCCGATTGAGGCCTTAACGAGGTAGTCCTTTCCCAGATACTTGTTTATGGTTTTCGCCTTGGCCGGCGATTCAACTATCACTAAGTTTTTTGCCATTAAATTTTTCTCACAAAACATCTGCCGGGTAGCGCGCGCACCAGCTCTCGCATCTCCAACGCCAGCAACGCCTCAGTCAATTCCGAGATCGAGAGTTTGCTTTTATCAACCAGCCAGTCGACGTGCGCCGGACTGTCGGGCGTCAACAAGCGAAACACGGAAGTCTCCGTTTGCGAAAGTCCTTCCGGCACGAGCGCCAGCTTGTCGCTCAGCGACGCCGTTCGCGCGCTCGTCTCTGTAAAAGGCGGCGGCAGCAGCTTCGCGGCGAGTTGCGGCGGCATCTCGGCGGCGATGTCCTGCCACTGTTGCACGAGCTTCGCGCCTGCGCCTTTAATCAGGTAGTTGGTGCCGAACGAGTTGCGCGAAGTGATATTTCCCGGCACTGCGAACACTTCGCGATTCTGTTCCATCGCCAACCGCGCGGTTATCAAAGACCCCGAATTCTCGGCCGCTTCCACGACCACCACCCCCAAACTCAGCCCGCTAATGATGCGATTGCGGTACGGAAAGTTTTCCGAGACCGGGGGCGTGCCCAGCGGGAACTGGCTCACGAGCGCACCGCCTTTGGCCAGTATTTCCTCGGCTAACTGTTTGTGATCGCGAGGATAAACCTCGTCGATTCCCGTGCCTAAAACGGCCAGCGTGCGCCCGCCGGCTTCGAGTGCACCCCGGTGCGCGGCGGCGTCGATGCCGCGGGCGAAGCCGGAAACAACGGTCATTCCGCGCTGCGCGAGGTCACGCGCCAGCATCATCGCGGCGTTCTGACCGTAGGTCGAACACTTACGAGACCCTACCACACCGACGCAGGGCTGATCCAAACATTCCGACCAGGCGCCTTTTACGTAGAGAACAATCGGCGGGTCGTAAATCTCACGTAAGGATGAGGGATAAACCCCGTCGTCCAGCAGGAGGATGTCGCCGCCGAGTTTCCTGACGGCGGTGATTTCGGCTTCCGCAGCCGAGCGCAAATTCCGGGCGATGATGCTATCGACGGCCTCTGGCGCCAGGCGCAATTGTTCGAGTTCCGCGCGCGTGGCGCTGTAAACGGCCTCGGCCGAACCGAAGCGCTCCAGGAGTTTGGCAGCGGCGCGAGGTCCGATGCCGGGTGTCATATTGAGCTCGAGCCAATCTCTAATCATGGTGAGGATGTCCTTTTCTGAGCTTCGTAGCTGCTAACTTTCATCAATGTAAAGAACTGTCTCGCGGGCCTTTAACTGGCGGAGGCGTGTAGGAATCGAACCTACCTGAGCCCGCTCTCGCGGTCTCACTAACGGTTTTGAAGACCGCGCCGTTCACCAGAACAGATTCGCCTCCCGCGAGGCCACAAACCCTACGCGCCCATCGCCGGGACTGTCAAGTTTGACATCTCCCCGCTCCGACCCTAGAATCCGAACGAACGTTCGAACCGGAAGTATTATGAGGCAGGGATGATTAACTTTCAAACGTCGCCGGACCGTTACCGGCACTGGAAGCTGGAGCTCGATGGAGCGGTCGCTACGCTCTCGATGGACGTCCAGGAGGACCAGACGCTCGCCGAGGGGTACAAGCTCAAACTCAATTCCTACGACCTCGGCGTCGATATTGAACTCGCCGATGCCATCCAGCGGCTCCGCTTTGAACATCCGGAAGTCGCGGCGGTGATGATTACCAGTCTCAAACCTCGAATTTTCTGCGCCGGCGCGAACATTTACATGCTAGGGACGTCGTCGCACGCCTTCAAAGTCAACTTTTGCAAGTTCACGAACGAGACGCGCTGCGCGATTGAAGACGACTCGAGGCATTCGGGGCGGCGTTATATCGCGGCGTTGAACGGCACGGCGTCAGGCGGTGGTTACGAACTCGCGATCGCGTGCGATGAGATCTATCTCGTTGATGACGGCAACTCGGCGGTTTCGCTGCCGGAGGTGCCGTTGCTTGGCGTGTTACCGGGAACGGGTGGGTTGACGCGTTTGGTCGACAAGCGAAAGGTGCGGCGGGATCGCGCGGACGTTTTTTCGACGTTGGCGGAGGGGTTGAAAGGTAGACGTGCGCAGGAGTGGGGACTAATCGACGGGTACTTTCCCACGAGCAAGTTTCAGGAGGGGATTAGTGCGCGAGTGGCGCAAGTGGTTGCCGCGGCGGATTTGAAAACCGGATCTGGGATCAAGCTCAATCCGCTTGAAATCCAATCCACGCCCGACTCACGCAACTATCGCTACATCCACCTCCAACTACATCGCGAACAGCGCTACGCAGACCTAACAGTGATCAGTCCCGAAGGACCGCAGCCAACGACACCCGAAGAGATCCACGAACTCGGCGAAGCGTACTGGCCGCTGCAAGCCTACCGCGAACTCGACGACGCACTTCTTCACCTGCGCGTGAACGAACCGGAAATCGGATTGGTTTGTGTGCGCACCGAAGGTTCAATCGAGTCGGTGCTGGAAGTCGATCGCGTTTTAGCCGCGAACCGCGACCACTGGCTGGTGCGCGAGATCATCCTGCACATGGCGCGCGTGCTGCGCCGACTCGATCTCACCGCGAAGAGTTTCTTCGCCATCGTCGAACCAGATTCGTGCTTCGCCGGCAACCTGCTCGAACTCTTGCTCGCCTCCGATCGCAGTTACATGTTGATGGACGAGCAAAACTCAGTGGCCGTTTCGGAATTGAATGCCGGAGCGCTGCCGATGAGTAATGGCTTAACCCGGCTTCAGTCCCGCTTCCTCGCGGAGCCAGACAGAGCAGATGAAATCCTCGGTCAAAAGCAGCCGATAAACACGGATCAGGCAGAAGAACTCGGGCTCATCACCTTCGCCCCTGACGATCTCGATTGGGAAGACGAGATTCGCGTCGCGATCGAGGAGCGTACTTCGCTCTCGCCTGACGCATTAACCGGCATGGAGGCGTCGCTTCGTTTCGCCGGACCGGAAACACTCGACACCAAAATCTACGGCCGTCTGACTGCCTGGCAAAACTGGATCTTTCAGCGCCCGAACGCGGTCGGCCCCGAAGGCGCGCTGACGAACTACGGCAAGCCGACGCAGGCGCACTTCGATTACAAGAGGACCTAGGCCACGGCTGAACAGACGGGATAAAACGGAAACATACAGATGAACACGGACATGAATTACTACGACCGGATTCCCAATAACGTAAATCTCTCCGAAGATAAAAAACTGCAGCGCGCACTCGAGAAGTGGCTGCCCAACTATCTCGATTGGTGGCGCGAGATGGGTCCCGACGGCTTCCAGGACAAAGACGTTTGGCTGCGCACGGCGATCGACGTCGGTTCCGAAGGCTGGGCCCACTTCGATTACGTGAAGATGCCCGACTACCGCTGGGGTATCTTTCTCGAACCAGCCAAGGCCGGCGCCGTCGTCGGCTTCGGCGACAACTACGGCCGTCCCGCTTACCAGGAAGTGCCCGGCGAGTTTCGCAACGCGCTGCGACGCATCATCGTCACGCAGGGCGACACCGAACCCGCGTCCGTCGAACAGCAGCGACAGCTCGGCAAAACCTGTCCTTCGCTTTACGACCTGCGCAATTTGTTTCAGGTGAACGTCGAAGAGGGACGCCACCTCTGGGCCATGGTCTACCTGCTGCACGGCTACTTCGGCCGCGACGGCCGCGACGAAGCCGACGCGCTGCTCGAACGCCGCAGCGGCAATCCCGACAAGCCGCGCATCCTCGAAGCGTTCAATCAACCGTGTGACGACTGGCTGAACTTCTTCGCGTTTACGATGTTTACCGATCGCGACGGCAAGTATCAGCTTTCCGCGCTGGCCGAGTCGGGTTTCGAGCCACTCGCGCGCACCTGCCGCTTCATGCTGACGGAAGAAGCGCATCACATGTTCGTCGGCGACACGGGCCTCGGCCGTGTGGTGCGGCGTACCGCGCAGTTGATGAAAGAAGGCAACGTACGCGAGCTCGGCGGCATTCCCCTCGACATCATTCAGAAGTACATCAACTTCTGGTTCAGCTACTCGCTCGATCTTTTCGGCGGCGAGATCAGTTCCAACTCCGCCGACTTCTTCGCCGCCGGTTTGAAGGGCCGTTACAAAGAGCAGGAGCAGTACAGCGAACACACGGCAGCCAACGAGGTCTTCACCATGCACGTCGTGGAAGACAATCAGGTGAAACCGCGTGAAGTGCCGCTGCGCAATGCCTTGAATGAAGTGCTGCGCGGCGAGTATGTGAAAGACTGCGAGAAAGGCCTCGCGCGTTGGAACAAGATTCTCGCGGAAGAAGGCCTGACCGAACGTTTATACCTGCCGCATCCGCGATTCCACCGGCACGTTGGCGAGTACGCTGGTCACTACTTCGATCTCGCAGGCAACCTGATCTCGCGCGAGGAGTTTGAGCAACGGCAAGCGGAATGGCTGCCCACGATGGAAGATCGCGAGTACGTGCGCAGCCTGATGCACCCGGTCTACGAACCCGGCAAGATCGCGAACTGGATCGCGCCGCCGGCGGCCGGCATCAAGGGCAAGCCGTTTGATTTTGAGTATGTGAGGCTCTGACGTGCACGCTTCTCGTCACGACCAAAAACTCGAATTCATCCTGCGCACGGCGGCGCGCATCTTTGCGGAGAAGAGTTATCACTCGACGTCGATGCGCGACATCTCGCGGGCGACGAACGTCAGTCTCGCCGGTCTCTACCATTACTGCCGCTCGAAAGAAGAGCTGCTGTTTCTGATTCAGGACAACTGCTTCGGCCGCGTGCTCGAACGTTTGGAAAAGCAGTTGGAAGAAATCAAAGACCCGGTCGTGAAACTCACCGTCTTCATCGAGAACCACCTCTCGTTTTTTGCCGCAAACATGGCCGAGATGAAAGTCTTGTCGCACGAATCCGAATCGTTGGGCGGCGATCTGCACGCGCACGTATCGACGCGCAAAGACAATTACACGCGGCTGGCGCGCAAGATCTTGCAGGAAGTGCAGGAGTTGCACGAGAACAAGCGGCGAATTGATCTCACCGTAGCGACGTATGCACTGTTCGGAATGATGAATTGGATCTATAACTGGTACGACCCGCGGGGAAAACTGAAGGTGCACGACCTGGCCCAACACCTGACACAACTGTTTCTCGGCGGCTTCGCGCCGGGATTGTTGTTGGAACCGGCGAATTCGACCATACTGCCAGGACCGCGCGAAAACCTGAGCATCTGGCGAGGCACAACTACTTGAATTTTTACTCTCACGAAACTTACGGCGAGCGCGTCGCAGGTGTTTACGACGAGTGGTTCACCGACTACGACCCGCACGCCATCGATCTGCTGGCGGAGCTGGCCCACGGCGGAAAGGCGCTCGAGCTAGGCATCGGCACCGGGCGGTTCGCTTTGCCGTTGTCAGCCAAAGGTATCGAGGTTGAGGGCATCGATGCGGCGGCATCGATGGTTTCGCAACTGCACGCTAAACCGGGCGGCGAGCGAATCACCGTGACGCCCGGAAACTTTGCTGACGTTCCGGTCGAGGGAAAGTTCGCGCTGATTTACGTCGTGTTCAATACCTTCTTCGCGCTCTCAGCGCAGGAAGAACAGGTGCGTTGTTTCCGCAACGTCGCCGAACATCTCGCGCCGGGCGGTTGCTTTGTGATGGAAGCGTTCGTTCCGGATCTGACTCGCTTTACCGCCGGCCAGGTAAACTGGGCCACAAAAGTGACGGTCGATGAGGTGCAGTTGGATGTTGGCCGGCATAACGCCGCCACGCAGCAGGTGATAAGTCAGCGAGTTGTGATCACGGACGGAAACGTCAGGCTTTACCCGGTGCAGATTCGTTATTGCTACCCGTCTGAACTGGACTTGATGGCCCAGCTCGCAGGACTGCGTTTGCGCGAGCGCTGGAGCAACTGGAAGCGCGAGCCGTTCACCTCCGAAAGCGGCCAGCACATTTCGATTTATGAGTGAAAATTTCTCCAAACTGAACTACTCGACGAGCGACGGCGTGGCGCTGATCACGCTGAACGATCCGCCGGCAAACACCTACAGCTACGAAATGATGCAGCAGCTCGACCGCGCGATTCTCGACGTGCGCATGGACGATGCGGTCCAAGTCATCGTGATCACCGGCGCGGGCGAGAAGTTCTTCTGCGCGGGCGCTGACATCCGCATGCTCGCTGACGTGACGCCTTCGTTCAAATACTATTTCTGTCTGCACGCCAACGAAACGTTGTTGCGTCTCGAACAGACGCCGAAGCTCGTGATCGCCGCGATAAACGGGCACTGCGTCGGCGGCGGTTTGGAAGTCGCGATGGCCGCCGACCTTCGCATCGCGCGCAAGGACGCCGGCAAGTTAGGATTGCCGGAAGTTTCGCTGGGCGTCCTGCCGGGAACAGGCGGCACGCAAAGGCTCGTGCGACTGGTCGGGAAGCCGAAGGCGATCCAGTTGATGGCGACCGGACAACTGATCACGTTTGAACGCGCTCAGGAGCTCGGTATCCTGACTGAGGTGTTTGAAGCAGAAACGCTCGAAGAGTTTGCGCAGATGATTCACGAAGCCGCGGTTCAATTCACCACGCCGAACAAGGCGGCGCTGGCGGTTGGTCGAATCAAACGCGCGGTGCAAACTGGTTCCGAAATCTCTTTCGAATCCGCGCTGGCGCTCGAGCGCGAATTGCAGCAGCAGCTTTTCCAGTCGGAAGACGCGAAGGAAGGACTGCAAGCTTACGTCGAGAAGCGCAAGGCACAGTTCAAGGGAAGATAAACGAATCCGCGGGTTTTAATCTCCTGCTAAGAAGCCCAACGCAAGCATGACCTACGAACACATCGCAGTCTCCGAGACCCAAGGCATCGTGACGATCACTCTGAACCGTCCCGACAAGCTGAACGCGTTTATCGGCCACATGCGTCGCGATCTCGCCGAAGCGCTCGAACACGCCGGCGCGGATCGCAGTGTTCGCGTCGTGATCATCACGGGCGCGGGACGCGCGTTCTGCGCGGGCGGCGACGTTGGTTTCATGGCGGAGCTGATGCAGCGGCGCGATTCGGAGGAATTCGCCCGCATCCTAGGCGCCGGCCGCCGCGTGATCCTTGCGATACGCCAAATGACCAAGCCGGTGATCGCCGCGGTGAACGGTCCGGCTTTCGGCGCCGGTGCGAATCTCGCGTTTGCTTGCGACCTGCGTATCGCGTCAACTAACGCGTCGTTCAGTCAATCGTTTTTGAAAGTCGGGCTGCATCCGGATTGGGGCGGCACGTTTTTTCTGCCGCGACTCGTGACGCCGAACAAGGCTTGCGAACTGTTCTTTCTCGGTGAGTCGATCGAGGCGGCGGAAGCGTTGCGGCTGAACATCGTGAACCAGGTGGTTGCGCCGGAAGAATTGGAGACGGCGACAATGCAGCTTGCCGAACGTTTGCGTGCAGCCGCGCCGCTCGCGCTCGCGGCAGCGAAGCAGGCGATATACACGAGCGAAGCCGCGAGTCTCGAAGAGATGTTGCGCTACGAAACCGAAGCGCAGTTGCGTTGTTTTGAATCTGACGACGGCCACGAGGGCGTGCGCGCGTTTCTGGAAAAGCGTGAGCCGCATTTTACCGGGCACTAACGCGAACCGTGTTTCCCAGTCCGTGATCCGTTTTTATCGCCTGTCTCTTATGCTCAACGACAAGCTCGCTCTCATCACCGGTGGCGGCCGCGGCATCGGCCGCGCTATCGCGCTGCTCTTCGCGCAGCACAGCGCCCGTATCGCGGTCGCTGCGCGCACGCGCGAACAAGTCGAAAGCGTCGCTCGCGAGATCGGCGACACGGCAGTCGCTATTGTCTGCGACGTCGCAAGTCCGGAGAGCGTGGCGGAGATGTTCGCCGATCTAAAACCCGATATTCTCGTCAACAACGCCGGCATCGCCGAAAGCGCACCATTCGTAAACACGAGCGACGAACTCTGGCAGCGCCATCTCGCGATCAATCTTACCGGCACGTTCTATTGCACGCGCGCGGCATTGCCCGCCATGCTCGAAAGAGGCTGGGGACGCATCATCAACATCGCTTCAATCGCGGCCAAAACGGGCGCGCCGTACATCGCCGCGTACGCTGCGTCGAAACACGGCGTGCTTGGTCTGACGCGTTCCGTCGCGCTGGAAGTCGCGACCAGCGGTGTGACCGTCAATGCGATCTGTCCCGGTTACGTCGACACGGAAATGGTCGAGCGCGGCGTCGAACGAATCACGAAGCGCACCGGACGCACGGCGGAAGAAGCGATCGACACGCTCAAGCGCATGAGTCCGCAAAATCGTCTCGTCACGCCGGTGGAAGTCGCTTCGTTGGCGTTGTGGCTGGCGTCTGAAGATGGACGCGGGATGAACGGTCAGGGAATCAACATCGACGGCGGCAGCGTGCTGTTCTAAGCCACAAAGAGGCACAAAAGGGACAAGAAGCTGCCTGAGTGGTTTGCGCCCGGTTTCCTCTTCTTGTGCCTTTTGTGCCTCTTTGTGGCTTAGACCTTCCCGGTTAACTCGTACATCAACCGGATCGGCAAACCCACGATGTTGAAGTAGTCGCCCTCGATCTCTTCGATGAAGAGTCCGGCGGCGCCTTGAATGCCGTACGCGCCGGCTTTGCCGCGCGCCTCGCCGGTCGCCACGTACCAATCGATCTCACGCGCAGTCATTTCCGCAAAGCGCACTCGCGTCGTTTCGTAATCCACGCGCGTCTCGCCGCCAACTCGCACCGCCGCGACGCCCGTCAACACTTCGTGCCACTTGCCGTTCAGTAGGTTCAACATGCGTCGCGCATCTTCATCGTCGACCGGCTGACCGAGGATTTCGTTGTTAATCACGACCGTGGTGTCGGCGCCTAATACCAAACCGGATTGAAGACCTACAGCCACGGCTTCCGCTTTCGAGCGCGCCAGTCGTTGCACGTAAACTGCCGGCGCTTCGTTTGGACGCAGCGACTCGTCAATGCCCGCGACGATCGCTTCATACGGCCAACCGACTGCCTCCAGCAATTCCTTACGCCGCGGACTACTCGACGCGAGTATCAGTTTTTCGCGAAGGTGATTGTTCATAAACTGAGGTAGTTGCGAGCCGACAGTTTGCGTGTTTCAATCACGGATGGCAATGGAAGGACTGATCAAAACACTACCCGCGGTCGTGCGCGCGTCGGGCAATGCGCCGGAAGTGATCGAAGCGGCGGCGATTGCGGCGTGGAAGCACGCGGCCGGTGAAAACCTGAAAGGTCACGCGGTGCCCGTCTCTTTGCAGGATCGAACGCTGCGAGTTGCGGTGGCCGACGTGATTTGGCAAAAACAGCTTCACGCCATGCGCGGGCAGATGCTGTTTCGGGTGAACTCGCTGCTCGGACAGCCGCTCGTGGGCGCCATCGAATTCATCGTTGATTCTCAGCTAAGCAACAGTCGAAGCTGACCTGTGTTATGCCGATAACTGACGCGGACATCGCGAAAGTCGCGCAACTCGCGCAGCTCGAACTCGCCGCCGAAGAACTGAAAACCTTTGGCGCTCAGATCGCGGAGATCGTCGCCTACGTCGAACAGCTCAACGAGCTCGACACCACGAACGTGGAACCGGCGCTTGGTGGCCTGACGCCCGAAGGCGAAAAGACCGACTCCTCTCGCGCCGACGAGATCGCGGGCTCGTTGGGCCAAAAAACGGCCCTCGCCGAAGCCCCCGACCCCGCCTCGGGCCACTTCCGCGTGCCCAAAGTTTTGTAGTTATCAAACCCTATGTTGCGTGAAACTGTAGAGGTTGCGGTTAGGGCCGCGGAGCAGCTGAATGAAACGCTGAATGCTTTTCTCGAGATCGATCGGGAGGGCGCGGTGCGGCGCGCGGCCGAGATCGAGAAGAGCAGCGGGGCGCACAAGGGCAGCGGTGCGGGCGTAGGCGGGGGTGCGGGCCTAGAGGGGGGTGCGCACGAGGCCGTGATGGCGGGCGTGCCGGTCGCCGTCAAAGACAATATCTGTGTGCGCGGGATGCAGGCGTCGTGCGGCTCGCGCATCCTCGGCGATTATCATCCGCCTTACAACGCCACCGTCATCGAACGCCTCATCAACGCCGGCGCCGTCGTCATCGGCAAAACGAACTGCGACGAGTTTGCGATGGGCTCGTCCAACGAAAACTCCGCTTTCGGACCCGTCAAAAATCCGTGGGACACGACGCGCGTGCCCGGCGGCTCGTCAGGCGGATCCGCTGCGGCAGTCGCGGCCGGCATCGTTCCCGTCGCACTCGGTTCGGATACCGGCGGTTCGGTTCGCCAACCAGCCTCACTCGTCGGCGTGCTCGGCCTGAAACCAACTTACGGACGCAACTCACGCTACGGTCTCGTCGCGTTTGCCTCGTCGCTGGATCAGGTTGGCATATTTGCGCGCAATGTCGCCGACGTGGCGCGCACACTCGGCGTAATCGCCGGACGCGACGCGCACGATTCAACCACTGCCGACGTTCCCGTCCCGGACTACGGCAAAACTCTCGAAGGCAATCTCAAAGGCGCCCGCCTCGGATTTCCCACGGCCCTGTTTGGCAAAGGCCTCGACGACGAGGTCGCCGGCGCGGTGAAGAACGTGGTCGACGTTTATCGCGAACTCGGCGCGGAGATCGTCGAAGTCGAACTGCCGCACGCGGGTTACGCGATCGCCGTCTACTACGTCATCGCGACCGCCGAAGCATCGTCGAACCTCGCGCGTTTCGACGGCGTGCGTTACGGCTTTCGCGCGGAAGACGCGCCGGAGCTGCGACAGATGTATCGCAAGACACGCGAGGAAGGCTTCGGCGCGGAGGTGAAGCGACGCATCATGCTCGGCACCTACGTCTTATCTGCCGGCTATTACGATGCGTACTATCGCAAAGCCCAACAAGTGCGCACGCTGATCAAGAACGACTTCCTGACGGCGTTCAAAAAGTGCGACGCGATCATCACGCCCACCGCACCGACGCCGGCGTTCGCCATCGGCGAGAAGGTGGACGATCCGCTGGCGATGTATCTCAACGACATCTACACCGTAACGGCAAATCTCGCCGGCATTCCCGGTCTCAGCGTTCCGTGCGGACTCTCGTCACAACGATTGCCGATCGGGTTTCAACTGCTTGGCCCATACTGGTCCGAAGCAACGCTGCTGAAACTCGCCCACGCTTACCAGCAGATGAGGCCGTTTACCGAACGTCCTCCGGTTTTTGCCTGAGTTGTCTTTTGTGGCGAGGTTGTTTATCGGGGATCAGATCGCCGGTGAAGAGCTCGAGCACGCCTTTCGCTGTTCCGACCACGGGCGTCACGTCTAACCCGACGTGTACTACGCCGCGGACCACGCCCTTTTTCTTAATCTCATAACCAGCGAGGCCGACTGAGAAGAGCGAGCCGAGGATGGGAATCGGTTTGACGATTCGTTTCGCGAGGCCCCAACCTCCGGCTTTGATAATTCTGCGTCTGACAGTGCTCATTTCGTTTTCCATCAAACCACGGCAGCGACTGTTTTGGCTACTGTGTTAGCATGGCTTCGATGCGCTTCAAGCTGGTTCTGTTTGTTCTCGCAACTCTCGTTGCGGTGTTTTTATTTTCCTGCCGGTCGGGCGGCCCAAGCGGCAGCGCGCGGCGCCTGCTGATTTACACGCCGCACGGGCAAGACCTGCTCAAAGACTTCGTCGCGCGCTACAAACAACAGCACGCTGACGTCGAAGTACAGTTTCTCGACATGGGTTCGCGCCAGATACTCGAGCGCGTCACCGTCGAACGAAACCGGCCGCAAGCAGATCTCTGGTGGGGCGCTTCGCACACGACTTTTCAAGTTGCCGCCGACGATAACCTGCTGGCCCAGTTTCGTCCGAGTTGGGCCGACAAGGTTCCCGCGTCCGCGCGCGATCAAAACGATCGCTGGTTCGGCACTTACGAAACACCGCAAGTCATCGCTTACAACAGCGAAGCCGTTACCGCCGCGGACGCGCCGCGCGACTGGGACGACGTGCTCGATCCGAAGTGGCGCGACAAGATCCTGATTCGCAATCCAAACCCGTCAGACACGATGCGCGCGATCTTCGGCGCGATGATCTGGCGTTTCTACAAGGACACCAGCTCACCGGATCGCGGTTACGAGTGGCTGCGCAAGCTCGACGCTAACGTTCACGAGTACACTGCCGACGGCACGCTCTTGATGCAGAAGCTCGCGCGACGTGAGGGTTTGATTACCTTGTGGGACATGCCTGACGTGCGGCTCTACAAGGAACAGAAAAACTTTCCGGTCGGTTACAACGTGCCCGCCAGCGGCACGCCCGTGATCATCGACGGCATCGCCATCATTCGCGGCGCGCCGAACGAAGCAGAGGCGAAACGTTTTTACGAGTTCGTGACGACGCCCGAGAGCCTGGCTTACGCCGCGCAGAAGTATTACCGCATTCCCGTCCGCACGGATCTCGATCGCAATCAACTACCGGCGTGGATGAACGAGCCGTTCACGCGCCTGCCGCTCGATTGGGAGCTATTGCGAAAACAGGGCGCCGACTGGTTAAGATACTGGGACACCGAGATTCGCGGCCGCAGCAAATAATGCCTTTTCTATCCCTGCAAAATGTCTCCCGTAATTTTGGCCCAACACGAGCGGTGAACGACGTTTCACTCGCAGTAGAGCGTGGTGAATTTTTCGGGTTGCTTGGTCCGTCAGGTTGCGGAAAGACGACGACACTGCGAATGATCGCTGGTCTCGAAAAGCCTGATTCGGGCTCGATCCATTTCGCCGGAAAGGAAATCACGAATCTGCCACCGGAGCGGCGCGGCTTCGGCATGGTCTTTCAAAACTACGCGCTGTTTCCTCATCTGAACGTGTTTGAAAACGTCGCGTTCGGACTGCGTGCGCGCCACGCGTCGAAGCCGGAGCTGAACGAACGCGTGCAAAGCGCGCTCGAGCTGGTCCAGCTTCCCGGCTACGAGAAACGGGCCATCGACGAGCTCTCCGGCGGCCAGCAGCAACGCGTTGCCATCGCGCGCGCGATTGCGATCGAGCCGGTGCTGCTGCTGTTTGACGAACCGCTCTCGAATCTCGACGTTTCGCTGCGTGAAAAGACGCGCGGCGAGCTGCGCGAGCTGGTGACGCGCCTCGGCTTGACCGCGGTTTACGTGACGCACGATCAGGAAGAGGCGTTTGCTCTGTGCGATCGCATCAGCGTGATGGTTGGCGGGCGCTTGATGCAGACGGGCAAGCCGCGCGAGCTTTACGAACAGCCGGCGGACCTCGCGGTCGCGCGTTTTCTCGGCCGGAATAATCTGATTCGGGCCGTGCGGTTGAGTTCGAGCAAGACGAATGACGGAGAATTCAAGACGCTCGAAGGCGGGCACACGCTGCACGTTCCGGTGCGGCATGAGGAACTGGCGCCGTTGAATAAGCCGGTCGTGCTGGCGATTCGTCCCGAGCACGTGCAACTAAGCACGAACAACCACGACAGTGAAAACGTGTTGCGCGGCACGGTGCACGAGATCGTGTTTGCCGGTGCGACTTCGACGATTCGCGTCGACGCTGCTGGATTGTTGATCGAGGCGCTTGCCGTCCACTCAAACGGTCTCCAGGTCAATCAGGACTGCGCTGTAGCGTTGCCCGCCGATAAATTAAGGCTGTTGAGACACGGATGAAAACGGATCGACTCGCTTTGCTCGTCGTAGCGATAGTAGTCCTCACGTACGGTGTTATTTATCCAAACGCAGCCGTCGTTGTCAGTTCCTTTCAAAGAGCCGGAACGTGGACGCTCGCGAATTATCGCGAGGTGCTTTCGCAGCGCGTCGTGATCGAGGCGATCGTCAGTAGTCTTGGGCTGTCGATCGCGACGGTAGCGTTGTGTGCGCTGGTCGGCGTGCCGCTCGCATTTCTGTTCGAACGCTTCAGTTTCCCTGGCAGACGCCTGTTCGCGGCCGTGGCCGCGTTGCCGCTCGTCTTGCCGCCGCTCGTCGGCTCCGTCGCTTTCATTTTTCTCGTCGGCGAGTCCGGCATCCTGGCCCACAGCATTCAAAATCTCTTCAAACTCGCGAATCCGCCGTGGCGGCTCGCCGGCTGGCCCGCGTTGCTGCTGTTTCACACCTACACGATGTATCCGTTTTTCTACGTGCTCACCGGCGCCGGACTGCGACGCATCGACGCGAGTCTCGCCGAAGCCGCACGTAGTCTGGGAGGTTCGCGTGCGTTCGTGCTTACTCGCGTGCTCCTCCCGCAACTGACGCCGTCGTTGATTGCCGCCGCGCTGCTCACGTTTATGACTTCGATGGCCTCGTTCAGCGCGCCGCTGTTGTTTGGCGGCAACGTCCGCGTGCTGACGCTCGAGATCTTCACCGCGCGCCAACGCGGCGACCTGACGATGGCCGTCACGGAAACGGTCGTGCTGGCGGTGATCTCGCTGGCGGCGTTGATTGTGTTTCAGCGTTACGAAGGGACGCGGAAGTTTGCGGCCGCGACGATGAAAGGCGCGCCGCGCCGGCGCATCGCGATTGAGAGCGGCCAGGCGCGGGTGCTGGCGGCGACGGCGGCGGTGATCTTCGCAGTCATTCTCGTGCTGCCGGTCGCGACGCTGTTTCTCGTCAGTTTCGCGCGCGAGGGATCGTGGACTACGCAGACTCTTCCTTCCGCTTACACCTTCGCGAACTACCAGCGACTCTTCAGCGATCCACTCGCTTCGGAAGTGTTCTTCAACAGTTTCTCGATGGCGGCGATTGCGGCGCTCGCCGCGTTGGCGTGGAGTTTCTGCGTGGTGACGCTGCTCGTCAGAAGAGAACGCGGGCGCGCTACTGCTTTCGGCCGCAGCGGCCGGCGTTTGCTGTCGCTACTGATTCTGATTCCGTGGGCGCTGCCGGGAACGGTGGTCGCGGTTTCAGTGGCAGAAGCATACGGAGAACCGAGTTGGCTGCTCGGTTCATTCGTTTTGGTGGGAACGTTTTGGATTCTGCCGGTCGTGTATTTTCTTCGTTTCATGCCGCTCGTGGTGCGCGCGCTGCAAGCGAGCACGGAACAGGTTGACCCGTCGTTGGGCGAAGCAGCGGGGTCTTTGGGTGCGCGGGCGTGGCAGAGATTTGTGCGCGTGACGCTGCCGTTGGTGTGGCCGGGCGCGCTCGCGGGCACCCTGCTGGCGTTTGTGATTGCGTTGGGCGAATATGTCGCTTCGGTGCTGGTGTTCGTGCCGGCGAACCGGCCGATATCGATCGCCATCGCATCTGAGCTAAGAGATTTCAATCTCGGCGCGGCGGCGGCGTACGGTGTGGTTTTGATCGTGATCATTTCGGTGAGTATGTTTTTAGCTGGACGGCTTGAAAGGATGAGATGAGGACGGGGATTACACGGACTTGGACACGGATTTTGGTGGCGGTGTTTGGTGTCGCGCTGGCGGTGCAGGCACAGCAACAGCAACAGCCGCAGCCCCAGTCTTCGGACAACGCGCAGCTATATCAGGCGCTGCTGGATCTGACGAACCCGTGGACGGTGATGTGTGTGGCGGCCCATCCGGACGACGAGGACGGCGCCAGCCTCACGGTGCTGCGACGGAAGTATGGCGTGCACACGGTCTCGCTTTTTTCGACTTTCGGCGAAGGCGGTCAGAACGCCGTCGGCCCGGAACTCTACGAAGAGCTCGGCGTCATCCGCGCCCGCGAAACGATGGCCGCCGCCGAAGTGCAAGGTTCCGAACCTCACTTCCTCGGCTTCCGCGATTTCGGTTTTTCAAAGTCCGCCGAAGAAACGTTTCGCGCGTGGGGCGAACGCGAGTTTCTGCGACGCATGGTGTTGGAGATCCGCCGCCTGCGTCCTGACGCGATCATCACGAATCACGACACCACCAGCGGCCACGGTCATCACCAGGCGACCGGCCGCATCGTGCTCCAGGCGTTCGACGCCGCCGCGGATGCAAAACAGTTTCCCGAACAGCTCAGCGAAGTAAGCGTCTGGCAAGTGCAACGACTCTTCGTTCGTTCGCGCGGCGCCGACACAGCCGGACAAACGTTCGCCATCGATCCCAACGAAACCGATCCGGCGCGCGGCACAACTTACGCCCAGCAGGCACTCGCCGGACTGCAAAAACATGCGACGCAGGGTCCGTGGCCCAAGACCGTGCCGCCCGGCGGCGGCCGCATCAGCCGCTACACGCTCGTGAAGCAGGCACCGAACTCGCCCGCGCTGCCAGCCGACGCGAAGACACCGCTTGACGGACTGAAGCTGCCCGAGCAGTTGAGCGCCAGGCTCGTCGCGCCGACGATCGAAAGCAAGCCGTTGACGGAGTTCGCCGATCGCCGTCTCGAAGTCTTAGTCGCACTAATCAACGCGCGGCGGCGCGGCGCGTTCACCGCGCCCGCAGACGTCGTGGCGCTCGATCCGCCGCGTTTGAAACTGATGTCCTCGCGACTGGACAAAGCTCTCGCGCTCGCGACGGGAGTCGCAGTGAATCTCATTCCCGACGGCACGGCGCTCGTGCCGGGCGAGAAAACGAAGATCACTGCTTCGCTCAGCAACAGCGGTGTGGGCGAGATTCAGGTGAAGCAAGTGAAGTTTCGCGGGCTTGGTTTGGACACTGCGCTCAACGTCGCCGACAAGATGTTGCCAGGCACGGAAACCACCGCGCAGGTCGAGGTGGTCACGCCGAAGACGACGAGTTTCACCGTGCCCGCTTCCGAACACCTCTACGACGGAAAGCTTTTTGGCGAACCACTGGCGGCGGATGCTGAGCTGTCGCTCGAGGGCGTCACGTTCACCACGGGGACAGAGATTCGCCGGAACGTCGCGCCCGCGGTTGAGATTCTCGAGGTCGAGCCGGTGCCGTACGTCACCACGCCCGCGACCTCGCAAAAGCCGCTCGAGTTCAAAGTGCAACTGCAAAATCATCTTGCGACTCCGTTTCGCGGACTGCTGCGGGTGCGTGGGCCGAGTTTGGAGACGGGTCGTGAGATCGAGTTGCAGCCGAACCAGACGGACACTTCAAACCTCGTCGTGCGCAGTCTGGCGCTGACGGGACTGATGCAGAATTCAAACGTCGACATCACGGTGGATTTGCGGAACCCGAACAGCCCGATCGACAAGAAGGTCGTGCCGCTCGTGTATGCCGATGCGATCGTGGTGGCGGGGCGCAAGGTCGGCTACTTGCCGAGTTACGACAAGACGCTGGAGCGGGCGTTGAACTCGCTCGGCGTTGACGCGAAGCAGTTGACGATTGACGACATCGCGAAAGCAGACTTGTCAGTGTTTCAGACGATCGTGCTCGACAACCGGCCGTACGAAGCGCATCCGGAGCTGGTTGGGCTGAATGGCCGCTTGCTGAAGTACGTCGAAGATGGCGGAACGCTGGTGGTGTTCTATTCGAAAACCAACGAATGGAATCCTGACGAGCGTCGCAACCGGCCGCAGCTCGCGCCGTATCCGATCATTGTCGGTGACGAGAGAGTGACGCAGGAAGATGCGCCGGTGACGTTTCTCCAGCCGCGCCATCCGGTGTTGCACTTCCCGAACCGGATCACGCAGACCGACTTCGCGAACTGGGTGCAGGAGCGCGGGCTTTATTTTCCGCGTGAGTGGGACCCGCATTACACGGCGGTGCTCGGGACGAGCGACAGAGGCGAGCCGCTGCTGCGTGGTGGCTTGCTGGTCGCGCCGTACGGGCGTGGAAACTACATCTACACGAGTTTTGTGTGGTACCGGCAACTGCGTGCGGGACTGCCGGGTGGTTATCGGTTCTTCGCAAACATGATCAGCTACGGCAGAAGGAAAGAGGGACCAGAAAAACCGTTGAAAGTATCCTCTGGGCAGCGCTAGCGAACGGTAAGGGTCAGGGGATTTGGCGGATTAGGCGGGGGAGTCGAGCATCTTAGGCGGGGGAGTCGAGCATCGCTTCCTGATCGAGAGATTCTTCGCCTTCGAGTTTCACGCGTGCGCGTTCGAGAAAGGTTTTGATCATCTCGCGCACGCGTTTTTGCATCTCGGCGCTGATCGCGCTTTCGCCGACGAGAACAGCGAAGCGATGCAGGTCTTTCGCGTGCTGGCGACGGAGCTCGACGTGCTGCACGATCTTGATCAGCACCTTGTGGCCTCGCTCTTCAAACGCCGCTGCGTAGCGGAGGTAGTTTTTCATTTCCGAACGAGCGGGCGACCACTCGAGACGTTCCGGAGAATCTTCAGTCTTCTCGACCGTGAAGCTTGCCTGGACCGCGCCGATGATGGGCACTTCGGCCCGCACCATCCAGCGCATGATGCCTCCCGCTTCCTTGCGAATGCCCTCAATACCCGGCATGAGGTCCGCGAAGTTGCGCAGCTCGCCGAAAAACTCGCGGGCTCGCTCGAGCGTGGTCCGCATTTCCAGTTGGTCTGAATAGGAGGCCTTGATACGAAACATTTGTTCTTCGTTAAGCGTCTTCTTCCGAGATG
>Ga0081539_10002509_pt1 | contig 25675 bp, 24 predicted proteins | sample TabmetS4T2R2_FD_71023 | JGI IMG/M metagenome (GOLD analysis project Ga0081539, IMG submission 71023) | Tabebuia heterophylla rhizosphere microbial communities from the University of Puerto Rico - S4T2R2 | ecosystem: Host-associated > Plants > Roots > Rhizosphere ...
ACCCTACGACTGGGCTAACTTTCGCCCCCTTCGCTAACACTTCCTGGCTGCGCTCCCCGTGCGGCCAGGCTTATTCGTCCTCATCCCACTGCCTCCTCTGGAGGCAGTTTTGATATGGTACGATAGCGCCACGCGCAGCTTCGGCCGCGATAGTTCTTTCAAGCACGTGAGAAAAGGAGGAGGCTATGCCTGCCACCTGGGCCGAACGGGCCGCCGCGGCCGAGACCGCCATTACCACCCGTCATATTCGGGCTCTCTGGGGCCTACCCGGCCGGAAGCTCGGGCTGACCCGCTGGCCCGCCACGCTGGGTCAGCGCCTGTTTCTCCCTCAGTGGCACTACTGGTGGCAGGCCCACCTCGTGGACTGCGCCATCGATGCCTACGAACGAGCCGGCGGACGCAACCGGGCCGCCCGGATCCACTGCCTCATCCGCGGTCTGCGGTGGCACAACCTGGGCAAGTGGATCAACCGGTACTACGACGACATCGCCTGGCTCGGCCTGGCCCTGGAGCGGGCAGACCGGATAGCGGGCATCCGGTATCCCGGCGGCTTGAGCGCCGTCAGCGACCAACTGCACCACGGCTGGACCGACCACGCCGGCGGCGGCATTTGGTGGCGCCGGGACGATAACTTCAAGAACATCCCCGCCAACGGACCGGCCGCCATCCTCCACGCCCGTCTCGGTCAACTTGACCGCGCTCGGGCCATGACTCAGTGGATGACCAATCACCTCATTGACCCGGCCACCGGTCTGGCGCTCGACGGCCTCCACGTCAATCTGGAAACCGGTGAGACCTGGTTTGAGGCCGGCGACCGGCGCATCTTCACTTACTGCCAGGGCGTCTACATTGGTGCCTGTATCGAACTTTGGCGCCATGACGGTGATGAGATGTGGACTGAACGGGCCGGCGGTGTCATTGCCGCCACGGCCCGTCATTTGACCCTCCCCGGCGGCAGCCTCCGGGGGCAGGGCGGCGGCGACGGCGGTCTCTTCACCGGTATCTTGGCGCGCTACCTCGCCCAAGCTGCCCTCCACTTGCCACCCGGTCCGGACCGTGACACGGCCCGTCAGCTGGTCATGGACTCGGCTGCTGCTGCCTGGGAGACCCACCGCCAGGTCGCGGGCGGGCCGCTGTTTAGCCCCAGCTGGACTACACCGGCAGTGATACCCACTCAGGGTAAGTCCTTCAGCCGCCGCGGCCGTACTGCCAAACGGCCCGAAATCATCGAGCGGGACCTGTCCGTCCAGTTATCGGGCTGGATGACGCTCGAGAGTGCCGCCCTATTAGAGCGCTCCGGCTAACGCTCTAGCCAACCTTCGGGTTGGTTTTTTATTGCTTTTTTATCATTATTATGTTAGTATATAAAAATCGTCCGTTTGTCCCCGCTCCAGCATGGGAGAACCCGTGAGCACCACCAACAACCCCTCCACCCGGTCCCTCGCGGTACGACGTCTGCTGTGGCCCGTCGTGGGCGCCGTCGCCACTACCACGTTGATCGGCCTGAACGGCGGCGTGCTCGTCCTCGGTGTGTACGTCGTGATCGGCGCCCTGATGAGCTACCTCTTCAGCCGCCACGCCGCCATCCGAGTTATCGCCTGGGCGCACGGTCTGTCCGCCTACAGCGCCGTCGGCGCCATCGGCTGCGTGACCGTCGGCCTGTCCGAGATCTCGGCGGCGCTCTGGCTGTATCTCGCCGCGTGGTGCCTGCTCGACGCGCGCGACGGATCGGACGGATCGGACGGATCAATCACTCGCGCGGGGCTGGCGGGCGTCTTTGCCGTGCTCGCCTTCTACACGCGATTGAACCATCTGCCGCTCGTCATCGTGCTCGTCGTGCTGACGCTGGCCGGCGACGTGGCGTCGGCGTCGCTGTGGAACGTGCGCGCGCTCTGGAATCGTCTGCCGAAAGCCGTTGCCGCGACCTATCTGGGATTCGTCATGCTGGGCGTGCTCGCGTTCGCGGCGCGCACCTGGTACTACACCGGCGACTTCAGCCTGTTCGCCGGCACGACGCGCGTCATCAACGGCACCGGCCTGGGGCTCGGCTGGTCGTCGTTCGGATCGGCCGAGGCGTGGCGGCGCGCGTTCGAGAGCGTGCTGATGATCGTCACGGTGCAGGATCCGCCGCGCTTCGAGTGGCGATCGGTCCTCGTCGTCGCCGGCGTCGTGCTGTCGCTGCTGGCGCTGCTCCAGGTGCCGGGGGCGCGGCGGCTGCCGCTGGCGGTGGCGATGGTGTGCCTCGCGTCGATCGCCGGCGGGCTGGTGGCGCGCGGGATCGCCTACCCGGGACGCTTCTCCGTGCATCTGATGCCGATTGCCATTGCCGCTTCCGTCCTGAGCGTCCGACCGACATGACGACCGCCGCGCTCGTGTTGAGGGATCGCGCGGAGCGCAGCTCGCCGGCCGCGTACTGGGAACTGCTGATGAACCTGACGCGGCGCGAGCTGAAGAGCCGCTACAGCCAGTCGCTGTTCGGGTTCGCGTGGGCGATCGCGCAGCCGCTGGCGATGATGGCCGTGTTCACGCTGGTGTTCTCGCGGCTCGGCAACATCTCGGCGGGCGGCGTGCCGTATCCGATCTTCGCTTACGCCGGTCTGGTGCCGTGGTTCTTCTTCCTCAACAGCGTCACCAACGGCACGGCGAGCCTGATCACCTACCGCAACATCGTGACGAAGACCTACTTTCCGCGCGAGGTGATTCCGGTGTCGCAGGTGTTCTCGCGCCTGGTCGACTTCACGTCGGCGGCGGCGCTGTTCGCGGCGCTGATGGTTTACTACGATGTCGGCCTGTCGCGGTGGGCGCTGCTGGCGCCGCTGGCGTTCGTGCTGCTCTTCGCCCTGACGACCGGCGTGACGCTCATCACGTCGGCGGTCAACGTCTTCTACCGCGACGTGACGCCGCTCGTGCAGATCTTCCTGCAGTTGTGGGTCTACCTGACGCCGGTCGCCTATCCGCTGTCGAAGGTGCCTTCGCAGTGGCGGCCCTGGATCGCCCTGAATCCGCTCAGCGGCGTGGTCGAGACGTTTCGCGCGGCGATCGTCTACGGCGTCGAGCCCGACTGGCGGCTGCTCGCGCAGTCGAGCGTGCTGACGCTGCTCATCCTGATTGGCGCCGCGCTGCTCTTCAAGCGCCTGGATCGGTACTTCGCCGATGTCATCTGACCGCATCGCGATCCGGCTGGAGCACGTCTCGAAGCGATATCGCGCCGGACGGGCGCGGACGTTCGTCGACCTCGTCCAGTCGTCCATCAGCCGCCTGCGCGGCGGCGAGGACGAGGTCTACAGCACGTCGCGCGGCACGATCGGGTCGACGATCTGGGCGCTGCGCGACGCGACGTTCGACGTGCCGGCGGGCGCCGGCCTCGGCATCATCGGCAGGAACGGCGCCGGCAAGACCACGCTGCTGAAGCTGATCTCGCGCGTGACGTGGCCGACGTCCGGCAACGTGCGCGTCGCCGGCCGCGTCGTGTCGCTGATCGAGCTGGGCGCGGGATTCCATCCCGAGCTGACCGGGCGCGAGAACGTCTATCTCGGCGGCGGCCTGTTCGGTCTGACGCGGCGCGAGATCGATCGGCACTTCGACGCCATCGTCCAGTTCGCGGACGTCGAGCGCCTGATCGACACGCCGATGAAGCGGTATTCGTCGGGCCTCTACGCCCGCCTCGGCTTCGCGGTCGCGATCCACAGCGATCCGGACATCGTGCTGGTCGACGAAGTGCTGGCGGTCGGCGACGCCGCGTTCCGGCGGCGCGCGCTCGAGGCGCTGCGGCGGCTGATCGCCGAGGGCAAGACAGTGCTGTTCATCTCGCACGACATGTGGAACGTGCGCCGGCTGTGCAGCCAGATCCTGTGGATGGAGGACGGTCGCGTCCGCGCCCACGGCGCCGCCGGCGAGATCGCCGAGCGCTACATGAACGAGGTCAACGTCGAGGCGCTGGTCAACCAGTCGGTCGCGCTGCAGAGCCACCGCCGCGGCACCGGCGAAGTGCGGTTCATGGCGGTCGAACTGGTGGACGAGGCCGGTGCGCCCAGGAATCTGCTCGGCGCCGGCGATACGCTGGTCGTGCGCGCGACCTACCGCGCGCAGCATGCCGTCGAGACGCCAGTCTTCCAGGTGGCGATCGTCGACGTGGACACCGGGCTGGTCGTCACGACCGCCACCTCCGATCCCCGCGACGCGTTTCACGTCGCCGCCGGCGGCGAGCGCGTCGTCGAATGCGCGTTCGGGCGGCTGCCGCTCCGGCCGCGGCAGTACGTGCTGCGGCTGTCGATTACCGATCACGATCAACTGGCGTACTACGACGTCGTCTCCGCCGGGCCGCGGTTCGCGGTCGCCGGCAGCGGTCAGGGCGTCGACACGCTCGCCGACGAAGAGGACGGTCTGGTGTCGCTGCCGTTCGAGTTTCGGCACGACCAGCCGGCCACCGCATGACGCAGGCGGCGCAGCTCTACGATCGCGACTACGCAAAGCACTATCGCGCGTTCGACGAGCGCCTCGCCACCGATCGCGGCTTCGCCGTGTTCTCGCCGTGGCTCGGTTCGCTCTGCCGGTCGTTCGGCCGCCCGATCGACGTCCTCGATCTCGGCTGCGGCACCGGCCGCTACTTCGCGTCGCTGACGGGCGTCCGCGAGCTCGTCGGCCTCGACGCCTCGGCGGACATGCTCGAGCAGGCGCGCGCGCCGATCGACGCCGCGCGCGTGACCGCCGGGCGGGTGACGCTGGTGCGCGGAGACGCCGCGACGCACGCGTTCGAGCCGGGACGATTCGACTTGATCTATTCGGTGGGCGTGCTCGGTGAGCACATCCCGCTCACGGCCAATCTGATCCGGCGCGTCGCCGGATGGCTTGCGCCCTCGGGACGCCTCGCCTTTACTGCGGTGCACCCCGAGTCGGAGACCGTGGCGCCGACGTGGAAGCGTCGGCTCGGCCGGGCCGCGATGCCGTTCGCGGTTGGCCCGCTCGATCGCTGGCTGCACGAACGCTGGTGCAGCCACGGCCTCTACGCCGACGAGCGCCGCGTGAGCGAGGTGCTCGCCGCCGCCCGGCTGGCACCCGTGTCAATCGAGCGTGTGCAGAGCGTGCATCTCCATTGTCTCGTCGTCGCCAAGAAGTCCGCCTCTGAATGACGTCGACTGGTCCCTGCGTCCTCGTGTCGATTCCGCACGGCGCGGCCGCCGGCAACATGGTCCGCACCGGAATTCTTCGCCGCGTCCTCGATGCGCAGCCCACCGCGCGGCTGGTGGTGGTGTCGCCGCTGGTCAAGGACCCGGCCTTCACCCAGGAGCTCGCCGGCGCTCGCGTCTCATTCGAGGACCTGCCGGCGCACGTGCCGACGGGACTCGAGGCGCGGCTGTTTGCGTTGATGCAGGCGAGCTACGTGGCGTCGGGCGCCACCGAGTCGGTGCGCATCCGGTTCGAGGAAGCCGTCGCCAACAAGACGATGCGGTGGATCCGGACGAAGCGGCTGCTGACGCGGATCGGTGCGCCGTCGATGGCGCGCAAGGGCAGCCGCTACGACGTTGTCGATCGTCTGGTGTCGCACCCGCACGCGGAAGCGCTCTTCGAGCGCCATCGGCCTGACCTGGTCGTGACGTCGAGCCCCGGCCTGATCTTCTCGGAGGTGCCGCTGCTGCGAACCGCGGCCCGCCGCGGCGTGCGCGCGATGGCCATCGATCCGAGCTGGGACAACTTCACGAACAAGCTCATTCCGGTGCGGCGCGTCAACCGGCTGATCGTCTGGAACGACTTGATGCGCGAGCAGGCGATCGGCATCCACGGCTACCAGCCGGACGAGATCCGCGTCGCCGGCTGCCCGCAGTGGGATCTCTACTTCGCCGATCGCCGCGCCGATCGCGACGCCTTCTTCAAGCGCATCGGCGCCGATCCGTCGCGCGCCCTGGTCACGCTGACGACGACACCGCGGCCGATCTTCTCGCATCACGATCACGTGCTGCGCGTCTTGATCGCGGCGATGCGGAGCGGAGCGTGGGGCAGGCCGGCGCAGATCCTCGTGCGCATCCATCCGCGCGACGAGGCCTCGACCTATGACGGCTTCCGCGGCGAGCCGAACGTCATCGTCGAAAAGCCGTTCCGGCCGACGATTCGCTCCGGCGACGGCCTCGAGGTCGACGTGACCGCGTCGGCGCAGCAGCATCTCGCCGACACACTCGCGCACAGCGACGTGATCATCAATGTGGCGTCGACGATTGCGATCGAGGCGGCGATCTTCGATACGCCCGTCGTCAACATCTCGTTCGACGGCGAGACACCGTCCGAGTGGGTGCGCTCCTCGCGCCGCTACTACAACTTCACGCACTACGTGAACGTGACCCGCCATGACTCGGTGCGGGTCGCCGAGACGCCGGCGCAGCTGGCCGATTTCGTCGGGCGCTATCTGGCCGACCCCGCGCTCGATCGCGAGGGGCGGCGCGCCGTGAAGATGGAGCAGTGCCGCTTCGTCGACGGACGATCGGCCGAGCGCGTGGCGTCGTTCGTCGCGGCCGAGATCGCGGATGTCTGCGGTCTCGCGCCTTCCATCACACCATCATGTGCGGAATCGCTGGTTTCGTCTCGCTGAGCGGAAGCGCGGCTGACGCGACGCGCCTCGGCGCGATGATCGCGACGCTGCGCCACCGCGGACCCGACGACACCGGCCTCTTCACCAGCGGACCGGCCGCGCTCGGCGCCGCCCGGCTCAGCATCATCGACGTCGCCGGCGGCCACCAGCCGATCTCAATCGACGGCGGCGCGATCACCGTCGCCCAGAACGGCGAAATCTACAACTACGTCGAGCTGAGCGACGAACTGCGCCGCGCCGGCACGGCGCTGACCACGGTCTGCGACACCGAGGTGATCGCGCACCTCTACGCGCGCCACGGCGTCGCCGCCTTCGAGCGGATGCGCGGCATGTTCGCCGTCGCGATCTGGGACGCACGCCGCCAGCAGCTGATCCTGGCGCGCGATCGCGTCGGCAAGAAGCCGCTCTATTACCTGTCGCGCGGCGGGCAGCTCTTCTTCGGATCCGAAACGAAAGCGATTCTCGCCGCGCTGCCGGAGCCGCCGCCGGTCTCGCCGGCCGCGCTGCTCGATTTCTTCGCGTTCGGCTACGTGGCGGGAGAGACGGCGGCATTCGAGGGGATGCGGCGGCTGCTGCCGGGCCACACCCTCGCGGTCGACGTCCGCAGCGGATCGATTGCCGCGCGGCCGTACTGGACGTGGCCGAACGCCGCGGAGCACGACGCCGTCTCCGAGCCGGAGGCGATCGAGCGGCTGCGCGCCGAGCTGACCGAAGCCGTGCGCATCCGGCTCCGCTCGGACGTGCCGCTCGGCGCCTTCCTCAGCGGCGGGATGGACTCGGCCGCGGTTCTGGCGCTGATGGCCGCGCAGTCCAGCCGTCCCGTCAAGACCTTCACGATCGGGTTCGGCGATGCGCACTACGACGAAGTCGACGACGCCCGCTCGACAGCGGCCCATTTCGGCGCCGAACACCACGAGCAGATCGTCTCGCCCGACTGCGTGCACGTCGCCGAGCGGCTCGCCGTCCACTACGACGAGCCGTTCGCCGACTCGTCGGCGATCCCGACGTTCTACGTCGCCGAGCTGGCGCGCCGTCACGTGACCGTCTGCCTGACCGGCGACGGCGGCGACGAGCTGTTCGCCGGCTACACGCCGTACGTCGACGCCGTCGCGCGCACCGATTCGGCCGGCTTGCGGGCCCTGCGCGCGGTCGCGGCGGCCGGCGCGCGCTACGTGCCGCCGCACACCCGCGGCAAGGGGCGCCTGACGACGTGGGCACTCGGTCCGGAGGAATGGTTCGTGTGGCGCCGGACGGTGTTTCCCGATTACCTGCTCGAGGCGGTCGTGTCGCCGGACCTGGTGTCGGCGGCGGCGCGGCTGCCGGAACGCGAAGCGGTCGCCGGCATCCAGGCGGGCCGCGGCGCGCTGCTGCCGCGGCTGCAGGCCTGGGATCAGCATCACTATCTGCCAGACGACATCCTCGTGAAGGTCGATCGTGCGACGATGGCGCACTCGCTCGAGGCGCGGTGCCCGCTGCTCGACCATCGCGTGATCGAGCTGGCCGCCGCGCAGTCGGCGGCGCGGCATGGCAACGGTCTGACGACCAAGCGCCTGTTCCGCGCGGTGATCGCGCCATGGGTTCCGCCCGCCGTGCTGGAGCGCCCGAAGCGCGGCTTCGGCGTGCCGCTGCGCCGCTGGTTCCACGAGCAGCTGATCGGCTGGGCCCGCGACATCCTGCTCGACTCGCGCAGCGCGCAGCGCGGCTGGACGCAGCCGCGTGAAGTAGCGACGCTGCTGCGCCAGCATCAGGACGGCTCGCGCGATCATGCGAAGCGCATCTGGGCGCTCGTCTGTCTCGAGCTCTGGGCCCGTCAGCACGTCGACCGCGCGGCGGACCGGGCGACCCGGGGAACCCGGGGAACAACGGAGCGCACGTGCGCGTAGCGATGCTCGTCCGCTGCCTCGCGATGATGCGCGGCGGCGGCGAAACGCGCCATCTTGCGTGGATCCGCGAGCTGCGCGCGCTCGGCGTCGACGTGGATCTCTATTCCGGCCGGCCGCTGCTGCTCGGCGGCGCGCGCTATCCGATCGACGATGCCGCCGCGACGATCATCCGCTCGCCGTACGCGCGAGACGTGGCGTATCGCGTCGGCCGGCGCCGCGGCTTCGGCCGCCTCTCGATGATGGCGCTGCACGCCGACGAGGAATGGTTCTGCCGGGCCGCCTGGCGCCGCATCGCGGCGTCGCGGCCTGGTCGGCCGGGTCGGCCTCGTCCCGACATCGTGCACGCGCACGCGCTGCACCAGGCGGCGCGCCTGCGCCGCGCGCCGATTCCCGTCGTCATCAATCTGCCGGGCCCGCCGCACCCGCGCTACACGGCCGATCTGCGGCTCGCCGACGCGCTCGTCGCCGACGGTTGGGCGGCGGCGCATCTGCCGTCGGCGCTCGGCCGGCCGGTCCAGGCCGTGCCCAAGGGCGTCGACGCCGAGACGTTCACGCCGGAGGGCGGCGATCGCCGTGCCGCGCTCGGCCTCGGGGACAAGCGGGTGATCGTCGCGGTCGGGCGTCTGGTGCCGATCAAGAACATGCGGCTGCTCGTCGAGGCGATGCCCCATGTGATCGTGCAGTGCCGCTCGGCGCATCTCGTGATCGTCGGCGAGGGGCCGGACGCCGCGGCGCTGCGTCGCCGTACCGCCGACCTCGGGCTCGCCGCCGCCGTCACGTTCGCCGGCTACGTCGCGCAGCACGACACGCCCGCGTTCTATCGCAGTGCCGACGTCTTCGCGCTCTCGTCCGAGTTCGACAACTCGCCGAACGTCGTGCTCGAGGCGATGGCCTGCGGCCTGCCGATCGTGTCGACCGACGTCGGCGGCGTTCGCGATCTCGTCGACGCCCAGCGCGGCAGCCAGCTCGTGCCCGCCGGCGACGCGCGGGCGCTCGCGGCCGCGCTCGTCCGCTGGCTGGCCGACCCCGACGACGCGCTCCGCGCCGGCGCGTACAACCGCGCATTCGTCGTCGAGCACTTTTCGTGGCGGACCAGCGCCCGCCGGCTGCTCGACGTCTACGAGCGCGTGCTCGCGGGCGGCCGCACGCTCCAGCGCGCCACCGCATGAAGCTCGCGATTCGCGATGACGACACGTGCTATTTCACGCGGCCCGAATCGCTCGAGCGCGTCTACGGCGATATCTGGCCGGACGTGCCCGTCTGTCTGGCGACCGTGCCATTTGCGATCGGCTACGAGCGCGCCGGCATCCCGCGCGAGCACTGGCACTCGGGCGAATCGTTCCCGCTCGAGCGCAACACCGAGCTGATGCCGTACTTGAAGGAACTGCTGGCCGGCGGTCGGGCCACGATCGCGCTGCACGGCTACACCCATCAAGACTATCCGGGCGGCTACGAGTTCCAGGCGGCGCCGGATCTCGAGCGCCGGGTCGCCGATGGTCTGCGTTATCTGCGGCACCTGCTCGCCGCCGACATCTCGGTGTTCGTGCCGCCGCACAATGCGCTCTCGAAGCGCGGGCTGTCCGCGGTCGGCCGCGCGCGATTGAACATCCTCGGTTCGTTCCTGTCGTTCCGGCCGTCGCTGCGGCCGTGGGATTTGCGCACGCCCGCCAATTGGTGGCGCGTCGCGCGCTTTCGCGCGAAAACGCGCCGTTCGCGGCGCGACGCCTTCGTCTACCCGCACGTGCTCCGCTATGCCGATCATGCCGAGTTCGGCTGCCACACTCTGATTCCGGGCACGACCTTCGAGCAGCTGCGTGACGGGTTCGAGGAGGCGCGGCGGGCCGGCGGCGACTTCTGCGTCGCGACGCACTACTGGGAGGTCGACGCGCCGATGAAAGCGACGCTGCGCCGGCTGCTGGACCATGCCGGCCGCTATGCCGACGTACGGTTCGTGAAGGCGGAGGCGCTGTTTTGAGCGGCCGCCGCGCGCTCGTGCTCGGCGGGCTCGGCTTCATCGGCTCGAACCTGACGGCGCGGCTGGCGTCGGCCGGCGCGCAGGTGACGGCGGTCACGCCGTCGCGCGCCCGCTACGCCGAGACCGCGGCGGATCTCGAGGCGCTGCGGGTGCGGATCGTGGAAGGCGATCTGCGCGACGCGGCGGCGATGCGCGCGGTGGTCGAGGGCCAGGACGTCGTCTACCACGCCGCCGGGCGCTCGGGCGCGGTGGCCAGCATGGAAGACCCGCTTGCCGATCTCGACGTCAACGTCCGCGGCACGCTCGTGCTGCTCGAGGCGCTGCGGGCGGTGAATCGTGACGCCAAGCTGGTGTTCGTCGGCTCGCGCCTCGAGTACGGCCGCGCCGGCGAGACGCCGACCGCCGAGGAGCACGACGTCGATCCGCTGTGCGCCTACGCCGTGCACAAGCTGGCGATCCAGCAGTACCTGCGTCTCTACGCGCACCTGTTCGATCTCCGCTACGCGGTGGCGCGCGTCACCAATCCGTACGGTCCCGGCCAGCCGTCGTCGCGAACCGCCTACGGCGTCGTCAACCGCATGATCCACCTCGCGCTCGAGAATGGCGCGCTGACGATCTACGGCGACGGCCGGCAGCGGCGCGACTACATCTACGTCGACGACGTGAGCGATGCGCTGATGGCGCTCGGCGAGTCCGCACGCAGCGACGGCCGGGTCTACAACGTCGGCACCGGCGTGGGCACGCCGATCCGGGAGATGGCCGCGGCGATCACGCGGATTGCCGGGGCGGGGCGGATTGCCGCGGCGGATTGGCCGGCGCTCGCGCAGCAGATCGAGACCGGCGATTTCGTGCCCGATATTTCACGGATCGAACGCGAGGTCGGCTGGCGGCCGCGCGTGGCGCTCGAGGACGGTCTGTCGCGGACCGTGGCCTTCTACCGCGCCCACATCGCGTCGTGAAGTCTCCCGTGCGCGTCGTCTACATGGCCCACACCTTCATGGTCGGCGGCGCCGAAGAGATGGTGCTGAACCTGGTGCGGCACCTGCCGGCGGATCGCTACGAACCGATCGTCTGCGCGATTCACGAGCCGGGTCCGGTCGGCCGTGAGATCGCCGCGACCGGCGTGCCGTTCAGCACGATCGGGCGCGTCCCCGGCCTGCGCGATCCGCTGGCGATCGGCGCGCTGTACCGATTCTTTCAGGAAGTCCGGCCGGACATCGTCCACACGTTCCTGCTGACGGCGAGTCTGTACGGACGCCTGGCGGCGATTGCGGCGCGGGTGCCGATTGTGATCGGCACCGAGGTCAACATCTACGAGCACAAGCGGCCGCATCACGCCCTCGCGGAACGCCTGCTGATGGCCGGCACCGATTCCGTGATCGCGTCGGCGGAGTCGGTGCGGACCTTCTACGTCGATCAGATCGCGGCGGACCCGGCGAGGGTCGACGTGATCTACAACGCGGTCGACTTCCAGATGCTCGAGGCGACGGCGTCGCGCACCGAGATGCGCGCGCAGATCGGCGTACCGCAGGACGTGCTGGTGGCCGGCGTCATCGCCAGGCTGACCGATCAGAAGGGGCACGTGCACCTCTTCGACGCGCTGTCGTCGACGCCGGCGCTCGCCCCGCTGCACCTCGTCGTGATCGGCGATGGCCCGCTGCGGGCGATGCTGGAGCAGCGCGTGAAGGATCTCGGGCTCGAGGGCCGCGTCCGGATGCTCGGCAGCCGCCGCGATCTCGGCGACCTGCTCGGCGCCATGGATCTGTTCGTCCTGCCGTCGCTCTGGGAAGGGCTGCCGTTGTCGCTCGTGCTGGCGATGGGCGCGGGCCTGCCGGTCGTCAGCACACGCGTCGCGGGCATTCCGGAAGTGGTGAAGCACGGCGAGACCGGATTGCTCGTGCCGCCGGGCGATACCGCGGCGCTGGCCGGCGCGCTGACGGAGCTGACGCAATCAGCCGACGCGCGGCGGCGCATCGGCGGCGCGGCACGCCTTTCCGTGCTGCCGCGGTTTGGCGTCGAGCGGTACGTGAGCGCGGTCTCCGCTCTCTACGAGCGGCTGCTCGCGAAAGAGGCGGCGTGAGGCTCGGCATCGTCTACCACATGCCGTGCTGGCAGGCGCCGGACGGGACGATTCGCGAGATCGAGGGATCGTTCGCGCGCTACGTCGATTCGCTCGCGCCCTACTTCGACGAGATCTCGCTCTGCGTGCCGGTCAGGATCCGGCCGGCCGTCGAGGGCACGCGCATCCGCGCCGCCAACGTGCGGTTGAAGCCGTTGCCGGATTTCGACGGCCCGCGCCAGTTCTACCCGCAGCTCGCGGCCGTGCGCCGGGTGCTGGCCGAATGGGTCGGCGAGATCGATGTCCTGAACTGCCGCGTGCCGACGCCGGCCGCCACCTTCGCGTTCGACGCGGCGCGCCGTCGGGGCGTGCCTACGTTCCTGCTGGTTGTCGGCGATCTGGCCGCGATCGCGCCGACGCTCCCGTATCGCGGCATCAAGCGCCTGCTCTATTCGCTGTACACCGCGTGGGAAGAGCGCGCCATCAGACGCATGGCCACCGGGTCGTTGACGTTCGCCAATGGCGCCGATCTCGCGGCGAAGCACCGGCGTCAGCGCCAACAGGGCGTGGACGTCATCGAGACGAAGACCAGCACGATTTCGGCGGCGGACATCGTCTCGCGGCACGACACCTGTCAGCGGACGCCGATTCGCGTCCTGACGGTCAGCCGCGTCGATCCCCGAAAGGGATTGCGGATCCTGCCGGGCGCGATCGCCGCGCTGCGCGCCGCCGGCCATGACGTGCGCCTGGACATCGTCGGTCCGCCCGTCGGCCGCGCCGGCGAAGAGGAATGGGCGGCCATCGAGCAGGCGTCTCGAGCTCTCGGCGTCGTGGACTTCTGCCAGTTGAAAGGTGCCGTGCCCCTCGACCGGCTGATGCCGCTGTACCGTGAGTACGACCTGTTCGTGCTCCCGACCGGACCGGGCGAAGGAATCCCACGCGTGCTGCTCGAGGCGATGGCGGCGGGTCTGCCGATCGTGACGACGCGCGTGGCCGGCATTCCGAGCCTGATTTCGGACGACGTCAACGGGCTGCTGCTCGGCGAGGCGACCGCGGAAAGCGTCGCCGGCGGCGTGGCGCGGTTGATCGGCGATGCGGCGCTGCGCCAGCGGCTGATTCGCGCCGGCGGCGAAACCGCGTCGGCGCACACCGTCGAGCGTCAGGCCGCGGAGATGATGGGGATCGTGGCCCAACGGCTTGGCGTGGCGCTCAAAACACCCGCGCCGCGCGGTCTGACGACGGTCGCGTGATTCGCGTGGCGTTCGTGGCGCCCTCGCTGAACGGCGGCGGCGCCGAGCGCGCGGCCGTCACCGTGCTGAATGCACTCGACCCAGGCGCCTACACCAAGGCGCTGTATCTCTTTCGCCGTGAGGGGCCGTATCTCCAGGATGTGTCGAGCGGCGTCGAGCTGGTGGCGGCCGCTGCCGACGACCGCGTCGGCCGCGTGCGGCTGCTGTCCGCGTTCCTCGCATCCTGGCGGCCGCAGATCGTCGTGTCGTTCCTGAGCTACTTTTCGGTGTTCGTCGCCATGCGGCTGGCGCGATCACGCGCGCGGTTCGTGATCAACCAGCAGACTCCGCTGTCGGCCTTCCTGACCGACCGCGATTACGCGTGGCGCGCGCCGGTCCGCCGTCAGGCGTTCGAGGCGGTGGCGCGCTTCGTCTATCCGCGCGCCAGCGTCGTGGCGACGTCGCGCGGCGTCGGCGACGATCTGGTGTCGCGCTTCGGCGTCGGCCGCGATCGGCTGGCGACGATTCCGAATCCGGCGGCGCTCGAGGCGATTGCGCGTGCCGCCGCCGAGCCGGTGGAGTTGCCCGGACCCGCCGGCGCGCCGGTCATCGCCACGGCCGGCCGGCTCGCCGAAGCGAAGAACTGGCCGCTGTTCGTCGAATCGCTGCGTCGCCTGCGCGCCGATCAGCCGTTCCGCGCCATCGTGCTCGGCGCCGGCGAGCTCGAGGCGGAGATTCGCCGGCGCGTCGCCGACGCGGATCTCGAGGCGCAGGTCACGCTGGCGGGCTTTCAGTCGAACCCGTGGAAGTACATGGCCCGGGCCGACGTCTTCGCGCTGACCTCGCACTACGAGGGCTTCGGCAACGTGCTGATCGAGGCGATGGCGTGCGGCGCGCCCGTCGTCGCCACGGCGTCGCCGGGCACGCGCGACATCGTGCAGCCGGAGACGAATGGTCTCCTGGTGGAGGCGCACGAGCCGGGTGCCGTCGCGTCGGCGCTCCGGCGCGTCTTGTCGGACCGCGCCTTCCGCGAGCGCTTGCGCCTCGGCGCGCGCGCGACGGCGCAGGCGTACGACGTGCCGGCGATCGCCGCGTCGTACGATCGTTTCTTCCGGAAGCTGGCGGCCACGGCATGAGCAGCACCGCCGCGACCGTTCGAGTGGAGACAATCGGCGCGTCCGATCCGAGAATCTGGCGCTGGGCCGCGCTGGCCGGCGGCGCCACGGGTGTGGCGTACGTGCTGTCGCCGCTCTCGATCGTGGCCGTGCTGATGCTGGCCGGCGTGCTGTCCCTCGCCGTGCGCGGCCTCCCGGCGGACGAGCGGCGGCGCGTGCTCTGGCTGCTCGGCGCCGCCATCGCGCTGCGGGTGGCCGCCATCGCGGCGCTGTTCATCACCGCCAACCCGGACGCCGGGTCGTTCGGGAACTTCTTCGGGGACGAGTGGTTCTATCTGGTGCGCGGCCTGCGGCTCTACGCGATGTGGATGGGTGATGCCATCTCGCTCGAGTCCTTCATCTACGCGTACGACAAAACCGGCTACACCAGTTATCAGAACGTGCTCGTCTTTCTCTCGATCCTGTTCGGTCCCGCGCCCTACGGCATCCACATGTTCAACATGGCCGTGTTCGTCGCCGGCACGGTCCTGCTGTATCGCGTGGTGCGCGCGTCGTACGGGACGGCGGCGGCGACGTTGGGCCTGGCCTACCTGCTCTTTCTGCCCAGCCTGTTCATGTGGTCGGTCTCGGCGCTGAAAGAATCCTTGTACTTGTTCCTGACGTCCGTGGTGCTGATCGCCACGCTCGGCATCGCGCGGGCCCGCGCGGTCGTGACGCGCGTCGCCGCGCTGGCCCTGGTGATTGCGGCCGGCTGGTGGCTCGACACGCTGCGGGTCGGCGGAGAAGCGATCACGCTCGGCGGCGCGGCGGTTGGCTATCTGTGGCGCCTGTTCACGCTCCGCCGGGCCTTCATGGCCGCCGCCGCGGCGGTGTTCGTCGTCGGGCTCGCCGTGGTCTGGCAGCGCGGCATTCCGTCGCGCGTGCAGTCGCGGCTGCAGCAGTCGGCCCGCTATCATCGCGGCCACGTGTTCACGCCGGGGCACTCCTACAAGCTGCTCGATCAGCGGTTCTACAGCTCCGCGTGGGCGCCGCTCGCCGAGCCGACGCTGACGCGCACGGAAGCCGCGCGCTATCTCATTCGCGCCACCTTCAACTTCCTCGCGCAGCCGCTGCCGTGGCGCGCCGAGTCGAAGGCGGAGCTCGCCTACGTGCCCGAGCAGCTCGTGTGGTACGCGGCGCTACTGCTGGTCCCGTTCGGCCTCGCGGCGGGATTCAAGCGCGACGCGCTCCTGACCTGCGTGCTGGCCGGCTATACCTTCGTCAGCGCCGGCGTCATCGCCCTGAACAGCGGCAACATCGGCACCCTCGTCCGGCACCGCGCCCTCGTCGCACCGTATCTGGGCTGGATCAGCGCGCTCGGCCTGGTGTCGCTCCTGACCGCGGCGCGGCGCAGCGAAAGGTCACGACGCTCATGACGATCCTCGACGACCGCGGACGCCTGTTCGGCCGCTTCAATCTCATCGACGCGGCCGTCGTCATCGTGGTGCTCGTCTTGGTGCCGGTGACCTACGCCGCATATCTGCTGTTCCGGCCCGAGCCGATGAAGATCCACGCGGTCGAACCGGCGCGCGTGATCGTCGGCCAGCAGCCGCGCGTCCGTCTGCACGGCGAGCACTTCCGTCCGTACCTGCGCGCGCAGGTCGGCAGCGCGCAGCCGCACAACTTCCTGATCGAATCGCCGAACGAGGGCGAGATGGTGCTGCCGGAGCTGCCGGTCGGCACCTTCGACCTGGCGCTCTACGACGAGGTCTCGGAGGTCGCGCGCCTCAAGAACGCCATCACCGTCGCGCCGCCGCCGCAGGGGCCGCGCGTCAACCTGCAGCTGGCCGGCGCGTTCTACGGGCTCGAGGAGGCCGCGGCGCGCGCGATCGCGAAGGGCCGGCGATTCCCCGACGACGCGAGCGCGCTGATCGAAGTGATCGACGCCGGCGAGCCGCGCGAGGACGTCCGGCGCGTCAAGCCGGTGCCCGGCTCCGACACGATCGTCGTCGTGCCGGTGCGCGGCAGCTGGCAGGTGCCGGCGACGATTCGCGCGGCCTGTCTGCCGGGCGGTGAAAACCAGAATTGCGGCGTCAACGGCACCGTCATCGGACCGGGCGCGATGCTGCCGGTGCCAGGAGGATTCTCGTTCGTCATCGACCAGGTCCGCGCCGATGCGCCGACGACGATGGTGACCGTGCGGGCGCAGTTCACGGGACGTCCCGAGGCGATCGGGTTGATCGCGGTCGGCGACGTCGACGTCAGCGCCAGCTCCGGCGATGCCGCGCGCATCGTCGCGCTGCGGGATCGGCAGACGGTCGCCGGTCAGGTCTCGAGGCAAACCACCTCCGGCAGCGTCGTCGAGACCTCCACGATGCCGGAGCGGTTGTCCAGCGTCGATGCCACAATCGTGCTCGGCGCCGACCAGACGCCCGCCGGTCTCGGCTACCGCTCGACGCCGATCAAGCCGGGATCGCTGCTGACGTTCGAAACCGCCAAGTATCTCGTGCGCGGCGCGATTGTCTCGGTGACGCCCGCCGCTCCGCCCGCACGCCCGAAATGACCGCGGCCACCTTCCTCGCGCACGTCAAAGCGGCCGCGCCCGACAGTCTGGTCGTGCGTCCGTTTGCCGCGGCCGCCGCCGCGATGCGCGCGCCGCGCCGCCCGCAGGTCGTCGATCCCGGGCACGGCGACGCGTGGCTCGAAGAGTCGGCGCGGGTCCGGCACGAGCTGATCGCGAGCCGCCTCGGCTCGCCGTTCGCGCGCGCGGTCGCGTTCCTCGAACGGGCATGGGCGCACGCGCGCGCCCGTCGTGCGCTTCACGAGGCGTGTGCGGTGCTGGCCGGCTTCGACGCGGCGGCGCGAGTTCGTGCCGCCGGCATCTGGGCGCTGAGCGCGGCGCTCGTGGACGGCGTGTTGACGCCGCTGGATCCGCGTCCGATCAGCGCCGCGCGTTGGGCACTGTGGGCCGGCGTCGTGGTCCTCGGCGCCCTCGGCGCCGCGCAGCCGGCAGCGATCGCCGCGGCGTGGACCGAGTGGCGCGCGCGCTGGCACCGCGGCGCCTCCCGAACGTGAGCGACTCCCCGATCCGTTTGCTGGTGCTCTCGCCGTTTCCGATTCAGGCGGCGGGAACCCGGTTTCGGATCTCGCACTACATTCCGTACTTGCAGGCGAACGGTTTCGACGTCTCCGTCGACGCCTTTTTCACGCCCTCGTTCTTCCAGTTCCTGTACCGGAAGGGCCAGTACGTCCGGAAGGCCCTGCGTTTCGCGGGACTCGCGATGCGCCGGCTCGCGGCGGTCACGGGCGCGGCGCAGTACGACGTCATCTTCATCTATCGCGAGGCGTTCCCGGTCGGGCCGCCGGTCGTCGAGCGCTATCTGGCGACGCGCGGTCCGGCGATCGTGCTCGACTTCGACGATGCCATCTTCCTGCCGAACGCCAGCGACGCGAACCGCTTCGCGGCGTCGCTGAAATACGCGCGCAAGGTCTCGACGCTGGTCAGACTGTCGAATCGCGTCATCGTCGGCAACGAGTACCTCGCGCGCTACGCGCGCGCCCACAACGACGCCGTCACGACGATTCCGACCTGCGTCGACACGACGCGGTTCGTGCCGCGCCAGGGTCCGCGTCCGCCGGGCCCGTTGGTGGTCGGCTGGACCGGCAGTCCGACGACGACGCAGTATCTGACGGCGCTCGGCGGCGTGCTGCGCGCCGTTCACGCGCGCCAGCCGTTCGTGGTGCAGGTGAGCGGCACGGAAGGCCCGCTCGGCTTCGAGGGGCTCGAGGTGCGCGAGCTGCCGTGGTCGCTCGATCGGGAAGTCGAGCTGTTCAACACCTGCGACGTCGGCGTCTATCCGCTCACCGACGACGAGTGGGCGCAGGGCAAGTGCGGGTTCAAGGCGATTCAATTCATGGCGTGCGGTGTGCCGGTGGTGGCGTCGGCCGTCGGCGCGAACCTCGACATCATCCAGGACGGCGTCAACGGGTTCCTCGCGTCGACGCACGACGAGTGGGTCGAGAAACTGGAGCGGCTGCTCGTCGATCCGGAGCTGCGGGCGCGGTTCGCCGCGGCCGGGCGCCGGACGGTGGAGGAACGCTACTCGCTGCGCGTCAACGCGCCGCGGTTCGCCGAAACACTCCGCGCCGCCGCGAAAGGAAGAGACCGACGATGAGTGAAGCGACCGGGTACCGCGCGCATCCGAGCGCGACGATCGATCCTGGCTGCACGATCGGCGACGGCACGTCGATCTGGCACTACAGTCACGTCATGCCGGGGGCGACGATCGGCCGCGGCTGCTCGCTCGGCCAGAACGTCTTCGTCGCCCGCGACGTGACGATCGGCGACAACGCAAAAATCCAGAACAACGTGTCGCTGTACGAGGGCGTGGTTCTCGAGGAAGACGTGTTCTGCGGACCCTCGATGGTCTTCACCAACGTCATCAACCCGCGCAGCCACGTATCCCGAAAGAACGAGTACCGGAAGACGCTCGTCCGGAAGGGCGCGACGATCGGCGCGAACGCGACCATCGTCTGCGGCTACACCATCGGGCGGTTCGCGTTCATCGGCGCCGGCGCGGTCGTGGCCGTCGACGTGCCCGACTACGCGCTGATGCTCGGCGTGCCGGCGAAGCGGGCCGGCTGGATGTGCGAGTGCGGCGTGCGCCTGAAGCTGCCCGCGTCCGGCAGCGCGCGCGCGGCGTGCGAGGCATGTGGCCTCTCGTACGTGTTGGAACAGCATGTGGTCCGAAGAGCGTAGCCGCTGATGGACGCCCCCGTGAACATGACGCACGTGACGCGTGTCGAGCCGCCGCGCGGCTGGGCCGAGCTCCGCCTGGGCGAGCTCGTCGAGCATCGCGAGCTGACGCTGTTCATGGTCTGGCGCGACGTCAAGGTGCGCTACAAGCAGACCGCGCTGGGCGTCGCGTGGGCGGTCCTGCAGCCGCTGATGACGATGGTGATCTTCACGATCATCTTCGGCCGGATTGCGGGGCTGCCGTCCGACGGCGTGCCGTATCCGCTGTTCGCCCTGGCCGGCCTGCTGCCGTGGCAGCTGTTCGCGGCGTCGCTCACCGGCGCGGCCAACAGCCTCGTCGGCAACGCCGGCCTGCTGACCAAGGTGTACTTTCCGCGCTTGATTGTTCCGCTCGCCGCGACCCTGTCGACGTTCGTCGACTTCCTCGTCTCCTGCGCGGTGCTCGTGCTGCTGATGCTCTATTACCGCGTCGCACCGTCGCCGGCGATCGTCGCGCTGCCGCTGTTCTTCGCGCTCGCGCTGGCGACCGCCGTGGGCGTTGGCTTGTGGTTCGCCGCCATGAACGTCCGCTATCGCGACGTGCAGTACGTGCTGCCGTTCCTGGTACAGCTGTGGCTGTTCGCGTCGCCGGTGGCCTATTCGGCCTCGCTCATCCACTCGCCGGCGGGCCGCGCGATCTACGCGCTCAATCCGATGGCCGGCGCGATTCAGGGATTCCGCTGGGCGCTGCTGGGCGCGCCGCCGCCGGGTCCGCTCGTCTGGCCGTCGGTCGCCGTCAGCGTCGTGCTGCTCGTGAGCGGACTGTTCTTCTTCAAGAGGATGGAAGACACCTTCGCCGATGTCATCTGATGCGGCCGTCCGCGTCGAAGGGCTCGGCAAGCGCTACCGGCTCGGCGCGGCTCGCGGCGCGTTCACCTACGGATCCCTGCGCGACGTGATTGCGGACGCGGCGGCGAGCTCGCTGCAGCGGTTGCGGGGCGGCGCCGGCCCCGCTGATGACGGCGTAGACGGCGGCGCCCGCTCGCCGATCCTGTGGGCGCTGCGGGACGTGTCGTTCACGGTCGCGCCCGGCGAGGTCGTCGGCATCATCGGCAGGAACGGCGCCGGCAAGAGCACGCTGCTGAAGATCCTGTCGCGCATCACCAAGCCGACCGAGGGCTTCGTGGAATTCCGCGGCCGGCTGGCGTCGCTGCTGGAAGTCGGCACCGGCTTTCATCCCGAGCTGACCGGGCGCGACAACATCTTCCTCAACGGCGCGATCCTCGGCATGCGCCGCACGGAGATTCAGCGCAAGCTCGACGACATCGTGGAATTCTCCGGTGTTCGCGCGTTCATCGACACGCCCGTCAAGCGCTACTCGAGCGGCATGTACGTCCGGCTGGCCTTCGCGGTCGCCGCGCACCTGGAGCCCGAGATCCTCGTGGTCGACGAAGTGCTGGCGGTCGGCGACGCGGCGTTCCAGCGTCAGTGCCTCGGCAAGATGCAGGAGGTCAGCCGCACCGGCCGGACGATTCTGTTCGTATCGCACAACATGCAGGCCGTGACGCGGCTCTGCCCGCGGGCGCTGCTGCTGTCCGAGGGCCGTGTGGTCGACGATGGACCGGCCGAGCGGGTCGTCGCGCGCTATCTCGGCTCGGAGCTCGGCACGCAGGCGCAGCGCGAGTGGGCAGACGACGATCCGGCCGCTCCGGGCAACGACTGGGTGCGCATGCGGCGCGTGCGCGTCGTCGACGACCATGGCCGCACGATCGAGTCGGTCGACGTCCGCCGCGCGGTCGGCATCGAGATCACGTTCGAGGTCCGCCGGCGCGAGCAGCCGTTCGTGCCCGGCATCGTGCTGGTCAACGAGCAGGGCAGCCCCGTGTTCAGCGCGATGGATACCGACACGGGCTGGCGGCAGGCGCGCGATCCCGGCGTCTACACGTCGACGGCGTGGATCCCGGGCAACCTCCTGAACGAAGGAACCATCGTCGTGACCGCCGCGCTCGGGACCTACGCGCCGGGCGGCAAGACGGTGCGCCAGGCGGTCGCGAACGAAGCGGTGGCGTTCCAGGTGTTCGATCCCGGCGAGGGCGGCAGCGCGCGCGGAGACTACGCGGGTACGTGGACGGCGCCGGTGCGTCCGCTCCTGCAGTGGACGGTCGAGGAGACGAGTTGTCGAAGCTGAATTGGCACGAGTGCTCGGTTCTGGTCACGGGCGGCACCGGATCGTTCGGGCGGATGTTCGTCGAGCGGATCCTGCAGAAGCAGCCGCGCCGCGTGGTGGTCTTCAGCCGCGACGAGCTGAAGCAGCACGAGATGCGTCAGACGTTCCCCGACGATCGGACGCCGCTGCGCTACTTCATCGGCGACGTCCGCGACGCCGACCGGCTGCGGCGCGCCTTTCACGAGGTCGACGTGGTCATCCACGCGGCGGCGCTCAAGCAGGTGCCGGCGTGCGAGTACAACCCGATCGAGGCGGTGAACACCAACATCCTCGGCGCCCGGAACATCATCGAGGCGGCGATCGACCAGGGTGTCAAGCACGTGATCGGCATGTCGACCGACAAGGCCGTGAGCCCGGTCAACATGTACGGCGCGACGAAGCTCGTCGCCGAGAAGCTGTTCGTGCAAGGGAACTCGTACGTCGGCGCGGGACGGACGCGGTTCTCGTGCGTTCGCTACGGCAACGTCGTCGGCAGCCGCGGCTCGGTCGTGCCGCTGTTCCTCGAGCAGAAGGCGACCGGCACGATCACGCTGACCGACGAGCGCATGACGCGCTTCTGGATCACCGTGGAGCAGGGCGTCGACTTCGTCATCAAGTGCGTCGAGCAGATGGAAGGCGGCGAGGTGTTCGTCCCGAAGATTCCGAGCATGCGTATCGTCGATCTGGCGAAGGCCGTGGCGCCCGGCTGCGCGGTGAAGGTCACCGGCATCCGTCCGGGCGAGAAGCTGCACGAGCTGCTCATCTCGGAGGACGAAGCGCGCAACGCGCTCGAGTTCGACGACATGTACGTGCTGCAGCCAATCTTCTCGTGGTGGGCCGGCGAGCGCTGGCGGCAGGGACGCCCGTTGGCCGACGGCTTCCGCTACAGCAGCGACGGCAACGCCAGCTGGCTGACGATGGACCAGCTGCAGGCGATGATCCGCCATGCCTGATCGCCTGGCCATCGACGGCGGCACGCCCGTCCGCGCGACGCTGCTGCCATACGGACGGCAGACGATCGACGGCGACGACGAGCGCGCCGTGCTCGAGGCGCTGCGCGCCGACTACCTGACGACCGGCCCGCGCGTCGAGGCGTTCGAAGAAGCGTTCGCCGCGTGCGTCGGCGCACCCTATGCGGTCGCCTTCGCGAACGGCACGGCCGCCCTGCACGCCGCCGCGCACGTCGCCGGCGTCGGCCCTGGCGGCGAGGGCATCACCACGCCGCTGACGTTCGTCGCGACGGCGAACTGCATCCGCTACGTCGGCGGCACGCCGGTCCTCGCCGACATTCGCGCCGACACGATGGCGCTCGACGTGACCGCCGCCGCAGCGGCCGTCACGCCGCGGACGCGCGCGCTGCTGCCGGTCGACTACGGCGGCGCGCCCGCGGATCTCGACGAATCGCTGGCGCTGGCCAGGCGCCAGTCGCTGGTCGTCATCGAAGACGCCGCCCATGCGCTCGGCGCGGCCTACAAGGGACGGCCGGTCGGCTCGATCGCCGATCTGACGACGTTCAGCCTGCACCCGGTCAAGCACGTCACGACCGGTGAAGGCGGTGTGGTGACGACGCGGGAGGCGGAGCTCGCGGCGCGGCTGCGCCGGTTCCGCAATCACGGCATCGACACGGACGCGCGCACTCGCGCTGCGCAGGGCGCCTTTTTCTACGACGTCGTCGAAACCGGGATGAACTACCGGCTGACGGATCTCCAGTGCGCGCTCGGCCTGTCGCAGTTGAAGAAGCTGCCGGCTCAATTGGTGCGGCGCCGCGAGATCGCCGCGGCCTACACCGCGCAGCTCGCTTCGCTCGCCGGGGTGGAGACGCCAACCGTGCCGGCGGATCGCGAGTCGGCGTGGCACATCTATCCGCTGCGGCTGAACCTCGAGAGCTTGACCGTCGATCGTGGGCGCGTCTTCGCGGCGCTGCGCGCCGAGAACATCGGCGTCAACGTCCACTACGTGCCGGTCCATCTCCACACGGCGTACGAGGGTCCCCGCGCCCGCGGACGGTTTCCGATCGCCGAGTCGAGCTACGACCGCCTCGTCACCCTGCCGCTGTGGCCCGGCATGACCGACCGCGACGTGAGCGACGTGGTCTGCGCCGTGCGCCGCGTGGTGGCCGCCTATCGCTTATGACCGAACCGCCCACGACCTCTGCCGCCACGCCGGCGTTTCTCTCGGACGGCGTGCTCAATCTCCGCGCGGTGCGCCGCGCCGATCTGGCGCAGCTGGCGGAATGGCGGAACAGCCCCGACATCCGTGAACGGACGCGCGAGTGGAAGCCGCTCAACGACGACGATCAAGAGCGGTGGTTCGCGCGGATCAGCGGTGCGGATCGCCGCGACCTGATGTTCGTCGTCGAGACCAGCGACGCGCGCAGCGCGATCGGCGTCGTCGGTCTGTGCTACTGGGATCCGATCAACGCGACGGCGGAAATCAGCTTCTACATCGGCGCCGCCGCGGCGCGCGGCCGGGGCCTCGCGAAGCGCGCGCTGACGCTGCTCGTCGAGTGGGGGCTCGGCACGATGCGCCTCGAGCGGATCTGGGCCGAGGCCTACGCGTTCAACGAGGTCTCGATCGCGCTGCTGAAGGATCTCGGGTTCAAGGAAGAAGGCCGGCTGCGGCAGCACGTGCACCGGCAGGGAAGACGCTGGGATTCGGTGATGCTCGGCCTGCTGCGCGAGGAGTGGCCGGCGCGGTGATCCGGATCGCCGGGCGCGCGGTCGGCAGCGGCTGTCCGGCGTATCTGGTCGCCGAGATCTCGGCGAACCATCACCAGTCGTTCGAGCAGGCCGTGGCGCTGGTGCGCGCGGCGGCGCAGGCGGGAGTCGACGCGGTGAAGCTGCAGACCTACACCGCGGAGACGATGACGATCGACTCGGACGCGGCGTGGTTTCGCGTCGGCGAGGGCAGCCCGTGGACGGGCCGCCGGCTCTACGACCTCTATCAGGAGGCGCACACGCCGTGGGCGTGGCACGCCGCGCTGCAGAAGGTCGCCGCCGATGCCGGCGTCGTGCTGTTCTCGACGCCGTTCGACGAGTCGGCGGTCGAGTTTCTCGAGTCGCTGGACGTACCGGCCTACAAGATCGCGTCGTTCGAGCTGGTCGACACGCCGCTGCTGCGCCGCGTCGCGCGCACCGGCAAGCCGGTGATTCTCTCGACCGGCATGGCGACGCGCGAGGAAATCGGCGAAGCGGTCGAGGCCCTGCGCGCCGCCGGCGGCCGCGAGCTGATGCTGCTGCGCTGCGCGAGCGCCTATCCCGCCGATCCGGCCGACATTCACCTGCGCGCCATGCAGACGCTCGCGCGCGAGTTCGACGTCGAGGTCGGGCTCTCCGATCACACACTCGATCCGGCCGTCGCGACCGCGGCGGTCGCGCTGGGCGCGTCGCTGGTCGAGAAGCACTTCACGCTGGATCGCGCGCGCGGTGGGCCGGACTCGTCGTTCTCGCTCGAGCCGGCGGAGATGACGGAGCTGGTGCGGCACGTCCGGACCGCGGAGCGAGCGATCGGCGCGCGTGCCGAGATCCCCGGCCCGACCGCCGCCGAGCGCGCCAGCCTGGCGTTCCGGCGCTCGCTGTTCGTCGTCCAGGACGTCGCCGCCGGAGAGGCCTTCACGCCCACCAACGTTCGCGCGTTGCGGCCGGGCGACGGTCTGGCGCCGAAGCACCTCGACACCGTGGTCGGCCGCCGCGCCGCCGTCCGCATCCCGCGCGGCACGCCGCTTCGCTGGGAGCTGATCGCCCCGTGAGCCGGCTGCTGATCGTCGGCTGCGGATCGATCGGCGCCCGCCACGCGCGCAACGCCGCCGCGCTTGGCGCCGGCGACATCGGCGTGGTCGATCTCGACGCGGCGCGCCGCGCCGCGGTGGCCGGCGAAGTCGGCGCGCGTGGATTCGAGAGCCTCGAGGCCGCGCT
>Ga0081539_10002510_pt1 | contig 25655 bp, 31 predicted proteins | sample TabmetS4T2R2_FD_71023 | JGI IMG/M metagenome (GOLD analysis project Ga0081539, IMG submission 71023) | Tabebuia heterophylla rhizosphere microbial communities from the University of Puerto Rico - S4T2R2 | ecosystem: Host-associated > Plants > Roots > Rhizosphere ...
GCGGGGGGGGGGGGGGTGGGGGGGGCGGGGGGGGGGGGGGGGGCGGCGGCTTCGGTTTCGGCAAGCCGCGGACGATCTCGCAGTCCTTCGCGATCGTGTCGCGCCGATCAGCCATGACCGTGTCGCGACCGGGGCCGCAGAAGAAGCGGTCCGCGCCGGCACCGCCGACGAGGAGGTCGTTCCCGCCGCGGCCGTACAGCTTGTCGTTTCCGCCCTTGCCGTAGAGCTTGTCGGCCTTGGCCGTGCCGCGGAGGACGTCGTTCCGGCCCGTCCCCACGATCGTCGCCGCCGACACCGACGAAGCCGCGGCGACAGTCGCGGCGGCGAGTGCCAGGGAGACGACGATCGAGCGCTTCAGCCGGGCTCGCATCCAAGGCTGAGTCTGCGCCGCGACCGAACACAAGTCAAGCGGCTGTGGCGAGCGCGCTGCCGTTAGCTCGCGAACGTCTCTGCGCCGCCCAGGATCCCGGCTGGCATAACGTCACACTTTTGACGCAGAGTTTCGACTTGAGCGCGTGGCCGCTTTGCTACGGTCGGAACGTGGAACGACGAACCGGAACCTTGAGCACGAACGGGCCGCACGAGGATCTTCGTAGTCGTCTGCGCCTGGCCGTGGGGGTCCTCGAGGCGCTCTTCACCACGTCACCGTTCCGTGCGAGCGAGGTGATCGTCGAGGAGGACGGGACGATCGTGGTCGTCACGGAACCTAAGAAGTCCAAGCCGAAGCATTCGCTTCCGTAGCGAAACGCGCATGACGGCAGCCGCGAGGTAGGTTGCGCCTACCCGATCCAGTTGATCAAGTTCTGGAAGATCGCCTGCGTGGGCGTCACCTGGTCGGTCACGGCCGGCCGCGGGACGTTGATCTCGTGGCACGACTGCTTGTCGTCGGCCTGCGGAGTGACCCCGCCCTGGAAGAAGGGGAAGCCGAGCTTGTCGACGTAGACCCACGTCCACTGGAAGACGTCGGCGGCGATCGCGGTCTGGCACTGGTCGTACGCGTAGTTCTCCTCGAGCGCGTTCGTGAGGAGGCGCACCTGCTTCTGGAGGGTCGTCACCTGCCGCTGGAGCGCCTTGATCTGCGCCGCCTGGGACGGCGAGCCGGCGTTCGCGGCGCCGGCCGAAAAGGCCAGCAGCGCCGCGCTTGCTAGACAGACTCCGATCCTCTTCACGTTCCCTCCTCGGTCGCGGGGGCTAGGCTTGCCGGGTCGTGGCGCTCCTTAGTTTCCCAGCGCCGTACGACTTCGAGCTCTCCACCGGTCGCTACCGCGCCTTCGGGCTCGATCTCGCGAACCTCTGGCACGAGGGCGGGCTGCACCGCGTCGTCCGCGGCCGGGAGGTCAGACTGATCGCCGCACCGGGCGGTGTCGACGCCGACCCGCTCGATCCGGAGGCCGAGCCGATCCTGCGTCACTACCTCGGCGCGCCGTTCGACCTCGACGCATTCTCGGCGTTCTCAGCCGGCGCCGACTCGACCCTGCGGGAGATCGTCGCGCGCTTCCCCGGCTACCGGCCGCCGCTCTCTCCGGAGCCGTTCGAGACGCTCGTCACCTCGATCACCGCGCAGCAGGTCTCGCTCTACGCGGCGTTCGCGATCCGGAACCGGCTGATCGAGCGGTTCGGCGTCCGTGCCGGCCATGCCTACGCGTTCCCGACCCGCGAGGCGATCGCGCGAGCCGCACCGGAAGAGCTCGTCGCGGTCGGCTTCTCGCGGCGGAAGGCCGAATACGCGGTCGGCCTCGCGCGGAGCGACCTCGACCTCGACGCGCTCGCCGCACTGCCCGACGAAGAGGCGCGCGCCCGGCTCGTCGCGCTCCCCGGGATCGGCGAGTGGACGGTCGACTGGTTCCTCGCGCGCCACCTCGCCCGCCCGACGGCGTGGCCAGCCGGCGACCTCGCGCTGCGCAAGGCGCTCGCGACGTTCTACCCTGCGCTGACCGACGCCCGAGCGGCGGGCGAGCGCTTCCACCCGTTCCAGAACTTGACCGCGCACTACCTCCTCCTCGCGTACGTGACCGGATGAGGATCCGCGCCGCGACCGAGGCCGACGCGCCCGTCCTCCGCGAGCTCTGGACGGAGTTCGAGGCCGAGGTGCCGGAGCCCGAGGGCTGGGCCCCGGAGACGTGGGACGAGGCGTGGACGGCGATCCGGAAGCACATCGCAGACGGCGTCGTCCTGGTCGCCGAGGACGACCAAGGCCCGCTCGGACACGCGGTCGTCGCTCGTCGCGCCGGCGGCCGCGCGCACCTCACCGACGCCTACGTGCGGCCGCGCGGCCGCCGGCAGGGCGTGACGAAGGCGCTCCTGCGCGAGGCGGCGGCGCGTCTCGCCGAGCAGGGCGTCCGCCACGTCTCCCTCGACGTGCTGAGCGACAACACAGCCGCGCGGGCGGTCTGGGATCGGCTCGGCTTTCGCGAGGTCGGGCGGACGATGGTGACCGAGCTGGAGACGCTCGCCGCGCGGGTCGCGGAGGGCGAGCGGCCGCCGTCGTTCGGCTCGATCCACGTGCAGACCGACGACGAGCGCTCGGTTGCGCGAGCGGTCGAGCAGTTCCTCCCGCGGCTCGGGCGCTCCGGCGGGACGACGATCACCGAGCCGCGGAACGGCTGGATCGCCGTCTACGACGAGCTGTGCGACCGCGACCGGGCGGCCCAGCGCCGGCTCGCCGGCGAGCTCTCGGACCGGCTCGGGGCTGCGGTCGTCGCGCTCGCGCTCGAGGAGGGCGCGGTCGTTCGGTTTCTTCTCTTCGACCGCGGGCAGATGGTCGACGAGTACCTCTCCGTGCCGACGTACTACGGACCGCTTCCGCGTGTAGACGAGCTCGCGCTCGCCGCCAATCCGACTCTCGTCGGCCGGCTGACCGGAGCCGATCCCGCGCGCATCCGCGCGGTCGCTTGCATCGCAGCGTCGCCTGCCGAGCTTCCGCCGGCGCCGGAGCTCCTCGCCCAGATCGCGGAGGCGCTCGGTCTGACAGGCGCAGAGCACGGCTACGCGCCAGAATGACCTCGGTGCCTCGGCTCCTCGTCGCGCTCTTCGCAGCGCTCGCGTGCGCACCCTCGGACCTCGCCGCCGGAACGGGCATGGCGCCGCTCCAGGCGAGCCGCCTGCTCGAGCCGGCACGGCCGTTCCACGACTCGATCCTCCGCCGCGCGCCCGCGCGCAGCACGCAGGGGCGCGAAGATGCCGAAGGCACGTACACGACCGAGGACGGATCGACGGTTCACGTGATCTTCGCCGGCCTCGCGTCGCCCGACGCGATCGCGGGCCAGTCGACCGCCGACTTCCTCGACACGCTCCTCCACGGACCGGAGCTGAGCACGATCACCGCCGAGCTCGCGCCGTTCGCGACGATCCAGGACATCTGCGGGTTCCAGGCGCTCGCGTGTTACTACCCGAACCGGGAGACCCTCTACGTCCCGACGGTCGTCCCGTCCACGATCGACGTGCCGGTCGAGCAGATCCTCGCGCACGAGTACGGCCACCACGTCGCCGCGGCCCGCTCGAACGCGCCGTGGTCGGCGCTCGCGTGGGGCCCGAAGCGCTGGGCGACCTACATGGCCGTCTGCCCGCATACGTTCAGCGGCGAGATGTTCCCGGGCGACGAGGGCGGCGGCTACCAGCTCAACCCCGGCGAGGGCTGGGCCGAGTCGTTCCGGCTCGCCAACAGCCTCCGGATCGGGACGTGGCGCGACATCGGCTGGCCGATCGTCGACGACATCTTCCGGCCGGACGCGTCTGCGCTCGGCGTCGTCGCCCAGGACGTGCTCGAGCCGTGGGTGCAGCAACCGGCGCGCCGCGTCTCGGGCAGGCTGCGTCGCGGCGAGCTGCGGCGCCTGCGGATCTCGACGCCGCTCGACGGGGTCGCGACCGCTCGCGTTACCGGGCCGGCCGGGATCAGGCTCGCCTTCGCCACCGGACGCAGCCGACGGCACTCGGCCGACGGGCGCGGCGCGACGGCGGCGGCCTGCGGAGTGCGCACGATGACGCTGACCCTGCGCGCGCCGCGCGCCGGGCGGTTCGTCCTCACGTACTCAGCCCCGTAGCGCGCCGATAGCATCGGCGGGGTGCTCGTCCTCTACGACGCCGCTCGCTGTCCGTACTGCGCTCGCGTGCGCATCGTCCTGGCGGAGAAGGGCGTCGAATACGCCGCGGAGCCGATCGACCTCGACGACCGGCCCGGCTGGATCTACGAGAAGAACCCGCTCGGCCGGGTACCCGTGCTCGAGGACGACGACGTCGGCCTCTGCCTGTCGGAGTCGGCCGTGATCATGGAGTACCTGGAGGAGCGGTTCCCCGAGCCGGCGCTGCTGCCGCGCGCGCTCGAGGAGCGGGCCGTCGCGCGCCTGCGGATCTTCCGCTTCGACCGGTTCAGCGATCCGTACTACGCGTTGCGGCGAGGCGAGGAGGCTGCGGCCGCCGACCTCGCCGACCGGCTCGAGGAGCTCGACGTCCTCGTCCGCCGCGACGGCTACCTCGGCGGCACGGCCTACGGGCTCGCGGACGTCGCGTACCTCCCGTGGATCGTGCGCGCGCGGCAGCGGCTCGGCCTCGACCTGGACGAGTACCCGGCGCTCGCCGACTGGCTCGAGCGCCTCGCGGAGCGGCCCGCCGTCGCGGCCGAGCTGGAGCTGGTCGCGGCGCTCGGATGAGGATCCTGCTCCTGCACGCCCTGCCGCTCGACGAGCGGATGTGGGCGCCGCAGCTCGACGCGCTCGCCGACCACGACGTCCTGGCGCCGAGCCTCTACGCGCTCGGCGGCTCCGCGATGGACGCGTGGGCGACGGCGCTGCTGCGGGAGGTGCCCGGCGACTTCCTCGTCGTCGGCGCCTCGATGGGCGGGTACTGCGCGCTCGCGCTCGCTCGGCTCGCGCCCGAGCGGGTGCTGGGTCTCGTGCTGAGCGGCTCCCGCGCCGACGCCGACTCGCCCGAGCGCAAGCAGGCGCGGATGGCCTCGATCGAGGCGATCGAGCGCGACGGCGCCGAAGGGCTGTGGCGGATCATGCAGCCGGTCGTCGCGGGCGAGGCCGTCTCGGACGAGCTGCGGGAGCGGATTCGCGCGCTGGCGCTCGACCAGCCGCCGGACGGCCTGATCCGCGCGGTTCGCGCGATTCGCGACCGCCCCGACTCGACCGACGTCGTCCGTGGTCTCGCCGTGCCGTTCCTCGTCGTGGTCGGCGACCGCGATCCGATCAACCCGGTCGACTACGCGCGCTCGCTCGCGGCGGCGGCGCCGGACGGCGAGGCGGTCGTCTTCGACCAGACCGGCCACCTGCCGAGCTTCGAGCGCCCGGACACGTTCAACGCGGCGCTGCTGGAGCTGGTCGGGAGGCTCGCGTGACGGAGCCGCTTCCGCCCGTCGTCGACGCGGAGTGGCTCGCGGGGCGGCTCGGCGAGCCGGGCCTCGTCGTCGGCGACGTCCGCGGACCGAACGCCCACTCGCGCGGCCACATCCCCGGCTCGCGACCGCTCGTCCTCGGCTCGCCGCCGCCGGTGAGCGACCCGGAGACGGTGAGCGCGCTCGCCGCCGAAGTCGGTCTACGGCTCCGGCGGCACGGGATCACCGGCGAGGAGCGGCTCGTCCTCTACGACCGCGGCGACGGCCTCGGCGCGATCGTCTCGGCCCAGCTCGCGGAGCTGGCGGGGCATCCCGCCGTCTCGGTGCTGCTCGGCGGGCTCGCGGAATGGCGGGGCGAGGTCGAGGTCGGGGCCGTCGAGCTCGTTCCGGTGAAGACGCGCCTGGAGCCGCGGCTCGACGCGCTCCCGACGCGCGACGAGCTGCTCCGGAGGCTCGACGACCCCGACCTCGCGATCCTCGACGTCCGCACGCCCGAGGAGCACTCCGGTCGCGGTGGCTACCCGTGCGACCCGCGCCAGGGCCACCTGCCCGGCTCGCGGCGGATCGACCTCGGCGCGCTCCTCGACGAGACGGGGCAGCCGCTTCCGCCCGACGAGGTACGGGCGGCCGTCGGTCTGCCCGAGGCGGCGGAGATCGTGACGTACTGCCACTCGGGCTCGCGGTCGGCGCGAGCGGTGCTGGCGCTGCGAGCGGCCGGCTATCGAGCGCGCAACTACGCCGGCTCGTGGCACGAGTGGTCGCGCCACCCCGAGCTGCCGCTCGAGCGCTAGCGCGCTAACCCTTAGGCCCCGGCTTCGTCCAGCTCCGCTCGCAGCCGCGTCAGCAGGCCCGCGACGTCCTTGTGGAGGGCGGTGAGGTGGGCGTCGGTCGGGTCTGCGTCCTCGCCGCCCGCGAGAACGTGCTCGCATGCGGCGGCAAGCTGTTCGAGCCACCGCCGTCGGTCCGTGTCCACGCCGCCGTAGACCTGCTCCGCTCGCCTGCTAGACCGCAGCGTCGGGCTGCGCTAGGTGTTCCGCCGTCTCGCCGGCGGCGGCCAGCTTCTCCACGACCACGTACGCAGGCGTCTCGTGGACGACGACCTCCACCTCCGGGTAGATGTGCCCGACGCAGACCACGAACCGGCGCGGCTCCGCACGAACCGCGCGGTACTCCTCGGGCGTTATCTCGATCATCTCGACGCACGACATGTCCGCGCATTCGCACGCGATCGAGGACGTGCCCATCACCCGCGCGAACTCTTCGTTCACCGCCGCGAGCTTCTCGTTCACGGCGCGGAAGATCGCCTGATTGCGCGCGACACGAACCTCTCGCTCCTCATGCTTACCCAATTCCACGGTGCTCCCTCCGTCGCTGGCGCGTCGCCGGGGGAGTCCTCTTGGGCACCCGCCTGAGCAGAGAGCCGGCGGTTCGCAGAGAAGGGCACGGAAGCGGTCGGCCCTGGCCTCGGCCGGGTACCCGCGATCGGATGCAGCAAACGTCTAGACGGGTGCGATGACCCGCTCCGCGACCTCGACGAAGCCGTCGCAGAGCTGCCGGCCGAGGCGGTTCCAGAGCTGGACGCGCTCCTCGGTCTCGCGCGCGATCGCGTCGATGTCGAAACCGGGCGCCTCGTCCTCGCGGAGCCAGCGGTCGATCTGCTCGTGCGTCACCTCGGCGTGGAACTGGATCCCCCAGGCCGCGTCGCCGAGCCGGAACGCCTGGGTGCAGATCGCGCTCCGTGCCAGCTCGATCCCGCCGGCGGGGACGCCGTAGGTGTAGAAGTGCCACTGGAGCGCGTGGAAGCGCTGCGGGAGCCGCGAGAGGACGGGATCGTCGGCGGCCTCCGGGGTCAGCTCGACCTCGTACCAGCCGATCTCGGGCTCGCGCGAAGGCCCGACCGGCGCGTGTGCCGCTCGCGCGAGGAGCTGCGCGCCGAGGCAGACGCCGAGGACCGGCGTTCGCGAGTCGAGCAGCCGCTGGAGGAAAAGCGTCTCCTCGCGCAGCCACGGGTGCCGTTCGTCCTGGTCGGCGTGCATCGCGCCGCCGAAGACCATCACCGCGCCGTACTCGTCGAGCGGCCGCGGCGGCGGCTCCTCCCAAGCGAGGCTCCACTCCTCGACGTCGTGCCCGCGCTCCCGTGCGGTCTCGCCGAAGACGCCGGAACGGCCGCGACGACCGTGCACGAGCGCGAGGAACTTCACGAGACGAAACCTAGTCGAGCAGCGTCGCGACGGGTGCCGGTTCGCGCGCGCCGCTCGCCGGGATGCCCGCGACGTCGAGCAGCTTGCGCAGCTGGTAGGCGTTCGCGGCCGCCTGGGCGATCCGTCCGCCGTACGGATCGGGCGAGCTCGCGTTGTTGTTGAACATCGCGTAGACGGCCTCGGCCTGCTGCGACAGCTCGCGAAGCGGCTCGACCCATTCGCCCAGCTCGTCTTCCGAGTACAGGTAGTCGAAGCGCTCGGCCGCGCTCCCGCCGCGCTTGTTCCAGGTCGAGAGGTTCCGGCCGTGGAGGCGGACGTAAGCGGTCGGGCTCGTCAGCGCGAGCACGGTCGGCACGAGGTTCTTCGCCGTCTCCGAGCGCGGCGCATCGACGACGACGTGCGTCGCGGGGAGGCCTTCGAGGAACGAGAGCGTTTCCGACCGATGCTCTTCGTCGAGCCAGCTTCGGTGCCGGAACTCGACCAGCATCTCGTCGCCGCCGAATTGCGCGCGCGCCCACTCGAGGTACTCGAGCGACTGCGGCTTGAAGACCACGTACGGCGGCAGCTGGAAGAGGATCCCGCCGAGCTTGCCGGCCGACCGCAAAGGCTCGAGCGCCTCTCCGAAACGGCGGAAGACCTCGCCGCGGAGCTCGCGCGACGGCCGGTCGACGCGCCCGTGCTCGTCCACCGGCATCGCCTCGCGGAGGTCCGGCGGGAGCACGTCCGCCTTGACCGGGTGGCGCGTCATCAGCCCGAAGGCCTTCACGTGCATGACGAAGTCGGGCGGCGTCCGCGCGGCCCAGCGGGCCACCATCTCCTCGCCCGGGAGCCGGTAGTACGTCGAGTCGACCTCGACCGTGTCGAAGCGCTCGGCGTAGTACTCGAGCCTGGCCCGGGCGGACACGCCCTTCGGGTACCAATGCTTCGAGAGCGACTCGTCGGCCCAGCTGCAGGTCCCGATCCGGATCGTCGCCGTCACCTGGCCAGCATAGTGAGCCGGCCGCTTCCGGAGTGCCGCTGGGCGGGCGGCGCAAACCTCCGCGCCGCCCGCCCGCGTCGCCGCTTACTTCCGCTTCGCGGCCTTCACCGTGCGGCTCTGCGCCGACCACGGGTCGAGCGTCGCGGAGGTGCACGGGATCCCGGGGACGCCGCCGGTGCAGGTGGCGGTCCGCTCCGGCACCGACACGCGAGCCTGGTAGTACGTCGTCTTCTTCGCGCGGACCTTGAACGAGAACGTTCCGCCGGACTTCGTCGTCACCGTCTTCGTCCTCTTCAGCTTCGACGCGCTCGGGCCGGAGAAGATCTGGACCGCGATCCCCGCGAGGCCCTGGAGGTTCTCGGTCAGCCTGCCGGCGAGCGTGTACGACTTCGTCTTCTTCACGAACTTCGCCCCGAGGCTGAGCAGCACCGGGATCCGGACGAAGGCGCGGGCCTGCACCGTCCCCGGTGCGTTCACCGACGCGGTGCCGACCGTGTACGGCGTCGCGATCAGCGTCCAGCCGTACTCGCCGTTCTGCGCCGGGAGCACGACGACGTTCGACAGGTGCAGCGTCGCGCTGACGAGCTTGGCGCCGAGCGTCGCGCCTCCCTGCGCCGGCGGGACGTACGGCGAAGGCAGGCAGACGGTGATCTTGAAGCTGCCGAGCGCGGCTTCTGCGGGAGCCGTGATCGCGTCCACGTAGGCGGGGACGAGCAGCTGCTGGCCGGCCGCCTCGAGCTGGAGGATCCAGACGGCCGTGTGCGTCGGCGACCCCGTGCAGGTCGCGGCCTGGACCGTGTACTTCGACGGGTCGTCCGCCACGATGTTGCCCTTGACCGGGATCGGCTGCGTCGGCGCGATCGAGGTCAGGACCTGCGCCTCGGCGGTCCCGACGGTCTGGCCCGGAGTCCCGAGCGAGCCGGTGTAGCCGGGCGCGGCGTAGATGACGACGCGGGCCGTCGCGTCGTCGTTCTGGTCGAGCGAAACGGCGATGTCGGTCTTGCCGCCGCCCTGCGGAGTCAGCGGCGTGTGCGCCACGACGAGCTTCGGCGAGTACGCGGCGAGCGCGCCGCCCGCGAAGGCGAGCGCGGCGGCGACGGCGCCGAGGAGCAGCGCGATGCGTTTCATGTCCCCTCCTTGTCGAGCTTCCTCGGTGTCAACCCTACGAGACGCAGCGTCAAGCGCGAGCGTCCAGCAACTTGGACGCCTTTACCCACTGCTTGTTGTCGTAGCGGTAGAGGAAGACCTGGCGGATCGGAAAGTAGCTCGACTTCGACGTCCTGATCCGGACGCCGGGGAGCAGGAACGGGTTGTTCCGCAGGTCGAGGCTCTGCGCGGCCCGCAGGAGGCTTGCGCGCGAGAGGTTCCGGCCGGCCTTCTTCAGCGTCTGCACCATCGTCCAGGCCACCGTCATGCCGTACCAGTTGTAGACGTCCGTGACCCGCCCGGACGGGTCGTACTTGCGCATGATCGTCCGGTACAGCTTCGTCGCCGGATCCTTGTTCCAGATCGGGTCGTCGGGGTTCTTCACGTACGCGATCGAGAGCGCGCCGCGGGTGAGCTCGGGCGCGATCGAGCGGCAGATCCCCATGATCCCCGGCTCGATCGAGATCGAGCTGACGTAGACCTGCGGCTTCCAGCCGAGCTTGTGGGCGGCCGCGAAGGACTGGATCGCGAACTTCGGCGTGGCGAAGACCATCAGCGTGTCGGCGCGCGAACGGCGGAGGATCGCGATCTGCGAGGAGATGTCCGGGTCGGTGTACTCGTACGACTGCTGCGCGACGATCCGCGGGCCCTTGCCCTTGATCGCGCTCTGGAGGCCGGCGGCGAGGTCCTTTCCGAGCTCGGTGTTCTCGTAGACGACGGCGATCCGCGCACGCTTGTGCGTCTTCGCGAGCGTGCGGCCGTAGACGGCGCCCTCGCCGCGGTAGCTCGGGAGGAAGCCCATCGTCCATGGGTACTTGCGCGGCTGCTGGAGGTCGCTCGAGCCGTCGCCGACGAAGAGCTGCGGCACCTTCGACTCGTTCAGGTACTGGCGGATCGCGATGTTGTTGTCGGTGCCGACCGAGTTGAAGATCGCCAAGACCTTGTCCTGCTGCACCAGCTGGCGCGTCAGCAGCACCGTCTTCGCCGGGTCGTAGCCGTCGTCGTAGTAGCGGTAGTCGATCTGCCGGCCGTTGACGCCCCCGTGGTCGTTCACGTAGTCGAAGTACGCCTTCGCCCCCGGCCCGACGGTGCCGAACGCAGACGCGAGGCCGGAGAGCGGCACCGTCCCGCCGATCACGATCTTCGTCGAGCTGACGCCGGGATCGGAGGCGGGGGCGGCGAGGGCGACCGTGCTCGCGAGGACCGCGAGGACCTTCACCGCGAGACCGGCCTGGCAAGCGTCGAGAGGACGACCTTGACCTTCCCGACCGTGACCCTCGTCCCCAGCGGGTTCCCGAGCAGGTAGAGCAGGTTGCCCGCGCTCTGCGCGCCCGACGTGCCCGCGAGCGTGAGCTTCAGCCGTGAGCCGGCGGGTATCGCCGTCACTTCGTTCATGAAGCGGATCGTCACGCGGCGCGCCTTCGCCGGAACGGGGAGCGGAACGCCGCCGTCCGAGATCACCGTCTCGGTGCCGTCGGGAACGACCGCGCTCAGCACGCCGACGAGGTGCGCCACCGGCGCGGAGCTCGTGACCGTGGTCGTGACGGTCGCGGCGCCGAAGGTCTCGAGCCGGCGCTTCGGCAGGCGGAACGTCCGGACGACGGCGTTCGTCCCGAACGAGCCGCCGCGGGCGCGCAGCGTGAGGTGCGACTGCGGCGGGAACGCGGCGTAGGAGACGGTGCCGGTGAAGGGATCCTTCGCGAGCTCGATCGGCGGCCGCTTGTCGATCCCGTTCGGTTCGTCCTTCAGGAAGCGGTCGAACCACTGCCGCGCCTCGGTCTCCATGTACTCGAGGTCGCGGCTCGCGAACGAGGACGGCGCGTGGCCGAAGTCGCCGAGGTAGAGCCGCTTAGGCCCGCGGAGCTCCTTGAACGCGGCGAGCGCCTGGTCGGCGTCGAACAGGAAGTCGCGGCGGCCCTGGAGCATCAGCGTCGGCGTCGTCACCGAGCTGAGCTTCCCGCGCACGGAGCGCGCGTCGGCGAACGCGTGGAGGTCGGCGAGGTTCGTGCCGGCGATTGCGTCGGGCTTCCGCGCGAGGATCTCCGGGTCGGTGCGGGCGTCGGGGACGAGCGTCCCGAGCTGCGCGATCAGCCCCGACTTCGGCAGGCTCTGCGGGAAGAGCGCGTCGTAAAGGCTCGTCCAGGTCGCCTCCGGGACGATCGCCGCCCATGGCACCTTGGCGATCGCGGTCGAGTTCCAGACCGCGCCGCCGCCGAGCGAGACGCCGTACGCGCCGATCTTGTTCGCGTTCACCTCAGGGCGGGCGGCGAGGAGGTCGTACGTCGCTCGGGCGTCGCCGTTCTCGTTCGGGCCGTCGAGGCCCCACAGGCCGCCGGACTCGCCGTGGCCGCGCGCGTCGAAGGTGAGCACGACGTAGCCCTGCGCCGCGAAGAAGAACTCGGCGAGGACGTTCGTCGAGGCGCGCGTCCCGCCGAGGCCGTGGAACATCACGATTGCCGGGTACCCGCCCGTGGGCTGGGCCGAGGTCGGCTCGTAGAGCGTCGCCGCGAGCGGAGTCCCACCGGCGCCCGCGATCGTCAGGTCCTGTTTCGTGAAGGTGTCCGCTAGGGCAGAGGCCGGAAAGGCGAACGCCGCGAGCGTCGAGACGAGGAGGAGCCGCACGCGCACGGGCCAAAGGTAGTCAACGCGATGCGCTTCTACAATCGCGCAGTGGATTCGCGGCCGGTAGGCGTGTTCGACTCGGGGGTGGGGGGCCTGACGGTCCTCCACGAATGCCTGGTGACGATGCCGCACGAGGACTTCGTCTATCTCGGCGACCACGCGCGGCTGCCGTACGGGCCGAAGCCGCTCGAGGAGGTGCGCGGATTCGCGCTCGAGATCGGCGCGTTCCTCGAGCGCCTCGGCGTGAAGCTCGTGGTCGTCGCGTGCAACACCGCCACCTCCGCTGCGCTGCCGCAGCTGCAGGAGGAGCTCCGCGTGCCGGTGATCGGCGTGATCGCGCCCGAAGCGCACGCCGCGGTACAGGCGACCCGGAACCGCCGCGTCGGCCTGATGGCGACCGAGGGAACCGTCGCCGCCGGCCGCTATGCAGAGCTCGTGCACGCGCTCGACGCCGGGATCGAGTTCGTCCCGCTCGCCTGTCCCGAGCTCGTGCCGCTGATCGAGGCCGACGAGCTCGACTCGGAGCGGATCGACGCGGCCGTCCGCGAGTACGCTCGGCCGCTCAAGCAGGCCGACGTCGACACGGTCATCCTCGGCTGCACGCACTACCCGCTCGTCCAGCCGACGCTGCAGCGGGTCTTCGGCCGCTCGACGACGCTCGTCTTCAGCGCGGTCGAGACCGCGCGTGAGGTCGCGGAGACGCTTGCGAAGAAGGGCTTCGAGCAGTCGCCCGACCGCGAGGGCGACTACCGCTTCCTCACGACCGGCGACCCGGCCAGCTTCCGCGCGATGGGCAAGCGCTTCCTGCAGCTCCCGATCCGCGAGGTCGAGCACGTCGCGCTGGCGGAGCTGGCGCTCGCATGACCCGCGCCGACGGGCGCCGCCCCGACGAGCTCCGTCCGCTCGACCTCGAGGTCGACTTCCTCGAGCAGCCGCACGGCTCGGTGCTCTACTCGCAGGGGAGGACGAAGGTGCTCTGCACGGCCTCGATCCAGGACGGCGTGCCGCGCTGGCTCTACGGGCGCGGTCGCGGCTGGCTGACGGCGGAGTACTCGCTCCTGCCCGCCTCGACCGGCGACCGAACCGACCGCGAGGCCTCGCGCGGCAAGCAGGGCGGGCGGACGGTCGAGATCCAGCGGCTGATCGGCCGGGCGGTCCGCGCGGTGACGGACTTCGAGGCGCTCGGTGAGCGAACGCTCTGGCTCGACTGCGACGTCCTCCAGGCGGACGGCGGGACGCGGTGCGCGGCGATCTCCGGCGCGTGCGTGGCGGCGCGCCGCGCGCTCGATCGCTTCGGTCTCTCGAAGGCGCTCGTCGGCTCGGTCGCGGCGGTTTCGGTCGGAATCGTCGAGGGCGAGGTCCTCCTCGACCTGGACTACTCCGAGGACTCGCAGGCCGAGGTGGACATGAACGTCGTCATGACAGAGGACCAGGACATCGTCGAGGTTCAGGCGACCGCGGAGAAGACGACGTTCGGCCGCGCCGGCCTCGACCACATGCTGGATCTCGCCGCTGCCGGGATCGTCGAGATCGTCGCCGCTCAGAACGATGCTCTCGCTGCTCGCAGCTAGCCTGCCGACCCTCCGGTGGCCCGAGGTCCTGCTGCGCCTCGCGCTGGCGGGATTCCTCGGCGCGTCGATCGGCCTCGAGCGCGAGCTTCGCGAGCGAGAGGCAGGTCTGCGGACACACCTGCTCGTCTGCGTCGGCTCGGCGCTCTTCACGATCGTCTCGGCGTACGGGTTCCGCGAGTTCCTCGTGAACGGCGGCTCGGTGGTTCGGGCCGACCCGACGCGGATCGCGGCCCAGATCGTCACCGGGATCGGCTTCCTCGGCGCGGGCGCGATCATCCGCCAGGGCCTGTCCGTCCGCGGCCTGACCACGGCGGCCACGCTCTGGGTGGTCGCGGCGATCGGGGTCGCGGCCGGCGCGGGCTACTACAGCGCGGCGGCGATCACGACGGTGCTGGTCATCCTCAGCCTCTGGCCGCTCCGGATCGTGGCGTATCGCGTGTTCGTGCGGTTCCGGCCTGAGCGCGAGCGGCTGATCGTCGACGTGGAGCGTGGACGGCTGCCCGGCGTGCTGTTGGACATCGTCGAGGCCGCGGGCGCGCACGTCGAGTCGCTGTCGATCGCGGACGAGGAGGACCGGCGGAGCGTCGCGCTCGAGGTCGACTTCCCGCCGCGGACGCGCGACACCGTCTTTCGGGCGCTCGCCGAGCTCGACGGCGTGCGGACGGTGCAGTGGTCGGAGTGACCGCGAGGCTCGCCTCGCAGAACCCGCACAAGGCGCGCGAGCTCGAGCGGGCGCTAGACGGCTGGCGGATCGAGCTGCTGGGCGCCGTCGAGATGCCGCCGGAGGAGGGCGCGACGTACTATGAGAATGCCCTGGCGAAGGCGCGGTTCGGGCATCGCGAGGGAGAGTGGACGCTCGGCGAGGACTCGGGGATCGAGGTCCTGGCGCTCGGCGGCGCGCCCGGTCTTCGCTCCGCGCGGTGGGCCGAGGACGGCGTCGCGCGCCTGCTGGAGGAGCTGCGTGGTGTCGAGGACCGGCGTGCGCGCTACGTGTGCGAGCTGGTCGCGATCTCACCGGATGGCGCGGAGTACCGCGGCACAGGCATCCTCGAAGGCCGGATCGCCGAAGAGCGGCGCGGCAGCGAGGGCTTCGGCTACGACCCGATCTTCGTCCCGGAGGGTGAGGAGCGAACGGTCGCCGAACTCGGGAACGCCTGGAAGGCCCAGAACTCCCACCGCGCGCGAGCTGCGCGATCGCTGCTCGCTGCAATTAGGAATCGGTCGCGAGCGACATAATCAGCCGCCTGCGCTCGTTGTCGCGCCGCCACCACGCGGTACGTCCGAGGAGGTCACCTCAGCAGATCGCTCCTTCGGATGCAGCGGCGTAATCGGAACCCCAGTCATGTCGGGGCGGCGCAGACGGGGAGCGTGTTCGAGAAGTCGGCGCGTCACCGCGGCGCGCTTTCGCGCCTCGTCGCGTTCGACTGCCATCAAATGCGCTAGTGCAAGAGGGCTGCCTGATGCGGCTGAAGTGTGTGTAACGCGCTGCTTTAGGCTCACGAAATGTTGCCACTCGGGAAGGACGCGCCGCGCTCGATGGGGCAGGTGGCTCAGTAGGCCGTGCGCAGTGACCAGGCGGAGCCAGTCGCGAAGCTCATCGCCTGTGCATAGGCTGAGGCGCAGCCATTCCATGGGCGCCGACGCCTGATCCACGTGGATCCGGCCAGCTGCATTCTCGAGAAGTGCCTGCCCATACTCGCCAACCAGCTGCCCGTCGTTGAGGCGGATCATCCGAAGGAGGCCGTCGCCCCCGTCGCCGGCATCTGCGTCGTAAAGGACTCGCACGATCCGCCCGTCGAAGCGTCCGTCGAAGTGCCAGCAGCGATCAAAAAAGTAGGGATAGATGCGCCACATCCACCCGTGGATATTTTCCCCGTTTTGCTTGATCTGAAGAAGCTCGATCGACCAAATGTCGCCGGCGAAGCCGTTGTCGCCGACGTCATACGTGGCTTGGAACCAAAAGCCAGTGAGGAGCCTCGCGCGTCTTCGCAAGCGATGACGGATCGCGATCAGTACCGGGACAGTCGAACCTACAGCGCCTGCCGCACTGAGCAAGATTCCCGCAGTGACCGCAGTCATGACTTGTCCCTCATAGGGACTATAGCGCTGACAAACGAGGCTACGCGTCGGACAGCGGGCTGCGAGTCAGACGATGGTCGCGTCTACATCGCAGTCTGCCTAACGGAGCCTGCGGCTGACTACTGCGGATGCTACGCCAGCCCCGGAGCCTCCTCGACCGCGTGCTGCCGCTTGCGCTGCGCGACCCACCAGTTGAGCTCCGCGCCGAACACGATCACGTTCGACATCACGTAGAGCCAGACGAGCAGGATCGCCGGGCTGCCGAAGGTCTTCAGCGTCGGGTTCAGGTGCGTGAAGCGGTTGTAGACCGGCAGCACTTGGAAGCTCGCCTCGAGGATGACCGCGGCGAACGTGGCGCCGGGGAGCACGTCGCGCACCGACACGTCCGCGTTCGTCAGGAGCCGATAGACGGAGACGAGAAACCCGAAGACCCCCGCGGTCGAGATCGCGACGGTGAGGACGTACGCGCCGGTCGAGTCGAAGAGCGCGGGCGTCCGGTGGCGCAGGAACGCGACGCCGAACGAGCCGACGAGCAGTGCGACGAAGAGCGTCACGAGCGAGCCGACCATCAGCAAGAGCGCGATCCCCTTCCCGCGGAGGAAGGAGCGGTTCGGCCGCCCGTAGACGATGTTGAACGCCGACTCGAGCACGCTGAACAGCGAAAGCGCTGTCCAGAGCAGCGCCGCGGCGCCGATGATCCCGAGCGTCGCCGCGTTCCGCTGCACCGCGCGGACGAGCTGGACGATCTGGGTGACCGGCGCGCCCGGCAGCGCGTGCTTGATCTCGGTGACGAGGAAGCTCGACTCGTCGGCCCGTCCGGACAGGCCCAGCAGCGCCAGCGCGAGGAACGTCAGCGGCACGAAGGACAGCAGCGCGAAGTAGGCGATCATCGCCGCCAGGTGCGTGCCGCGGTCCTCGAAGAACTTCTGCACGAGCCTCCGCTTCCGGATCCGCACGGCCCGGAGTATGGCCTGTGTTAGCGTCGCGGCCGTGGGCGCGGCGGACGCTTTGAAGGACCTGATGGAGATCTCGTCGCAGGTGCGGAGCGCCGTCGTGCTCGCCTCCGGCGGCGCGGTCGAGGCGGCGACCTTCGACGACGGCGCCGAGCTCGCGCGCCTCGCGACCGAGCTCCTCGACGCGGCTGCGAGCGTCCGCGAGAGCGGCGGCGCGGTGAACCAGCTCGAGGTTGCGACGGCCGAGGGCAGCGTGTTCGTCGTCCGCGACGGCGACCGGATCATCGCCGCGACGACGAGCGCGGATCCCACGGTCGGGCTCGTCTTCTACGACCTGAAGAGCTGCCTGCGCGACGCCGGCAAGAAGCCGGCCCGGAAGCGGAGCACGACCACGACCAAGCGGAAGAGCGATGGCTCGTAGGGCCCTCGGTCTCGCGGGCCTCGCCGGCGCGGCCCTGGCCGCTGCGGCTTACGTCCGCCGCGGAGCGGCCCGGCGCCGCGAGCGCGTCGACCTCTACTACGACGACGGGTCGATGGTCTCGCTCCCGGAGGGCTCGGCCGCGGCGGCGCCGCTGCTCGAGCTCGGCCGCGAGGCGCTCCGCGCGGCGCGGTGAGCGGGCCCGAGCTAGCGACCGCGCTCCGCGAGCACGCGTACCTCGAGGGCGACTTCGTGCTTCGCTCGGGGAAGCGTTCGCGCTACTACCTCGACAAGTACCGCTTCGAGACGCGTCCCGATCTGCTTCGTCAGCTCGGTGACCGGCTCGCGGCCGCGATCGCGGAGCATGCACCCCGCGCGGCCCGGATCGCCGGACCGGAGCTCGGCGCCGTCGCCCTCGCCGCGGCAGCCTCGTTGGCGAGCGGGCTCCCGTTCCTGATCGTGCGGAAGGAAGCCAAGTCCTACGGCACGGCGAACCGGCTCGAGGGCGCCTACGAGGCCGGCGACGAGGTCTGCCTCGTCGAGGACGTCGTGACGTCCGGCGGAGCGGCGGTGGGAGCCGTGGAAGCGCTGCGGGAAGCGGGTTTGGTCTGCCGAGCCGCAGTTTGCGTGGTCGACCGGGAGGAGGGCGGGGCCGACGCGCTCGCCCGCCACGCGGTCCGGCTGTGGCCGCTCTTCCGCGCGTCGGAGCTGCTCGCGACCGCCTGAGGGCCGCAAACCCGCATGTTGACTCGCCCGGCGAGCCTGTTAGGGTCTTGCGCCGTGGTCAGGTACGTCGACAGGAGGAGTCTCTAGTGACGAAGCAGGAGTTTGTGGACAAGATCGCCGCGAAGACGGATCTGTCGCGGCGCGATGCGGCGAAGGCTGTCGACGCCTTCCTCGAGACGGTGACCGATGCTCTCACGAGCGGGCAGGACATCACCTTCACGGGCTTTGGCAAGTTCTCGACGCAGCACCGGGCCGCCCGCCAGGGAGTGAACCCGCGGAACCCGTCGCAGAAGGTCACGATTCCCGCCGCCCGCGTCCCGAAATTCTCCGCAGGCAGCTCGCTGAAGTCGGCGGTTAAGGGCTAGCGCCTCGCGCGCGCCCAGCGCTGATTCGCCCGGGGGCCGCCGAGCGCGGCCCTCGGCGTCTCGATCCTCCTCGCCGTCTACCATCTCGCCCCGAGATGGCGCAGGACGTCCATGCCGAGCGTGCCGTCGCGACGGCGCCGTTCGCCGACCGCCTCGCCGCCGAGGTGGAGCGGAAGCGGAGCCAGCTCGTCGTCGGCCTGGATCCGCGGCCTGACCTGCTGCCCGTCGAGCTCAAGGGCGACGCTCACCTCGGTCGCGAGCAGGCCGCCGAGGCGGTCGCGCGCTTCTGCCGAGGCGTCGTCGACGCCGTCGCGCCGTACGTCGTCGCCGTGAAGCCGCAGGTCGCCTTCTTCGAGGCGCTCGGTGCCGACGGGATGCGTGCGTTCGAGGAGGTCTGCGAGTACGCGCGCCTCGCCGGGCTGCTCGTGATCGCCGACGGAAAGCGCGGGGACGTCGCCTCGACCGCGCGCGCCTACGCCACGGCTTATCTGGAGCCGCGCGCCGACGCGCCGCCGCTCGTCGACGCGCTGACCGTCAACCCGTACGTCGGGCGGGACGCGCTCGAGCCCTTCCTCCAGGCGTGCCGCCGCCACGGCGCGGGCGTCTTCTGCCTCGTCAAGACCTCGAACTCGGGCAGCGCCGACGTCCAGGACTTGACCCTTTCGGACGGTCGCCCGCTTTGGCAGGCGGTCGCGGCGATGGTCGCCGAGCTCGGCGAGGAGCTCACCGGCGACTGCGGTCTCTCGAGCTTCGGGGCGGTTGTCGGCGCGACCCATCCGCGCGCGGTCGGCGAGGCGCGGCGGCTGATGCCGCAGGCAGTGCTCCTCCTGCCGGGCGTCGGCGCGCAGGGCGCGACCCCGGCCGACGTGGCGCGCGCGTTCACGAGCGGGCCGGCGAGCGCGCTCGTCAACGCCTCGCGCTCGGTCATCTACGCCTTCCGCACCGTCGGCGCCGAGTGGCGGCAGGCGGCCGGCGCCGAGGCCGCCCGGCTCCGCCGCGAGGTCTGGGCCGTCTCCGGCTGGTAGCGCGTGGACCTGCCCCCGCGCGAGGAGCTCGCGCGCTACGCGGCGCCGGCCGCCTTGCTCCTCGCGGTGACGATCGCGGCGCTCCTGATCCGGTCCGGCTTCGAGTCGGGAAGCTCCGGCTCGTCGGCTCCGACGGTGGCCGTCACGACGAGGACGACGACACGAGCCGAGACGACGACCACCGCCTCGACCTCGACGACTACGACGACGGGGAAGCAGTACTACACGATCCAGGCGGGCGACACGTACGACACGGTCGCGGCGAAGTTCGGAAAGACGGCCGACGACCTGCTCGCGCTCAACCCCGGGGTCGACCCGCACGCGCTCCGGATCGGCCAGAAGATCCGCGTTGGCTGACGGCTACACGATCGCGCACCTCGGGCCGCCCGAGCTCCTCGGCGACCTCGTCGGCGAGGTCGTCGACGTCTGGGCGAGCGCACACGGCCTGCCGGCGGCGAGCGCGACGCGGCGCGAGTTCGGCGGCGAGCGGCTGCCGCGGCACGTGGCGCGGGCCGGCTTCCGCTTCGTCGGCGCGTTCGCGTCCGACCGGCGGCTCGTCGGGTTCGTCTACGGCTACACGGGCGCGCCGGGCCAGTGGTGGTACGACAAGGTCGCGGCCGCGCTCGACGCCGAGGCCGCGGCCGAGTGGCTCGACCCGCCGCACTTCGAGTTCACGGAGCTCGCCGTCGCGCCCGCGTATCAGAGCCGAGGTGTCGGCACCCACCTCCACGACGAGGTGCTCGACGGCCTGCCGCACGAGCGCGCGCTCCTCTCGGCGCTCGCCGACAACACGCGCGTGATCGCGTTCTACGAGCACCGCGGGTGGCGGGTGATCCTGCCGGAGCTGCGTTTCGAGGCCGGCCGTCCGCTGTTCGCCATCCTCGGCCGGGAGCTGGGTCAGTAGCCTTCCGTCCGGTGCGGGTCAAGCTCCTGGCACTCGTGGTCGCGGCGGCGATCCTCGCCCCGCCGGCGCTCGCCGGCCCACCGCCGGTCGGGGCTCGCGCTTACCTCGTCGAGAACGCGGCGACGGGCGAGGTGCTCGCGGCCGAGGCGGCCCACGCCCGGCTCCCGATGGCGAGCCTGACGAAGCTGATGACGATCCAGGTCGCGCTCGCGCGCACGACCCCCGACACGGTCGTCTCGGTCGATCCGGCCGTGACCTCGGTCGGCGAGTCCACCGTCCACCTGCTGCCGGGCGAGCGGATCAGCGTCCGCGACCTGCTGAAGGCGGCGCTGATCCAGAGCGCGAACGACGCCGCCGACGCGCTCGCCTACGCGGTCGGCCACGGCGACGAGGCCGCGTTCGTCCGGATGATGAACGTGCGCGCCCGCGAGCTCGGCCTGCGGGACACGCACTACACGCGTCCGGACGGCCTCGACGCGGCCGGCCACTTCTCGAGCGCTGCGGACGTGACCCGGCTCGCCGAGATCGCGATGCACGCGCCGATCGTGCGCTCGATCGTCCGCGAGCGCACGGACACGATCGCCGGCGGCCGCGTCCTCCACACCTGGAACGACCTGCTCGGCAGCTTCCCAGGGCTGATCGGCGTCAAGACCGGGCATACCTCGGCGGCCGGCTGGTGCGAGGTGGGCGCGGCGCGCGGGCGGGGCTTCACGATCTACGCGACCGTCCTCGGCAGCCCGACCCGCTCGCAGCGGAACCGCGACCTGGCCGCGCTGCTCGCCTGGGGGCTGGCGCGCTACCGCGTCGTGCCGGTCGTGCAGGCGCGGCGGGTCTACGCGACCGCACGGGTCAGCTGGGGCCGGCACCCGCTCGCGCTCGTCGCGGAACGGCCGCTCGTGCGGGCGGTCCGGATCGACCGGCCGCTCGTCGAGCGCGTCGTCGCGCCCACGACGGTCGAGCTTCCGGTCTTCCGCGGCGAGCGGCTCGGGAGCGTGAAGGTCTTCGCGGGACGCCGGCTCCTCGGCACCCGCGCCCTCGTCGCGTCGCGCTCGATCGCCCGCCCGAGCTTCGGGCCGCGCGTAGGGTGGTACGCGCGGCGTACCGTTCATCACCTCTGGGGGCTTCTGCCTTGATCGTCACCGTCACCCTCAACGCCGCGCTCGACCGCACGCTCGAGGTGCCGAACTTCCAGCTCGGGCACCGCCACCGCGCGAGCGAGAGCCTGACCCTCGCCGGCGGCAAGGGGATCAACGTCGCGCGCGCACTGAAGCGCATGGGCGTACCGGTCGTCGCGACCGGTCTCGCCGGCGGCCGGACCGGCACCCGCATCGTCGAGGAGCTGACGGCCGAGGCGATCCTGAACGACTTCGTCCGCATCGGCGGCGAGTCGCGCACCTCGACCGCGGTCGTCGACACGACCACCGGCTCGTACACGGAGATCAACGAGTGGGGGCCGCGCGTCGACGAAGCCGAGCTCGAGATCCTGATGGAGAAGCTCCACTACCTGGCGAACGGAGCCGACTACGTCGTCTTCGCCGGGTCACTTCCGCGCGGAGTCTCGAACGGCTTCTACGGCGAGGCGATCCGCGACCTGAAGCGCCGCGGGATCCACACGATCCTCGACTCGGAGGGCGAGCCGCTGCGCCTCGGCACCGAGGCGGAGCCGTGGCTCGTCTCGCCGAACCAGCCGGAGGCCGAGGGCCTCGTCGGCCAGGAGCTGAACGACGACGAGGACTTCATGATGGCGCTCGACGTGATCGCCGACCGCGGTGCTCAGAACGTGCTGATCACGCAGGAGACGGGCTGCGTCGCACGTTTCCGGGAGGAGCGGCGGGCGCGGCGGTTCCGCGCTCGGTCGCCGCGCCTCGAAGCTCTTTCGGCCGTGGGCGCGGGGGACACGTTGCTTGCGGGCCTGATCGCGGCGCGGCTCGAGGGGCGGCCGACGGAGGAGGCGCTCGCGTACGCGGTCGCCGCCGGCGCGGTCTCGACGCTCCAAGTCGGCGCCGGCCGTTTCGAGCCGCGCGACCTCGCGCGCCTCGCCGCACAGATCCAGATCGAGGAGCTGGAGGCCGTCGCCCGGTAGGGCCGTCCGGGCGTCGCTGTTACGCTTGGGCATGGAGATCGAGTCGAGGACCTCCGAGCCGTACGCCGCCGAGATCGAGCGCCTCCGGGCGCTCGACGACAAGTTCGGGCGCGAAGGGCTCACCTTCGACGACGTGCTGCTCGTCCCGGCCGAGTCGCACGTCCTCCCGAACGACGTCTCGACCGCGACGCGCCTGACCCCGTCGATCGAGCTCGCGATCCCGATCGTCTCGGCCGCGATGGACACCGTCACCGAGGCGCGCCTCGCGATCGCGCTCGCGCGCGAGGGCGGGCTCGGGATCGTCCACAGGAACCTGTCGATCTCGGACCAGGCCGCGGAGGTCGACAAGGTCAAGCGCTCGGAGTCCGGAATGATCGTCGAGCCGGTCACGCTCGGGCCGGACGCGGTCGTGGGCGAGGCGCTCGATCTGATGGCGCGCTACCACATCTCGGGCGTCCCGATCGCCGAGCCCGACGGCCGCCTCGTCGGCATCCTCACGAATCGCGACCTCCGCTTCGAGCCTGATCGCTCGAAGCCGGTCTCGAGCCTGATGACGTCGCGCGGCCTGGTGACGGCTCCGGTCGGGACGACGCTCGAGGAGGCGGTCGCGATCCTCGGCCGGAACAAGATCGAGAAGCTCCCGGTCGTGGACTCGGACGGCCGGCTCCGCGGCCTGATCACCGTCAAGGACATCCAGAAGCGGATCGACTACCCGAATGCGACCAAGGACGAGCACGGGCGGCTGCGGGTCGGCGCGGCGGTCGGCGTCGGGCCCGACGCCGTCGAGCGCGCGGAGGCGCTGGTCGCGGCCGGTGCGGACGTGCTCGTCGTGGACACGGCCCACGGCCACCACGAGAACGTGGCCGCGATGGTCAGGCAGCTGAGCGCGCTCGACGTGGAGCTGATCGCCGGGAACATCGCCACTGCGGACGCGGCCGAAGCCCTCATGGACGCCGGGGCCGTGGCCGTAAAGGCAGGTGTCGGACCTGGCTCTATATGCACCACCCGCGTCGTTGCCGGGGTGGGCGTGCCGCAGGTCACGGCCGTGTACGAGGTCGCGCAGGCGGCGCGACGTCGCGGCGTTCCGGTGGTCGCGGACGGTGGAATGCAGCTCTCGGGGGACGTGGCCAAGGCGATCGCGGCCGGTGCGGACGCGGTCATGCTCGGCTCGGCGCTGGCCGGGGTCGAGGAGAGCCCGGGCGAGGTGATCCTCCAGCAGGGCCAGCGCTTCAAGGCGTACCGCGGGATGGGCTCGCTCGGCGCGATGAAGGCCCGTTCGTTCTCGAAGGACAGGTACTTCCAGGGCGACGTCGAGGACGTCGAGAAGCTCGTCCCGGAGGGGATCGAGGGACATGTCCCCTACAAGGGGCCGCTGCGCGGGATCCTGTACCAGCTCGTCGGCGGCCTGCGACAGGCGATGGGCTACTGCGGGGCGGCGACGGTCGAGGAGCTCAAGGAGGCCCGCTTCGTCCGGATCACGTCCGCCGGCCTGCGCGAGAGCCACCCGCACGACGTGACGATCACCAAGGAGGCGCCGAATTACCGAGCCGGCTAGCGCGGCCGTCGTGTCGCTGCCGGAGCGCGACGACAGACCCGTCCTCGTCGTCGACCTCGGAGGCCAGTACTCGCAGCTGATCGCGCGCCGTGTCCGGGAGTGCCGCGTCTATTCGGAGCTCGTCGGACATGACGTCAGCCCCGCAGCGATCCGCGCGCGGAACCCGTACGCGCTCGTCCTCTCGGGCGGGCCCGCGTCGGTCTACGCCGAGGGTGCGCCGCACGTCGACCCGGGCCTGTTCGAGCTCGGGATCCCGACCCTCGGCATCTGCTACGGCATGCAGCTGATGGCGCAGGAGCTCGGCGGCCGCGTCGACCGGACGGGCGTCTCGGAGTTCGGCAAGACCGAGCTGCGAGCCGGGGAGAGCCGGCTCTTCGACGACCTGCCCGAGGAGCAGACAGTGTGGATGAGCCACCGGGATTCCGTTGTGGCGCCGCCCGCCGGTGCCCGGGTCGTAGCCGAGTCGCCGTCGGCGCCGATCGCGGCCTTCGAGGATCCCGAGCGGCGGCTCTACGGCGTGCAGTTCCACCCCGAGGTCGTGCACACGCCGCACGGGACAGGTCTGTTGAAGAACTTCCTCTACGACGTGGCGGGCGCGCCGCCCGCTTGGACGCCGGCCGCGGTGATCGAGGAGCAGGTCGAGCGGATCCGGGCCGAGGTCGGCCGGGAGCGGGTGCTGTGCGCGCTGTCCGGCGGCGTCGACTCCGCGGTCGCGGCGCTGCTCGTCCACAAGGCGGTCGGCGAGCAGCTCACGTGCGTCTTCGTCGACCACGGCCTCTTGCGCGCGGGCGAGGCCGAGCAGGTGGTGGAGACGTTCGCCGGGCACTTCCACGTCCCGCTCGTGCACGTGCAGGCCGAGGAGCGGTTCCTCGCGCGGCTCGAGGGCGTCGAGGACCCCGAGGAGAAGCGGAAGCGGATCGGCGAGGAGTTCATCCGCGTCTTCGAGGAAGAGGCCGCCTCACTTGGAGACATCCGCTGGCTCGTCCAAGGCACGCTCTACTCGGACGTGATCGAGTCGGGCGGGGCCGAGGACGGCGTGGCCGCGAAGATCAAGTCGCACCACAACGTCGGCGGCCTTCCGGCGGACATGCGCATGCGGCTCGTCGAGCCGCTCCGGCTGCTGTTCAAGGACGAGGTGCGGCGCGTAGGCGAAGAGCTCGGGATGCCCGAGCGCATGGTCTGGCGGCAGCCGTTCCCGGGGCCGGGGCTCGCGGTGCGCATCGTCGGCGAGGTCACGCCCGAGCGAATCGAGATCGTGCGCGCGGCCGACGCGATCCTCCAGGAGGAGATCCGGCGCGCCGGCCTCGATCGCGAGTTGTGGCAGTCGTTCGCGGTGCTACCGGCGATCCGCTCGGTAGGCGTCCAGGGCGACGAGCGGACGTACGCCTACCCGATCGTCATCCGCGCGGTCACGAGCGAGGACGCGATGACGGCCGACTGGGCGCGCCTGCCGTACGAGCTCCTGGAGACGATCTCGAGCCGCATCATCAACGAGATCCCGGGCGTGAACCGCGTCGCGCTCGACATCTCCTCGAAGCCGCCGTCCACGATCGAGTGGGAGTGAGCCGCGCCAGCCAGCCACGGCCGTAGCGGCAGGTCCTGGGGTCTGACCCCGCCTGTCGGACCGAGCGGCCACGGCTCGAACAAACAGGGGTCGCATGGCTGCGCGGCTTTGGGGCAGCCACGTCGTCCCGCC